>Ga0214923_10002716_pt1 | contig 23064 bp, 25 predicted proteins | sample LL1510_MetaG_FD_177993 | JGI IMG/M metagenome (GOLD analysis project Ga0214923, IMG submission 177993) | Freshwater microbial communities from Lake Lanier, Atlanta, Georgia, United States - LL-1510 | ecosystem: Environmental > Aquatic > Freshwater > Lake | place: USA: Georgia | collected...
CCGTCCGACCGGAGTTCCATGTGATTCAGATGAAGAACCTTGTGAATGATATAGATGATGTGGACGGGACGATCCACCGCATCCGCCGCCTGCTGAGACCCAAGGGGGTCCTGATCCTATCGGAAGGACGCCATGCCGACAAGCTGGGCATTTTTTATCGGTCGTGCTCATTGTCCATTGGCAAATGCCGGGAGTGCATCATCAATGATGAAAAAACCGAATTCATCTTTTATAAATGCTGACAGACTCAATGAACGAGCTGTGCGTCCACCTGCAAGCGACGCTTCGGATCATGGGGCCATCAAGGAGTGTTCCAGAGCCAATCCAGACGATCCTGGTGGATCACATCATTGATCCGGACCATTGGGATGTCGAGGATATCATGGTTGCGACCATAACGCCGACTCGCATCCGATTCGAGGACAAGACGATGACCTGTCTGCTATCCTTCACGATCCATCACGACATGTCGAACGACGAGGCCATTGATCGTCTCGAAGACTCGTTGTGGGGCGACCGACCGTTCTGGAAGGCATTGTTTCGGAGTGGTCGAACGGATATCGATGGGTATTATTTTTATAGTGCAGGATACAAGATCATCAAGGAATGATTAATTTTTTCCTTCTCATCAAAATGGAGGAATTTATTGATGCGGAGGATGTCGTCGTCGTCCTCTATCAAGATTATATGAAGAAAATATCCGACCAACTCCTTGATCCAATCGTCGGATCTGATTCGGTTAACAGAGTTCGTCAATATGTCAAGGACTGCTTTTGTAAAATTTGTGTTGTATATTGTATATTGTATACATACACCAATGACTCCGATTCCTGAGAATGTGGTAAACAAGCGGTCGCACGGCCAAGGGTCCATGAGGAACTGAGGCGCAAAGCGCAAGGGCATCCTGTCAGTTGGTGAGGGAATACAATTCAATGGATGGCGATCACGTTAAGAGGATAATGTAATTATTTACCAAAGTGTCTTATAAGAGCAACCCTGCATGGACACCTAAAAGGACCGGATCGATGGACTTGAAGACCTGACTGTATGACGGCTCGAGCTTGGGTGGCTCGAGCTTGGGCGGCTCGAGCTTGGGCGGCTCGAGCTTGGACGACTCGAGCTTGGGCGGCTCGTGCTTGGGCGGCTCGTGCTTGGGCGACTCGAGCCTGGGCGGCTCGAGCTTGGGCGGCTCGTGCTCGGTCCAGTGAATGTGGAAGTTGATCTCACCCGCATATATCCCATCCTTGGTGGAAATGATGGACCATTTGTCTTCTCGTGGGTTGGTCCCCGTGGTCCACTTGCTCATGCTGGGATACGTTGCGCCCAGCACTTCGTCTCTCTCTTGACCCCTGTAGACTACCGTGATGGCTACTTTTGATGAGGAGGGATAGGGGACATTGTCAATGACAAAGTCTTGCTCCCCCTGCTCCCACACCGGTGCCACCGTCCCATATTTGACAGAGCTCGACACTATCGTCTTCCCGTATCTGAATACGACGTAGCAGTTCTCCTTATGAAGCAGTTCGGGTCCTCTCAGATTACGCGCCTTATTAAGCTTGATCTCGAGTTTTCCTATCTTCGGGGGTTGCTGCTGTGCTTTTGCTTGCATCTTTCCTTGACTGCAAAAAAATATTTATTAGTTGATAATGATCAGGGTTGAAACCAACCCCATCAAACCTTAATCCGGCTGAAGAACAACATCAGCTCCTTAAGCTGGACTAAAGTTGGTTTCAACCCTGTTGTATACATACACCAATGAGTCCGATTCCTGATAATGTTGTAGACAAGCGGTCGCACGGCAGCATCCATGAGGAACTGAGGCGCAAGAGCGTTCGGTGGGGCGGGCGTGCACGCGTCCGGTCGGTTGGTGAGGGAATACAAGGCGGCGGATGGCGATTACGTTAAGGGGATAACGTAATTATTTACCGAAGTGTCTTATAAGAGCAACCCTGCATGGACACCTAAAAGGACCGGATCGATGGACTTGAAGACCTGACTGTATGGCGGCTTGAGCTTGGGTGATTCGAGCTTGGGCGGCTCGAGCTTGGGCGATTCGTGTTTGGTCCAGTGGATGTGGAATTGGACTTTACCCATGTAATATGCATGCATGTCGCCAATGTCCAGCCATTGGTCTTTTCGTGGGTTGGTCCCCGTGGTCCACAGGCGCACACTGGGAGCCACGACGCCCAGCACTCTGTCTATCCTGTCTTTCTCGTCTCCCTTGTAGACTACCGTGATGGCTACTTTTGTTTTGGTGGGATAGGGGACATTGTCTATCTCAAACTCTTCGTTCCACACCGGTTCAGTCGTCCCCTCTTTGACAGAGCTTGACACCCTCTTCTTCCCGTATGTTAATACGACGTAGCAGTCCTTCTTACCGAGCACATCGGGTCCTTTCAGATCACGCGCCTGATAAAGCTTGATCTCGAGTTTCCCTAGCTGGGGTGGTTCTGCTTGCATCTTTCCTTGACAACGAAAAAAATTATTTATTAGCACGAACACAACTATGATTCGACACGCCCTTCATCTGGCAGCACAAGGGCGTGAAGCGGTCATTAATTACAATTTCATCTGTTGTCTGCTCTCGTAAAAATTCTGTCGTATACATAATAAATGAGTCCGATTCCTGAGAATGTAGTAGACAAGCGGTTGTACGGGACGATCAAGGCGAGGATCCATGAGGATCTCAGGCGCAAGGGTATTCGTTGGGGGGTGTACGCGTCCGGTAGGTTGGTGAGGGAATACAAGGCCGCCGGTGGAGAATTCACGGATTCAAAAAAAAAGGAAAAGGGCATCAGCCGGTGGTTCATGCAGCGGTGGATCAATGTGTGCGAATCGAGGCCTCCTGACAAGATGGTGGAATGCGGTCGTAATGATGCGACCAAGGGGCGGTTTCCGGTATGCAGGCCCTACATCCGAGTCTCCAAGGATACCCCGACGACATACGATGAGGTCCCCAAGGAAGAGATTGCCAAGGCGTGCCGTCGAAAGCGCCGCGACCCTTCGGACATCCTGCCAAGATTCAAGAAGCAAACTTTATGACATTTATTACAAGTCGTCCTTGTTCCATGATATGATGATTGACGGGTGAGAGCGACTGCTGCCCCAACAGGATACCCGGGGTTGTTCTGTCTTGATGACGACAAACCCCATTTCCTGTAATCTTTGGGAGATCATGTCGAGTATTTTGGGCTTCATGCTGCCCTGGCACCCAAAGATGTTGCTGCACGAGATGGACACACCCGAGACGCCCTTCTCGGCCATGCACAGCAGATCCCATGTGATCTGGTCCATGTTCATCCGAAACACCCTAGTGTGCTCGTCCCTCGTGATCGACCGGATAATATCATAGTACAACTCGGGATCGATATTGGTCAGTATCCAATTGATCGGGAGATCCCTCGGCCGACAATTAAACCTTCGCCGGCACAAAGGGCACCTGCGAACCCTCCTCAGACTATCCTCATCGAATGTATGCCCGCACGGGAGCACCCTCGGCACCGTCATCCTTTCCAGACTCACCGGACACTCCATCCAAGTTTTACACCACCGCCTATCCACATTAAATCAATCGAGAAGGAAGCAAACCCCGTTCGGGTTCAACCCAAATCAAGTTTAAGGATGCTTAAGGATTCATCTAATCCTTAAGGTGGTTGGGAATCCAAAGTTAACCGGTGCAAGGTTTGGAAGGACAATAATTACTTCAAGTTGAATAGGTTTGGCCAGGAGGTGCTGGGTTTCGATCGCTTCTTGCGGCCGGTTGTCAGGTCGTACTTCATCTTGGAGATGAGGGTTGATGTGATGATCAGGCCCGATGCAATGACGAGCAGGATGACGATCTTGAATGTTATCGATATGAATAGCCCGACCAGAAGCCACAGGACTAGCATGACCAGGGTTATATTGAACAGGAGCCTGTTCTTGGTGAAGAATGATGCCGCGGCGGATACCATCATGACGATAATCGCGCATACATACAACAGGTAATCATCACTATCTCGCTTCATTTTTAAATTCCTGGATAAAAATTAAATTTTGAAGTGTTTGGGAATTCACGTAGATTTCTGTTGACGTCTAAAGGAGCTGTGGATCGGTATGGTTTGCCCACTGCTCGATAATATGAGGTTCCCACCCATCGGAAATAGACCCCATTGGGATGCAGGAGTGGGAAGAATCATCTGAGGCCGCCTCGTCGATGCTCCTCCATAAGGAGCAGGCTGCTTCCTCGATGACCTTATTATATGTGTTCCGAATTCTCCTATCGGGGGCACAAAGGTGCTCTTGCGCGTTGGCGGTGTTATCTGAGGCCGGCTCGTCGATACGCCACGAGAAGGAGCAGCAGGCTGCTTCCTTGGTGGTGCCACCATAGGATTGCTGCTGGCCATTGGATTATGGGATGATCCTCCGGCCTTTGTTATTTGTTGAACAATGAGCTGCATATCCCCAGAGTGTTGAACATAAAGTCGCTTCTTTACATCAATTGGAATCCCGGGAAATGATTTGTCCAAATGCTTGACATAATCTGCAAAGTGCTGTAGATCAGCACCTTGTGGTGCATTCTGGAAGACACCCTGTTGTATCGTAAAGTGGGGAGTAAACGAAGCGTCTGGACTGCCGACAACAGATTGTTTTTTTTGAATCGTCCTGCGTGATGATGCCTTCTTACCCCCCTTGACCGTCTTTTTAGCTGGCGCTGCGGCTGCTTTGGCTTGTTGTCGTTGCTTCTGTTCTCCTGCAATCAACTGTTCAGCATGTTGTGCCGGTGTCTTTGCACCACCCTGGCTCGGTCGAATCGTCTGCAGTTCCATCATGATCTTCTTCAATCCATCCTTCATCTCGACCACATTCTTTGGGTCGGCCATTGCCTGTCGCACGTCGTTGGCAGCTTCTTCATCATTGATGATAATGACGACGGAATCGATAAACACCACATCTTTCCCCTTGTGCTTGCCCTCCTTCGTAAGAATGACCGCTCCCACATCCTCATTGGGTATCGTCTGTAGCGATGGGAACCTGGTCATGAACCATTGCTTCATCTCACGACCACTGATCCTCCCAATGATGGACTCGCTGAGGATGGATCGTTGGTCGATGACCATGGCTCCTTTGGTATTCTTCTGTCTGCATGATATCCTGATAATCATGAGATCCAATTGATCCTTGAACGATCTTAAGAAGTCTGCTGTAAATTCTTGACTATAATGTCTTATCCATTCTTCGGATACCTCGTTTCTCCGAAATATGAATCGGATAGAATGTTGACCCAACCATACCCCCAGACACCTGGGAGCATGAGGGTAATCATTCATGTATGAGAGAGCCAGGTTAGTCATGACTCTGTCCACCAGTTCTGCCATCTGCAAGGCATCGACGATTCCTTGCAGATATTGTCTCCAATTGATTGGTATATCCAAATGGATGACATTAGGATCCATCTCTGGTTTTTTTTATTGACAAGGAAAAAAATTTTGAGGATCGGATTGTTGACGGTTGAAACCAACGTTAGCTCTGGAGGCGTCCTTAAGCCGGATTACAGTTTGAGGGGGGGTTTGGTTTTGAAACCATTTACAGATTATTGATAAGACGGCTTAAGGACGTGATATGTCTTTAAATCACTCCGGTCATTGATTTAAAGCGGTTTCGACCCTGGGATTGTTTATTTCTGCATATCGAAGTCGGTCTCGCCCTCGTAATAGAAAATGGCCTTGCGGAGATACAAATCAAAGTCCGTGTCGGCCATCTGATCCTTGAATTCTTCGTACAAATCCTCCTTGATCTTGGGTAAATGGTCCCGCAGGAACCCGAGGAACCGCAGCCTCCCGCTGTGATGCGACCCGGGCAGCGTCATCTCCTCGAGGATGATGGACCGCTCCTCCTCGTCCTCGACCGCCATCATGGCGCTGTTCAGGAGCACAAAGAACCTACACCGCAGCGCATGCTCCGGCGGAACGCGGATCGCAAAGTCGCGGTACCCGCTAAGCACATTCAGCAGGCGGACGGCATGACCCGTCGAGCACGTCCCGCACATATCCACAAGCTCCTGCACGAGCCGCTCGATCATCGACTCGCGATCGTGGCCCTCGTCGTCCCCGTGCTTCTTGATGTAGGCCCACACCATGGCCAGGATCTGTCGCAGGTTGTGCCGGTGCCTCCCATACGTCGACGGATCGATCTCGATGCGGCGCAGGGAGGCGGTTATCCGATGATCGTCCCGTCCTCTTGTCAGTTCATTGATGTAATACTGGATGGGTTGGTTCGGGAGCATGGGCAGATCCTGGACCAGGTAGTCGATAATCTCCTGGGCGCTCTCGGTAGTGATACAATGAATGTTCTCGCGATTCGCATAAAACGTCCTCGACTCCTGATACCCGGCCAGCACCCTGATGGCCTCTTCCCGCGCACCCGGATCGTCCGTGCAGTCCAGCAGGATGCGCGACGCGTCGGCGACATCCCACGGCGCTTCTGCATCATCAGACGAGACCACGCCCCTCAGGTATCCCACCATGCGCTCCATCGGGAATCCACTGTGGATGTAGGACCCCGGGTGCTTCAGAAGATACTCGACAAGCATGATCCTGCACGTCGTGTCCAGATGATCCCATGTCGTGCACACCAGCTGGGTGAAGCACGCGTCGTTCAGGTAGGCGGCGCACGATATGATGGCGCGCAGCCTGAAGATAACGTCCATCGTGGAGGACGATCCGATCATGACCGACAGCATCGGAACAATGGCCCTCTCGATGTGCTGGTGGGTCATGCCGCACCTCTCAATCATCCCGGGGATGTAGCCCAGGATGTAGGCCGTGGGTGCATTGCCCGCCCGGATCATCTTCCACAGATGAGGAATGACGTGCTCATCGACACCGACCGGGTCATTGATCCACCACTTTGTCGTCTCGAGCATGACCATGGGGTGCAGCCGATCGCCATCCCTGATGAGCGCCTTCATGTCGTCCCGGATCGACACGGACGTCGTCGCGAGGAACCGATTCTCCATGACCTTGACAAACTCCAGCTGGCCATGCTCGTCATCCACAGACGGCCGCTCCGGCGGCTCACCCGCATCAACCGCCGTAGTCTCCTTCTTGACCCAATCATAAAACCCTTCCATCTCTCCTTGCCTCCCTTAATCGGTATCTCCTTAAGGTGAACCCTGTCAGAGATAAATATGTGGGCTTGATGTTATTATCGTAGGATAAAAATAATTGTGCGGATCATAAATCATGGTGAAGGAAGGATGCAGGGTGGTGTGCAGGTTTGAGGAGGGATTAAACAAATCTTTCCAGTCCTCTGTGATTCAGCAGCTGGAGCAGCTCGTTATGGACAGGAGGGGGGTCTTTGAGGAGTCTTCATCACCAGGGGTAAGCCACAGCCTTGTTGTGTTCCTTATGAATGCAACCACTCGAGTGGGTGAGGAGCTCGGTAATAAGGGTATCACTCGATTTCTCAATGAAACGACTTTGCAGAAGAAAAAGGTCATTATCGTTTTTATGCGATCAGGTCATCCTGACCCCCTACCATCCGCTGCTATTCAACTCCCGGACGGATGTGAGTGGGTTGAGGTGAATACAGGTCTTAAGGGATTGATTGATGGAGATCTGACTCGGGCGGCCATCCCGAGGCTCAGGGGGGTGATTCAAAAAGAGTGTCCTCATCCTTACAAAGACGCACTCTTGTCCACAAGTATGTGGTGCGTCATGATGATGATATGATATTATCAAACCCTGTTCACAATCATTCTTCGAAGAACTCGGATCTCCTCTCCTTTAACCCACCTTAAGGATTAGATGAATCCTTAAGTGTCTTAAAAATCGAGTTTGGGTTTACCGTGGGAAGGATTTGATGATTATGGATTTTGTTATCAAATGAAAAAAAATGTGGGGTCCAATAAATCATGGTGAAGAAGGGATGCCGGGTGGCTTATCTGTTTCCGAAGGGAGAAGAAGGGATCGATCAGACCTCCTTTGTGAATCAACTGGAGGAGCTCGTTTTGGGCACGACGGGTGTCTTTGAGAAGTATTCAAAATCCAGGAATATGAACACCATCGACCTTGTCCTTTATATGATGCGGATAATGGCGGCTTCACGAGTAAATGAAGACATCAAAGACCATATGGATAAGCCGCTTATTGAAGACATTATTCGGAATCAGAAGAAAAGAGTCGTCGTCGTCTTTTTTCGTGAGGGCCCTGTGAAACGACCCTTCGATTCCGGTTTGAAAGTCCCAGAGGGATGTGAATGGATAGAGGTGAATACTGATTTTATTAACATTCATATACTACGTCAAACAAGATTGACAAAATCCGCCGTCACCAGGCTGAAGGAGATTATTGGAGAGGTATGTCCTCACAAGGATGTGTTGACAAGCATATGCTTCCTGCTGATGATGTGATTATTCATTTTGTCATGTCTTTAAGCCGTCTTATCGATAAGCTGTAGATGGTTTCAACTTGGCCGGGTGGCTTATTTATTTTCGAAGGGTGCAGAAGGATTCTACCAGTCCTTTGTGGATATCCTGGAGGAGCGTCTTTCTTTGTGAGCACGATGGACCATCCGTGAGTAACGGTCCCAAAGGGATGAAGATGATTGACTCCTGCTGCTTCCGCATCATGACAACGATATACCGAGCATCATGATGAGGCTGACGAGGTCGGTGCTCACTTCTTGTTGTAAGAAGCTGGGACGAGGACCTCCCCGTAGCCGAATAGAATTTCGAGGACGATAATGACCAGGTAGACGGATATGAAGCTGGAAAACAGATGGACGACGTATTTGTGCCAGTTTCTCATCCGGCTGCTGGCGATATGAGCCTTTAGGTAATCATCGGTCATGAGGATGACGACGATCGTCAGTGCCGAAAAGGCGCTCTGCATGGCGAATGCGACCCATTTGTTCTTATGATTCACTCGTATAAACCCCATTCTTTATCTGGGCGAAACAGAATAAAAAATCCTTATGGAGAACCGAATTCAAAATGATGATATACCATTGGGAAAGCACCTCGTCTCTGTATTGATCTCATCGTTGCCCGGCTCCGCATACACGAAGCAGCATTCTCGCACATCATAGCCACAGGAGGCCGATTCGGGGCATTCCCATTGGCGCGGATTGTCCCCTTCATCCACATCCGTGCACAAGATCGACATTACCGGGGGCAACGCCATCAAAAACAACCACCAGCACACCCGCATATCGCCTGTGCACTATATCTTTCAACAAAACGATGCCATTCCTTAATACAGGAGAAGCCACATTGTCATTATCATGGAGATGCGCTTCCTGATCGATGACTGGATGCGATCCCATAATCGCTTATCCATCAAGGGTGTTGATGAAATTTTCATGATACGATCTCGTTCCTTCAGCAATTGTTCCATGTCCATGTGTCGGATCAACAAATCAGCGATATCAAAGTGGGATTCTTGACCGGCGTAATGGAGTGCAGACGAACCGGCATTGTCTGTTCGACTGACGTCTGCCCCCGACTCGATCAGTCGCTTGACTCTCCCAATATCGCCATCTTGACAGGCCATCATCAGTTCGGTCGCTCCGTGTCTATCCCCATCAGTATACTCTTGATCCCTTTCAAGGAGTTCTATACCACCCTCTGGTAGTTGCCACGACATGATTTTATTATCAGTCAAATTATATTCTGAAAAATCAACCGGTTATGGATGGCAACGTGGCATACTGCATCGACAGGGACATGGTCGGATTGACGGCGAGTGCCCGGCAGCACACAAAGGCGCATCCCAGGTATGAAAAGAATCCGTCGTTCGTATACCTGTACACAAAGTTCAGAGTGAGGAGCTCAATCTGGCTCAGTCTGAAGGCCCCGTTCAGTTGGATCACGTCCTTGGCATTCCTTACGGCCTTGACATTCCCGCACGGGTCCCGGAGGGTGAAGGGCTGATTTAAGCAGAAGAAGATTTCGGATGAAAAAAATGGGACCTTGCCCACGTTAAGGAAGATGGATTGGCTGTCAGGGAGGAAGGGGACGCCTCCTCTAAAGTTTTTGAGGTATAATGCCGATGTGTTGGAAAAAAAGACATTCTTGGTAAAAACACACATGTAGGATCCGTAGAAGGGTCCATTCTTGGTAAGGTCAAAATTATTCGAGTATGCATAAGAAGGGGGAATGTCGGAAAATGCATTGTAGCTGAGGTAATCGCTCATGGTGAATGACGTGATGGCTGTTGTGCTCCATTTCGCCAAAGAATAGATGATATCGAACATTGGGTAAATATTGGTGGATGGGTTATCGGCCGTAATGACGCTGATGCACTGTTCGTAGACGGCCTCGGATGTTGTTGTAAAGTCGGCAGGGAAGATCTGAGCTACGAATGCCGGGATCGTCCGAAAAATATCTCTGCAATCCGACGATATATCCGACAGCATGATGTAAGACGAGGACGGGAATCGGGACAAGAACACGGGATCCACATAAACCTCCTGAAGACGCGTCCCGGACGCCAAGATGAACACGAGGCTGTTGGGTGGGATGAGAATGGCGGGGTCCGATAAGGCATACGATGTGTAGGGGACGAACAACGATGAGGCCTGGATCTCCACCTGGGATGACATGTCTGCCACAAAGGGCGCGTAGAGGGGATCGTTATCGTACAACAGGACCACGGACGCGGACTGGTATGCTCGTAGGATGAGGAACAGGGACAGGACCATGTACTGGTTGAACGGTGCATACGTGATTGCATAGGATGTCAGGCTGGACGACAGCGAGTTCGATGTCGCATCCAGGGAGAAGCACAGGACCCCCAGGGTGTAGGGAGACACATTCACATAGGTATCAATGACCTGCAATATAATCGAAGTCTCCGAGACAATGACACGATCGGTTCCCGATGTGGCAGCTAAGAAAGCGTCCACGCTCGAAATGAGGGTGCCCAGCGACACCGTGTACTTGTACAACGCAATACTCGTCGGAAGACCCGCCCGCACAAGCGCATAATCGGCCGCTGCACCCGTCCCATCCAACGGGTCCAACAACATCAACGCCACACTCAGCATCTTTATAGAGGACATAATTTATAAATAATGCCCGCAGATTTTCTAAAACCCTTCACCCAAAAATACTTAAGGATTCATCTGATCCTTAAGGCGGGTTTGAAGACAAAGTTGGATAAGTTGTCTAAGTGGCGGAGATGATTGTGAGGATGTCTTGTCCAAAGAGTCTGATCTTGTGGGGTCCGAGGCCGTGCACGCTGTGGAGGGATTCGATAGAGGACGGTTTTTTTTGGACAATGTCATGGATGGTCTTGTCGGTTATAATCATGTATGGTGGCTTTTGGAGCCGCCGTGATGTTTCTGTCCGCCACTTTCGGAGGTTCTGGACGAGAGGGTTGGCCGTCGATGTGGACTGCACCTTTAGAGGAGCGATGTTGCTTTGGAGGGAACCGGTGGGGGAGCATATATCGCAGTGGTTGCATCGTTGTATCTGATGTGTGTCTCTGTAGTACTGGAGGATGATGGAATGGCGGCATCTCTTGGTTTCTTCGGCATACTCGATGATGGCGTTTAGTTTGAACCAGGCCATTCGTTTTTCGAGGGAGTGATCCTTTTCCGGTCCTCGATGGATAAAGTGTGAGTGCAGGCCCTTGTCTCTGCTGCTGTAGAGCATGATACATTGAGCGGGCCTACCATCGCGACCGGCTCGGCCCATTTCTTGATACAGTGCATCGATACTGGAGGGCATGCGGTAATGGATGACCAGACGGATATCGGGAATATTGATGCCCATTCCAAAGGCGTTTGTGGCGACAAGGATCCTGACATGATTGGATGAAAACGACTCTTGGACACGGGTTCGTTCTTCGGGTGAGAGTCCGGCGTGATAGAATTCAGAACATGGTAGCCTGGAACAGATTTCTTGTGCGTCCTTGCGGGTGCCGCAGTAGATGATGATCCTTCCCGTATTGACCAATCTGACGCATCCTTGGATCATCTTCCATTTTTCGGCGTCATTTGTGCAGACGACGCATTCGTAGTATAAATTTCCGCGATAAAAGCCGTGGATGTGGCGATCGGGGTCTCGCATGCCCAATTTCTTAATCATGTCATTCACAACGATGGGTGTCGCCGATGCTGTGAGTGCCATGATAGGCGCGACTGGAAGGACTTGGCGTATGGAATGGATATTCGCATAATCGGGTCGGAAGTCATGACCCCACTGCGAGACACAATGGGCCTCGTCCACGACAATCAGTCCGATATCGAGTTTCTTGATGAACTGTCGGAATAGATGTGTCGACAACTTTTCGGGGGACACAAACAAGAGGTTCCCGCTCTCGTTCGCACACAATTCGTCCAAGACCGCTCGACTCTCCTCCACAGTCTGTGTCGATGACAGATACCCCGCCGGTAGGATGTGGCGTATGCCGTCGACCTGATCCTTCATCAGTGCAATCAGCGGGGAGATGACCAGCACGATCCGACCCGTGTGAACCGCCATGTATTGAAAACACAACGATTTGCCTCCACCGGTCGGAAGAATGCCAATCACGTCCTTCCCAGCAATCGCCGACTCGATAATCTCCTTCTGTCCATTGCGGAACTCATTCAGCCCAAATTTTTCTCTCAAGAGGATCTCCATACTGGTCTTTCTCTTCTCTTTTTTTATTCCATCTTCATTTTTCTATTCTTACGACCAATCCCAACCCATGCGCATCATCGGGGAGTCGACATCGATCCACAGGACGGTCTTGTCTTGGATGAGGACGAGGACTTCGTCGGTCGTGTCGGTATAGTGGAGAACCTTTGCGGGGTGGTATTCGTTATCAAAAATAACTTCTACGTAGAATCCGATCCCTCCGGGTGTGCGGAGCATAGACCGCCAGTCGAAGCGGCAGTGGGTGCCGGATGGGGCGACATGGGATGTGCGGATGACACGCGTCATGCTGGGAGATAGGACGCTGTTGAGCTTGATGGTGTAGGTCGTTGTGCCGTCGGTCTTGATAATGATTCCTTCGGTCCACACGACGTCATCCTTGATGTAGACATCGACCTTGTCGCCGATAGGGAAGGAGGATGGATTCATGTTGTTTTTTTTGGATCTGGCATGCATTCGAATGAATCATTATTTTTGAGTTAGCAAGGTGAATATCCGGAAACAGCATTTAAGGATTTGACTCTTCTCTAAATGCTTTTAGAAGATGGATCCATGTTGTTTTTTTTGGATCTGGCATTTGGAGGAATCATTATTTTTGGGTTAACGAAATGAACTCTGGGAATGTCAGTATCTTTTTGTGGGATGGTATCATCATGAAATCGTAGCCCATGGATCTACCAATCATTGTGGAGAAGACCCTCATGGTGCGCCCATTGCCGTCCGCGAACGGATGGGCGCATTCCAGGATGATTTTGTGTAGCCTGAAGAGATCGTCGATCCCCGATATGGGCGTCTCGAAGCATCTGTTGAGGATTATCGGAATGTCCGCCGGTGGGGCAAACACGCGGTACATGCGATCGCCAATGAGTCCGACGGATCCGGTGGTGCGGATGTGGGCTGCGTCATGGCCAATGACGATTCGAGCGACGGATAGGAGGTTATCGAGGGTCGTATGGATCGGCATCATTGAATTGAGGGTGTCTGTCATCTGTGCGATCCGATCCGTGTGGCGCCCGATGATATCAAACACCTCTGTCCCTGAAAGGAGAGATATAGAGCCGTTTTTTAATGGTGGTGGTGTGCAATCAAAACGACTGTTCATCATGCGATCCACGATCCTGTGGATGTATTGCACAGGCTCTTCATCGCTGTTGGCGGTCCATGACAGCTTGTCATACAGGAGGGATGCCCCCGATAGGGGCACATGCATCATCCACAAGTATCGCAGGACTGATCGTGCTCGGCGGATCTCAGGATGTGTCCCGGATGCAACGACACGGTTGAGGAACAGTGCGGGTCGGTGAAAATCGATCGAATCGAGCGACGACTCGATCTTGTCAATGGATCGGATGACTTCTGATTCGAATGTGCCTCGCATGAGAAGATCGATATCATGGATCGATTCCAGTCTATCGAATATGATATTCCTGAGAATATCCCGAAGGATATCCGTGTCAAACGTCGGTGCCTTGTCTACTGTAAGCCACGCGACAAAGGTTCCGACGAGATCATTCTTGTGGTGAACGGGTAGAACCAGGATTGCCTTGATGTTGTACTTTATCGCATAAGGGACAAAGACGAGATCGCTCTGTGTCATGGCTTCTGGGAGGTAGACGGCGGTGTCATCGATGAACCGGGCGTCAACGACCAGGTAGGCGAGCGCTGTAGACATCTCGGTGGGCATGGTCTCGGACGCCAGTTCGACGGAGCATGCGACATAAAAGCTTCCACCCGGCACATGATCTCTATGATAAAACTGGACCAGATCCGCTGCTGGGGCGATATGCCGGATGCACTCCATGCACGTCCTGAGTCTGCGGAAGAAGGGCGCCCGATCCCCATACGTCTGCTGGCCGGCGTCCGAGGCAAACCTGAAGCACGCCCCGTTATCGCGGAGGAGCTCGCATATATCATCATGACCGGCGCGCACGGCACAGTAAAGGGGCGATAGGCCCATCCGATTGATCGCATTAATGTCCACGCGTTGGATTTTAATCAAAAATTCGCACAGATCCCTTCTTCCGGCACGCACCGCCATATGCAGCAATGAATCCCCCGTCCCCGGGTCCTCTATAAATTTTGGGATGTGCAGTCTTATAAAGTCGCCCAGCGAGATGGTCTTTAATGTGCTCTGTTGTCCCATCCGATCCGGTCCTATCTCTTCTTATTATAACGACACAATAATTACCGCACGCACAATTATTGTGTCGTTTTTTCCCTAAATAATAAAATGACAAGCTCGATACGACGTTGGCCATTCATCCATTATATGATAGTCGAATTGGGTGAAGGCGCGTTAACCGACGCAGGCTTTTCAGTAACCACAGATGATGATGGTATTCTTTCTGCGATCAATGTTCCCCAAACAATGGAGTACAGAGAGAATACGAGCAATAGAAGACAAACCGAAACCATAAAAGGGATCATCACATCACAAGATGGTTTTTACATGTTGACATTGAAGCAGGTAACTGACGGACAGCAGAACTCAGTTGTTAGCATGACTGTTCTGGATCGGGTGTCATTTGATCCTTTATCCATACAACGACCAGCCGGCAGAGTCGTGCCCACTCGTTCTCAATATGCAATCAAGGATAATATAACTGATGAAATAATCGGCATTGCACCGACTGATAATGATAAGCAGCATATAAATGATTCTTTAGCGGGAACACAAAATATTTGCAAAAGGTTTATCCTGGCATTTGCTAATTCTGATAGGCTCATTGGGCTGCTGAGAATATATGCACCCGCCACCACAATACTAGACCCTGAGCCAAAAAAAGTGCTGAAAAAGGAAGAAGTATCGGTGGAACAACTTATCGACAATTCAACCGTCATGGTGGATGTTCACATCGATAACGCCGTCCCTATAATCATGGCCATGCTGATTATCTGATCTGTGCAGTCGACTGTTCAATATCGACAAGGATGGCAGACGGGTTTTTCAACATGATGCTGTTATTAAGTATCAAACTGACGAAGGAGACGCCCTGTTGACGCTGCACATCAATTACATGATTGATGTTGTTCTGAAGCAAACAAACTTCCTTACGCATCCCAAATTAAACCCAACTCGATATTTAAGGATTCATCTAATCCTTAAGGTGGGTTTAAGATAAGGAGAGGAGATCCGAGTAAACCCGCACAGGGTTTGTTTGATATATCTGCGCATAAAGAATTTTATTTTACTCATCTAATAAAAATGCCCTACAAGATTCGCAAGTTGCCGAACAGGGATGTGTATCGTGTCTATAAGATTGATCCGGTGAGCGGGTATGCGGTGGATATAAAGGCCAAGGAGACGACGCTGGTCAAGGCCAAGGCGATGGTGAGATTATTGCGTGCGATCGATCATGGGTGGAAGCCGTCGCGTCGATGAGTCAGCGCCATGACGAGTAATTGTATTTTCCATGGATGAATTTGAGGGTCTTCCAGCGCTTGTCGGCGTCGAAGCTGCACTTGCGGATAGCATCATCGAATTTGTCCATGGAAAAGGCGCCCGATGCGGTCGCATAATCGCCAATGCCCGTAATGACCTGGAACATGAGCGAGTACGAGTGCTCCGAGAAGGGCTCGTCGAACTCGTCGCAGATTTCCTTGTCGATCATGTCCAATTGGACAGGCTCCCCGGTCGTTGCATCCGTGAACTTGAAGTAGATCGGCATGATCTGCGTGCATCAACGGAATCAGTTAGTTGGGTTGCCGCCATCCTGCAAGAAGACACAGAAAGCATCATTCATTTTTACTGGACTCACGCGTGTCTTAAGTGATATACAAGACAAAACAAAAATGTCTGGTGGATCGGATGAGATTGTGGACATTATATCGATACACCAGAATGTGCAGAGCGGGGCCAAATCGTTCGAGACGGAGGACGAGCTCATCCATTTCGATCTTTACCTCGTTCAGGCGATCCCGCTGGTTCGCGAGTTCCAGAGCATTGTCAAGCAGAGGGGCAAGGTCCAGTTCACGGGGTCATTCAGGAGCACGACCGATAACATCCACAGGGTGGTGAGCCAATACCTGAGGATAGCGAGGACCTATTATCCCGAATGGTGCAATATCGAAAACACGATCGCACCCCAGGTCGTTGAAAAGCCCATCAAGGACACATGCTCTCACCCACACCTCATCATGTCCGGGGATAACATGCTCGTGTGCGAAAAATGCGGCTTCACCCCCGACTTTCATGGTGCCACAACCCCAGATAATGTCTCGTTCAAGGACATTAACCGCGTCAACCTCGCCAGCAAATACCTCTACGACCGCATCATCCACTTCAAAGACTGCATCAACCAATTCCAAGGAAAACAAAACTGCACTATTGATGAAAAGGTATTTAATGACCTGATCGAACAGTTTAGGTCTCATGATTTGATACCGGAGAATCACAGGGAGCTGCCCAAGACGGAGGCGTTCAGGAAGATTACGAAAGAGCACATTATGCTATTTTTGAAGGAGTGCAAGCATTCGAAGCATTACGAGGATGTCGTTCTGATCCACAGCATGTTGACGGGGATCAAGCCACCGGATATCACGCATCTGGAGAATCATTTGTTGAGGGATTTTGACATTCTGACAACGTTGTATGATAAGAAGTACAAGCAGGCGGATCGAAAGAATTTTATCAATACACAGTATGTGTTGTATCAGTTGTTGAAGCGCCACAAGTTCCCGTGCAAGAAGGAGGATTTTAACATCCTCAAGACGATCGACCGCAAATTCTATCACGACGATATCTGCAAATCCCTCTTTGAAGAACTCCAATGGAACTTCAACCCCACCTTCTAATGCATCATGATACATAATATAACCCCACCATTTACTCTCCTGTCCCTATCTTAAGGATTATATAATGTATATAATCTATATAATCTATATAATCTATATAATCATCAGGAGAATAATGACAGAGTTTCAAGACCTGCCACAGGAGTTGAGGATGCTGATAGGGCAATTCTTGCCGATTTGGGAGCGTTGGGGTTTGAGGTGGCCGCTGGGGTTCCCACCGATCAAGGATCCACGGGCGTATTACACGGTGGTGCGACGGAAGCCGAAGGCTGTCAAATGGAATGGATCGACACAATTCTATTATCGTCGGTGCAGGCACTTCTTCCAGTGGACATTATTCCTGGACTATCCGATGGAGACCAAGGATTTCTGGGTCATGGAGATGAGGCGCCAATGGGGAGACCATGGGCTCGTGCTGGACCCTGTCATGCGGTCCGACTTCCACACAAAGGTCGGTCTCCCACCCATCCTCAAACTCATCCGGGTCTCCCGGCACCGGAGCCTCCGGCTCGAATTCGAAGCATCCAGGCCGGACGGCCTCCTCCCGACGAGACAGGCATGCGCCGAAGCATTGTGTCATCACATGGTCCTGTTGGCCAAAGAAGCCGAAGTATTACGCAGACAACCCACCACCAAGCCGCACTGATTCTCCGTTCATGCTTAAGAATACGTGGCATTCTTAAGATTTGTTCTTTGGTTCCCAGGGGGTTCGGTGTTCCCAGGGGGTTCGGTGTTCCCAGGGGGTTCGGGGGCGCGGCGCCCCTGAAGCGCCCCCGATTAGATGTTGCCTAGGTTGAATGGGAAGCGGCCGTAGTGGATGTCCTTCTGGGATTCGAGGGAACCAAAGGCGGCAGTCAGGGAGGCGTCGACGGCGGGGAGGGCGGCGTTGAAGGCGGTAATGGCGTTGACGAATGCTAGGTTCTGGTTGGGGCTGGTGATTACATCCTGGAAGATGGTCTGGGTGAAGAGGGTCTGCAGGGCGCGGACAATGTCCCTCTGGAAGAGGATCGTGGGGCGGAGGGAGCCGGGAATGCGGTTGGGGTCGGCGCTGGCATTGCGGGCATCGAGCGCCCCGATGGTCTCGACCACGGTCAGGCTGTTGTAGTCGATAAAAGGGCCGGGGTGGGTGGCCGCGCCGATGTTCTTGAGGGTGGACAGGCGGTAGAAGGGCTCGAACACGATCGAAAAGGCCGTCAGGGCGTCATTTACGGCGATGCTGGTGTCGCTGAAGAGGTAGGTGTTGGACACGGAGTCGTACAGCTGCGAGATCTTGAGGAGGCCGATGTTGAGGGCCTTGAGCTGCTTGGACAGGAGGACGGCCAACAGGAGGTAAACAAAGATGTAAAAGTTGCCCTGAGACACATCCACGGTAATGGCCGGCGAGGTGGGATTGGGCTGCACCTTGAAGAGGGTGGGCACGATCGCCTCGATGTACACCGAGTTCGTATCAAAGAGGTCCAGGAACCCCTTGAGGAGGATGCTGCTGCCCGAGTTGGACCAGAAGCCGCCCTTGCTCGACTTGAAGGCGGACCCGGGGTTGAAGCCGTTCGAGCTGTCAAACTCGTTCAGGATGGTCGCCAGCCATTCGGTCGTGGTCTTGGACACGGTCGCACCGAGGTAGTCGATCGCCTCCGTAAGGGCGATCGCGATGAACTTGTAGCTGTACCGGTTGATCTGCTCGGTTTCATGCTGAAAGTCCTTGGTCTGAGCATACAGTCGCGTGTAAAACACACGAGCGAGCGCGACCGCGCTCGTGGGCTCGGAGTACTGGTTCACCGAGATGACGTTGGGCTGGCTAAAGACCGAGTTGATCGCACTGTTAGAGGCGTAGCCCTTGAAGGGCAGTATGGCGGAGAACCAGATGGGGTTCTCGGCGAACTTGGTGATGATCCCGTCAATGACCTTGTTGAGGATATCGATGGTCTTGCGCCACACATCATCGGGTGGGATGTCGCCTCCGGTTATCGCGGCCAGGTAGGTTGGCGACTGCGTCACATTGAGGGCCAGCGATGCCAGGCCGGTGAGATTCCTGAGGATCAGATCCACGGTCTGGCCGGGGGAGTTCGACTGACCCTGGGCGAAGTACTGGAGCTGCTGGTTCGGGAAGGCCAGCGTCTGGCCGATGGTCTGAGAAGGAGCAAAGAGGGGAACGCTTTGAGCGTTCAACGGAGTAAAGACCGACATGAGATTTTATAAGATGATGGAAAATTTTTAATTTTTTTTTTTTGCTCTGTGGGATTTCAAACCCTGTGCGGCTCTAACCCAAACCTAACTCTTTTTTAAACACAATCCGTAAGATGGGTTCGAAGACAGATGAGGATGCAAGGGAAATCCAAAGTCATTCCGTGCAGGGTTTGGTGGATAAAAAAAAAAATCCACCCATCAGACCCGACATTGATGGCCGATCAACGCTTCAAGATCCCGCACCACAGGGTTTGCGACACGCGCCATCCCTTTATGAACCTCATAGCCAATCCAGCTTAATAGTATGATGAATGATAGGGAAATATGAGTATCAATATCCGTCCGTTGGATCTGGACCTTATTGAGCCTTCGCGCAGGACATTCCGGGATCCTGATCAGGGAGGGTCCAAGATTGTGGTGATTGGCAAGCCGGGATGTTTTGGGGAGGGGACGCTGGTGCAGAGGTGGGACGGCAAGGTCGTGTCGATCGAGTCGGTCCGTCAGGGTGATGTGTTGGTTGGTGATGACGGTGGTCGGCGTGCGGTGCTTGATCTGTGCAGGGGGGTCGGGTTGTTTTATTCGATCCACGCGGCGCGCGACGGCAGGCTGATTGCAAGGGTGAATGACATGCACATACTGACGCTCCGTGATGTCAGGAACAAGACGGTCGTCGATATCCCTATACAGGATTTTTTGAGAATGTGCGTCGTAGATGAGGATGGTTCATTCCGAAGCCCGGCGGGGTTCAGGTGGCTGATCTATCGGAGTCGGTTTGTTGCGAGGGAGATTCGTTTCATCATTCGTCCGACGGGGTTGTTGGAGCAGTATTATGGCGTCGTTGTGGATGGGAATCATCGGTTCTTATTGGCGGATGGGAGCGTTGTCCACAACACGGGCAAGACGACTCTGATTGCGAGCCTGTTGTATGAAAAGTCGTCCGTGTTCCCGGTGGGTCTCGTCATGAGCGGGACGGAGGATTCCAACGGATTCTACAAAAAGATTTTTCCGTCGACTTTTGTCTATAACAAGCTGGAGGAGAAGAAGATTGAGGATTTTGTGGTGCGTCAGAAGATTGCGAAGCGCCATGTCGATAACCCATGGGCGATCCTGCTGCTGGATGACTGCACCGACGAGCCCAAGACGCTCAACAAGCCGATATTCCAGGGGTTGTACAAGAACGGGCGTCATTGGAAGATGCTCTTTATTCTGAGCCTCCAGTACTGCATGGACATACGCCCGGTCATACGCACCAATATCGACGGCACATTCATCCTCCGCGAGACGAACCTCCGCAATCGCAAGACATTGTGGGAGAATTATGCGGGAGTCATCCCCGACTTTAACCTGTTTTGTCGGATCATGGACTCCATCACCGACAATTATACCGCTCTTTATATCCACAATGCGATCCAATCGAACAAGATTGAGGACTGCGTGTTCTGGTACAAGGCCAAGAAGGTGCCGCCCGATTTTAAGTTTGGCGCCCCCGACTTTTGGAGATTTCATAAGCAGCGGTATGATCCTCGGTACCAGGAAACATTCCAGTTCTGATTTTTTAATTTTTATTTGCTTGCATAATTCAAAATGTTGCCTCGACCTTACCCTCCCAACAACTACGCACGTCCTCCGAACAGACGACTACCATCCATAATGCCCCCTCCGTCCTATATGTACAGGGGTCCTCCACCAACAATGAACCGATACCCACGGCCCGCCCCTCCTCCTCCAACCATCAAGACGATACCACCCAACAAGATGGTCCCCCCCCCTCCGCCAATCACGACGAGTGCCGCGGCGCCACCACAGATTGCAAAAACGGGGGGGCAGGTCAGTCAGAAGCTTGCGGCCGCGATCAAGCAGAAGGACGATGCGATAAGAGACCGAGATCTTGCGCGCAAAGCCAAGACGGAGTTGGAGGCCAAGATTGCGGATATCGAGAGCAGGAGTGCAAAGCAGAACAAGTCCAAGCAACAGGCCGGTGTGCGTCAAAAGACTCAGCTGACCAATCGTCTCAATGCGGCCATAAGCCAGAAGGACAAGACGCTCAGGTCAAAGAGCCAGGTGCAGAGCCGTCTGAGTTCGATCAGTCGAGAAAAGGACAGTGCCCTCAGCAAGATCAATGACCTCGAGAGCCGGTTGAGATCCGCCACGTCGCAAAAGAGCAATGCCACGAGCAGGATCAGTGATCTCGAGAGCCGTGTCCGAGCCGCCACATCGCAAAAGACCAATGCCCTGAGCAGGATCAGTGATCTGGAGAGCCGTGTCCGAGCCGCCACGTCGCAAAAGACCAATGCCCTGAGCCGGATCAGCGATCTGGAGAATCGGATCCGAGCCGCAACCACGCAGAAGGATGACGCGACGGCCAAGATCAGCACGGTCAAGAGCAGTCTCGCCAAGACCGTTGCGGAGAGGGACGCCGCACTCAAGAAGATTGCAGAGCTGGAGACCACAATCAAGGCGTCGACGGCACAAAGGACGAATATGACCGCCACCCTAGTGAATGAGAGGGACGCCGCTCTACGAGCAAAGGCCGAGGCACAGGGATACATGAGGACCCTCGATGCCAATATCAAGAAGCAGAGGCAGCAGGTTGCATCCAAGACTTCGCAGGAAATCAAGAATCTCAATACCAGAATATCGGAGCTGAATGGGCTGATCAAGGAGAAGAACAGTGAATTGTTGCGACTAAGGAATCAATCCGGTAAATCCACAAAGACGGTCCGAACCCAACAAAAGTCTCAGGTTGAGCAACTATTCAAGCGACTGTTATCATCATTATCAACGGCAGCAGCACCACCTGCTGCATTACAATCTCGACAAACACCTCCTAGAACGACGACACTACCACCGACTGGAGCGACACCACCACCTCCTAGAACGACACCACCACCACTGACAACTGCAACAGTAGCCACACCACTGACAACTGCAGCAGTAGCCTGACTAGCAAGGACAAGATCCACAATTATATAACATGATGATGCGGCCGGATCGGGTTGAAACCTACTTTAGACCGGCTTAAGAACAACAACATCTTCTTAAGCCGGATTAAAGTTTGATGGGGGCGTTGGTTTCAACCCTGGAGGTTCGTAAACCATCTGCCATTAAGACGGCTTAAATACATGTATTTAAATCATGGTTTGAAAGCGGTTCCAACCGAGGAAATCCAAGTCCATGATAATGGGAACCGCTTTAAAGATACCCGAAAAAGCATTTAAGGATTTGAGCGACAACGGCGTGATACGGATGCGGGTGGTCGGATAGGGATGGGGGGTTTCATCAAAAAGTCATGATAAAACCGATCCGACATTTTTTTTTTTCTGAAAAGACAAATGAGGCTTACGGTTGAAGATTTTTTGCGAGATTATAATATTTCATATGGTATCTTCCAAAAGATCATATTGCCCAATAGGACGCGCACAAAGCTTATGGGTAGGGGAAACCATTATCTGATTTACGAT
>Ga0214923_10002717_pt1 | contig 23060 bp, 19 predicted proteins | sample LL1510_MetaG_FD_177993 | JGI IMG/M metagenome (GOLD analysis project Ga0214923, IMG submission 177993) | Freshwater microbial communities from Lake Lanier, Atlanta, Georgia, United States - LL-1510 | ecosystem: Environmental > Aquatic > Freshwater > Lake | place: USA: Georgia | collected...
ATGGTCCTGCGTTTGGATCAACAGTTGACACGGTTGGAAGAGGAACATAGGTGTAAAGCGTATTGGGTGCACTGGTTCCTCCTGGCGTAGTTACGATAACACTTGCAGTACCAGTTGCTCCTGCTGGCGTGATTGCGCTTATTCCTGTAGGTCCGAGAAGTTGTACACCGGTTGCAGTTGCTCCACCAATCGTAACGCTTTGTATATCCGTAAACTCGGTTCCTATAACAGTTACACGTTGGTTTCCTCCTAATGGTCCCGCATTTGGATTAACACTTGATACAGTTGGAATAGAAACATAATTGTATAATGTATTGGGTGCATTTGTTCCTCCTGGATTACTTACAATAACACTGACGTATCCAGATACTCCTGCTGGAGCCACTGAAGTAATTGCGCTTATTCCTGTAGTACCAAGTATTGACAGAACTCTTGCAGTTGCTCCACCAATGGTAACGCTTTGTATACCCGTAAATCCGGTTCCTGTAATGATTACTGTTTGATTTCCTCCTAATGGTCCCGCATTGGGATCAAGACTTGACACGGTTGGAGCAGAAATATAATTGTACAACGTATTTGGCGTGTTTGTTCCTCCTGGAGTAGCTACAATAACACCCGCAGATCCAGATACTCCTGCTGGTGTAGTTGCGCTGATTCCTGTAGCCCCAAGAAGTTGTACATTTGTGGCACTTGCTCCGCCAATAGTCACGCTTACAGGAGCTGTAAACCTGTCTCCGGTAATGACTATCGGTTGGTTTCCCCCTAATGGTCCTGCGTTTGGATCAACAGTTGACACGGTTGGAAGAGGAACATAGGTGTAAAGCGTATTGGGTGCACTGGTTCCTCCTGGCGTAGTTACGATAACACTTGCAGTACCAGTTGCTCCTGCTGGTGTAGTTGCACTGATTCCTGTAGCACCAAGTATTGACAGAACTGTTGCAGTTGATCCGCCAATAGTAACGCTTGCAGGAGCTGTAAATCCGTCTCCTGTAATGATTACATTTTGGTTACCTATCAATGGTCCTGCATCAGGATTAATACTTGATACAGTTGGAACTTCTACGTAATTATATAACGCATTAGGATCATTTGTTCCTTCTGGCGTGGTTACAATAACGCTTGCGGGTCCAGCGGTTAGTCCTTTTGAAGTAGTTACGTTTATCCCGGTAGAGCCAATTATTTGATCAATACTCGCAGTTGCACCTCCAATTGTAACGTTTGAAGCACCAGTAAGTCTGGTTCCTGTTATCATTACACTTTGGCTTCCTCCTAATGGCCCTATATTGGGATTGACACTAGATACAGTTGGAATAGAAAGATAATTATACAACATATTAGCTGCAGTTGCTCCGCCTAGAGTAGTTACAATAACTATTGCGGGTCCAATTGTTACTCCTGCTGGAGTAGTTACATTTATTCCTGTAGCGCCAAGTATTGACAGAACTGTTGCAGTTGCTCCGCCAATAGTCACGCTTGCAGGAGCTGTAAAGCCGTCTCCTGTAATGGTCATAAATTGTCCTCCATCTATTGGTCCTGCATGAGGATTAAAACTGTCCACTGTTGGAACAGGAAGATAACTATACAACGTATTTGGCGCGTTTGTTCCTCCTGGAGTGGTTACAATAACACTTGCAGTACCAATTGCTCCTTCTGGCGTGATTGCATTTATTCCTGTGCTACCAAGGATTGACAGAACTGTTGCATATCCACCTCCAATGGTAACACTTGCTGGAGCCACAAAGTTCGTTCCAGTAATAAGTAGAGGTTGATTTCCGACCAATGGTCCCGCATTAGGGCTTACTTTTGTGACTGTTGGATAAGGCAAAATACTATATGTAGTAAAATTACGTGTTATTTCGCTGATGCCTGACGGCGATACACTTGATAAATAATATGCATTACCTTGTTTTATAGTTCCAAATATTGTATTAGGAGATATACCTAATGTTGGAATAACTGAACCCACAAATTCAAATTGTAATAATTTTGGGCAATAAAAAAATGCGCTAATACCAATAGTAGTCACACTATTTGGAATAGTCAGTGATCCGGATAATCCTGAACAATTCGCAAATGCAACATCACCAATAGTAATAACACTATTTCCAATAGTAAGTGATCCAGTAAATCCTGAACAATTTTCAAATGCACTAACGCCAATACTAGTAACATTATTTCCAATAATAAGTGATCCAGTTAAATTGGAACAATTTAAGAATGCAGCATCACCAATACTAGTAACACTATTTCCAATAGTAAGTGCTCCAGTAAACCCTGTACAATATGCGAATGCATTAAGTCCAACCGTTTGAACATTATTTCCAATAGTAAGTGCTCCAGTAAAGCCTGAACACGCGTTGAATGCAGAATCACCAATACTAGTAACACTATCATGAATAACAAGTGATCCCGTAAATCCTGAACAAGCTGCGAATGCACCTTCACCAATAGTAGTAACACTATTTCCAATAGTAAGTGATCCAGTTAAGTTGGAACAACCATAGAATGCCTGATTACCAATAGTAGTAACATTATTTCCAATAGTAAGTGATCCAGTAAATCCTGAACAACTCTGGAATGCCTCATTACCAATACTAGTAACACTATTTCCAATAGTAAGTAATCCAGTAAATCCTGAACAACCACTAAATGCAGCATCACCAATACTGGTAACACTATCAGGAATAACAAGTGATCCTGATATGTTGTAACACTGATTAAATGCATTAATACCAATTGTTTGAACAGTATTTGGGATTTCTACACTAATTACATCAAAATTATTATCAAATGAATAATCAGGAATAACTGTCGGATTCACCGGTGAATCATAAACCCAATTTGTACCAGAACGTAGAGTATATGTAACGCCTCTAAAAGTTGGACTTATTCCTTGATCTGTACTGAATGTTACGACAATAGTAGCCCCATAGGTATATGATGAAGTTGCGGTTCCTGTTTCATTCGTTACAATAAGAGTTGCGGACCCTGGTGCTCCACCTGGAGCTGCAGGAGTTACTGCGGTTATTTCTGTAGAGCCGAGAACCGCTACGTTTGTTGCAGTTGCGCCGCCAATGGTAACGCTTGATGGATCCATAAAGTTTGTTCCTGTGATAGTTATAGGTTGATTTCCTCCTAATGGTCCTCCACTTGGGTCAACACGTGTAATTGTTGGAGGAGGCAACAAACTAGATGTAGTAAAATTACGTGTTATTTCGCTGATGCCTGACGGCGATACACTTGATAAATAATATGCATTACCTTGTTTTATAGTTCCAAATATTGTATTAGGAGATATACCTAATGTTGGAATAACTGAACCTAAAAATGTAAATTGTAATAGTTGCGGACATGCAGTGAAAGCATAATCCCCAATACTGGTAACACTGCTTGGAACTGTTAAAGGACCCCTTAGACTAGAACAATTTTGGAATGCATTAAGTCCAATGGTTTTAACACTAGTTGCAATTATTAGAGAAGTCAATCCTACACAATTATAGAATACATTATCACCAATACTAGTAACCCTAGATGGAATGACTAAAGCCCCTGTAATCCCTCTACAGTTATAGAACGTATTGTTACCAATAATACTAACACTAGATGAAATTGTTAAAGAACCCGTAAAACCGACACAACCTGCGAATGCAAAAATCCCAATACTAGTAACATTGTCTGGAATGATTAAAGAACCAGTAAATTTTGAACATTGTTGAAATGCATTAGTGCCAATTGTTTGAACACTAGTTCCAATAGTAAGCGATCCAGTAAATCCTGAACATTGTTGAAACGCATAATTACCAATACTAGTAACACTGTCTGGAATGATTAAAGATCCAGTAAATTTTGAACATTGTTGAAATGCATTAGTGCCAATCGTTTGAACATTAGTTCCAATTATTAAAGAGCCAGTTAGATTGGAACAATTTTGGAATGCACTATTACCAATACTAATAACATTATTTCCAATAGTAAGCGATCCAGTAAATCCTGAACAACCATTAAACGCACTTCCCCCAATAGTAATAACATTGTCTGGAATTATTATAGAACCTGTTAATTTGAAACAACTTGCGAATGCACTATTACCAATACTAATAACATTATTTCCAATAGTAAGCGATCCAGTAAATCCTGAACAACCATTAAACGCACTTTCCCCAATAGTAGTAACACTATCTGGAATAACAAGCGATCCAGTTAATTTTGAACATCCTTGGAATGCATTAGTGCCAATACTCGTAACGCTGCTTGGTATGGATAAAGCAGTTAAGGTACTTTGATTCTGAAATGAATTATTGGGAACACTTGGTGGATCTGGAGGTGAGTCGTATATCCAAGTTGTACCAGAAGAGCCTCCTCGTTGTCTATAAGTAACGCCTTGAGTGGTAAAACTTGCTCCTTTGTCGTTGCTAAAAGTTACTTCAATTGTAGACATTATAATATATATGTAGATAAATATTTACGTATTGTATCTTTTACATCTAATGTTTTAGGTAATCTTTGGTGTAGACGCACGTTGTTTACGTTTGTCAGTGTTAACGTAAACAAATAAACAATAAATGTTTAATGAAAAGTTAGTAAATAAGAGAATTGATTCATATTTCCTAAAATTTCATCTCTTACATTGAGCAAGTCACTATTATTGGTAATGTTAACTCTTGCGTCCGAATTCATGTTTATCAAAAAGTTTTTGTATTCATCAATTTTTGCCTTAAATTCACCTAATGTATTACAATCATGCAATGAAATATGTTTTACATTGGTTAAATTGACACGTGTTCCTGTTTTGCCTAGCATAATTTCTACAAAAGAATCTATGTTTTTATTTAGGTTGGAATACAACTCATCGGTTGCTTTATGCTGTGGATAACTGTGGGTTTTCCAATGATACAGTTTCACTGTATTTAACATTTCTAAAAAAGTTAGAACAATCTTTTCTTGATTATATTTATTTTTGTTTTTGTTTTTGTTTTTGTTATAACGCATTTTTTTGGTTTTATTAACCAATCTTTTCTTATCTGCAGATTTAGTTTTCATGCTAGTTATATATTATATAAATACAAATAATATAACAATTATTCTTTGTACGCCTTTGGACATTTAAAACGCCGATTTTCACGGAATTAAAAAAAAATCCAAAAATATAAAATCAATTATCATGGTCCTACTTTTTTCTCTTCTTTGTTTCCCTTCGGGATTGAAGAGGTCAACGAGTAAATGTGGAAACATTATGGTCGCTCTTGGGTTTCAATCCAAGTTTGGGTTAGTTTCATTATGTTTATGGAAGAGTTTGCGTGTCTTGTTCTAAATACGATTTGTTTGTTTTCGCAACTCACGCAGTTAGAACAAATTAACAGACGAAAAAAGTGGAATAAATACGGATAGATTACATGAGTTTTTAGAAACGCATATAACAAATAAATACAAAAACAAACTTATTATTTTAGATAATGCGAGTCATAAAAATGAAAGGATATAAAGAGTTGGTAAATAAACACAATAAAATATTATATACTATACCTTACCAATACTTCACAAATAGTATTGAAAAATATTTTAGTATGTTGAAATCACGATTGTATAAGGTAAGTGAGGAAGGAGAAGGATTAACGCACGAAAAGTTAAAGGCAAATATAACAAGTGTAATACGAGGAATACCAAAAGAAAAGTATGAAACTATTTTTAAGGGAGCGTATAACAGATATGCTCTATATGTGAAGAATAAAACAAGAAAGCAAAAATTAAAGAATTACAAGGTTTAGAAAATCGGCGTTTTAAATCTTCAAGGGTGTAAATTTTATACATGAGGTATAAACTCGCTTTCAAAATGTTTCATCTTGTCTAATTTTTCAATCGTCTTCTCTAAGTTGCTAGTTTTTACGTTTTTGTACAAGTAGTCAGTGCCTGGAGATATCTCGTTTTGTTTGATTTGTTTATAAATAATATTTATCTGGCTAACGATGCTAGAGACCTTTTCTTTACATTTGCATAATTCTTGTTCTAGTTCACACTTTTCGGTTAAAATTCCTACTACAAAGTATAACAAATATTTCCGTTTTCTACTGCAAGCAGAAGTATATTTTAAGGTAAATAATTGCAATGTACTTTTCACAATTTTTTGTATCAAACTGCTTCTTTTCAATGATTCTTCTATAAAAATATCCCATATCATCCATACAATATCCATTTGAAATTTTGCGTCTACTTGTGTAAATGTTCTACGTTCGCATATACATTTTTCTTTTTTAGTTTTTTGGATATGTTCAAATTCCAAAATCCATTCAATCCAATAACAGGCATCCACGCCATTTTTTGCTTCTAAAGATAAATTGTAAGCCAATTCGTTGATGGGTATAAATATTTCTTTAGGATCTTCTTTCAAATAAATATCTTCTCCATAATGGACATCAGGTGCTTTGAAACGGATGGTCAACTGAGTAAGATCAAAATCATCTTTTTTTACTCTGAGTTCATCATAACTATGTTGTTTTTTAGATTCACATAAAATACATATTATCTCACAAAATAATTTTCTCATTTTTGTATTATTTCTTAGTCTTATTTCTTGATTCATGTAACCTTTTGAGATGATGTCTTTGAAATGATTGATTCTAAGATCTAAATAAATAACTAATTTAGGATTACCTAAATGAATATGTTTGGAATAAAACTCAATAATTGCTTCCCATAGATCAGCATAATGTCCTGAGCAAATAAGTTCCGCACTCCAATAACATGCCGGTTCAATTTTGGAATAATACAAACTATTTAGTAATTCTTTTCTTACATCGCATTTCTTGAATTCAGAAAATGTTTTACCTTTAAAGTCGCTTGGATCTCTTATATCATTTATTTCACTTTCATCAAAATCCGTCATTTTATATGTAAATGTATACAAAAAAAATAACAACAATACATATAGATGAATAAATTTTTTAAATATGTATCCCATCAAATCAATTCTATAGGAAAACTATATGATAAAAGTTCCACCGCTGGAAAAATATTATTGTTATTTATTTTGCTTATTTTGGTGACCGTGATATTTAAGGGGTTAAACCAATCAAATCAAAGAGAGGGTTTTGAACAATCAGATCAGTTCCTTTTTAAAACAAACAATGAAATATACGACGATTTTTATAGCGATATTTATGACCATTTAGTATTCAATAACGTAAAAAATCAATATGAAGTAGGCGAAATCATTAACAATACAAGTCCTACCAGTGAAAGTATTATTTTAGATATTGGATGCGGTACCGGACACCACGTAGCTGAATTAGGATCCAAAGATTTGAATGTCATCGGTATAGATGTTTCTCCTTCCATGATTGCCAAAGCAAAAGAACAATTCCCCGAGTATAAATTTGAAGTGGGTGATGCACTAAACCAAGACCAATTCCGGTTTGGTTCCTTTACACATATTTTATGTTTATACTTTACGATTTATTACATGAAAGATAAGATGCGTTTTTTCAAGAATTGTTTTGACTGGTTAATGCCAGGCGGGTATTTGATCATACATTTAGTCAACCGTGATCAATTTGATCCTATTTTACCCCCAGGTAATCCACTCATGTTGGTATCGCCACAACGGTATGCGAAACAACGCATTACTACAACAAAAGTGAAATTCACGGATTTCAGTTACCATGCTGACTTTCAATTGGATAAAGGCAAAAACATTGCCAAATTTATAGAAAAGTTCAAGAATGATACAAACGGAAAAGTACGTAAGAACGAGCATACCTTGTACATGGAAAGCCAGAAGGCAATTTTAGTCATGGCACAAGAAGCTGGCTTTATTATAGAGGGACAAATAGATTTAATTAGAGCACAATATGAGTATCAATATTTGTATATATTAACGAAACCTAACTAAAAGCCACTTTTGAGAAAAGTGGCGACAAAATATCCAAATTTTTATTTATGATTTTAGGATCTTCGCTTCTCCCGTAGGGAGCCTTTTCTCAAAAGGCGGACTGAAAAAATTGAATTTTTTTAATACATTTATGTAATAGCAACCTCCAAAAATGACTTATTCAGCTGAAGTTATCAAAGAAGTATATGTTAAACATATTACAACAGGCGAAACGAAAATGTATATGGTAAATGCATTATGGACGATTAAACAATTCCTAGTTATCATCCATAAAAAAATTGTAGAAGATTTCAACGTAGAAGCATTTGAACTTGTAGAGGCTGACCACCTAGAACCGTTGTTAGAAAGTGATGAATATTTATACGAACAGTTTGGTATTGAAATGAACGTGGCATTTTATATTCAGCCTATCAACGTTACAACCGATTGCATTATTTGTTACACTGTATTACCCAGCATTACACATTATTTCGCATGCAGCCACGTGATTTGCCACGCCTGTATGGGCGAATGGAGCAGACATATTTGTCCCATATGCCGTAGCTAAAGATGCCAGTATGTAGTGTAGAATTTAACGCATCGTTAGTATGTAGTGTAGAATTTAACGAACTCGCCTATGTGTTTTATTATGAAATAAAAAATAATGTTTCATAATAAGATATATTTATTTACAATTGTGATGATTTTATACATTTTAGCATTTATCATAATGTGTATTATGTGTTTTTTTGCATACATCAAGATAAAACATCGGTTTTGGGCAATGCAGCCAGTATTTCACTTTTACGACTTATACTATTGGTTTTTTAATGTGGGTATTATTCGTCATGATCTACCTAAGAAAAACAGGTATACCAATTTTAAAAATGTTTCTTTTGGAAAAATGTCCAATTTGTTAGATAAAACGAACAAACAGATGAAACAATTTATCTTTTTGATCCAGCAACATTATTTGAAAAACAAGGATAATCGGTTTCATCCCGAATGGATCAATATTGTTCCTTATTTTGTAGGACACAAACATCCTTGTTTTGTCTCCTTTTATTACGAACCAAAATGGATAGAAGATGTTACCAATAAAACGATTATAGAAGACAAACGAATGATCGGCGCCATGACCTCGCGTCCTTTACAAGTCTCTTTTTATAACAAAAACAAACCTGGATGTAACACATTAGATGTTTATTATGTAGATTATTTATGTGTAGACAAAAATTACCGTAACAAAAACGTTGCGCCTCAATTGATTCAAACCCATGAATACCATCAGTCTCATACAAATACAGATATTTGTGTTAGTTTGTTTAAACGGGAAGGCGAAATGACTGGCATTATTCCGTTATGTTTCTATAAAACATATTGTTTCAATATGAGAAAATGGACAACTCCTTTAGGATTGCCTGTAACGACTAGTTTACTTGACACAGATTCGCAAAATGTATTTTATGCATGGAAATTTATCAAAGAAACGATAGACCAAACGAAACACTCTATTTATATTACGATTCTTCCTGAACCCAGTAATCTTATAGAATTAATCAAAACAAAGAATCTGTTTTTAAAAATGGTTATGAACGATAAAGAAGTTCAGGCTATTTATTTTTTCAGGAAGGTTTGTACCTCCGTTTCTGAAGGAAAAGAAGTACTCTCTTGTTTTGCATCTGTAAAATCAAAGCATATTACAAATGAACTCTTTATTCATGCGTTCAAAGTATCGGTTTCATCTATCGTTAAAAAATATAAATTTAGTTATTTAACCGTTGAAAATATAAGTAACAATGATATATTAATCCAAAATTTATCTAGTAAGTCTATTCCTGAAATTGTGAGTCCTACTGCATATTTTTTGTATAATTTCGCTTATCAAACGATTCCATCTAACAAAATATTGATTATCAACTAACTAGTTGATTGTCATTGTTTACAAACGATTTAATTTCCTATGTAATTTGCAAAAATCACACTCGTTTAACGGTTTCCGGTTGCATGGGTTGCCTTGTTTTGTTGTAGCCATACACTTATACGTATAGGTTCCATTCCCTTGTGATTTTTTGTTTAGTTTCCAGGCACTACTAGCTTCATCAAAGTCAATCTCCACTGTATAAGGAGGCATTTGGTTCACTTCTTTGATTGTTTGGGAACGAGTTTTCATTTGTGTTGTTCTTTAAGCCCTTTCTTTAAATATATTCCATGATATTTAAAGAAAATGGTGTTCAATTTTATTATCATTTTTCTAGCGACTATATTTACCCACTCTAGCAAAACTATCCACAATAAAAATAATAAAGACTCCTAAAAAAGAATACAGAACAACCTCTTCAGTAACATTATTTGTCCGTTCGTCATGCTGTTCTTCTAACAAATTAATCATGTAGTTTAATTTATCCAGTAAAGTTGCATAATTGTCGTCTTGATAAGAATTCATTTGATCCGACGGGTACTGATTCACTGAATAGTATGGTTTGTTATGTTCTGATTTTTGGTAGACACTTTGATTATAGTTAGGAATTATATTTTTATAATACTCTTGGACAATCTTGTCATTCATATAATTGTTTTTCAGGGATTGTAAATCTACATTATCATTGTCATTTGCTTGAACATCCGCCTCTTTTTGGTTGGACATATTTTCTCTTATTTTGGTATTTTCAACTCCTACAGAAGTCGGTGGAGGCATTAGCCGAAAATCGCCTAGATCATTGTCTTCGTTGAATGAACTTTTATGAATAGATTCTAAAACAGCATTTACTTTTTGCGAATTATTTTCTTGAAGAGAATTGCGTTTTTGTGTTTTATTGTGATTCGTTCTTTTCCGGTTGATTAAGGTATCATTTCCGGAATGGGTATATAATTCATTGGTATCATTATTATCAAATGGAGCTGCATACATTGCTAAAGACATTCTCTTAATAAAAAACAAGATAAATATTTATAGAACAGACTGAAATAAACATTTCAATAGTTTGACTATTAGTTTGGCTATTTTTATGTATTATTATATCAAAATTTTATTCCTTTGTTTTATATATTAAGCAATGTCAAATATTAGCAAATTGCATATTCTAAGTGGATTATTTGTTTTTCTTGTTTTGGTACTATTCGTAAGACCCACTCTTCTTAGTAACCTTTATGCATCTCTTTTAGGAAGAGTAATTCTCATTTTGGTTGTTTTATTTTTTGCTATGAACAATGTAACTTTAGGTCTCTTTACTGCTCTTGTTATTATTATAGCATCTAACATGGGATTGTATGAAGGTTTAGATAACATGGATAACACAAGCAGTGATACAGTTGCAGACAACATTGCCAGCAAAGTTTCTAGTATTAAGGAAAAAGTGCAAGCCAAAATGAATGAACCTAGTGTGGAAGAAGACGCGGACGGCGTTGATTTAGAAACAGTAAAAACGTCTATTCAGCCTAAATCATCATCCACACTTCCCGTTTCCCCTCCATCTTCTAGCGAACAAGTGTCGCCTGCTTCTACAGAACCATTTACTAGCATGTATGCCCCCGTGTAAAAGACATGCTATGTTATTTTTATTTTATTATCATTGCATATAATAAAATATGAAAGTGAAAAATATGTTGTTATTGCTTTGGGTATTCATTATTGTTTACATTATTTGGTATTCTTTTCAATGCCAAAACGTAGAAACATTTACTCCTAAAATATATGGATTTTATCGTCCCCATATTCGTAGCACGCGTTTGTATATAGAGTCTTTTATGAATAAATATTCTCCTGAATACTTTATCAAGCTATTGAAAAAGACAAATATTTATTGATTGAAATACTTTTTTATTGAAATACTTTTTTATATTGGTTAAATATAGTAATAACATTTATGTCAAGTAAAACTCTATTACTAGATGCAGTGAACTACATACATACTCATGTACTTTATTTGAATAACAGTAAATTTTTTGCTGGTGTTATTATGATTTTATTGAATGTTGGTTCTAAATTTATTCCAATTCAGTTTAGTCGGTCTACGGAGGAATATTTGAAAATGAGTGTAACTAAACAGTTGCTTGTCTTTGCTATGGCGTGGATGGGTACACGCGACATTTATGCATCGTTGGTTTTAACTGCTGTATTCACCATTCTGTCTGAAAACTTGTTCAATGAAGAAAGCAAGTATTGCATTGTTCCTGAAAAGTATCGTATTTTATCTAAACTTATAGACACTAACAATAATGGTACGGTTTCAGAAGTAGAAATCAATGCCGCTATTGCTGTTTTAGAAAAAGCAAAAAAAGAAAAACTACGTAAAAATCAAAAAGAGTCATTTGCACTCTATCATGAATATTTAACCAATCACGATAAAATAGTATAAGGTTTTCAATGACGTTTCATTTTACGCGTCTTACTTCTGGAGGGTTCTTTACTTTCGTAATAATGTGGTTGCAATGAATATGTTTTACCAAGGAGTTCTGCCCATGCTTTGTTTAACTTATGTTTTGTGTTACGGCAACCAATGGCAGGTCTTTCTGCTAGAGGTATATTTTCGCCTGGGTACAAAATTAAGGTTATGTCTATGTAATAACTTAAATTAGATGTTGGTTTAGAAGAGATTGGCATGCCGAGTGGTTGAGAAGGAAATTGGTACGATGAATCCTGATTTATAGCAGATCCATAGATCACATCTCTTGGTAGGTTGTGTAAAGCCTGTTTTGCTTCTTTTAGTTGTTCTTCCATAATGATGCGATAATTCATTGTACTAATGCCATATTGACCTTTATAGGTTTTAGGGACTTCTGTAATTTTAGTGTCTATTTTCCAGTTACCTTTTTCCCATTCAAAAGAATAAACGGTATAAGGTTGTTTGTTGAGATAAAATACACTATTAGGCTTGAATATGTTTTTTAGTGTAATTTCTATGTTATTATCTACAAACCCTTCTTGGGTTGCTTGTATTAAATTACGCGGTTTTGTAAATTGTTCGGAACGAACTAACAAAGTATTGAATAAACCTTTTTCAAAAAATTGTGTAACTATATCCTTTTTCGGCGTTTTATCAATAACTGGTTGTGATAGTTTCACAAGAGGATTGAAATATACATTTTTACTATCTATATTAGGAATTGTCATAGTTGGGTTATATTTAATAAATTGATTTCCTGGAATGGAAGTATTTATATAAATAGTTAATGTATTTGGAATAGACATTCTTATTATGTATAACTATTTTTTTTCTGAGTAATAAATTTATTAGGTTTGAAAATACAAGATTTATGCATTTGAATTGATTGACTGAATTGCTTTAATGGTTTGCTGAAAAATGTGTTTTATGATTACTCCAAATATATTTTCAAAAAAAGGCATTATCGTAAAATTATCCACAAAAATAATATTTTTGGTAAATTTAAATCTATGAGGGGTTAGCACTGTACAGGCAATCGTAAATTCTTTTATTGGTGCAATAATTGCATTTTTGCATTGGTTTAGGTGTTGGTATTCGGGATATGGATACCCTTTAAAGTATATAGTATTGGTGCGTTGATCTGTAAACATATTGATTTTCAATGCAGCAAAACGCTGTACTACACCCAACTCTTTCATTACAGGTTTCATTAACAAGTATAAGTGTGCTTCATTTGTATTAATAATGTCTAATTTGATAATTTCAAAGTAATTTTTGTTTACTTCGTAAATTAGTTGAATAAATTGAAATCCTAGCATATTTTGCACATATATATTATTGTTTTCAATCATGAATTCTATTTGATAATTATTTTTTTCATTTCTGGTTAGTAAAAAATTAGGCTTTGTAATAATCGTTTTTCTAGATTGTGGACTATTTAACTCTTCTATAGTATTCATACTAGTCATAATATAAAGAATAATTCTATTATATTATAATATTTATTTAATTGTGTTTTATTACATAAATACTGTTGTATTTTATAATTATTTTGAAAACTATAAATTCAAGTGGTTTAGTTGTTGGATTAGTTTTGAAGTATCAATCGGATCTACCGGAGTTTCAAATAAAAAATGAACAAAGATGTACTTTAATGTTTTGAACATGTTTGTTTCTTCCTGCGACATTTTGTCTTTTGTATCATGCAGTCTTTCAAGAATAGGTAAATAGATCATGACAAATCCCCAAATGTCTATGTTTTTAATGAATACTTTGCTAAAATATTCATACAAATGAAATTTTTTGTCATAAGTATATTTTTCTAGTATTCTTGATATATACTCTATAATATAGTAATAGGTAAAATCATATACAATAAAGTTTTTTCGTTTGTTCTTATGTATTACAGGAATATCGTTTATGAATAATTGAATCATTATTTTATTAATTGTCTTTAGGTGTCCTTTTCCGCGAATATCTATCCATGCAAATATATAGTTGATTACAAATTCGCGTATCATAAAATAATCAGGAGTTTCATGTTTTTTCAAAAAATCGTTATAATATTGTATAAACTCACTTGTAAATAGTATAATAGAAAAAGGTACGTTAAATTGAAATGGACGACGAGTAAGGACGTGTGGTATTCTATGCTCCCCGCTGTATCTAGTAGAAAGACCCCAATCAATCAGACGCGTGTACATAGAAGTATCCTTTATATTTTCCACTAAAACATTTGAATCTTTTATGTCACAATGATATACGTGGAGTGTGTTCATCGGGATAATGGCTTTGTTAAGTAATTGAATAAGACATCTATTCAACTGTAATAACTGTTGTTTGGATGGATTGGTTTCTAAAAAACTTTCAATATCTATACCACCATTCGGCATATTTAAAGCTAGTACTTGATTCAAAGAGGTATTGATTTGTCCTTCAGTAATACCCTTTTTGTTTAATGCTTTACATTTTTCCTTGTAGTTTTTTAAATCATCGTGTGTTAATTCATCTGGTTCACATAGAGTAACATCTCCTAGCAAAAAATAATTTTTATAATTGGGGATTTTATCTAATATATTATTGTATTTGGTTATTTCTACATATTCTTTTTTAGCATGGTTTACAGTCATTAATTTTGTTACTTGATCAGAATAACCGATAGTTTGATTTTTTTTTCTTTTTTGCGTTTTACATTTTAACGCAGGCCTAAAGATACATCCAAATCCTCCAGATCCAATTACTTTTCCTCCTTTTGTTTTTCTTGTTTTGTTTCTACTGGGTGTAGGATGTTTGAATGTGTGTATTTTCATTTATATTATAATAATGAAATATAAAAATTACTTGCAACTGTAGGATGTAATAACTGGTTTGTTATTGTTATTTTCTTCTAGTCTTTTTTGATTTTTTTGCATATTTACGTTTATTCTTTTTTGAACCACCCAATACTAACAAGGGGGCTGCAAAATAAAGACCAGATCCTATAGCTCCCAAGGCTGTAACGGAACCTAATGTTGCTAATGTGTTTGTTAGTTTATCAGTATCAGATGGCTCTGGCTGATCATCTCGTAACTGTTGTTGGTCACGGTTGTATTGTTCAATCGCGTTGTTTACATTTTCTCTTGCTTCTCCTATTTGAAGCTCGTCATTATGTATTTTTTCTTCGTCGTGACTTATATCCTCTAAATTATTTGTATTTTCTTCAGTAACGTTATCTTTATTAGTAGTTTCATCTATTTTGTCACCCATAGTTTCATCTGTTTTGTCATCACTATCTTGGGTAGCAGGTTCTTTCTCTTCATTATTGGGTTCTTCATTTTCTTTCTTCATAGAAGGATCTTCTAGAGGAACCATTTGCTTCATTGATGATGACTTATCTTTAATTATCTTTGCAATATTAGTATCCGATTCGTTTTTATTTAGTTGTTCTTTTATCGTTGCATTTATATTATTGATTGCCTCCTTATTAGTATTGTTGACAAAATAATCTAACAGTTCTTTATGAGTCTTGGGGTAATTGTCACTTATTTGATTGTTATATATATATGTTTGCATTAGCTCTAATAATTCTTCTGAAACTGGGGTACCTTTGTTAGAGACATCTATAATAAAATGATAATACCGTTTAATAATACTATTTCTCCATCTTTCTATTTTCCATATCATAAACACTTCATTTTTTTGAAAATCAGTATAAATGCATGTAGATATCACTGCTAGCCCAAATTCATTAGACACGTTTACTAATGAAAAATATAATTTATTTTGTATAATGACGTTAGCATTGTTTATGTCAATATTAATAAATGGGGCAGTGGGAATTTGTGAAATATAGTCATTCATTTTACTTCCAAAAGTCTTGAAAGATCCTCCTAGTTGCAAAGTTTCGTGAAAAATGGAAGGTAACGAGACAAATTTCATTAGAATATCCATCATTGTTTTTGAAATATTTTGTTGACTCAACACTTTTATATCATTTAATTTAGTTTCATTTGTTATACCGTTTTCATTTATGATTTCATCATAAAATGGCAAATACGCCCAATAGTTAGGTAAGATAGTCCAATTGTTTTTGTTCGCAAACTCCTGTATACACTTTATTTCATTTTCTTTCACATTTAACTTTGGGAATATTTCTAATAGTTTTTTCGTAAATATGTCTATTTCGGTGATTGGTTGTAACTGTGATAGTTCTTCATTGAATGGGTTATTGCTTTCATTTGGATTGGTTATTTTATCTTTAAAATAATTAAATACTTTTGTATTATTTATAACCAAATCCATACGAAAACTGTCATTCATGAGTTGCTCGTTTAGCTTGGATAGGTCAATTGTTTTGTCAACATTCAAAAAATTACCTTCTTCTAATGCATCTTTCACTAATTGTTCTAATGTAAATGACTTGGACCCGGGAGGAACAAATACATTATAGCCTAGATATGAAGATGGATACTTATTGTCTTTTGGTCCAATTATTTGAGAATCAGGACTTTTGTTAATAACAGATACTAAACTGGATTCATTTCCTCCTATTTGATAACACCGGTTGTGTTTGATGGTTTTATTTGTACGTTTATGTTTATTGTATTTGTGTTTATTAAAGGATTGGTATTTCATATACTATATAAATATTTGTATTTTATACTTTGATACAATTATTTATTGTACAAATAAGTTATAAGAAAAACAATAGATAAAATCGTTATTGTATAAATTAATTTTTTTTTCCATTTATTGGATTCTTTTTGTTTAATAGCATTGGATTTGTATTTATCATAGTATTGAACATAAAAATCATTCAAAGACAATTTTGGTTTTTCCAAATACTCATTTATTTTGTTATGAATAAAATGCATCCACTTAACAAAAGATTCTTTAGAATCTAAATAAGGGGTTACAGGATAATTATCTAGTAACTTGCTAAACTGCGTAGAGATACTTTCTACAGGTATGAATAACGGGAGGTTACTTACAAAATCATAATATTTTTTTTTTGTAACTGCATTTGGAAACCTAGGATAACATAACACAATGGTATGCAAAAAAAACCAATAATGAGGTCCCCATATTTCTGGATTTAAATGCATTACAATAGAATAGAATAAAATAATATAATATAAAAAGAAAAATGTTTTAACATATAGAAATTAATAACAGTATGAATAAAAATAATGTATGTAACAATTGCGGAAAACAAGGTCATTTGTTTCATCAATGTAAAATACCTATTACAAGTTATGGAATCATTGTCTTTAGATCTAGTACTACAGGCATTCAGTTCTTAATGATTCGCCGAAAAGACACCTTTGGATATATTGATTTTTTAAGAGGAAAATACATTATGCATAATAAAGAACAGCTTCAAACCATTTTTAATGAAATGTCCATTGTTGAAAAACAACGTATTAAACTGCACGACTTTGACTCGCTATGGCGTATGATGTGGAGTGAAACAAGTAACTTGTATCAATATAAAAATGAAGAATTAAGTTCTCAGCGAAAATTTGATTTACTTAGATCAGGAGTAAATTTAAACAATGAGCTAGTAACATTGGATTATTTTATTGAAAACAGCAACACAAACTGGTTAGAACCGGAATGGGAGTTTCCAAAAGGTCGTAGAAATTATCAAGAAAAAGATTTAGATTGTGCTCTTCGGGAGTTTGAAGAAGAGACCGGGTATCAACGAACCGATATTTCTGTGATTGAGAATTTAATTCCATTTGAAGAAATATTTATTGGATCTAACAACAAATCATATAAACATAAATACTTTTTGGCCCACATGAATACCCAAAGAGATATTCTGCACAACTTTCAAAAAACAGAAGTAAGCAAACTGGAATGGAAGACATTGGATCAATGTTTGTCTTCTATTCGTCCTTATAATTTAGAAAAAAAGAAATTGATTGTGAATATAAATAAAGTTTTACAAGAATATAGATTATATTCCTAATATATAAACAATGAATATCAAAACTATAGAATCAACCAAAGAGTTAGTAGATCCCAGTAAATGCAACAATCAATTTACGGATGGATGTAATGCATTGAGACTTACCAATGAAGAGTTAAACCGAAAAGAATTAGAGATGCATCCGGATGAATATGAGTATTTATATCCAACGTTGAATGATCCTAATTTTAATATAAAAATTGCAAAAAAACAAGAATTTAATGATACCAAGTACGATGGGCAAATTCATGATGTCAAAGAATATGCAAATATACTAAGTAATGCTGATTTTGAATTATCTCCACATCAAGCATTTGTCCGTAATTTCATGTCGTTTCAGACGCCTTATAACAGTTTGTTGTTGTATCATGGACTAGGAACCGGAAAAACATGTACAGCAATTGGTGTAACTGAAGAAACACGCGATTATTCAAAACAAATGGGTATTTCAAAGCGTATTGTTGTAGTGGCAAGCCCAAATGTACAAGATAACTTTAGGTTGCAACTATTTGATGAACGTAAATTGAAATTGGTAGATGGAATATGGTCAATAAAGGGTTGTATTGGAAACAAATTACTCAAGGAAATTAATCCAACGAATATGAAAGGTCTAACAAAAGAAAAAATAGTTAGTCAAGTAAAAACGCTCATTAATGCGTCTTATTCATTCATGGGGTACACACAATTTGCGAATGAAATAAACCGTATTGCCGGAGATAGAAACGAGAAAGGTTCTGTTAAAATACGTAATTTACAAGAAGAGTTTAATAATCGTTTAATTGTAATTGATGAAGTTCATAATATTCGTATCTCCGATGATAGTGAAAACAAAGATATTGCCAAAAACCTCATGTATTTAGTATCTGTGTGTCAAAATGTAAGGCTCTTGTTGTTGTCGGCTACCCCCATGTTCAATAACTACAAAGAAATAATTTGGCTTTTGAATTTGATGAATATGAATGATCGCCGTGGATTGATAAACATAAAAGATGTATTTGATAAAGACGGTAATTTCAAAAAGGATTCTAATGGTGTAAATATAGGAAAAGATTTATTTATACGTAAAGCAACTGGTTATATTTCTTATGTAAGAGGAGAAATACCTTACACATTTCCATTTCGCGTTTATCCTAATATTTTTTCTCCTGAGAACACATTTCAAAGTATAAATGAGTATCCCAAATATCAAATAAATTGTAAATTGATACCAGATGATAAAAAAATTACCAAAGTACAATTATTTTTAACCAAAATAGGAGAATACCAGCAAGTAGGATATAACTATATCATAGATCAATTGCGTAAAAATACAAAAAAAAAATTTGAAGAAATAGAATCATTTGGATACTCCGATTTGCAAATACCGCTGGAATCATTGAATATTGTGTATCCTGTGGATGGACTGGAAGATATTGTTTCCTCCATAGAACCATGTAAAGTGTTGAATATAGAAGATGATAACCCTAGTATAACTGTGTTAGAAGAATCTGAATCTGACTCTGAATCTGAGTATGAAGCAGACGATGATGAAGAGAACCCTCAACTAGATGTAGAAGAAATAATTCAAGACGGACCTAGTCAAGTTTCTGAGGAGTCGCTTGTATTGGAGGAAGAATCGCTTCCTTCTATTCAAACTTTAAATACAAGTAGTAAAAGTTCCAGTTGTGATGATATACAAGAAGAAATTGATGTTCTTACAGACACCATGAAAAATTGTGAAATACAACCGAAAAATATGAATGGCGGGGATGACGGTTCTAATAGTTCGGATCGTGTGTATATAGATTCCAGCGAGTTAACTGGAAGTGGAGGTTTACAACGTATTATGAAATTTGTGGATTCTAAGTCGCCCCTTGAAAAAGGTTTATTTGAGTACAAATCACATATAAAAAATCAATACGGTTCTATTTTCTCTCCTGAAAAAATCGGGCAATTTAGTTCAAAAATCAAGTCTATCTGTGAACATATTTATAACACAAAAACAGAAACAGTCTCTAGTGGAATCATTCTTATTTATTCATCGTATATTGATGGAGGTATTATTCCAATGGCTCTTGCGTTAGAAGAAATGGGGTTTACCAGGTATGGACAAAACACAAAACCATTGTTTAAAGATCCTCCTACAGAACTTGTAGATGTTAGAACTATGAAGCCTCCCGCTAACAAAAAGGATTTTTTACCAGCTAAGTATGTTATGATTACAGGAGATGTGCGTTTATCACCCAATAATGTAGCTCACGTGAATGCTTTAACAAATTCAGATAATTTGAATGGTGAAAAAATAAAAGTGGTATTAATTTCGCAGGCTGGTTCTGAAGGAATTGACTTGAAAGCTATTCGTCAAATACACATTATGGAACCATGGTACAACATGAATCGTATTGAACAGATTACTGGAAGAGGTGTTCGCAATTTTAGTCATAAAGATTTACCCTTTGAAGAACGGAATGTAGAAATTTTTTTACACGGAACGATATTGAACAACGCAGACGAAGAATCCGCGGATTTGTATGTATATCGTGTGGCGGAATTAAAAGCAATCAAAATTGGAAAAGTTACTAGATTGTTGAAACAGACTGCGGTAGATTGCATTATCAATCATGAACAGACACAATTTACAGCAGATAATTTTAAACAAATTGTTGCAAATACTCGTGTGAAACAAATACTATCTACTGGTTTAGTAATTGATAATTTTGAAATAGGTGATATTCCAAATAGCGCTACTTGTGATTATATGGAAACATGTGAATATGATTGTTTACCCGATGAAACCATAAGCGAATCTAAATTGAATGTAGATACATATAACGAAACCTTTATGTTAATTAATTCCGATAAAATCATCCAAAAAATAAGATACTTAATGCGTAATCGGTATTTTTATAAGAAAAAAGATTTGTTTTATTATTTGAATAGTCCAAAATCATATCCTATAGCTCAAATTTATGCAGCCTTAAGTCAAATGATTAACGACCATACAGAATATATTTTAGACAGGTATGGTAGAACGGGGTACTTAATCAACATTGGAGATTATTATTTGTTTCAACCAAGTGAACTGAACTATAACCATATATCCGTGTATGACAGGTCAGTGCCATTGGATGTAAAACATGAAATGGTCAAGTTTCATATTAAAACAGATATAGTAAAGCCCGGTAACAAAGAACGTGCTGCGTTGATTAGCGATAAAGATGTGTCTAAATATAAAGATGTAAGTAGTGGTTTAAAACCATCTGGGCAAAAAATATTAGATGAGATGATTAACAACTACAATACCGCGCGTACTACTGCAAAAGTAAACCGTGGTGAAGAAAATTGGTACAAATTTTGCGGCGTTGTTATTTCAAAAATGAAAAATGAAGGTATTAGCATTGACGTACTGCAAGACTTTTTAATAGAACATATCATTGAGTCTTTAATGTATGATGAAAAAATAGACTTGTTAAACTATTTTAGTATAGATTCTAACAAATGTGCTGAAACAGAAAGAGAACCAGGAGATGATATATTTGTATTTAAAATAAAAAAATATTTATGTGATAAAATTATTCATTATGGCAAACTAACAGGAATTGTATTGTTTGACGGTCCATCACGTAAAAATAATTTGAAAATTTATATATTGAGAAATCATAAGTGGGTTCCTGCAGAACCTGAGGATATTCGTGAAATAGGACTAGCGATTAACGATAAATATAAACTAAAAACAAATTTGAATAAGTATGTTGGATTTATAGGTTTTGAAGATAAAAATAAGTATATGATTTTTAAAGTAAAAGATACAACAAAACAACGACATACAGGATCTAGGTGTGATCAATCTGGTAAAAAGAAGACGATTGCTTTGTTAAATGAAATTGTTGGAAAGGAAGAATATACGAAAGAAAACACAAAAGGAGTTATCCAGGAAGAATTATGTATTCGTCAAGAATTTACTTTGCGAAATTTTGAAAGAATGAAAAAAGACGGAAAAACATGGTTTTTAACAACAGAATTAGCAGTTATTAATGAATTTTGATGTAATCATATTCTTTATTTTTGGTTGATTTAACTTAATTTAATTTATAAATTAAATTAAAATTGAAAATAATTAAAAGATTAAGTATAAAGATAATATAACCAATGGAACCAACAGTTAAAATAAATAAACCTAAACCGAAACAGAGAGAATTTAAACAAATATACTCTCGTTCTCTTATTACAGAAAATGTATCGCTTCCAATTGTCGCAGTTGGTCGTAACCTCAAACAAACTTTAGAAAAGACTATTTCTTCTATCGTAGAAGGCAAGTGTATTTTAGAAGGATATGTGAAACCAAATTCAGTAAAAATAATTACACATTCTAGTGGAACCATTAAAGGCGATACAATTTTATTTGATATTGTCTACGAATGTGAAGTATGTTTCCCTGTAGCTGGCATGTTACTAAACTGTAAAGCAAAAGATATTACCAAAGCAGGAATACGTGCAGAAAGTTCCGATGAAACGCCTAGTCCATTTGTTTTGTTTGTAGCAAGAGATCATCACTTTTCAAATGATTACTTTAACTCTATTAAAGCGGGCGATAAGTTTGTTGCTAGAATTATCGCACAGAGGTTTGAATTAAATGATAAATACATATCTATCATAGCGGAAGCAGTTGCGTCTAAATAAAAACACTCAATAATATAAATCATATTCCATAATACATATTATATAAATCATACATAATAAACAAGTAGTGTTTTTTAATATTTTATTTTTTCTAAATATATATATATATGTCTACGATTGTTGTTACTTTTAGTCAAGATCAAGGACTTACTGCGACCTTTGGTGGAGTGGTGTATACACGACGATCTGGATCCTCTGG
>Ga0214923_10002719_pt1 | contig 23040 bp, 23 predicted proteins | sample LL1510_MetaG_FD_177993 | JGI IMG/M metagenome (GOLD analysis project Ga0214923, IMG submission 177993) | Freshwater microbial communities from Lake Lanier, Atlanta, Georgia, United States - LL-1510 | ecosystem: Environmental > Aquatic > Freshwater > Lake | place: USA: Georgia | collected...
TTTTTCATTCGGTCATGCAGTTAAGTGTATCTTCCGAATGAAAAAACTCAGCGTAAGGAATATCGCTGGTGGCATCATCCGCTTTGCGCTCTGACTCTTTTATACCGAGCTTTTTCTCATGACACCAACGTCTTAAAGTCTCGTAGCCTATATTGATTCCATGGTCTTCCCTTAGCTTCTCAAGGCAATGAGTTACATTAAAGTCAAAATACTGTTTTTCGACCAAACTCATCACGGATTTCTTCATCCCCCCATCTTTTTTATTCCAAGGTGTTTTTCCCCGATTCCCATGAACACCCGCAAACAATCCTTTTTCCTCTACCCGTCTTGCCATTCTCGTCACACTTCGCTCGGTGACCTCCAGGAGTTCAGCCGCATCTTTTCGACACAGCTTGTTGTTTAGAAAGTCTGACACAGTACTGTAAAAAAATTGTCCTCGTTTGCTCATATAGATTCCTTCGTCTCTCTCCATGATGCCCCCAATCAAACAAAGTAAATCAGGGGCTTAGTTTATAAGGGGGGAGACAAAATCGCTTCGAAAATGAGGGGCGACAAAGTCGCCCAGTAATAACATAGACTAAGGAAGTTGTAGAATAGAGCCGATACAGAGTCTAGAGGAGCCGTGCCTTTAGGCGGGTTAAAACTATGAGAAATAGAGATTATTTTTTGCCTTCTATATCAACCCTTATTCTTTTTGGAATGGTTTGGTTCCTGTCCTGCGCCCACCAAAATCGATTCAAAGAAGAAGATGAGGCCGCTTTCGAGCCTGGAGTAGAGCAGCCTTTCGTTAAAGACAAAGATACTCTTGAACAAGCGACGGAACAGGTTGCGAATCAAGCCCCTCAAACAGACTCGAATGCGGATGCTGACTTTGCTGTTAACTCGGAAGAACCTAGAAAACCTGAAATATCACAAAGCTCAGAGCAAAGGGTTGAACCTCAAGAACAGGTAGCTCAAGAAGAAGCTCAAAAATCACCTGAAGCAGCAGAACCATCCACTGAAGCCCCAGTAATCCATGCTGAAGCTGAAACTACAAGCCCCGAAGCCCAAGCTGAGGAAGTTTCCAGGCCAGCGGTTAACAAAAGCTATACAGCTCGAGCCCCCAAAATCCCTCGAAAAGCATTCGTTCGCCGAGGCTCTAAAGTAAATAGATTCTACTTTGCTCGCAAAGGAGATAGTCCCAAGAAGGTTTCTGCGCTGATTTATTCAAACAATAAATTTGCCAAGAAATTGGCGCACTGGAACGGAAAAGTTTGGACGCCGGGACAAGTTATTTTTTATGTTTCGCCAACAGATCCAAAAGATAAAAAGATGACCTCTTTCTACCAAGAGCGAGACATTCAACCGGAAGAATATCAAGTTCAAGCTGGAGACTGGTTAACTCGAATAGCGCACAAGAAGTTGGGGAGTGCGAGGAGTTGGAAGGAACTTGCCGTCCTGAATGGTTTAAAGTCTCCGAACGCTCTAGAAGCAGGTCAAACCCTTGCTGTTTATCCAAAAAATCTGTTCAAGGCCCTTCAGGCACCTGCTGAAAAGAAATATGCAAAGATGGAAGAAGCTCCTGTAGCTCGCCCATCGAGGCCAGAGCCGATGCTAGCGAAACCAGCAGACCCCCCCCCTGTATTTGAAAACAAAATTCCTGAACCGGCTCCAGCGATTGCTCCCGCTCCAGTAGCCCCGCCCCCTGCTGCAGTGGTTCCATCTCCAGAACCGGAGGCCGAAGCACCAGCGGAACAGGCTGGAAATCTGACCGAGCAGCCGGCAGCAGCCATGAACTGGAATCAATTAGTTGAACAAAACTCAATTGCGATTCTGATTGGAGCCGCTCTCATCATTCTTTTACTTGCCTTGGCCGCAAGAAAGAAACGCGTGAAGGCGCGCGCCTCCTCGTCGTCCAATAGCGATTCCGGCGAAATTACTGAGGACACCCCGAGTAAATTTCGAAGAAGATAGCGATATTTGACATTTCAGGCCTTCGGCAGCACCCTAGGGGCTTTCACACGGCTGGGGTGTTTTCATGAAACTTAAAAACTGCCTTTTTTCTTCTGAGTCGGTCACCGAAGGTCATCCTGATAAGATAGCCGATCAAATTTCGGATGCTGTATTAGACGCCATTCTTACTCAAGACCCTAAAGCTAGAGTTGCTTGTGAAACTTTGGTAACCACCGGACTAGCTTTTGTATCGGGGGAAATCACCACATCTGCCATTGTAGATGTTACAGATATTACCAGAAGAACGATTAAGAAAATTGGCTACAACTCAGATGAGGCAGGTTTTGATTACAATACCTGCGCTGTTCTAACTGCGATTGGAAAACAATCTCCCGATATTTCCCAGGGAGTAACAGAGGGCCAGGGTCTTTTCAAAGAGCAAGGGGCCGGTGACCAAGGCCTCATGTTTGGTTACGCTTCTGATGAAACGCCTGAGTTTATGCCAGCAACTATTGCCTTCGCACATCGACTGACTCGCCGTTTGGCAGAGTGCCGAAAAGAAGGCGTTTTAGGTTTTCTTCGACCAGATGGAAAATCCCAAGTAACCGTTCAATATGAAAACGGATTGCCAAAACGGGTGGAAGGAATTGTTTTGTCCACGCAACACAGCCCCGATGTGTCTTACGACGAACTGAAAAATGCCCTGATGGAAGAAGTGATTCAGAAAGTGATCCCTTCAAATCTCATCGATGCCAAAACTAAGTTTTTCATCAATCCAACCGGAAGATTTGTAATTGGTGGTCCCATGGGAGACTGTGGATTAACAGGAAGAAAAATTATCGTGGATACCTATGGGGGACATGGTGCTCATGGGGGAGGCGCATTCTCTGGAAAAGATCCGTCTAAAGTAGACCGTTCAGCATCTTACATGGGCAGATATGTCGCTAAAAATCTGGTGGCTGCTGGGCTCATGAAGCGTTGCTTGGTTCAAATTGCTTACGCCATCGGCGTTGCTGAGCCCGTTTCATTGATGATTGAAGATTACGATACAGCAAGTGCCCCAATGGACAAAATAACGGCTGCTGTAAAAGAACTTTTTGGGTTTAAGCCCTCTGAAATTATTAAAACATTGGATCTTCTCCGCCCCATTTATGAAGAAACAGCGGCTTACGGACACTTTGGAAGGACTTCGACCAAGGGCTTTACGTGGGAAAAACTCGATCGAGTTAATGACTTAAAAAATCTTGTTCGCAATTAAGTACTTTGGGGAGCCCGAAGGCTCCCCCTCTGAATTTTACTTTTCTCCCGTTGGCTTCGGTATCATCGCCTCAGCTTGTGCCCTGGGATGGCTGGTCACTCGAACTTGAGAAACTTCCGCTTCATCACTTTCTATTTCGATATCAAATAGCAATTCATCACAACGAAAACAGACCAAACGATTGTTCATCACAACCGTCGAGCTCGGTTTCTCACAAACGGTACAAGTTTTCATACGTCCTCCCTATTCATCGACTAAAAGTTCCGCAAGGAACTCATAGTTGATCAATTGACTTCATCATAGCCGGTTTGACGCACTAAATCAAACCATAAATTACTGAATTTATTGGTTTAAGTGTATTCGCGCAGAATACACCAGAAAGCCAGCCTCCCAAAGTGGGGGATTTAATGGGAGGAGGCGCTAGGTGCAGGAACGATATGCCCTTCTTCCGGAGGCATGATCTCCACGGGCACATTTTCCTGAAAAACTGAATCCGTAACTAATGCTTCCTGAAGAACCTTATCCATATGATCGACGGGAACCACCTGGATGTTTTTCAAAATATTCTTCGGAACATCTCGCAGATCCTTTTCGTTCTCTTTTGGGATAATAATTTTTTTCACACCCCCACGATGGGCAGCAAAGATTTTTTCTTTTAGCCCGCCGATGGGAAGCACGCGCCCTCGCAGAGTAATCTCCCCGGTCATCGCAACATCCTTACTTACCGGTTTTCCGGTAAGAGAACTAACCAGCGCTGTAGCCATCGTGATTCCAGCGGAAGGACCATCTTTGGGGATTGCTCCTTCGGGTACGTGAATATGTAAATCGATCTTTTGGTAAAACTCTGGATCTAGACCAAGCAACTTTGCCCGAGACCGCACATAGCTCATGGCAGCCTGAGCTGATTCCTGCATGACATCTCCTAGCTTGCCTGTCACCAGAAGCTTCCCTTTTCCAGGCATCTGAAGAACCTCGATGGTCAGCATGTCTCCACCGGTTTCGGTATAAGCCAGCCCATTACACAAACCAACTTCAGACTCAGACTCTGTCTTCTGATAACTGAATTTTTGTGGGCCAAGGAGCTGTTGAACCTTCTGTGGATTAACAGTGACCTTAATAGATTTTTCTTTGGATTTACTTAGCTCTCTTGCAATTTTTCTGCAAATAGCCGAAATCTCTCTCTCCAGATTTCTAACACCAGCCTCTTTTGTATAGTGCCGAAGGATTTCGGTAATTGCACTTTCCTGAAAGTTTACTTTGGTTGCATCAAGTCCATGGCGGTCTATCAGCTTAGGAACCAAGTGTCTCTTCGCAATCTCAATTTTTTCTTCTTCTGTGTAACCTGAAAGATTGATCACTTCGAGGCGATCCAAAAGCGCCCATGGAATTGTGTGCTGACTGTTCGCCGTCGTAATGAACATGACATGCGACAGGTCGTACTCAACTTCAAGGTAATGATCGGCAAAAAACTTGTTTTGCTCGGGATCCAGAACTTCCAGAAGCGCGCTGCTCGGGTCGCCCCTAAAGTCCGTGCTCATTTTGTCGATCTCATCCAGAAGAATTACTGGATTGATCGTCTCAGCTTTCTTCATTGCCTGGATCATTTTCCCTGGGAGCGCGCCAATGTAGGTTCTTCGATGCCCACGAATTTCAGCCTCATCTCGAACGCCGCCCAAAGCAATCTTCACAAAGTTTCGACCAATCGACTTTGCAATCGATCTGGCCAAAGAGGTTTTTCCGACCCCAGGAGGGCCAACTAAACAAATAATGGGCCCTTGGGTTTTTCCAACCAAACTTTGAACAGCCAGGTGTTCTGAGATTCGCTCTTTCACTTTGTTTAGACCAAAGTGATCTTCATCCAGCACGGCTTCCGCTTGAGCGACATCAATTTTTTCCTCGGTTTTTTCATTCCAAGGAAGTTGAATTATCCAATCGAGATAATTTCGAACAACGGTTGCCTCGGCCGACATGGGAGACATCATTTTCAACTTCTTCAGTTCTGCCTTTGCTTTTTTGGCAGCTTCTTCAGGCATCCGCTTTCTCTTAATTGCCTTTTCTAGCTCTTGTACCTCGCTCTTAAACTCGTCGCGCTCTCCCAACTCCTTCTGAATGGCAGCCATCTGCTCATTCAAATAGTACTCTCGTTGAGACCGCTCCATTTGTTTCTTAACTCGGGAACGAATCTTCTTTTCAACCTGGAGAATATCAATTTCGCCCTCGATGAGCTTCATGAGTTTTTCGAGACGACGACAAGCGTCTGTCATCTCAAGAAGCTTTTGTTTTTCTTCAACCTTAATATTAAGGTGCGGAACAATGGTGTCGGCTAATTTGCCAGGCTCTTCGATACCCAGAACCGACATCACAAGTTCGGGCGGAATTCTTTTGTTCAGCTTTACATAGGTTTCAAAAGTTCCTTTGATGCCTCTGGTTAGAGCTTCCGCTTCAACCATGGATGACACCATCTCATCGATCGGCTCGGCCTCAACACGGAAAATGCTATTGGTATCCACGAATCCAGTTATTCTTACCCGCTGAACTCCTTCTACTAAAACCTTGAGTGTGCCATCTGGAAGCCTTAGCAGCTGAATAATGTTAGCGAGCGTCCCAAAATCAAAAATATCTTTTTCTTGTGGATTGTTGTTCTGTGCCTTCTTTTGAGCAGCGAGAACGATCTGCTTACGCTGCGTCATCGCATCTTCAAGTGCTCGAATGGATTTTTCGCGCCCGACAAAGAGCGGAACCACCATGTGTGGAAACACAATGATGTCTCTCAAAGGAAGAAGCGAATAGACTTGGGGCTGAACCTGCTTTTTGGTCATAGGATCAGATCCTCGTAATAGTTTGTTACGGTGTTAGAGCAAAGAATGTAAGTAAATTATAACCGATCGTCTGGGGTGAAATGGAAGGGTTTACTTTTTTTTTGGAAAACTTTTTTTCTTGAAAAATTTATTTTCCTCGATCTTATTTGCTGGCCAAGAACTGCCGAATGACTCGCGTCATTTTAGGCAGTTTCAGCTTTTTTCGCAAAAGCGGCCTGAGCTGCCTGCTCTTCTTCTGTTTGAGTGACAAGCTGTGGCTTACCGTTCTTTAGAATTACTTCCTCATTCACAATACACTCCTTTAAATTTGGAATGCTTGGAACTTCATACATGAGATCCAACATGGAATGCTCAAGAATGGTGCGAAGACCTCGAGCACCAGTGCGGCTCTTGAGGGCTTCTTTTGCAATCGTCTTTACTGCACCTTCATTAAAACTCAGCTTCACGTTCTCGTATTCAAACAACTTCTGATACTGCTTAATCAAGGCGTTTTTGGGCTCGGTCAGAATTCGAATTAACGCTGCTTCATCTAACTCATCTAAAGTAGCCACCACGGGCAAACGACCTACAAACTCTGGAATCATTCCAAACTTAAGCAGATCTTCGGTTTGAACTTTATGAAGGGGGTTTCCCTTGTTTCGTTCCTTGTCGCTTTTTACATCGGCACCAATACCGATGCTTCTTTTGTGCATTCTTCCTTCAACAATTTTTTCAAGACCAACAAAGGCTCCGCCGCAAATAAAAAGAATATTACTGGTATCGACCTGTAGAAACTCTTGTTGTGGATGCTTTCGACCCCCTTTAGGAGGAACGTTGGCTTTTGTTCCTTCAATGATCTTGAGCAGTGCTTGTTGTACGCCCTCACCCGACACGTCTCTTGTGATGGATGGGTTTTCTCCCTTGCGCGCTATCTTATCAATTTCGTCGATGTAGACGATTCCCTTTTGGGCTTTTTCAATGTCATAGTCCGCACTTTGTAACAAATAAAGAATGATGTTTTCGACGTCTTCACCGACATATCCAGCTTCTGTAAGAGTGGTAGCATCAACGATTGTGAATGGAACTTTTAGGAGTTTAGCAAGAGTCTGCGCTAAAAGAGTTTTACCACTCCCCGTAGGTCCGACGAGAAGAATATTGCTTTTTTGTAACTCAACCTCTGCTCCGTTCCCGCGAGGAGCTGCAATTCTTTTGTAATGGTTATGTACGGCAACCGAGAGTGTTTTCTTAGCCTGGTCTTGTCCAATCACAAACTCATCGAGAACTGTCTTAATTTCATGCGGCTTGGGAATTTTGGTTGTTCCACCTCGCGTCTCCTCTTTGGCGGCTTCTTCCTTAATAATGTCATTACAGAGTTCAATACACTCATCACAGATGTGGACAGTAGGGCCCGCGATCAGTTTCTTTACTTCCCGTTGACTCTTTCCACAAAAACTACAAACTAAATTTCCAAAACTTTCACTATCTCGTCGACTCATCGTCGCCTCCTGAAATTACTTCTTTTCCGTTTCTTTTCTCGCGATAACATTATCAACCAGGCCGTAGGATTTCGCTTCCTCAGCGGTCATGTAACGATCTCTATCTGTATCTCTTTCTATGGTCTCCAAAATCTGTCCCGTGTGCTTCACCAGGATTTCGTTCAATCTATTCTTTAAAAACAAAATCTGCTTTGCCTGGATTGCAATATCCGTTGCCTGTCCCTGAGCTCCACCCAAAGGTTGGTGGATCATGATCTGCGCATGTGGAAGCGCATAACGCTTACCGGGCGTTCCAGCGGCTAAAAGCACGGCCCCCATGCTGGCAGCAAGCCCCGTACAATACGTACAAATATCTGGCTTCACATACTGCATCATATCGTACATTCCCAATCCCGCCGAGACACTTCCACCGGGAGAGTTAATGTAAATATGAATATCTGCTTCAGGATCCTCCGATTCCAGGAACAATAGCTGGGCAATTACCAGATTAGCCACTGCGTCATCAATGGCCGAACCGATAAACAAGATTCTTTCCTTTAACAAACGAGAATAGATATCAAAGCTTCGCTCCCCACGAGGGGTCTGCTCGATAACAATGGGTACTAGATAATTAGAAAACTTAGAACTTAGAGGATCGGACATGGAAAGACCTCCACAGGAAATTAAACTCCAGTCAGCTACCGCTGACAAGTAGCGCAAGGAAACTGAGCGTTAACAGCTGTCAATTAGCTTTAATGCCTGTTCCAGTCTTTCTTATCGTCAAAATTTTTTAATTCCTTATTTTTGCTTGGCTAAGCAAAAACTCGAAGACTTGGTCCGTTAAAATCTCGTCTTTTATTTTGTCCAACATGTCCCGACCGGCCAGAAGCTTTTCAGCTTCCTCAGTAGTTCTGCCCAGTTGGGTTGAGATCAAATCAATCCGTTGTTTTAGCCGCTCTGGGTCTAAAGTAATCTTCTCCTTAGTAGCTACTTCTCTCAAAAGAAGGCTGCTTCGGACCATTCTTTCGGCTCTTTCTTGGATCTGCTTGGTATCCTCGGCTTTAAGTTCAGGCATTTTCATCCCGCGCTTTTTCCAATCCTCTTCCATCCATTGAACTAACTGCGCCGACTGTCCCTGAACAAAGCTTTGAGCCACCTCAAATCGATTGTTGTCGATTAAATAATCAACAAGCGTCTGCCTCTCATCTCGACGAGCTTCAGCCTCCTTGGAGGACTTAATGTTGTCGCGAATCTCTTGCTTAATTGAATCTAAACTTGAGCCTTCTTTAAGCTGTTTTGCAAAATCATCATTCAGCTCAGGCAAAACCTTTTTCTTCAGCTCCAGGAGCTTCAGATCAAACTTTGCTTTCTTTCCGGAGAGATCTTTTTCGGGATAATCGGCAGGGAAAACGTCTTCAATCAACTTTGATTCTCCCACACTCATTTTTAAAATTTCTTTTTCAATGTTGGGCAGCAGTCGATCCGCTCCCACTTCAACAGTATGGGTTTGTTTTTCTTGTTTGTTCTCTCCATTTTCCAATTCAAAGCTGACTTCCACTACCGCGAAAGATCCTTTTTGGGGTTGCGTAGCAGTATCTGGCTCCAAAGCTGACAGCCGTTCGCGTAGGTTTTGAAGCGTCTGATCTATTTCTTCTTCTTTTACTTCAACTGGCTTTCTAGAGAGTGGAATATTTTTATAATTTTTAAGCTCTATTTCCGGCTGAACATCAAACTCTGCCTCGAAACCAAAGGGTTTTCCTTCCTGAACTTCGCCTACTTTTATCTGAGGCTGACTGACGGGGCTTAGCTTAGATTTTTGAATTGCTTCGCTCAGTCCAGCTTCCAAAAGGTGGGAAACGATATCTCTTAAAATCTCTTCTTTAAATTTTTGTTTGATAAGATTAACAGGAGCCTTTCCTGGACGAAACCCAGGGATCTTAGCTGACTGAGTGTAACGATTTACAACCGAAGCCTCATGACGAGTAATGGCTCCCGCATCATATTCGACAGTTAAACGAACACGAGTAGGGGAAAGCTTATCGACTTTTTTTAAGTTTAAATCGTGGTGGTGATGATCCTGCATACTACCTGCCTCATAAAAATGTTTGGCAGGTCATACCATGGGCCTTAGCTAGCGACAACTTTTCGGCCCAAAACAGACTGAATAAAAAGAAGAGAAACCCCCACTACGATCGCCATATCTGCTACATTGAAAGCGGGCCAATGCCCCCATTGAACCCGGTAAAAATCAAGAAAATCAACAACATAACCAAATCGAACGCGATCGATTAGATTCCCGGCCGCCCCCGACAAAATCAAGCTCAGAGCCCAAGCTGAAAGTCTCTCCTCGCCTTTTAATTGGTAGTAGAGATAGCCCAAAATAAAAATAGCCAAAATAGGGACCGCCAGAAAGAAGGGCTCTCGAAAAGATTCAGGGGCCGAATGCAAAAACCCGAAGGCAGCGCCTTTGTTACGAACGTAGGTCAAATTGAATAGTCCCGGAATTATCTCCAAGGACTCGCCCAAAACAAATCTATTCAAAATGGCCTGTTTCGTAATTTGGTCGACGGTTACACAAAACACGAAAACCGCTCCGAGGAATGCATATTTTTTTTTGTTTGCGCTCATCAGATTTTTTTCTCCACTCGCTGTTGAATCAATGTGTTTACGAAAACGATCCCAACCCCAACGATGATCGCAATGTCTGCAATATTTAAAGGGGCGATCGATCCCGAGCCCAACTTTAACTCTATGACATCCAAAACAGGGCCGAACTCAAATCGATCAATCATATTACCGACTGCTCCCCCAAGAATGCTAGTTAAAGCAAGCGAGGTCAGCATTTGATTATCCCGAAGCTTAATAAAAATTAGTATGATCAAAAAAAGTGCAAAGGCCGGAACAGCAATAAAAAACAAATTTTGAATGGCGGGTGGCAGATTCTGAATTAGATTCAATGCAAATCCCTTGTTTCGGTGATGGGTGATCCATAACCAGCTTAACCAGGGAGTCTCATTGCCTTCGGATACATGGGCTCGAACCCATAGTTTGGTTAGCTGGTCGAGACAAATGATGAAGCCACTCAATGAAAATAAAATCAGGTATTTTTGTTTCAAAGTGCCTTAATTTTAGCACAGCACCAAAGATTTTTATCAGGGGACTTCTTCAAACTTTCTTAGGGGGGGCTTTCCGTCATCAGATTCCACCAACTTGAGAGTGGGAATGTTTGTGCGATCAGTCTTCTTTTCCAAAATCAAGGTGCTTCGTTCAATGGTACCCGGAACTAACTTGCCTTTGGGTGGCTGTTGGATCAGGACTTTTTCCACCCGAGTATTGAAATCGGGAAGTGACTGTATCCAATCCAGAAGAGACACCGTTGTGCCGTCTGCTCTTTTCACCGTGCTATTTACAAACGGCGAGTACCATCCCTCTTCCCCAACCCTTTCGATTCTCCTGAGGCCTAAATATTGAGGTACGGCTAGGTAGTCCCCCAAAAAAATGTACGCGCGGCCAGAGTCTTTCAAAAGAGCGTGATAGCGGCGCAAGACTTCATCTATTCGAGGAGTATAGGAGATAACACCATAGAGATCGGTGATCAGATCAGCCCGAGCAAATTCGCCAAGCGGAATGTCCTCAAAGAAGCGCCCCGATTTGAAAATTAAATTTGGAATTTCTGGATCGGGCCGTTGCATTTTGTAAGTAACCCCAGTGATCCGGGGCTTGTCAGATGTCTCTCTAGAGTTGAGCTGCTGAGCTGCTTCACGTAGCGGCTTAGGATCGATTACTATTTTTCTCTTCCGCCAAAAGGTCGGCTCGGCCTCCATTAAAAATTTCTCGGGATCGATCACCGTTTGATTAAATAAATCCTGAAGAGCAAATCCCTCTCCACTGCCGGCATCAATCCAATGCCCATCGCTCTTTAACGAAGAAATCCGAGTCAAAAAAGACTGAGGAAAAAGCTCTGCATACTTCTCGAAATCTCTTCGGGTTTCGAAAAAGTTGCGATCTATTAACTGAGTTAGTTTTTGAAAGGACTCTTGGCAATGCCCGGTCTCGCCTGCATAGGCTCCGAGCTGGGAAAAAAGCGCAAAAGCAATAAATATTCTGAAGAAGTACCCTGCCATTGGGGGAATTAGACTGCAAAAGAACAGCCCACTTTTGAGCAGAGAACACTGGCAGAATACAGAAAATCCTTAAACAGGTGTGTTAAACTTTTCACTCAAAGGAGCAAACATGTGGTCGATATCTCTTTCACACTGGTCTGAGTTTCTTATTCGCGCATCGGTTGTTTATGTTTTTTTGCTCTTTGCGCTTCGAATCACAGGAAAAAAGCAAGTCGGACAAATGGCGCCCTTTGATTTAGTGACTCTATTGGTTCTCAGCAATGCCGTTCAAAACTCCATGGTTGGGGGAGACAATAGTCTCGTCGGCGGACTTATTTCTGCATCCTCATTAGTTGCAATCAATTGGATAACTAGTTGGCTGACCTTCAGAAGCAAGAAAATGGAACGCTTTTTAGAAGGCCGTCCTACCATTCTCATTCATAATGGAAAAATTGATCCCAAAGCCATGCGGGAATCGCAAATAACGATCCACGAACTAAATGCTGAACTCAGAAATCACGGATGTGCGGACATCCATCAAGTAAGATTTGCTATCTTAGAAAATAACGGTCAGGTATCTGTTATTCCCAGAATTAACGTCCCCAAGGAATAATTAGCCACTCATGGAGCTCAAGAAATCTTTGTTGGTCTTTGTCGACATGACCTTGTCCAACAAGAATTCCATGCTATCAACGACGTTCATGGGCTGAAGCACTTTTCTGAGAATCCAAACTCGATTTAGAGATTCTTTATCCATCAAAAGCTCTTCTCGTCGAGTTCCAGATTTGTTGATGTCGATACAGGGGAAAATTCGTTTTTCCATCAGCTTACGATCAAGCGTGATTTCCAAATTTCCCGTTCCTTTGAACTCTTCGAAAATAACTTCGTCCATGCGGCTGCCGGTATCGATCAGGGCAGTTGCGAGGATCGTCAAACTGCCACCATTTTCAATTTTTCGAGCTGCGCCGAAAAATCTTTTGGGCTTGTGAAGGGCGTTTGCATCCACACCACCTGACAATATTTTACCGCTCGGAGGAACCACCGTGTTGTATGCACGTGCCAATCGGGTGATTGAGTCGAGCAAGATCACGACGTCTTTTTTGTGCTCAACTAATCTTTTTGCTTTTTCGATGACCATTTCAGCGACCTGAACGTGGCGTGTAGCAGGTTCGTCAAAAGTCGAGCTGACGACTTCGCCCTTAACATTTCGTTGCATGTCGGTGACTTCTTCTGGGCGCTCGTCGATTAAGAGCACCATCACGACAACTTCTGGATGATTTCGAGTAATTGCATTTGCAATTTCTTGCATCAACATGGTCTTACCGGCTCGAGGTGGAGCTACGATGAGACCACGCTGGCCTTTACCAATGGGGGCCAACAGATCGATTACTCGAGTTGAATATCTCTTCGGATCATACTCAAGATTAAATCGTTCGTGGGGAAATACAGGTCGTAAGTTGTCGAATAAAATTTTGTCGCGAGAGACTTCGGGTGGCTCATGATTGAGTTTTTCAACCTTTAAAAGAGCGAAATATCGTTCAGAGTCCTTGGGAGGACGAATTTGACCTTCCACAGTGTCTCCGGTTCGCAACATGAATCGACGAATTTGCGAAGGAGAAACATAAATATCATCCGGACCTGGAAGATAATTGTAATCGGCCGCTCTTAAAAATCCGAAACCATCGGGAAGCGTTTCGAGAACCCCTTCACCGTAAATCTGTCCTTCAGCTTCGGTTTGAGCCTGCAAAATAGCAAAAATAAGTTCCTGGCGGCGCATGCCTCCAGGGGATTCAACGCCCAAAGACCGGGCTAATTCAGCAAGTTCTGAGATGGGTTTCTCTTTGAGCTCTTTTAGGTGCATTTGACTACCTCATGAGATTGAATGGATTTTTACTTCGATAAAATGGAATAAACTATTTTTAAGGCCGATAATCTTCTAGGAAGATTTGTAGGGTGTGTCAACTAAAAAGGGGGTGGTTCAGGCCACCCCCTTCTTGGGCAAAACTCAATTAGGCATTGCCTTTTGTCTTACGAACTACAGTGGCTTGGGGACCTTTGGGTCCATCGACCATCTCAAATTCAACTTCTTGACCTTCGGTCAAAGACTTAAAGCCTTCTCCCTCAATCGCAGAGAAGTGTACAAAAACGTCGACGCCGCCTTCTTGCTCGATGAAACCATAACCCTTGTTGTCGTTGAACCATTTAACAAACCCTTGAAGCATACCTAGATGTCCTCCTAAAGATGGGGCGACTTTCGGTCAAACCAAACCCAAATTTGGTATGAATTTCAGAATTTCCCCCTACGTACAAACCCACTCTCTAACCAAAAGGAGTTCGTCTGTACGCATTCAATACGATGATCTGAAAATGCCGCCGGTGTGTCAAGAGGGTTCATTGACATGGAAAGTCAATAGGTTATAATTATTTATACTCTCAAATCACCTCGCATGCTCTTCAAAAAACAAAATAAAAAAGACAATCGTTATTTAGCAACCAGTTCTGGAATTAGCTTGAAGGAAACTCCCGTTTGGGGAGATCTCTGGAAGCTTTTCTGGTGGGGAATATCTGCTTTTACATTCATTTCCCTCATCAGTTACTCAGCTTCAGATCCTTCTTGGACGACTTGGTCGACAAATTCCTTATTCAGAAATTGGATGGGGCGGACCGGAAGCATTCTTTCGGACGTTCTTTACCAGCTTTTTGGAATCACCTCTTTTTTTCTTGTCTTAGTCCTCGTGCGGTTAGGGAAGAATGCTCAACGGGAAGACGATGTCGCTCTCTCGAGGGGCTTGGCAATCACTGCCAGTGTGGTTTTCCTGCTTTCTTTTAGCACCCTAATTCAAGCACTGATCCCTCGAAGTTGGTTACCTTGGCAACTCACTTACTCCGGGGGCATCACAGGAGAGCTTCACCTTGCGCTTTGGAGATATCTTGCAGGCCCTCTCGGAGCTCTGTTGGTTTCTTTCATTCTTGCCCTTGCCTCCAGCATTTTATTGTTCCGTTGGAAAGCCATCACACAGGCCTTACTTCTCTTTCAAAGAATAAAATGGGAAGCCCGACAAAAAGGATCTTCAATCGGGAAAGAGCTTTTTAAAGCGATGGTTGAGAAAACAAAGCCCTTATTTAAAAAATCTCCCCCGATCGCAGCAGCAACTGCCTCAGTTCCTATTTCTACTCCGGCCCCTGCTTTAGCGGTGGAACCGCCGAAGCAGCTTGAATTACCCGCCTCCTCAAAAGAACCTGAAATTTCTACACTTCCGGCTCAAGAGGACGAAGAGATGTTTACTTTGATGAGCGGTTCCCGAACCCCATCATTTTCTGAAACTAAACCCAAGCGCAAGAACATGGGGCCTTTTCAAGTTCCCCCAGTGGCGATGTTATCGGGAAAAGCAGATTCCAAAGTTAAATCAGTCGATAAATCCTGGTATTTGGAAAAAGCAAATATCCTGGTTGAGAAACTGAAAGACTTTGGTGTCGAGGGCGAAGTGGTCCACATTTCTCCAGGCCCGGTGATTACTGTTTATGAGTTTAAGCCTGCAAGTGGCGTTAAGATTAAAGACATTTCAAATCTTTCTGATGATCTCACTCTGGCTCTCAGCGTTCTGTCGGTCCGAATTGTAGCTCCTATTCCGGGAAAACCTGTGGTGGGTATCGAGATCCCGAGCCCGCACCGAGAAATGGTTTTCTTTAAAGACCTCATTCAAGAAACTCCGTTCTACAATGATGAAATCCGAATTCCTATTGCACTCGGACGGCTTGCCTCAGGAGAGCCTGTCAGGCAGACCTGGCCGCGATGCCCCACTTGTTAGTTGCTGGGGCCACAGGAACTGGAAAGTCCGTTTTCATTAACACCCTTATTTCGAGTCTTTTGTTTCGCTTTACTCCACAACAACTGAAGTTAATTCTCGTAGATCCTAAAATGGTTGAGCTTTCGCTCTACGAAGGAATCCCTCACTTATTATTGCCAGTGGTGGTTGATTCCAAAAAGGCCGCTTTGGCACTCAGGTGGACCGTGGATGAAATGGAACGTCGCTATACCCTCATGCACCAAGCAGGCGTTCGACACATCGATGGTTACAATGCTCGAATTGCAGAAATGAAAAACCGCGGGGAGACTGAAGAAGATCTCCAAGCGATCCCTTATATCGTAGTGGTCATTGATGAGTATGCCGATTTGATGGCGGTAGTTCCTAAAGATGTTGAACTCTCAATTGCACGGCTTGCGCAAAAGGCTCGAGCCAGTGGAATTCACTTGGTTCTAGCCACTCAAAGACCTTCTACTGATGTGGTCACGGGAACCATTAAAGCAAACTTCCCCAGTCGAATTTCGTTTAGAGTTGCTTCATCCGTAGACTCCAAAACCATTTTGGACAGAACGGGTTCCGAACGCCTCTTGGGCCAGGGGGATATGCTTTTCCACTCTGCGGGCTTCGCAACTCTAAAACGAATGCAGGGGGCATTTATCTCTGATGCTGATCTCAACCGAATGATCGACTTCCTGAAATCACAGGGAGAGCCCGAGTACGATGAAAAGATTCTCCAAGCGGCGGAAGACGGTGATTTTGCTTCAGGCTTCGGAGACTCCTCGGATTCAGATGAAGGTCGGCTGTATGACCAAGCAGTGCGCTTAGTTACGGAAAAAGGCGAAGCAAGTATTTCGCTCATCCAGCGACATCTTCGTATTGGGTACAACCGCGCGGCCATGCTCATGGAGCAATTGGAAAAAGAAGGGGTCGTTGCCCCATCAACCGGAACCTCCAAACGACGAACAGTTCTGGTTAACTCGATTTAATGGTACCCTCTGAATCGTGAACTGGTTTTATCTCATTGTTTTTGTCGCGCTGAATGCCACTGTTCTTCGATCAGCCCCAGCCAAAGAGTCCATCGAGATCGATTCAATTCAGAAAGCATGGGATCAAGTCACCAGCTATCAAGCTGAATTCAAACAGGTCGTTAAATCCAAGACCCTGGGCACTCAGGAGGAATCTGAGGGTCGATTCTTTGTCGTAAAACCAGGAAAACTTCGTTGGGAAACTGCCGACGGTAACCAGACTCAAATCCTAAATGGTAACGAATTTTGGCAGCTTCGGCAGAGTAAACGGCGAAAACAGACCCAGGTGGACCACTACTCTGATATCTCGAGTCTAGTGGATTTAAGGTCTTTGACCTTCCTTTCCGGAAAAATAAACCTAAAAAAGTCATATAAATATAAGGTCTTAAAGGATGATTCGGCATCGGTCTTTTTAGCCCTTTCGCCCCTAGCCGGCGGGGGGGAGACGATCCTTGCGGAAATTCTCAAACCCAGCTATCTTCTCGGCGCGTTAAAAATGGAAAGTCCGGAGTCTGAGACCCGGATTGATTTCAAAAATATTCAAACAAATGTGTCGCTGAAGGATTCGTTGTTCACTTATCAACCTAGCCCTCAGGACACGGTAAACCATCATCAGAGGTAGTTATGCCGTCGTTCGATATCGTTCTTAAAACGGACCTTCAAGAGGTCGATAACGCCATTAATCAGGCCCAAAAAGAATTGGGACAACGCTATGACTTCAAGGGCAGCAAAAGTAAGATCGATTGGGACAAAAAAAATGAAGTCTCTGTTGTTGGTGACGATGAATACAAATTAAAAGCCGTCATCGAAATCCTTGAAGGAAAGTTTGCTAAACGAGGCATTTCTCTAAAAAACCTGACTTACTCAAAAATTGAACCGTCTTTTGAGGGGACCGTCAGACAAAAAGTTACACTGGCTCAAGGTATCCCCGCAGAGAAGGCCAAGGAAATTAATCGCCTGATTAAAGACAGCAAAATTAAGGTTTCCTCACAACACCAAGACGAACAGGTTCGAGTGACGGGAAAGAAAAGAGACGATCTTCAAGAGGCGATTGCCCTGGTTAAAAAGGCAGAGCTCGGTCTTGATTTTCAATTTCAAAACTTCAGAGACTAGAATGGCGCTTACTCCCAACACAAAAACTATCTTTTTTCAGAGCCTCGGGTGTGTAAAAAACCTCGTCGATGCTGAAGTTATGTTGGGAATTACGCAAAAGGAAAATTACCAGTTCGTCACAGAACCAGAAAAAGCAGAGGTGATTGTCGTAAACACCTGTAGCTTTATCAATGATTCGAAAAGAGAGTCTATTGACGCGATTCTCGACATGGCTGAACACAAAAAGACCGGCACATGCAAAAAACTTATTGTGACTGGCTGCCTTGCCCAGAGATACAAACCCGATCTAAAAGTTTCATTTCCCGAAGTCGACGCTTTTGTCGGAACGGGTCAGTATCACAAAATTCTAGAATTCATTGACGGAAAAAAAGAAGATGATTTTGATTTTCGTCACCCAAAATATCTTCATAATGAGAACACGCCCAGAATTAATACCCAGCCATTCTATCGAGCTTATTTGAAAGTGTCTGAAGGGTGTATTAAAGGCTGTGCATTTTGTATTATTCCTCGCATTCGAGGCACTTTACGTAGTCGAACGATCCCATCTCTGGTGGCTGAGGCCGAGACGCTAGTTGCTTCTGGAGCGGTTGAATTAAATCTGATTGCTCAAGACTTAACTGATTATGGCAGAGATTTGGCCGATGGCACTAATCTAGAAGGGTTGCTGAAAGCTCTCGTTAAGATTGAGGGTCTCAAGTGGATCCGGATGCTGTATCTCTATCCCGATGAAATGTCCGATGAGCTCATCGAGCTGATTGCAACCGAACCAAAAATTTGCAAATACATCGACACTCCCGTCCAACACATCAATGACAGAATGCTCAAACTGATGAACCGAAAAGTTCGGGGCCAACAAATTCGGGAGCGTCTTCAGAAGCTGAGAAGCCGAATCCCAGAGGTTGCCGTCAGAAGTACAGTGATTGTCGGATATCCAGGAGAGACCGAAGAGGAGTTTCAAGAGCTGGTGGAGTTCGTAAAAGAGATTCGTTTTGATCACTTGGGTGTTTTTGCTTATTCACATGAAGAAAATACGGCCTCTTATTTTCTTAAAGATCAATTAAGCACAGAAATTAAAGAGGCCCGTCGAGAAAGCCTAATGAAAACTCAAATGGAGATTTCAAAACAAAATCTGAAACAAAAACTTGGACAGGTAGTCCCCGTTTTGGTTGAAGGAGTTTCGGATGAGTCAGAGTTTCTGTTAAAGGGGCGACACGCGGGGCAAGCTCCTGATATCGACGGTTACGTTCTGATTCGCTCGGGTGATTTGAAAGCGGGTACGATCCTTCCTGTAAAACTTGAGCGCTCGATGGAATACGATTTTATCGGGAGCGCGGTCTAATACGTGAAAACAGTTTTTTTATTTGTTTGTCTTCTTGCTACAACTGCTTTGGGTGATTACGCATGGATTCCAAAGCCAGAGACGCTTACCCTTAAAGCAGGCTGGGAGTTTTTCAAAACTGAGAACAACTTCGACTCTTTCGGCAACAAAAACAATCTAACCACCAATTCTAATCCCTCGAGTCTAAGACAGAACCAGGTTTTATTAGACCTCGAATACGGGCTGGGGGAACAATGGTCGGGTATTCTTCGCACGGGCATTTTGACCGCTCAAGTAGAGCCCACAACTTCAGGCAATTCAACCCTGAGCGGAACAGGATTGTTTGATACGACCCTGGGGTTTAAGTGGCAATTCAAACACGAAAAGCCAATCTTAGCTCTCGAGACTGGACTGATTCTTCCACCCTATTCGACTACCAATCTTGACCCCGATGAGTTGGCGCTCGGAGATGGTGTTTCTGGGATTGTTTTTCGATTACATGGGGGGGCTCAAGTTAAAAAGTTTTCCTTCTCACTCTCGCCAGGGCTACTTTTTCGATTTGGTCGATTCTCCCATCAGGCATTGTTAGATGCCGCTGTTTCCGTTACTCTCAAAAAAGTTTATTTCCGCCTGTTTCAATCGTCTCAGTTTTCAATGACTAAAGACCCCTCAACCGGTCAGAGTTCTGAAAATCTTGAGCCGGGTAGCGCGGGATCATTTTCGCGTATCGCTCTCAATCCAGACCTCATGAGTCTTGGCCTTAAGGTGGGTACTTTTTTATCACCTCGATTTAAATTGGAAAGCTGGTTCTCACAAACCCTTTGGGGACACACGGCTGCAGATGGATTTAGAGTTGGTCTTGCTCTTATTACCAACCTTGATTTTTCAACACCCGACAATCGAGAGCACGTCACAGAAGTTCCTCTGAATGGAGAGTAGACTTTTATTTTCTGGCAAACCGCGAATAAAGCCACCAGGAGAGAACGGCAAATACACCATTGGGGGCCCACACCCCCAGCCAAGGCGCCCAGCCCCCCGTTAGCGCGTATGAGTTTGCGCCAATGTAGGAGAGCCAATACACTGTGGCCAGCAACAAACACAAAATGACAGCAGTACTTCGAATTCCTCGCTGACTGATCAAACCAATCGCAAAGCCCAGTGCGGAAAAAACTAAGCAGGCAAAACTAAGCGAAAATCTCCGGTGAGTTTCCACCAAGAGCTGCCGATAGGCTGGAGTATCCGACTTAATTTCACCAAGTCGTTGCCTTAATTGAGTAAAATTATAGGAGGGCGGGCTGTAATCCCGCCACCCGCCTCCAGGCGCCCCAACATCGAGATTGATATCGTATACATCAAATTCGATCTTTTTCTGGGGCCCCTTAGGGTCCAGTTGTTCTAGATAAATCGTTCCATCGCTTAATCGCAACGTAAGTTGATGGTCACCATGGGGATCCGATCTCAGAATTCCTGCCTTTGCGGAAATGGCGACCGGCTGATTCTCTTCTCTTTGATCGTAAATAAAAACTTTTCTCATCTCATTTTTTAATGGCGTGATACTTTCCGCAAGAATCACCAACCCAAAAAAGCCCTCCTGAAAAACTCCGGGTCGCATTTGAGAAATAACTTTTTCGCTACTCACCTTCGTGATCATTAATTCAAAAGCCCGGTTTCCGCGCGGAACCGTATAGAGAGCCCAATAGGTGCATAACGCAGTTACCGAGGTAGCCAACAGAAAACAGGGAGCATAAATCTGCTTTAGACTGATTCCGCTCGCTTGCAATGCGAGGATCTCTCCCTCTGATTGAAGTCGTGAGGTTCCCATCAAAACCGCAAACAAAAAAGCAATGGGCACTGCAATTGGCAGAAAAGATAGAAGTAAATAAGCTGATATCTTAGCAAGCCCCAACAATCCCACTTGATGAACCACCAGAAACTCGCTGAGCCGGATAGCTTGAAACATCAACATGATAAAAAGAAAGATTCCGGTTCCCAGCACAAAGGTGGGCACGATCTCCTTAAGGACAAAAAGCATCAAATGGGGCGAGGTTTCCCAGGGCTGTTTTCTCAACATCGTTGGCATTATAGCTTACTTTTTTCTCGCTCTGGGACTATAACTTTTCTCAATGGACCAAGAGACTCTTTTTTCGGCTGACCGCAGCCAAGCACCGCTAGCCGAGCAAAAACGGCCGAATAGCTTTGATGGTTTGGTGGGTCAGGATCATATTTTAAACGACCGGTTTCGCCGAATTTTGGAGAGCGATCGCTGGGCTGGACTTGTGTTCTGGGGGCCTCCAGGGACGGGAAAAACTTCACTCGCAAAGATCATTGCAGGATTTACGAAGAGAAAATTTCATTTGTTGTCTGGCGTAACCTGTGGCGTGAAAGAAATAAAAGAAGTTTTGGATTCTTCAAAGCAAGACTTTCGCTTGGGAAAACTAGCCCACATCCTTTTCATAGATGAAATACATCGACTCAACAAAGCTCAACAAGATGTCCTTCTTCCTTTTTTGGAAGAAGGAAGTGTGCGTTTTATCGGTGCCACCACGGAGAACCCTTCATTTGAGTTAAACAATGCTTTAGCCTCTCGCTCTCTGATTTTTCAATTTAAAAGCCTTAGCAAAGAGGATGTGCTTAAACTTCTTGATCGCGCAGCCCCACCCTCCTATCAATTTGCCGAATCAGTTCTTGAGCGCGTTGCTGACTTATCTAACGGGGATGCGAGAAGAGCACTCACCCTTTTAGACCATCTTTGTTTGACCCGGCCTTTAGGGGAACAAATCTCTTTGGAGGACTTGGAAAAAGTTTGTGATTCACAGTCGCTGTACTATGACAAACATGGAGAAGCACACCACGATACGATTTCTGCTTTCATCAAAAGTGTTCGTGGAAGCGACCCTGATGCTGCGGTTTATTATCTGGCTAGAATGCTTGAATCGGGAGAGGATCCTCTCTTTATTGCAAGACGACTCATCATTTTAGCCTCTGAGGATATTGGAAACGCTAACCCCGCCGCACTTATGATTGCAACGAGTGCCTTTCAGGCGGTTCACGCCATTGGAATGCCAGAAGGCAGAATAATTCTATCTCAAGCCACGACCTATTTAGCTTGCTCAGAGAAAAGCAATAGAAGCTATGTCGCGATCAACAAGGCACAGGATACTGTCAAAAGAAGCGGGAATCTTGAGATTCCTGTTTGTATTAGAAATGCAGCCGCTCATTACCGATATCCCCACGATGAAGAATCTGGGCGGGTAAAACAAGAGTACCTTCCCAAAGAACTGAGGGGTAAGCGTTTTTACGAACCCTCGATCCATGGACAGGAGAAGAGATTCGTTGATTTTCTAAAGGCGAGACCGAGAGATTAGAGATAGAAGCGGACTCCGGCATTTCCATAAATATCGACGAGGGCGCCGGGTTTGTAGAAATCAATACTGTATGCGGTGGCCTCAATCTCGACCGCAGCGCTTTTTGCTACTCTCCATCGAACACCAAACCCCATCTGACCAGCCAAACCGGTTCTCTTGTCTGTGCCTGGACTTGTTTGCCCAAGCACCGTATTGGTGTAATCCCAAGTCCGCAAACTCTCCGCAAAACCAGCACCACAGAAAAGGAATGGAACAAAGGAAGCCCGCTGCCCCGCCAAAGAAATATCCAGCCCAACTGAATAAATTGCCGTTTGAACTTTGAAGTTAGTCAAAACATCGGTGGCACTCAAACCGAGTCGGTTCTGATACTGATTTTGTGATGTATATCGACCCTCAAGTCGCACTTGGGGGATCAAGATAATTGCTAGGCCAACTGCCCCGGAGATGGTTTGTGTGTATTGATTTACACCCAAATTGTTTTTGTAGTAGGCAGCCTTTCCAAAAACTTCAAAATCGGGTCCCGCATAAGCTTTCCCGCCCAAAAGCATGAACCATCCCAAAGAAATAAGTCCGATTCGACTCAAAGTGTTTCTCATACTATTATTGTAGGCGAGGTGGCCCAGTAGAGAAAGGCTGGAATCTGACATGTCGACCCTTTTTACAATGCAGGCAATCAATCTCTATGATTCCATCCACATAAAACGTGTGCGAAGTATTTTCTCGGGGAAAGTAGCCTATAGCTCTCCTCAAGAAATCGTCTTTGAATTCAACGAAAATAAATTTCTTTTCGTTTTTCGTTTCGGTTCACTGGTGTTTTTTGGTTTTACTCCAGAAGAAATCGATGAAG
>Ga0214923_10002720_pt1 | contig 23038 bp, 13 predicted proteins | sample LL1510_MetaG_FD_177993 | JGI IMG/M metagenome (GOLD analysis project Ga0214923, IMG submission 177993) | Freshwater microbial communities from Lake Lanier, Atlanta, Georgia, United States - LL-1510 | ecosystem: Environmental > Aquatic > Freshwater > Lake | place: USA: Georgia | collected...
CAATTCTATATGAGTTGCTAGTGCTTCTGATTGTAAAACAAATGGTATTTGTTTATATAAAAACTTGATATATTTAAATTTATCATTTAATATATTTTGAATCATTGAATTTAATTTGAATTCTATATCAAAAATATAATATTCTCTTGTCATTGTGTTATCATTTTTTTTTAAATTTGAAGTAATATACATTAATGATCCTAATATTATAAAAAAAACAAGTGTCTCTTCGTCGAATTTATTATTAAATAAAATAAGACGTTTAAAATTTAGTAGTAATTTTTTTATTTTTTTATTTTTTTCAAATAATTTATATAGTATAATAAAATCATCTACAGCTTCATCTGTATAGTCTATTAAATATTCATTATATATTTTATAAAACCATAAAATAGGTATGCCTGAATGTATAAATTCATTTGTGATATCACTTTTATTTTCTAAAATTTTATTATTATTTATATCTAATGATCTAAAACTGAATATATTACGTCTTGTAATAATATTTAATTCAGGATTAATAGGTATTTTTAATGGCAAAAGATCTGATTTATAATACCACAATTCTTTAAGTTTTAGATTTATAATACTATCCCCTTTATATAAATTATAAACTAAATAATCTTGACTATCAACGATCGCTTGTTTACGTGTTATTACTTTTTTAGGTTGACTTCCATAAGGATTAAGCATTCTTTTTCCATTAACTACAGTTGATCTTTGACACATATCTTCATTTTTAAAAAAAACTTTAATATTACCAGATAAATCTCTATCTTCATTTTTTACTCCTGTTTCTATTACTCCCATAACTTTATCTGCTAGTTCTAGTGAGTTTGAATTTTTTATATCCCACCACCAATCTCCCCATGTTTGTTTTTTTTCTTTTTTTTTTATAGAAGGTATAGGAGGATTAATTTGTTGCCATTTCCAACCATCTCGAAACCTTTCATCTATTCGATTCAATTTAGTATCTATTTTATAAAATGTTAATTCAGAATGTTCAGGTTCATTATAATATTCATCTGGACATCGTTTTCGTGATTTCGGTCTTCCGCCCTTTTTATTTATTTTTGAACGAAGTAATTTATCTAATTGTATTCGATTACATCGAAAAGGTTTATTTTCTTCTATAAGATATTTTGGGTGTTCATTTTGTTTTAATTCCTCATCAGTTAATTGATCATCCCTTAAATTTAAATGTAGTAAATTGTCAACTGATATTTTTCTTATTTTATACACATCGTCTCTCTTAATACCATCATCTAAAATTTTGTCATTAATAATTTGAACTTCTGTATTTATTTTAAGAGGTATATATATTAATTCACGTAGCATTGATTCAAAATAAGTAAATATCTTTGTAAATTCATAATCAACTGTATCTGTATCTAAATGTAAACAAAAATTTTTTTTATTTAAAAAATATTGGTTCATTAACATTGTTTTAAAAAATTCAATATCATTCGTATAAAATTTACTTATAATTAAATTATTTAAATCGTCTAATAATTCTTCATCAGTTTTATCATTCGTTTCACATGATTTAATATTATTTAAAAAATAACCCATATATAAAATAATTGACTCTTTTGATAATTTATTTTCAATTAATATTATTATACCTATTATATCATCTCTTGTTAATTTATAATGAGATTTAATAATATTCATATTAATAAGAATTTGTTGAATAATTAAAATACAAGATTCTTTTTTATGCAATGTATTTTTTTCTTTAGCTTTAGAAAAAACAATATCATTAGATTTGTTTATTTCTATAATATTTTCATTACAAAAATAATTAATAATATTTACTAATATCTCATCAAATCTTTCTGTTATTTGTTCTTCTAATAGTTTATTCATATATATATATTAAATGAATAAAAAAATGATTAACCCGTACAACGTCACAATTATTGTATATTTCGTTTATAAAATTGTTAGTTTTAATAATTTTGTCATCTATTTCAAAACTTTGCCAGAAACATGTGTTTTTTTATTATTATATAAATACAATAATAATAAGTATCAATAAATAATTATGGAATTTATTTATGATGATAGACGAATATGTAAAAAAACTATGTTGTTTATTAAATCAACGATATTATTATTTCATTTTTTTTGTTTATATATAGACTTTGATAATATTCAAAAAGATAATATATTTATTTACTATATTATCACTATATTTTCAACATTTTGTGTTATTTGTAATAATACAAGATATGAATATTTACATGTTACTATATATGGTCAAAATTTTACATCAATTTATGAATTTATAAAATGGAAAAAGACCAATAAATTTAATAAGTTAACATTTTGTTTAGATATATTACAAATGTCATTACATATATTTTTTTTTTGTATAACAATTAAAAATTTTAATTTAATAAATAAAAAAATATTATTTTATTCTATTTCATGGATTATTTTATATTTTTATGCCTTTATATATTTTCTAATTATAATATGTGTGATTGTAATTAGTTGTTCATTACATATTTCATTAATTGACATGTTTTTCGGAGATAAACCTACAAATCCTAACATATTATGTCAATACATTATACCAACATATACGGATAAAAGCACCGAATGTTGTATTTGTATGGACAAAAACATGAATAATTGGGTAAATTTATCTTGTGGTCATTCATTTCACCACGAATGTATTAATCAATGGAATAAAAGTAGTAACACATGTCCTATTTGTAGAAGTATATTATTGGTTTAATTATTTATAGATAATAATTACATAAATATCTATAAAAAACATAGATGTCCAATCATAAGATAGAAAATTATAAAATTTCTGCGGTTAACATAGGAGTTGAGTATAAGACAACTTGTAAAATACTTGATTGTAAAAAATTCACTTTATAGCATTGGATCAAAGATATATTACTTTCAAAATAACATGTAACACAGATTATTAGTAATTTATTGATTATGTTGTTTCATAAAATAGTTAAGTGTTATTTTTAATCCTTGTTCAATATTTACGGTAGGTTTCCAAGATAATTTTTCGGATGCTAATGTAACATCGGGTTTACGTTGTTTAGGGTCATTTTCAGGTAATTGTTGAAAGTCCAATTGTAAATTGGTACATGTAATTTTTTCTATTAAAGTTTTTAATTCTAACATAGTTAATTCATGATCTGGATTACCTAAGTTTATAGGTCCCACCTCATTTGAAAACATCATTTGTATTAATCCGTTTATCATATCATCGACATAACAGAAACTACGAGTTTGATTTCCATCACCATAGACTGTAATAGGTTTTGTTTCTTGGAAACATTTTATATAATTTGTAATTACTCGACCATCATTAATATCCATTTTAGGTCCATATGTATTAAATATACGCACTATTTTTAATTTATGTTCTAATTCGGGATGTTTCTTTCTAAATTCATAGATTAACGTTTCAGCACATCGTTTTCCTTCATCATAACAACTACGGGGTCCTACTGTATTTACATTGCCCCAATATGTTTCATTTTGTGGATGCACTAATGGATCTCCATAAACTTCACTTGTGCTGGTAAAAAGTAGTGGACAATTATGAACACGTGCTAACTCTAACATATTCATTGTCCCAAGTATACTGGTTTGTAAAGTTTTATAACCATCTGCTTGATATTTAGGTGGACTAGCCGGACAAGCTAAGTGCCATATAAAATCAATATGAGGAAAATACTGTTTATTTGTTATATCAGCTTTTTTGAATAAGAAATTTTGATTATTTTTAAATTCAGATATATTTTTAAAAGAACCAGTTTGTAGATTATCGAGACAAATAACAATATGTCCTTTTTCTAATAACTGAGCACAAAGATTACTTCCAAGAAAACCCGCTCCACCAGTTACAAGTGATATAGGGTTATTTGTAGGAATAGTAGTCCGCCATTTGTCTACAGCCCATTCTCGTTCGGGACGATCTAAATTATCGTTTCTATCAAGAATGCTTTGAAAAATGGTAGAATTAACATCGGCTTCCTGAAATTGGGAATATAGACTATGAGTGTCTTTAGGAAAACATGTTCCCCCAAACCCACGCAACCCATCATTACCTGGAACATTCATATGAGTTATTCCTATACGTGGATCTAATAATAATATTTTTTTTACATTTTCATAATTTACATCTTTAGCTTGACAAAAATCATAAAGTTCATTCATAATACCTACTTTAGCCGATAAATAACAATTCTTAATCAGTTTTAGCATTTCCGCTTCATTATTAGTAATAAATAATGTTTTATTACTACTAATTAGTCCTTCATGCCAACTAGTAGTAAATAGACATTCAATACGTCTGATAAATTCTTTGTTAAATTCTGTATTATGGTCTTCTTCTAATAGTCCAAATACCCAGTGGGGTGTATTAATAAAATCATCACGCCAATTTGCTTCAGTAAGAAATTCAGGCATAAAAAAACAGTTTTGACTTTGTGAAAACCCAACTGGAACAGTGCTGCGAATTACTTTAAAAGGATTTTTTAGTTTTGGAATAGCATCTTCCAAAAGTTTCGTATAGCACTTTCCGTGGTGGTTCATTGGTGTAGGCAAACAATAAAACACTAAGTCGCATTTCTCAAGATCTTCTAACTTAATACCAATTGGTTCACATACTTCAGGCCGAATATCATAAACAAGTATATTTATAGATGGTGATTTAAGTAATTTTGTAGCTTTTCCAACAAATCCATTTCCTATAATACCGATAAGCATATTAATATATATTATAAATATTTATTAATTTTATATTAAAAGATTTAATAAATATATAAAAAAATGCAATTATTTTAATATCAAATATAAGCAAATTTTTGGAATGGAGACCCAGATATTGACGCTGAATTATTAATAACTTGGCAAAAATATAAATTTTTATTACATAATACAATGGAACCAAAACTATAAAAATTGGTAATGTCAAAAATACAAATTATATTTTTTAGTTATATTTTTAGTGTAAGATATGTGTTCCAACAATAATTATTTTTATTTTCGTAAAATTTTGAATATTTATATTTATTTTCATCAGTTTCACTTAAAAATCCGGCTATTTCAATTGAACCTTCATATAATTCAATTTTTCCGGAGAATATATTTTCAAATACAATGTATTTATCTATTTTGTCTATTAACCATTGTTTTTCATTTTCTTCTATATGTTGTAAACTATTAATTGAATATGATAATTGAGAACCTAAATTAAAAATTTGTCTCTCATCATTATCTAAAAGATGTTGAATGCTATAATGACTTCCTAAATTTTTTGGGTAATTATCATTGAAAAATACATTAACTATATTTTTTTTTATACATTGTTTTAAACGTTGAGCACTATTTTGATGATCATCAAAAAAACATAATACATTTTGATAATCACTTATAAAAGCCGATAAATCCAGATCATTAAAATCAATAAAATGATTACCAGTAAAATAATATGTATTTTTATTATTATCTTTAAATCCATATTGTGGAACATCTCTCGGATCTAAACAAATAATTATTACACTATCACCTAATGTTCTACGTATAAGTTTAGTAGATAATCCATTCCATATACCTGATTCAATTATAATTTTTGGCATTATTTTTTTCAACAAAAAATAAAAAGAAAACATATCGTTAATACTCATCCCTCCATTATTTTGTAAAATATCATTAAAATAAACATTTTTTAAAAAATGATCTAAATCATCAATAGAATATTTAAAATCCATTATATATTATTATTGATTTACTAACTTTAAATCTATATATAAATATCCACAATAATTCTTATTATAATCTGTGGTTTTACAAGTAATACTGATATTTTATATTTAAAAAGATAATAGAATTAAATGAATATATGATAAATATTTATTTACCTCTAATAAATAAAGGGATATTTAGACATACCGATGATAGTTTTAGAGAAATTGTTCTCGAATGGGGGAAACTTGGTTATGTGAATATTATCCGTAGTGAAGAACCCTATATTTGGTGGGGGGAAAAAAATGATATACTTTTATATGATAGAGACACATTTATGTGGTATGATCATCTAACGCCTAAATATAATATAATGCTGAGTGGATGTGAAAATAGAAATTTAAAAAACTCATCAAGTTGGATTTATTGGGCAAGACATCCATTAAATCTTGAAAATTTAGTTATAATACCATTTCATAAACGTCAATTTACATCTATTTTTATTGGACGGATTGAAAATGAAGTTCAAGCCCAATACAGACATAATGATTGGAAAAAATATATAGAATTGTTTGATATACTTGTAGCCCACGAAGGATTACCATATAAATATACAAATACAGAATATCTTGATCTTCTTAGATATAGTAAATTCGGTCTATGTTTGCGCGGTTTTGGTCCAAAATGTCATCGTGAAGTTGAACTTATGGCTTGTGGTACCGTTCCAATTATTACAAATGACGTAGATATAGACAATTACTATAATCCACCCATTGAAGGAATACATTATATTCGTGTAAGTAAGCCGGAAGATATTCCTACTAAAATTAATGCTATAAGTGTAGAAAAATGGCAACAAATGAGTAATGCCGGTATTCAATGGTATAAGGAAAATTGTAGTGTGGAAGGTAGTTTTAATACAACTAAAAAAATAATCGAAAATCTAAATAAACAGCAAAAAATAGAATCAATATCTACTATGACTAATATTAATGGTAAATTTGACCTTTCTCTATTATTAATGACATTATCTAAAAAACATATGGATATACCTGTTTTTATAGCATGCGATACTGAAATCAAACAATATTTTGAAAAAAATAATTATGGGTTAACCTTACAATTTGAAACATGTCTTGATAAATATAATGGTATGAATAGACAGCAAATGGAAGAAAAATGTATTTGGATTGATTTTATGTTAGAAAAATCTACAATTCTCCAAAAAGCAATGACACAATATTCTAATAGTCTATTTCTAGATGCGGATGTATGTTTATTAGACGAATTACCAAATGTAGATTTATCAAAAGACGTTATATTAAGTAGACATTATATACTTGAACAAAATGAAAATAAATATGGGCATTTTAATGGTGGGTATTTTTTTGTTAATAATATTAAGTTCTTAGACTGGTTTCGGACTACTTCTAAAACACGTTCTACATTTTTTGAACAACAAACCCTTGATTACTGTCATGAGGAATTTAAAGTTGGATATTTTCCCATTCAAAACAATTTTGGTTGGTGGCGACTATTTGAATGTGACAATCCTAAAGAACGTCTCAACAAATTTAATGTACAAAATGGACAAATATATTATGATGGACAACCACTTCGATCGGTTCATACACATTTTGAGGAGACTAAGCAATCTTATACAAGTGAATTTAATAAGTTGATTATAACTCTTTTAGAAAAGTCACAAAATCAACTGGATATTCTGGATTGTATCACTAAAAAAACAATGTCATCAGATCAAAAAATAAATATCATCCTTCAGACTTATCCTGAACAAAATCAAGACCGACTTAATGAACTTATCTTATGTATAGTAAGTAATCTACAAAATAAACATATTCAAAAAGTTATAAATTTATGTGAAGGAGATAATGATAACTATTTGCCAGATATTATTCGTAATCATAGCAAATACATTTGTAATACTGGTTATCCTAGACTAACTTATAAAACAGCTTTTGACTACTCTAATCAGCACTTACATAATCAAATAGTTGGATTAATTAATACTGACATTATGCTAGATGAGAATTTTAATGTAAATGAACTTAAAAAGGTATTCGTCGACAAAGTAGTCATAGCTAATGCTAGACATGAAATGGATATATCCAATGGAACTAGTTTCTTGGATGAAAACTTTAAAAAAATGTATCATGCTAACACACAAGATGCGTGGTTTTATAAAACACCTATTCATGTAGAAAATTCTGATTTTGAACTTGGTTTAGTTGGTTGTGATAATGCTATAGCTCATAGATTACAAGCTTCCGGATATACTGTTTTTAATATGCCAGAACGATTTAAAATAATCCATGTAGATAATTTACGTGGAAAAAATTCCCAAAATTTTAGTAAATTTCATAAAGAAAATGAAATAAAAAAAAAAATTGTGAATAAACATCCTGAGAATGAAGGTCAATTATTAGTGCCGAATTATGATGCGGTAAAGAATATTAGTTTTGATAATTTTTTAGAAATAATAGGTTATACTGAAAAAGAAAAGGTATGGCTAATGGGTCGTATTATGAGTGAAAAGATTAAAATTAAAAACTAGTAAATAAAGTATTTATATTAGTTTTTAATCTAATGTAAAATCAATACCTATACTGGTTTGACCAATACGATATGTATCTAATGGAGTATTTAATACCATTATACTATGTAATGCCCGTTGTGTATCATTATGGTCTAAAATACGCACTAAGTGCTCACGGCCTATTTCTGGGACAATAAAGATTTGTTCCTCTTCAAGTTTAAAACTAACATTCAAATCTAAACGATTTAATAATTTAAAATCCCGTATTTTTTCGACAAAACCCGAATACATAATTTCAGGAACAACAAATTCATATAACGAACTATTTCGAGTAAAATAATTAAGTATTTTTAAACGATTACGTAACTCCTTACAATAAATATCATCATATAATTTAGACTTCACATCACTTGTTGTAAAAAAACGCTCCCCGCTATAAATATGATAACTTAAACGTGTTTCTACTAGTCGAATTTTATTATTTAATATTTCACCACGCTTAATATTATTTCGAACAATTTCTTCTACAATACGACGAACAAATTTCATATTACCTATTTCATCACTATCCTTATTTACTAATAAACGACATTCACCACGTTCTTTCATTTTAATATAAGCACGAATATTTTGGGAAGATATATCGCTTATTGAAAACCCATTTTTTTTTAATATTAAATCCACATTTTTTTTAAAACGACTATCAGGCGCGTCATATTTACGAATATATTCATCTAGTCCGCGATTATCATAACGCAATCCCCAATACATATTAATATTATTTTCTCTATTCTCTGATAATATTTCTCCATTATCATTTATATAATCTGATATTTCAATATCACTCAATGGCTTTGTTTTATTTATATTAATCCATTCTTCACGTGTCATACGTTCATTTGGTTTCCAACGACAATATGGATCACTGACACATTCATTCCGACTATTATGATTTATACAACTTTCTAAAATATCTATCCTAGTTTCTTGTTTCTTAATTTCATCACTAATTACATCTATTGTCATATATCTACTCACAACATCAATTATTATTTTCAATATTTCAGCACGTTTATAATTATTACTTTGCGGTTCCTTCAATATATTTTGTATTCGTGTTTTATCTGTTTCATGTATAATACGACTATTTTGGATCTTTTCTACCCTTGGTTTCTGACTTGACAATATTTGAGCAACTTCAAATCGAAAACGCAAATAACTATTACGATCATAATTAATTGTTTGTATATAATGAACACGCTTATCACCATCTGCTATTTCCATATCATATTTACTCCAATCATACGCACTTAGCATATCTGTATAATTACTTCTATCAAAAAAACCTATACGATGAATTAATAATTTGTTTTCCTCATCACGTCTATATATAATTGTATCTGGTCTTACCTTAATCTCATCACCCGTTTCCAAAAATATACTCTTTATTAATTTATTTTGAATATCCATACGAACCGCCACTGGCCGACATCGCATTTTACCAAGTGTTTGTTGATATAATTTGTTATATATTTTTATAGCATTTGTAAAAGAATAATCTTTGTAACGTTTTGATATTGGTTGACCATGAATATGTATATCATACTTAATAGGATCAATTGGTATTTTTATGTATTCTGTGTCTGCGTCTATACCCAATAAATATATTGCGTCAATTTCAGTATTAGCGTTTAACGATACACGATATTGATTTTTTGAATAGTTCAAACCTATTATTTCTTTAAAAGACATTTTTTTAGAAACAGGATTACGATTTTTATGACTAATTATTTTATTCTCTATATCGCGAAAATCTAAATTTATTACTGGTAAAACATTATCATTTATATTTAAAATAGGTCGAAATGGAATAATTGCTCCTACGATAGTCATAAAACCTATAAATCCATCTTTACCCATAATTATTTTAATTGGTTTTAACCAGCTAAGTTCTTCATTTTGTATGTATCTATTAATATTTATAAAACATTCTTCATAACTTTGGATTATACTACTTTCAAAATATAATACTTGCGCAATTATAGGTTTATTTGTTCTACTATCATAACTCGTTGGATATAATGGTATATATGTGTTATCGTCTAATAAAGCGGCAATAATATATCCACTAGTATCAATAATAATATTTGAAATAGGATGTATATTTAATAACCATTCATATGTATAATTAGGAAATTTATTTTGACTACCATATATTTTATTTGGTATTTTCACAATTTCGTCTTTTCTTGTGTCTAATATACTCATAATTTTTATAATAACCGGATGTGTCATATCAAAAAATTTAACAATGTTATCTACATTAGGTATTTCATCTTTTTTTACAGCAAATATAGGTTCAAAAATATCAAGATTAGTATTGCCTTTATCACAAACCGCTTCACCACTTAAATTAACACCTCCCGGCTTTTTAAATAATAGTAGACATTTTGAATTCACATTTCCTAATATTTGATAGGGTTGAATATATCCTTTTGGTAATTCGACAATTACTTGACCATTTTCATTAAATGTAATAATAAAAATATTAATACCGCGGTCAATATCATCCAATTCTAAATCAGTGCTATTACCTAGTTTAAGCCAATCCATATTACGATTTAAAAATTGGAAAAGTGTAAAATCATATTTATAATTATCACTTAATATATATTCTATAAAATTTTGTAATGAACTTATACCACGATTTGTAAAATCACGCATAGCATAATCTAAAAGTGGGGTCATACGTAATATTTCAGGAGTTATTTCGCGGGCTATTTGATCTTCAAGTAATGATATACCACGTTTATATTGTTCATTATTTAATAGAACAGCACGTAAACAATCTAGTACATTATTATATCCTAAATCTACACCAAATCTATAGAAACGTTCATGTTTATCTTTAAATTCTGATAAAATTGTCTCATTAAAATAATTAACTGGTAAATTAAAAAATCCAGCAAAAGATTTCGGTAATTGACCATATCTACCTCTATCCAGATTTTTACCAAATGTTTGAATATACTTACCTGATATATTATATTGCTGTTTTCGTTCTAATACATTATATGCCTTGATATCACTAACTCGTGAATTAGGATTATCAAAACAACACATACTATAAATATTATTTGGATGTTTACTATTATTTATAAAACCTGGATATATATAATTGGATTCTTTAGGAATTACATATAATGATGTCGTTTTAGTAGGGATATTATTATGATTACTTGCGTCCAATACACCTCTCTTACACTTGGGACATTTAATTGTATGTTCTAATATATCTTCTTGACAATTTTTACAAATACGCCAATTTATAAATTCCTCTTTTTCAAACTTTTTCCAGTTTTTTATATCAGTTTCTAATACATCAGCAGTACTTACAAAACGGTCACAATTTGTTTTAACACACTTACCTTCAATTAAATGCCTTGGATGTAATGGAATACGGTCAACAAGACACCAAATTTTAGGACACATAAATACATTTTGCCAAGTGCTCTGGTCTTCCTGTGATCCATACAATATACTTACACATCTCTTGCCTGACTCTACTTTTTCACCAGGAAAACAATATTCTTCACCTACTTTTATATCTTCAACAATACCCTTTTTATTACCTAAATATGTTAACCCTAATCCAGCACTAAATGGTAAATTATCTACAGGAATACTGTCTGCTACTGGTTCAACCGCTATAGCTTCATCCAATATATCTTTTGTAAAAGTATTATCTTGTAATACCTTTGGATATCTTTTTGTAGTTTGACACGCTATTGAATAACGTTTCTTTTTATCTTTACTACTCCATATAAATTGATTTCTATCACTCTCATATAATAATTTTAATATTAAGTTAGTCGAATTGGCTATCATATCGTAATCAAATTCAGTAACATTTTCTACTATAATTTCTTCTGTTTTTAATGTATCATTTACAACCTCCAATGCTTCTGCATTTTCTTCTTCATGTAATTGTTCATTCATAAAATCATCATAATCAAAATCAAAATCAGCATCTTGTTCATTCTGCTGTTGTTCTAATTCTTCATCTAGATTTTGCTTAGCACTCATTTCAATATTATCTAATTCTTTTATATCAAGACTAAAATCACTTAACACTTTACTATCTTTTCCAACAAATATAACATAATATAAATGAAACATACTATTTAATAGTTCCACTATCATACCATAATCATAAATATTTTTGTAATATTCAATCTCAATTTTATAATTACGACTATCTTTCTCTTCGGGTAATTCAAAAAATAATTTAATATCTATACCGTTTATATCAAGTTTATTATCATCAATACTTTTATTATCTTTGGCTATATTTGTAATTTGCTTTTCCATTTCACTTAATTCACTTTCACTAATATCAAACTCTTTTTGAATACGATCTCTAATTTGATCACTTGATAACCCCCAGCTTTTATATCTATGATATATTTCTACAATAGGGTCATTTTTTTTATAATTACTAATACGTTTATATCGAAAATTAATATAATTAGACTTTATATTTTCACTTTTTATTTTTAAATTTTGTGCTGGAATTCCGCGTATTATTCGATCTTTATATCTTAAATCATATTTACCATCTAAATGTATTTGTTCTATAACAACATCTTGATACACTCCTTTAATTAAAAATTGTACTGGAGTATCAAGTTTTATTAAAGGTTCAATCATTGTAAAATAAGGCATAAATATAGATATTATACGCTTAAAATTTTCATATGTAATAAAAAAACTAGCATTATATTTATACTCTATAATAGAATTATTATTCAATGGAAATGATAAGTAATTATCACTTTGATGATTTAATAATTTACACAAATTAATTTTTTGTAATTTATTTGTTTCAGGAAAATCTTTAATTGTTTCTAAAAAAGTATTGATAGTATGTTCGATCATTATCATGTATGTCATATGATAGTATAAATCTGGATTAAAAACACTTTTAAAACGAATAGTTCCATTAGAACCCATAATATATACATCCATATATATAGATTTATGTTTATAAACAGCGGTCTTGTCAGGCGTTAATAAATATTCTTCTATATTATGCTCTATCATACCATTTTGATAATTTACAATATATTTTTTAATAGGTGCCTTTTCATCATATATTTCATCCATATACTCTATTTTCATCGGATCAAGATAACTTTCTATTTGATTACATAAACGCATTTTTAATGTTAAACATCGTTTAGGTTCATATATTTTAGTCAATTTTTGAAGAGTAACCGTCACGTTTTCAGTATTAAACCAACTTTCTAATGTTGTTTTGTTTATTTTATCCACAGTATCTTTAATAAAACTTTCCCGATATATGCGATATATATTTTCATCCCGCTGTTCATCAAATAAACGAATAAATGGAATTTGGTCAGATAGACGAATTTGGTTCATAATATCACGTAAATTTAATGTCTCTAAACCAAATGTTTTAAAACTACTCTCTATATGAAAACGCGATTCAGTTAGATTAAGCGCGTTTATTTGAAAATTTAAACTATCTGGTATAAATGATTTAGATTTCAAGAAAAAATGAAATAATTTTTGATTGTTATCTAAATTACGTAGTAGAATACGGTTATTATCATCCATTTCAAATGCTAATGGATTTATAAATATATCTAACTCATTAATAGCATAAAAATATCGTTTGCCAACACTATCAATAAATGTAGGCTTATCATCAATTGGTACATATGTATTCATATAACGACTAAAATTATAAAGACTAACAAAATTTATCTCATTACGCTCTAAATTATCAAAACTAGAGAGGGTTCGATTTTGATTTGTATTACCAACAGCTATTTTATTAGGTTCATCTAGCATTGAAATATAACGTTCAGCCGAAGATTTGTCTAATAAAGCAAAAAAAGGATTACTATTCGGAAAATGTCCTACACGATTTTTACGATCATAAATTATAAAAAAATTTAAACAATGATATTCAAAATAACTCATAAATATACTATTAAGTGGTTTTTCATACATTAAATGCTCTTTTGTAAAACACTCAAGTGAAGATAATGTGCTATTATCACTATATAGTTCATGAATTTTTTCTGGACTATAACCTAACATTTCAAAAAAAGCACTAATACTCGTTTTTAATACACCACGACTTACACGATCATATAAATTACGATAAATACGTTCAAAATAAAAGTCAGTTAATTCTTTATTATTAGCCACTTGACTATATCCCCACAAATATTGATAATCTATTGGAACTCCAATTAATAACTCGATTAATCGTTGAACATAAAAAACAGTACTATGAGGAAATATATAATATGGTAAAAAATGTAAACATGTATAAAGACTGAAATCAATTTTACCAAAATCTTTTTTAAAATTTTCTCCAAATTCTTCTACTAATAAATTATATTCATCACTGCCATCAGGTGGATAATTTCTTTCAGTTGAAATAATATCTAATATTCCATGTACTCTAACACGATTTTTTTTACTCAATAAACCTATAAATATAAATTTATCTCGAGTTTGTATACTATTACGTAAATCAGGATTTTTACATATAATACTATAATCATAATTTTCAGTATTTACTAATTGCCGTAATCTATCACGTTCTGTTGGTAAATCAATAATAAAATTACGAATTTTGTCTACTATATCACTATCAATGCCATCAATGCCAATATTAGCGATTTTTTGTGCCAATACAACATTTTTTTTTAATCGAGGATTATTACTGCTTAATAGTGTCTCTAATACTCCGTCCGTATCTAGAGACTGTAACTCAATTTTAGCTTTATCTATTGAAGTATTTAGGTAATTATTTATTTGACGTCTTAAACGCGATATTTCGTTATTTATTTCTCTAACTTTTGTATCATTTTCTTGAGCAATCCTAGCAATTTCAATAGTGGGATAATTGTGGTCTATTACTATATAAGGTTTGTAATCCTTTGGTCTAGGTATATCTGGACAACTTTCATAAAAAAGAAAAGGAATGTTATCTTTAGAAGCCATATATAATATATGAATATATTTTAGACTTAAATTTTTATCTATTCTTATAGAATATTTTATTAAATTCAGTATGATACTGATAATTACCAATACTATGAAAACTATCCATATTAATAGTATCTATAGTATTTACTAAATCTTCATCTTCTTCCAATATTAAATGATGTTCAATCTCCTCATTATGAACAGTATCCATTTCTTGATATATATTAGCAATTTCTGGCCAATTACTATAATTCTTTAATGTATCAAAATCTGGCGAATTTTCCAATTTAATACCATATATCTTACTACGTTCCAATAAGCCACTCTTCGGAACTTTATCTGGATCAGGCATATTAACTACTCTAACCAAATATTTAGTATCTATACAATAAAAGATGGCATTATCTTCCTTTGCTAACAACACTTCTACAGACATCTATAATTTATTTATTTTTTAATTTAACTTTTTATTCATATCAATTTTTTTATTTATCAATGTATTATCCGTAAAATACTTATAACACATTTTTAATAAACCTATACTACTTATTGTAATAAATATCCACGCATTTAAATACATATTACTACTCTTTTCTATAAGTGATAATATAAAAATACATATCGGACTTGCGACTGTTAAATAACTTGATAAATAACCTACTATTCCATCGGGCGAACAATAATAAACATAAAATCTAAGAAATAACCAGTGAAAACTTAGAAAAAAAATAGGTAATAAAATATATTTACAATAATTCCACATAATATTGATTTAAATTATAGACAAAGCTTTATATCTAAACTAATTTTATTACAACTTACATAATCACCTTCCATTTCACCATTACCTTTTACTACCGGAAATTTTGACAATGGATAATAACCATGAACAATCAAGTCGATATATTTACCATTATCATATCCAATAGTAATAAAAGTAATTTTTCTACATTTAGATTGCGGGGAACGGTCATAATATGGCCGATAGGTAGCTACTATACCACGAAAATTAACTATTTTTTTACCTTTAATTTCCTTAATAGTTAAATACATTCCAGGAATAAATTCACGACTACACCAATACCCTAATTTATAAAAATCATCATTGGGATTAGAAAATAAACGTGGCTGTATTAATCCTTCTTTTGGAATTAGTCGCTTATAGTCAACTGAAATTTTATATGGTTTCTTCATATGTGTAAGTTCTAGATGTAAGGCTGCTTCACGATAATGAACCCAACTACGATAACTACTATGACAATAATTTATTGTAGCTTTCCAAAATTCACGTGGAAAATAATATTTTAAATAAGCCAGAGCATATACTAAATAAGCATAACTATAACTATGACTTTTACAAAATCCATATTCTTGTAAACACTCTAATTGAGTGACCACTTCGTCTATCTGTTCAGATGTATATTTTTTACTATCAACCATTCGTTTATAAAAATCCTTCCTTTTTGTTATATTTTTATCACTATTTTTACTAAATGCTTTTCTATAAATATCAGCCTGACCTTCATCTATAGATAATAATTTTTGAATAAATACTATGGCATCATCATCATAAATAACCCAGGGACGAGTATTACCATTTATAGGGTCAACGGGTTGCTTTAGAGAACGCAGATATTCACTCTTTTGTCCATTTGCCGATGCTGCGGGTCGAATAAGAGCAAGGGCTATGGAAATATCGTCAATTGATTGCGGTTTTAATCTCTGAAAGATTTTATACATTCCACGACTTTCGGCATATGTTAATCCTAAATTATTATCAACAATTGAACTCATAACATTTGGTTCTACAGACAAGTTTTCAAAACTAGGCAGTATTATATTTTTTTTCCCTAATTCTTCATAGATATCCATAACTTGACTCAGACCACGATTACTTAATATATCTATCTTAATAAAACCACTATCTTCTGTTTCATCTTTATCCAATTTTACTTGGACTGCTTTTACACCATTTGATTCAATTTCATGTAAAACAAGATCCGATGGAATTGGATAATCTGTTATAAAAATACCACCACAATGTAGACTAGTATGTTTCTCTAATCCATTATAAATACTTGCCTCTTCTAAGACTTTTTTTTCTAAGTCGCGCAATTCGTCTTCGTCATCTATATTTAAACGGTCCTTTAAAATTTGTTTATAATTAAAATCTTTTGATATAAACCCCTCAACCCCATTGTTTTTAAGAGCCTGTTTAAGAGCAGTTTTCGGACCATAGTGAACATGATTACTTATTCTAGCTACACGTCCCTCATATTTTTTAAATATCCGGGCATAAACTTCATCACGCAAATGTGTAGGAAAATCTATATCTATATCCGGCATATCATCACGCAATATATGCATAAAACGTGCCAGTGAAATATTATTTTTAATTGGGTCAATATGTGTAATACCCGTTAGATAACAAATAATACTACTGCCACTACTCCCACGAATTACATGTATCATGTCACGAGTTAATTCAAGTATGTCAATAACTTGATAAAATACACGATAAAACCCCTTATTACGAATTAAATGAAATTCTTTACCTAATCTACGTAAATATTTACGATCTGGACTTCCATTTATCATGGGCACATTGTTTTTAAATAGACTACGGATTTTCACTGGGTCTTTATCCCAAAAGATAGAATAGAAATCTGTAACTTCAGTATGTATTTTTTTATTTGTTGGCTCTTTTTTAGACATTTTTTCAATCGTATATTTTATGAAATCATTTATATGACTATTTGTAATATTCATGCAAATATAATTTAACCATATATACTAAATTATATTCTATCAATTTTTTTTAATGAACCTTTATATTGTTATTTAGATCAACTATTATTTTAATCGATTTTATCGTAAACATAATAATGATACATATTTCAATATCACATATATTTACGTAATGACTAAATTTTATAATCAATATTCAGTATTTGGGTGACGTTGTAAGGGTTAAAATTATTTTACGCTTTTACTTATTTTTTGCTAATTTTTTTTTTAATAATGGAATACAAGCTACGGTTGAAATTAATGCACCTTTAATTATAAGGCTTTTTTTCTTATTCGTTTTTTTTGTATTTTTTGTATTTTTTGTATTTTTTGTAACAGGTTCTTCTTGTGTCGTCATAGGTGATACTAGGTCATTTGTGGTGTCTTTATCAGTTACGTTTAATTTTGTTAGTTTTCCACAGGCATAACATCCTGCTCCAAACAATCCCAAACTTTTTTTGGCATCTCTGAAAAATTGGTTGTTAGGTGCTATTAAACACGCGCACGCGCCAACCCCGCACAAGGCGCCTATATTACATAGTGCTTTTCCATACTTATTGTTGTTTTTTTCAAGTGTATATTTCTGTTCTGTAGTAGCAGTTTCCGATGCTGGGGTTACAGGTGGCTTCAACTGTATTGTCGGTGCTGACATTTTGTTATATAATCTATTTATAAAAAAAAAAATTGCGGTATTTTTAAATAAGTAAAAATAAAATTAGTAATTTATTAATCTATACATTATTTTCAAAAGATTTTAAGTGTTATTTTATATTCAAGTCTGATGATTCATCTATATTCTTAAACCTTACATTGTTTTGAGACCTCCCAGAGATTTTCTAGATTTTTATTAAATATATTATAATTTACTCTTTCAACAAATATTAAAATATTTATTTTTATGCCAAAATATACACAACACTGTAAGGGTTCATTTATTATTAACTATAATTTTTTTAAAAATACGTTTAAATTTTTATTATTTTTATATTATATAATTCAAAAATGTCACAAGAAGAACCTTTTAATATTGTACAAGCACCCCCGTCAGATACATATGACATAGACAAATATATTAGAGATCAAAATAATGGTAAATTAATTCAAAAAGTTGGAGCATGGTGCGGTATCGCAGCAGTTACTAATCAATTTACTTCTAAGGGATTTATTTTACCAAAAAATCTTGAAACACCAATTTTAGCACTAGCTGGGACTGGATTATATTTATACGGAACAAGCAAACAATTTCTACGTGAAGTGCTCGATGTAGGTATAGACCTAATAGAAGCTATGAAAGGAGGAGACCCTGCTGATATTGAGGCTGCCTTAGATAATGTTTTTAAAAACAAAACTGATATTTATGCTCAGGAAGTTATCGAACTTATGATTTCAGCACTTGATGAAAATGAAGAATTACAAGCACAATTAATTGAACTTATAGATGAAGAAGATGCTGCGGAATTAACCGCTTTTATTACAAATGACCAGGAGATATTCGACCTTATTTTAGATACATTAAGAAATTCTATAGAAGGCGAAGGCGAAGGCGAAGAACTTGGTTTAATTAAACAATTTACATTAGCATTAGAAGAACAAAATGGTGATACATTATTTGAATTATTGAAATTAACTAACGAAGATGATAAATATCGTGTTATTGAGGGTTTTTTTAGAAGTGTCATTGTATTTGTTCTTGTTGGAAGTGAAAATGATGATATTCTTAATGAATACTATGATATTTTAAATTTAATAGATAATCCTAGTGACGCTAGTGATGATAATTATAATGCACTTGTTAAGTTTATAACATCAAATAGTGACAGAACTGAAAAAATTATAGAATATTTATATATTATAATTAATGATATTAATAACCAAATTATAGAGCGTAATAATAAAGCTCAGCCAAATGTAAATAAAAATATTAAAGAACTTTTGACAAGTAATACGTTTAAAACACGGTCAAATATCAATATAAATGCGATTGTAAAACAAACGTTAGCAAAATATATAAATAAAACAAATTCAACGAAAAATAATAAGGGTCTTTTAACAAAAGGCACTAATAAAAATGTAAATAAATCAAGTTCAAATAAGACAAAAAGGGCTATTTTAACTGCTGGTGCAACATTAGCAAGTTTTGCTTGTATACCACTTATGAATAGATATAAAAAAAAAAATATTAAACGCGAAATAACAAGTTCAAAAAAGAAAAATATTTTATCAAAGACTATATCTGTATTAAGCACTCCTAAACATATATTAACAAAATTAATTAATAAAATATAAAATATAAAATATATTTATCTATTAAATTGTTATTTTATAATACAAATTTAATACAATTTTATTTGGTGTTTTTAAACTGTTAATTTATATACAAATAATTACGTAATTTTAGTCGATTTTATATGGTAAATATTTGTATAGTTAAATAAAATATATCAACAAATGAATTCATTTTATTTAACTATTGTCTATGGAAAATGAAATTATTTTATTATTATTCATTTCAACAATATATTTTTTATTAAGGGTCGTAAACCACTCAACAACATTTAATCGCATATTTTCAATAGCACTAAAAAATGGATATTCATTACAAATAGTAATATCAATATCGGGTTTAATTTCTAATAACCATTTTGCGACATCCAGTTGACCATTTTCACAAACACTACAAAATACAAATTCATTATCATAGGATATATCTATATTTGGATTTATACTTATTAACCACTTTGCTATTTCTAAATTACCACTAATACACGCATAATAAAAAACTGAATTAATATCCACCGAAATATTAATCAGGGGATTTATTTCTAATAACCATTTTGCCAATACTAAATTTCCATTATTACACGCATACATCCAACCTTTTTCAAATTCATAATTTTCTATATTACTATTTTTAGAAATATAATCTTTTATTTCAATTATATTTCCATTTTTACATAATTCTATAAATTTACGCATTCTTATTATATATATTATTAGTATAAAAATATAGGTATATAAATATAATTATATTTATTTTATATATAATATGTTTGAAGTCCACAAAAAAAACGCTATGATGTCTTTTTCTGGTAGTAATTCACCTGATGCTAAAATAGCACCAATTGTTGTAACAAGTGCTATATTCTTAGGTAAAGCAGCTGTAGGTGGAGCAGTTGGTGCTGCTGCTTCATGGGGAACAACCCGATTTCTAGATAATCGTTTTCCAGCAAGAAGATAAAATATTAACCATTATATCATAATAAATAATTTGTTATATTACAAGCAATAAAACGTATTATTTACACTTATTTTATAGACAACTTATTAATATAATGTTACACTAAGAAAACTAAATATTTTGTTATATACAAGTAGTTAATAATAAAATATTTAATAAAATAGTAATTTTATGAATATCAAAATGATGTAAGGAGTAATTTTCATATAAAAATAAAATGTTTAGTAATCATATAAAAAAAATGACTTTGACAACTCCTAATACGCTTACTTTTTCAAGTATATGTGCTCCTTCACCAAAACTAACTATCAATATAAATGCTTTCAACGGAAATAAAACTAACTTTGGTAAAAGATAATTGATTAGATTATACAAAAATCATAAATAATTGGATTATCAATTTGGTCAATTAATCTAAAATCGTACTCTAATTCTAGATTATCTACATTAATTATTTTACACTCATTATTTTCTATAAATATAAGTAAATTATTTTTATAGAAGATTTCAAATATTACGTTTGTTGTAGTTTTATACATGATAGAAACCGATTTATCTATATTTTGTTTATAAATATATACATTATTCTCACTAGTTGATGGATTAGTAATATAAACAATACAATTTTTTATTCTAATATAGTTTCTAATGATTAAATAATTGATCGAACTATCGGTCCTAAAGATTTCATCACATTTCATTTCTTTCAATACATAATCATGAATATTTAAAGTAATAATATAATTTTTATTATTAAAATATTTTATACATTCAAAATTACCTTGATCATTCATTTTTAATGGTGTATATAAATTATAACTACAGAAATAATTATATATAGTATCTGTAAATATTATTATGTCTTTATCATAATTATATATATACAAATTATATATCTTACTTGCCCAATTATTTACATTAATATGTTTATCAATTGTATTACAATTTGAAACCGTAAAAATATATAATTCAGATAAAATAGGATGAAAATAAATAATTTTCGTGTCAAACCCAACATTTTGACTACGAATACATTCTATATTACCTGTTTCAGTATATTTCCATATTTTTAATTCATTTGATAGTGTTGCCATTATAGGTTTATTTGGATGAAATATTAATAATTTAATATCCGAAAGTATATTTATTTCATCAATATATTCATATGTATGAGCATTCCAAAGTATAATAATTCCTTTTTGTGTAGCTGATACAATACAGTCTTTTATACCTATTTTAGTGTTTAGATTTTTAACATATTTCACATATTTAATATGATGATTTAATCTATTATTAGGTGTTATCACAATTTTAAATTTATCATTATTAAAATTTACTAACTTATCATTTACACCTATTAAAATATTTATACTTAATTTTTTCTTATGTTCTTTATAGATTTTTTTTAGCTCTTGTTTCATAGATATTGTGAATGAACTATATAATTTTTTACATTCTTTTAATGACTGTATTTTTTGTATAATATTACTCCATATTTCAATAGGTAACTCCATGGCTTTTAAATTTATTTGATTAAAATTTATATTTAAATTATTCAATTTTTTAATTTTTTTAATTTCACAAAATATAAAAAAATTACGAAATAATCTATATACTAATAAAAATTAGCATTAATTTGGTATATTTTAGATGAGAAATTAAAAAGAGCAATCCATTAAATTCAATCATTTGATATATTT
>Ga0214923_10002721_pt1 | contig 23036 bp, 16 predicted proteins | sample LL1510_MetaG_FD_177993 | JGI IMG/M metagenome (GOLD analysis project Ga0214923, IMG submission 177993) | Freshwater microbial communities from Lake Lanier, Atlanta, Georgia, United States - LL-1510 | ecosystem: Environmental > Aquatic > Freshwater > Lake | place: USA: Georgia | collected...
AACCCACTCCACAACCATCACCTCAACCCACTCCACAACCCACTCCACAACCCGCACCACAACCAGCACCACAACCAGCTCCACCAAAACCTGATTGTACAAGTTTTGAATGGAGAAGACTTAACTGTTATAAAGATACCGACTCTGTTTGGAAACGCAAAATTATAAAAGATTACATAAATCCAGACTGTCCTGATCAGGAAATTATCGAAAGCTGTCCTGTAGATTTAATACCTAAACCTGATTGTAGATTGTATGAATTTTCAAGAGAGCAATGTTACAAAAATGACAAAGATTTGTGGGTTAGAAATGTATTAAAAAATTATGTAAATCCTGAGTGCGTTGATGAAAAGTTTTTAGAGGAGTGTCCTATCAATGAAGCGAAAAGAATAGCTTGTGTAAACCCTGTAATAACTAAGGGTGACTGTTATAAAAACAATGAAGGTAAATGGGTTTATAAAGAGAAACAAGATTTTGCGGAAGATATTTGTGAAGATATAGAAAGAGAACAAGCTTGTCCTTTAGAAAAGGTAAGAAAGATAGTTTGTGTAAATCCAGTTGAGAGTATAGTGAACGAAAAATGTGCAAAAGATGCAGAAACAAAAAAGTGGTTTAGACAAAAGAAGAGAGAGTATGCTGATCCTATTTGTCAAACGGAATATTTCAAAGAAGAATGTATAGTTCCTCAATGGCCTGATGTATATGATTTTACTAAAATGGAGAAGAAAGATTATACCAATAGCAAGAGAATTAATTTTAATCCAATAGGAGGAGATGGAGGAACACCTGCAAAATGTGCAGAACAGTGTAAACAGAATATAAATTGTGTTGGTTTTAGATTGGAAGGTTCAATGTTAGATTCTCCTTCTTGTGTTATGAAATATGATTTATTAGAACCTGCTGTAGATACAGATGAGGGTGTGTTTTATAAACTGAATACACAGAAACATCCAATTATAAAAGATTATAATATAACTTTGACAAGTAATAATTATGATGTGAATGCTTATAGAACCGTAAGTAATACAACTCCGGAAGAGTGTGCTAAAGTTTGTATAAGTGATAATAAGTGTTTGGGATTTTGGTTCAAAGGATTTCCAGGACAAAGAGATCAATGCGAATTGAAAGATAAGTTGAGTTTATTGAAAAATCATGGCGTGGGTGTATTTTATACTCGCTTAAATATGGGTGGTGCTTGGCCTACTTTAACGGGATATGAAGAGCCTCAAAATCAAAAGATGCCAATGATGTCTGGAAATGTGGCACGAAATAATATATCAAGTTTGAAAAGTTGTGAAAGAGATTGTAATGAAAGTGCAGAGTGTACTGCTTTTTATTATAATGATACAGAAATGATGTGTGAGTTGAAAAAGTTTAAGCCAGGTGCTCCACTTGTTAATACACCTAGAGCAAGATCTGTTCTGTATGTTAAAAAAAATTTAAAGTAGAAGGACTTTAGTTTAAAATGATTGCAATAAAAACAGGCATAGGTAAAACTTTAAGTGGCAAAGTTACGATAAATCTTAATGAAAGGTGTGCATGTAGTAATTTTAATTGTGGTTGTTTTCATTATAGTAAATATACAAATTACTCTGTCCAAATAACTCCAATAAATGTTTTTAATAAATTTTATGTATCAAAGATTGAAAAAGGCGAGTTCGTTGTTTATGTAGATGACATAGATAACGAGTGTTTGTTTTATTGGAATGTATTTTGCGAGGTAATTGAAAATGATTACATGGGCTTTTAATTTTTTATTTTTTTATTTTCTTTATCAGTTTAATATTCATATAATACATCAGGGTAGTTAATAACGGTACGAGTGTAATTCAAACTTTTTAAAACTTTATTCTCAATATTACTATACTCTCTTATTAAAATATGAGGACGGCATTTTCTAATCAATTCATGTGCACCTTGTAGAATTCTATCAACATCTTTATCTATATCAATATAAATAAAATCAATCGTATCGCATATCATCTCATCAGCTTTGTCAACTTTAACCTGATTGATAAATCTTAACCCAAAATCTGAAGAGACATTAAAATCAAATAATGCCGATCCTTTATGCGACTCTCTTGTAACAACCATTTCTGAAACATCTTTGCATTCGTTGGATAGTCCTCTATTGTAAATGATTACATTATTTACATTATTCTGATGTATATTTTCAGTTAGGATTTCACAAGACTCGATAAAAGGTTCGAATGCGTGAACTCGTTTAACTTTACTACTAAAATATAAAGTTTTAATACCGATAAAAGCACCAATTTCAAGAACAACACAATTTTTGTTTAATAATTGATTTAGAACATCCTCAACTTCGTTTGAAAATACTTTTGGACTCCTTTGAAAGTTATTACAGATAAGATCATTTTTATAGAGCTTCACATAATAATTCTCATGAGGTATAATTTCTGTTGTTGTATCAAGTGAAAGCTTTTTATATAGTTCTTTTGTTTGATTTTCCCAAGTATGTTCAATCGCCCATAAATAATTTTTTTCAATAAAAGTGTTTTTCTTTTCAGTATCATTGACAATTTCTTTTAATTTATCGAGAGCGAGATCTTGCCATTCTTCTGTGGAAACATCACCTTTAATCATAATACCTCTGTCTCCTACCACATCGATAAGAGCTCCAAGATCATTGGTGATTGCCAGAGTCTTAGTTGCGGCTGCTTCAAGGGCAGTTAGACAAAATGTTTCCGCAAATTTACAAGGGTATAACCAATACTCTGCTTGTGCCCACCCATGCGCGAGTTTTTCTTTAGAACACCAGCCGTGATAAACAATACCTCTGTTATAATATTTTTCAACACCATTTTCATCCCAAAGAATATTTTTAATTTCAAGCATTTCTTCTGGGTAATTATCATTTGCCCATTTTCCGTGCACATCGCTGTAAATGTGTAGAGTAGCATTTGGCATAATATTCTTAATTCTATCCCACATATTTAGCAACACTAGTAACCCTCTATTAGGAAAAGAAGAGTATATAAACGAGTTTTTAATCTTTTCTTCGGGTTTAAAAAGAGAATGGTTTATGCCGTAGTTGCAAAAATCAGTACGAGTTTGGAATTGAGGAAAAGATTGTAAAAAGTATCGCTTATGCCAAGGTGTTAAACAAAAAATTTGCTTTAATTTATTATCAAGAGGAAGAACATTTCCCGTCGGTCCAAGATCGTGTAACATTAAGTATAAGTTATCTACAAATCCTTGTAGTGCCAGTGTGCAATACTGACTAAACCTTGATACTATACAGGCTTTTACACGAGTAGTTGTAATAAAATTATAAAATTCTTCAAGGGGATAGTAGTCAACATTTCTAAAGTTTTCATAGGAATCTGTCTTACAAAATAAAACTACTTTATATTGGGGGAACAGAGATTGCATAGCGGATGCAGTTTCAATCGCCCAGGTTTCTGATCCACCAACACCTTTTGTCATAATATCACTACCTGTCCAGTTTGTGAATCCTCCATCTACCATAAATGCTATAATAGGATTATAAGGAATAACAGGTGTTTTTACAAGAGTTGGTAGTCTTAACCAGGATGAGAAAATTTCATGAAAAGAAGCCATAGTAAAAATCTCAGCATCACCAGATTTTACAAAGGAAAAGAATCGTTTACAACATTCTAAACCGACAACAGGATTTTTAAATATTATACAAAGTTCAGCAAGAAATTTCGGTAAGTAATAAAAGGATAATGTTGGTTTTAGCGAAAATTGAGCGTGAACGGGATAACCCAAATCAAACGCTGTCAAAAAATAAGTGTATGCTGTTTTGTAATCTTTTTCAAGATAGTAATGTACACCAAGAAAGTAAAGAGAATCAGGACGAGATGGATCAAGTTCATATGCTAGTTTGTAAATAGGTTCTATTTCTGACCAGGGTTTATTTAATTTGAAATTCAATGTTCTAGCCAGTTCAAAGGTAGCATCTATTTTTTCTTGCAGAAAACCTTCATTCTTATGAAAGGCGCGTTTATGAAAATATTCTGCCGCCTTTTCATGATTATCTAAAAGATTGTAAGTCTGTGCAAGATAATAGTATGTTCTTGGATTATCAGGATCTTCTTCAAGTTCCTCATACAAAATATCTAAATCATATTTTTTTCTATCCATGGTTCTTTTTTCCATATAATCTGCGCGATAATCCATAATCCATGCATCATCATTTGGAATAACCACATTTACATTATTTTTATTTGTAATAACTTCGTGAATTTTGTGAATATACCTAAGTTTTTCTTCGCTTTTTGTAAGACGATTTGAATAATACTCCATATCATCTGATTTTATAATTAGACTATAAGAGTCAGCAAACTGATCTCCTCTAATTAAATGAAGAAATCGTCTCAAGTCTCCTTGTATAACATAAGTATCATCCAACATAAGATTATATTTGCAACTGAATTCAGCAAGATCTAGACAGCGATTTCTACTGTCTCTAAAGTTAATAAAAGGCTCTTGAAATAACTTGCCCTTTTTGTTTTTTAATACTCTTTGAATGATCTCAATCGTATTATCAGTTGAGCCAGTATCTAATATAGTCCATCTATCTATAATATGTAAATTCTCAGTCAACATTTTCTCAAACAGTTCTCCACCGTTTTTTACCATTACACAAAAATTGATGAGATTATCATAATCAAATGAGTCTTGTTTCAAATAATAAAAAAAATGTAATAAAAATTTATCATTTAAATTATCAGGGACATACAACACGTATTGCTTTTCATCCGTATAAATTACAGACAACCTGTAATAATATGAATACATTTCATTGAGTTCAGTATTTTCAGGAGAAAGGACTATGGTGTTTGTAAAGTCCACATAGTTTTTAAAATGTTTAAACTCCTCTTGTTCAGAAATAAAAATAACATCTGATACATTATATGCCTCAGTGTAATTTATAAGGTTAGGTCTTTCATTTGCAAAAAGTCTTCTATCTATTTCTTCATTTCTTTTAAGAACAGTTATATTTGTGTTTTGATATTTACAATTAAGAGGAACGAAACAGCCATAATTGTCGCCTATAACACTGAGTGTGGTAAGATTAAAATCGGATTGTAGATCGTTAAGAAGACCAGTGTATCTTTCAAGAAAAGCAAGTTCGCAGTTGATATTTAAGTTACAATATTTTTCATAGTACTTGTTTGTAAAATCGTTGTTTCCTACAAGATAGTTTCTTTTATTGATTATTTTTTCAATCATTACTAACAAAAATTATTAATATCAAAATTAATAATTTTTAAACTGTTTGAAAATAAAAATTAAAATAGACGATTAAACATATTATCATATATATTATTACCTGGTTTAGAACTGTTTAACTCATACTCAAAAACACACAAGTGTCTTGAAGGATTTGAATGTATATGCTTCTTTGCATCATCAAAATTATTATAAATTGCAATAGGAATTCCTGATGTATCACTCATAACGGCATACACAAACATTTTAACTTTTAAAGTATAACTTAACTTACTTGTTGGTATTATTTAAATTTATTTTTTTTTTACAAATACATCATTTTGTAAGATGTGTTATCTTCTTTATCGCTACTGGTAATTTTTTGCACATTGTGTTCAGTAATTTTAAAACGCATTTTCTTGACATTTTCTTGTTTTTTAAGACGCTTTTTATTCTGCAGTTTCTTCACAACCACATCTTCTGTTTCAACAATCTCTGGTGTGATTGAAAAACTCAATTTAATCTTATTATCGGTTATCTTGATCGTGTTGATACGCATAACAATAGTCTCCATTGCACGCTTAATATCACGAAGTCCTCCGTTTTGTTCATAGTTTCTAACAATATAATTAATAGCGTACTCATCAATTTCTAAATCATTAATATCAAATCCGATATTCTTACATGCTTCTGGTAAAATATATTTTGAAGCAATTACTTTCTTATCATTAAAACTATAGGGTTTAATACGAATAATATTTAATCTATCAAGCAAAATTGGATTAATAAGTTTATCATCATTATAAGAAAATACAAACATAACCTTGCTTAAATCAATATCAAATCCAATATATTTATCCTTAAAAGTTTGTTGTTGTTCAGGATCCGTGAGATGAACAAGAAAGTTTGATACATCTTGACCTTGTGCTGTTTCAGATATTTTATCAAGTTCGTCAAGATATATAATGGGATTCATAACGCCTGATTCGATAATAGATTGCACAATAAGACCATACTTTGATCCGTAATAGGTATAATCAAATCCAAAAAAGGTCGAGGAGTCAGTGACGCCACCCATGGAAATATGTTTTATAGGACGAGCCAATACCTCGGCAAAACCTTTGCGAATAATTGATGTTTTTCCACAACCTGCAACAGATTGCAGAGCAAGAACACGAGGATTGCATTTTTGTTGTGAACTGATAATCTGTGCGATGTAGGAAAGTAGTTCTTCCTTGACATTTTCCATACCGTAAACAGCATTATCAAGAGTCTGTTTTGCATTTTCAAAGTATTTAACAATTTCATCAGCGGGATTATTCATTGAAATAGGCATTTCGGCATATTTTCCAATAGGTATTTTCAAGCACGTATTAATCCAGTTTTGAGTCTTGTCAAAATCGTCGGAGTTCTTGTATCTTTCAATCATCATTTCTTTTATTTCTTCAGAAAATTGAGAGTTCTTGATTTTCTCAATAGTTTCATCATCTTCCCATTCATCCCAATCCTCATCATCATCATCTTCATCATCGTCGTCGTTGTTGTCATTTAGGTCAGTTTCTTCTTCAGGTTGCTTTTTCTTTTGAACAATATTTTGAATAATTTTTTCAAAGTCGATGACAAGAACACCTTTCTTTTCTTTTTCAGGTTTTGTTTCCTTCTTTTCTTCTTCTTTCTTTACGAGTTTAGCCTTGGAGCGAGTGTTGTAACCGTCTTGTTGAGACATCTGAGAATTTTGAGACATTTTTCTTGAATAGTTTAGAAGAGAGTTTTATACGAGTTAATAATATTACTTTTATAAAATGAAATAAAATAAAATCAATTATTTTTATTAAAAAATATTTAAATACGATACATACAATGTTATGATAAAAATATGAGAACTATTTTGATCACTTTTGGTGGACGTGAAGTCAGTTTAAAAACATTATTCAATTATATCATAAAATATAAAGATTATATTGATGAATACCATCTTTATATTGCTACCAAAAATAAAAAAGACATTGCTTTCATGGAAAATTTTGCCCAAGAACATGATTTTGTAAAAACTGTTTATACCTATAAAGATGGAAAGATTACATATGATATGTGCTATGTGTGGGATAATGCTTATAATAACTGTCAAGAAGAAGATGTCGTTTATATTAAACTAGATGATGATATTGTTTATTTTAATGAAGACTTGTTTACAAAATTTGTTCCATTTAGGATCAAAAATAAAGAAGTTCCTTGTCTTTATCCAGTAATAATTAATAATACTGTAATTAGTGGAAAATTAGAAGAACTTGGTATAATTAATTATTCAAAAAAAACAAATTTGCTGAAGAATTGGAAAAATGTATTTAGTCCTCATTTTGAAAATATTCGAAAAAATCCTGGAGCTGTACCTCCATTACAAAATTTGGTTGGAGAACAAAACTTATTATGTCCTATTGCTTGGGGAGATATCGACTATTGTATTAATTTGCATAATCAATTTACAAATGATGTTGCAAACAATAATATTTCAAAGTACAAGATAGAGACATGGAAACTTGAAAACTGTGAACCTGTTTCTATAGCATGTATGTCATGGTTAGGATCTTCACTTAAACGATATTTAGAAACTTATGGTAAAATATCTCGTGATGAGCAATGGTGGGCAGTATACTTACCAACATGGTCAGATAACAGAAATGTCGTTTTTGGAGACTGTGTTGTAAGTCATTATGCTTATTATGTTCAAAGGGATAAGGGGTTAGACAATACTGATATTCTTGAAAAATATCACAAAATAAGTTTACAATAAATGTTTAATATGTTCATAAAAATAATTCATTGCGTTTTGTATTGCCTCATCCATATTAAAATATTTATAACTCGCCAATCTTCCGATAAAATGCACATTTTTTATTTGTGCAGATAGATCAACATATTGCTGATATAACTTTTTATTTTTATCAGTAGGAACAGGATAATACGGTTCTCCATCATCACAAGGAATTTCTTTTGAATAAATGGTATAATCTGATTTTTGATTTAAAAAATGTTTATACTCAACACATCTCGTATAAGGATTTTCAATGTTGGCATAGTTAATCACACTATTTTGCTGATAAAAACCCTTATTTTTTTCACAAAACCATTCAAATTTTATAGATCTATATTCAAGCTTTTCTAACTTTGTATCTTCAAAATAAACATCAATTGGTCCTGTAAAAATAATTAAATCATCATCAATAATATCTTTTTTAAATTCTTTCCAATCACAATTTAAAATCACATCAATATTTTTATGAGTCAACATATTATTTATAATTGATGTATATCCATCTTTTGGCAACGCTTGATACTTATCGGAAAAATATCTTTTATCAAAATTACTCCTAACTGGTATCCTAGATAAGACAGATGAATCAAGATCTTTTGGATACTTATTCCACTGTTTAAAAGTATAAGGTTTAAACAGTTTTTCATATAGTTCTTCTCCTATTGTAGCAAGAGCAACTTCTTCGCTATTATTATAGGTGGTTTTATTGGTGTCATTTTTTTTTGTATTTTTATCAAACCAAGATTTCATTTCATTTTCATTTTGAATATTCTCGTTACAAAGTTTATTTACTGTCGTTATATTTACTGGAACAGGAACTAGAACACTTGATTCTTCACTTAAAACTTCACTTAAAACTTCGTGATCCCATCTACACCACTTTCCAAACTGATTAACATAATTCCAAACTTTCTCGTTATTCGTATGAAATAAATGTGCTCCATATTTTGAAATACGTATACCAGTTTTTTCATCAACTTCATCATAACAATTACCAGCAATATGATTTCTCTTTTCAACTACAATAACTTTATGATCTGAATATTTTGTACAGTGATTGGCTATTGTAGCACCCGACAATCCTGCACCAACTATAATAATTCTCATAATTTATATGATTATTCAATATATTTTAGATAAATATATTGAAATTTAAAAAAAAAGATAAATTAATAACTCAAAAAACGACTTACCAACTTCACCATAACATCCACATCCTTCTTAACATACTCACACAAATTATTTTTATGTTTTTCATCATCCTCTTCATACAAGTTCATAGCATCTAATCCGTTTGTAATACTGGTCTCAATCTTTCTGCGAAAAGTATTGTTATAAATTTCTTTCAACTGATAGGAAAAAACTCCTGACTTGGCATAATTATGCTTTCGTAAAATCTGATACAAATCTACACCATTCTGTATTTCCAACATTTTTTCTTCCTGCCCTGCATAATAAATCACACAATATTCATCTGCATTAAATCCTTTTATCAAAGCCTTTGTTTTTTCAAGAACATGGTTATCACGCAACTCATGCTTACAACAATAATATTGTGTGTGTTCTTTTTTATCTTGATCGTAAACACATGACAAAAACACTTGACCTTTCTGTGATGTTTCTAAATCTACGAATATGAGTTTACGATTATTTATTTGTGTTTTCAGTTCTGCTTTAACCTTCTCAGCATTGATTTCAAGACCGATATCCTGATTTGCCTTTACGATTTCAAGGACATATTCAGGAACTTTGTTCAAAGATTTTAGCACATCTACGCAATTTGCAGTCTTGTAAGTTTTCACACAATTGTTCCATAACTCTCTTCTTATTTCAATCGTCATATAAGGCAGTAGAGTAAGTTCTCCAATTTTTTTTGCAATATCGAGTTTCACATCTCGCCATACAAAGTCATAAGTATTTTTCATATTGGGATACATGTAGTCATTAGTTGGAATAGGGTATGGCACCCATTTATGTCCCTCTTGTGATAGCTTTTTCAAGTACTCGATTTTTGTTTTAATATCTTGTTCAACGTAGGGGATTCTACCAATGATAATATTATCGGATTTGTCAAGAGACAGGACATAAACACTTCTAGGAGGTCTTTGTAATTCGTGAGCCAAGAATTTTTCATAACAACACAATTGAAACTCTAGCCAATTGTAATTATTTGTGCTTTTTGAAACAGTGTTGTCTTTATTTAATTTCAGACTTTTTTTCATATCTACAATAACATAGTCGTTCTCCTGGGTATTCCCGAGGTCCTCTTCTTTCGTTTCCTCTTGGAGCAGACTTATGTCTGCGTCAGTATTCCCGATGTTTTTTTTCATCAGTTTTTGAACAATATCCTTTCTCATAATCAAATCAGGGATTCCAAAAGGTCTTTCATTTCCAAACTCATCTGAGCCGCACAAAAATGCTTGATAAATCATGAGAGGTTTTTGTGGATCGCGCAAATGTTTCAGAGTTCTTTCTTTGTGGGTAAAGTTTTGAAATTTCAGATGCGTAAGATCAACAACATTAAGAGAGTTGCCTTCAGAGTCTTGGTTGAAAGTTTGTTTCAATAAATCAAAGATTTTGTTCTCGAGATTAATACCTGAAGCAAATAGCTTTTGTTGGAATACAGATTTCTTTTTGTGAAATCCAGCAGACTTGCCGTACATCTCGAGCCAGTCAATTATAAAGTCTTTTTGAACAGCATTGAAAAATTTGGAGATGGAGTAGGCAAACATTTTTGAAATGTAAGAAGAGTTTTAGTTTTAAAAATTATCAATCTACTTTTAAAATTATAAGAAAAAATCAATTAAATCAAATAAAAATTATGATGAATACACTATACTATTTGTTATTAACAAGGCACTTGCTGTCAATGCTCCTCCCCACGCCATATCTATCATCGCTGTCTTCAAATCAAACTCTTTAAATATCGCCAAATTTGTAAAATCAAACACGCCATACAATATAAACCCGTAAATAAATCCTTTTACCAAACTGTCTTTTACGTATGTCTCCTTTGTCGTGTTCATCTGAACAAAGTAATATATACCAAATATGATCAACACATAAGACAATAACGCGTACTGTTTTCTAATCTCCATAGGACTCTTTTGTACCGTCTCTACATTCTTTTTCCACATATCACCCACAATGTAATTTATCCAAATCAAATCTATCACAAGAATGATAATTGCTAATATAAAAAAAGGTTTCAAATGTTCTTGCATTTTATTATACATTAAAAAAAGTTAAAAAAATTGATTTTTTTCATCCTTCATATTATTTAATTATCTTAACAAAAAAAAAATGGACTATCTTTTTCCTTCCCTCTTATTCGTCAAAGAACACATCCGTGGTTTGCTTGAAGACATTCACTACTCTGGAGGGCGTTTAGATGATGCTGTCAATCATCTAAACAACTCTATCGCATTAAATGAGTGTAATCGTATTATGCTCTCAAACGACTCCTATTCAAAGAACAGTCTGAAACTTATTGTTTTAGAAACTATAAAACAATACTTATCAGATTATCAACGAGAGCACAAATACTCTTTGGTGCAATTAAAATTTAATTATGATGACGAAATGGAAAAACTTAACTCGCTTTTTTGGAAACTGGTATCAGAGGTAAATTAAATTTTTTTTATATTTTTTTTTTAATTATTTTTTAATTTTGAAATATATATAAAAAAATGCGTTTATAATAATTATTACAAACGTATTACAAACAATGTCACTATCATCTTTTTCAAACTCTCTTGGTGTTTCAAAACCCACTTTACTTACCGCTGTTGTAAACTCTGTTGCACTCAGTTTCTTGTATTTTCAGAAAAACAGAATTCTTAAACGATTCTATCCTCAAAAGGAAAAACAAAAAGCTGAAAAAACTGTTTTCCAACAACTTATTAATGGTAATTATGCTCATTGTGTTAGTAGAAAAAACCCTATTGCTATTGTAATTGCTTATGATCATACAAATGTAGAAGAAATTTTTCAAATGTTTCATGGAGAGCTATTCATCATTCGCAACTCTGACGATAAAACCTATATTGATATTAAAAATCAAGTTGAATACGCTGTTACACAACTCGGTATTAAAACTTTGTTTACACTCGTACATCCTGCTGATCCTATTATGCTAAGAAATGAAACTCTACAAGATGAAAAATTTGCTAAAAAGTACAAGTATTCTTTACAAGATTGTGCCCAACAACTCTTGGATAACATTTATCACTCTCTCGAAATCGATACATCATCATTAAAATGCTATTATGCTGTGTATGAAGATAAAACAGGAAATGTCCGTTTCTTTCATTATGATGAAATCAAATCCAGCAATAAATTTAACCTTAAAGAGAGCTTTGTATTATGTGATGAAAACACGGATTTAAATAATTCAAATAAAATTTCTCAGCAATAAAAGAAATGATTACAACCATTTTGAATATTTCAAATTGCGATGATAAATCAGGACATCTGTATTGTCTATTCAATAAAATGTACTTAACATACGGCGATGATGTATTTAAACTCGGTCATACCAGCAACCCTGAAAAACGTATTACTGATTATATGACAAGTTACATAGATGATTCAGAATTCAAATACGTGAGCACTCGTCGTTTTGAAAACTCTTTGAAAGCAGAACGCATATTATTTTTTCTACTGAGAAGAAACCGTATTAGAAAAAACCGAGAGTTTTTCAAAGCACCTCTTGACGACATTATCGACACCATGAAAAGAGTTGAAGCCATACCCTATGAGAAAATAGAGAGAATTTATAAAATCATACTTAATGAATACTGTTCTGAACGCGTATTTGAAAATATTGAAGACACTGTGCACTATCTTGATTGTCTTGTATCTCCTGATTTGTTTTTTGAGCAGTTTAAGTTCCGTCCAAAAAATCCTGAAATGTATAGGAAATTCGGTTACATACCAGACAGAGATCAGGACTGGTATACTTTACAAGGTAAGTTATATAATATGGAAAATACAGATGAAAATAATGATACTTTATAATTTTTATTTTATTTTGCAATAAAATAAAAAAAAATGAACAATTATTCTCTTTCAACGCATAAGAAAAGTATAGTTTACTCCAGTGGTCAAATATCCTTTGTAGCACAAATTATAACGGGATTAATCGACGTCCTCGCTCTGCAAGTTGATGTGAAAAAAACAAAAATTATTTTAAAACAACTCTTATTCATTGAACTTATCGTTCAACTCATTGAAGCATCGTTTTATCTTTGGTTTTTGAAAAATTATCACACAGTGGAAGACATCACACGCTTCAGGTACTTTGACTGGATGTTTAGCACCACTCTTATGTTGTTAACATTAATGACATATATTGCCCATTTACAAAATGAAGAAAAAACGCTTGGGCAAATTTACTATGAAAACAAACAAACAATGGATACTGTAGTATTGCTAAACTTATTGATGTTACAAATTGGTTACTTAGGTGAGATTGGAAAACTTGATACAAATATATCTGTTTCACTCGGATTCATACCATTCTTGCTTTACTTTAAACTTATCCACCATAAATTTGTTAAAAATGCTGTTAAAAATGTAGAAGAAGTAAAAGGACTTTATTGGTACTTCTTCAGTTTTTGGAGTTTATACGGCGTTGCAGCCATATTCCCCTATAAGCAAAAAAATGTAAGTTATAATGTACTCGACCTGTTTTCAAAAAACTTTTTCGGATTATTTCTATCCTACAAAGTTTACAGCAACAGACAAAAATAATAAAGTTAATTTAATTTATTTTAATTATATTTCAATTATATTTCCTAATTAAAATAAATGAAAGAAGCATTCATCCCTCAGTATATTGTTGAAAAACTTCTTACCATAGACGCTAACAAAGAACAAATGGGTGTATTACTGCCTCAGATACCAGAGAATAACTCACAAAAACAAATAGTATACGACAAAATCATGTTGCGTTACGATGAACATCCCGATAATGATACTTGCAAATTAAATGATATTGTATTTGACGAAGTGTGTTTTCATACGCATCCAAAAGTCTGCTATGATATTTATAAAACAGATAGAGGTTGGCCTTCTGTTTACGACACAAAAAGTTTCCTTGAAATCAATAAAATTCGTGTGTTATTAATTATCAGCATCGAAGGTATATATCTTTTAGTAAAAAAGAAAAAAGACACAGCTCATCTTAGCGAAGGTGCAGAAACGCTGTATAAAACAAGATTTAAAAAAGTAGGCAAAGATGTTTTGACCATTGATAAATTCCTTGCTGAAATCAATGATTTTTTTGGAGACTATGCTCGTATGTATCTGGTCGAAAGAAAAACACCTGGAAATTTTATTATTTCCTTTACTTAATTTTTCAATAAACTTTTTAAACTTTATATATTTCTTAATATATAAAATGATCATTATTACTGGAGGTGCTGGATACATCGGAAAAAACATCGCTTTATACCTATTGCAACAAGGCGAACAAGTTCTCGTTATTGATAATTACAACAATAGTTCTCCTAATGGAGTTAATACTTTATTGCAAGAAATAGACAAATATAATATTTCAAGAGATAAGTTTCGTTTTGTAAATCTTGATTTGACAAACCGTTATCAAACCACCCAGTTTTTTTTCCAAGAACTTTCTTACTATTTACACGAAATCATGTTTAGCACACACGTAAAAGGCATTATTCATTGCGCTGGTCATAAAAGCGTTTCAGACAGTGTTGTCAACCCCTTTGAGTATTATAGAAACAATCTTATTTCAACACTGAATCTCATTGAATGTGTTCAAATTCTAAATAAAATGTACAGAGTAGAAGGTAAAACTAAAATCCCCATCGTGTTTTCAAGTTCTACCACCGTTTACGGAACAAATAAAAGTCCTCTTGTTGAAGACATGAATTGCGACGTTTCAACTATTGCTTGTCCTTATGGAAAAACCAAATTCCTGATTGAAGAAATTTTGCGAGACTGTTCCAAGTATATTAAAACGGTTTCCTTACGGTATTTCAATCCTATTGGTTGTTTTGAAAATCTGGATGAGGAAATTAATGACAAGTCTACTAATCTGATTCCCATGTTAGTTAAAAGTATTCGTGCTAATACCGTATTCAAAGTTTTTGGAAGTGATTACAATACGAGAGATGGAACTTGTGTAAGAGATTATATCGACGTGAGAGATCTTGCATCAGCGCATTATAAAGCGTTGAAGTATGCTACAAAAATGAATAATAATTATGACGTGTTCAATTTAGGAACTGGTAAAGGGACGAGTGTAAAAGAGTTGCTCGAAGCATTTGAAAAAGTTAAGGATATAAAGTTACAATACGAATTTGTGAATAGGAGAGAAGGTGATTTGCCTGAGTGTTATGCTGATTGCAAAAAGGCAGAAGAAATTTTAGATTGGAAAGTATTTTATACATTAGAGGAAAGTTTGAATAGTATTAGTTTATGAGAGTAGAAGAAAAAATTAAAGCCATTTAACTGGAAGTCCATATGGTTATATCATTCTTATCCGTTATTTTCAATATACAAGTTGTTTTTATATTTTTTATAGTTTTAAAATATAAAAAATATAAACATTTTTTTTCCAGCATTAACGATTATTCAATACCCTTTATAAATTTTTTAAAACCTTTATAAACTGGGTGTAACCATTTCTACAACACACTCCATAACCTTGGTATCAGGATTAAGTTCTTGATAATACACAAATACCTTACCTTTTGTATTACGAGAATTCTCAATAACACTTAAATTCTTCTCCTCCTTCTTCAACACATCCTCAAAATCTTTATGCTCAATAAAAGGTAACTTGACAATACCTTCATACTCATTCATCTTAAAATCACAATCAATCTCGACCTCGTCTTGCATCCACTTTCCTAAACTCGTATCATCCTTGTGAAAATATTTTTGCACACATTCAGGCAACAGCTTCTTCGACTTGGGTGGCAAAATACACATGAGTTGCAAAATTGTACTCATACTATATCCTCTTACAAAACGCTGAAACAACACTTCTCCGTCTTTTTCAATCACTCTTGCCAAATCTCCTGCGAAAGGTGCAAAATGGATTTTAAAACACCAAGTCCAACTTGGAATCGTATCAGTATAATACTTGAACACAAATATCATACCTCTTATATACTCCTTGCACAACTCATTTACACTCACACCTTCATTCTCTACCTTATTTAGATAATACATTCTTCTATATTTTTCGATATCGATCTTATCACCTTCTTGATCGAGCAGACATTTGGAAATAAACGGATCGTTTCCACCATTGCGACTCTTATATTTATTTACAAGCACCGCATGCTCTAATTGAGAAATCTCTTTCAACATGTATACAAACGCTTTCTTGTTAATGGAATGCACCGTCTTGTAATCAATCAATAAACCACTCGTCTTCAATGTTCTGCTATACACTTGGAATAACAAGTCAAGACCTTTGTGAGAGAGATCAATGCATGGGATATTTGGGAGGAAGTCATTACCAAGCATAAAACAAAAGAAAATAAAGTCTCTTATCACGTGCTGATTTTCAAAGGTTTTGTCATCAGTGATTTTTTGCACAATTTCGTCGGCAAGACTATTGATTTGCACAATGAAGTAAGCGCAATCTACATTGGTGTAAACATTTTCTCTCATGACATAAATCTTTCTTTCGCTTTTCAGACATTCAAGACAGCCAAGACAAAGCATAAACAAATCAGCATCAGGAGATACGACCAATCCAGATATATCATTATTGAGTTTCAAATGTTTCAAGATTTTATGTTCGCCTTCACCAGGAACTTTGTCGTTAGAAAAAATGATTTCAAAATCTTTCCATTCTTCTGTGAGTTTGAGTTTAAGAAAGTTGTCTACATACTTTCCAAGTTTATCCATAAATACTGTGCCTGTTGAGATACAGTTAGGATCAAACTTATTTTCGTCGCTTGTTTTTTCTCCACCTGATCTGAAACGACGTTGACGTTGTTGTGTACATTTTGACATACCTGCAACTCCGTCAATGGCAATAAACACGCCTTTTTGAGGTTTAACAATATTGACATATTTCTCAATCTCATCACAGACTTCTTTATAAACTTGTTCTAATTTTGCTCCAGTAACTCTTACAATCTTGGGCTTCAAGAGTGATTTATCTTCGTGAGAACCGTATTTGAAAATTCTTTGACAAACAGGATGGATGATGGCGTTCAAGTCAAAGTAGATAAAGTCAACAGGTTCTTTTTTCAAAAAGGATTCAGAAGAGAGTTGACCACCTTTGATAAGTTCAATAGAGGATTCAAAGTTGTTGAAACAGTAGTAGAAAAAACGAGGGATACCCATTTGAAATCGTTTAGAATGAAAATACAGAAAAGAGGTAAAGTTTTTAAATAAATCACAAAAAGATTTGTTAAAAAGAAAATAAATCAATTAAAAAATTATAAAAAATATTGTTAATTTGTAAATAAATCATGTCGTCTCAACTTTTGACTTTTGACGAAAACTATAATAACGACTTTGTTGCCGTTTCAGGCGATACAGAAATTCTCGATCAGTTAAATGACGAGTTTGAAGATTTTGGAGGTGAAAGAGAATATGATGTTTTCGTATTTCCAAAAAAACAGAAAAAAATAGTAAAAATGTTTGTTGACGGAATTAACACAAAGATAATGAGTTCTGAGAATAAAGATAACGAAGCAGAGAGTGAAGCAGAGAGTGAAGCAGAGAGTGAAGAAGAGAGTGAAGAAGAGAGTGAAGAAGATAGAGAGGAAGATGAGCAACAAATAACAAAAGATGAAAGAGAAGTTGAAAAACTATTGGAAAAGGTAATTAAACTTGTAAAATCCGGAAAAACTGTATTAGATTTGAATAATGATACGGAGGAGAGTATATATGAAAAGTTGTCAGAACACAACAAGGATGTGACCTTAGAGTTTATTAATCTTATAATGAAGACTGATACTCCTTATAATAAAAAATTTTTGAAAGCAATTTCTCAAGCAAAAATCAAAAGAGAGCAGAATAGTGCCAGTGCAGTGCAATTAAGTGTAGAGCAGAGAAAGAGAATGAGCGAAGCAGTTGACAGATTAAATTTTGTAAGCAGAATGATAGATGTTGAGAATCGTATGAAAATGCAAGGCATGGTTTTACAAAAAGAGGTAGAAGAGTATTTCAAGTATAAGAGACAAGAGAAGAGAAAAATGAGAGATCAGTATATAGACGATATGCGTCCTGTCGAGGAGTTGTCTTCAAGTGAACAGATAAAGAATATCAAGTATAAGCAACAGTTTAACAAACCCTTGTCAGACGATGAGAAGAAAGCGTTAGCAGATCATGAAGAAAGAGAGCAAGTGTACAATAAAGAATTACAGAATTTGTATCCTTATTTAACTTTGAGTGAAGTACAAGATCAGGTGAGACAGATTGAGATTTTGATTAAATTTGAAAAACCTATAACTCCAAAAGAACTTAAATTTTATAAAGATTTCAAGAGAAAGCAGAAATTGGCAGAGTATAATGTAAATAAAAAATTTGGATTACCAAGATCAGAAGTATCAGAAGAAAAGGATTTGTCTTATTACAACGATGAGATGGAAAGAGGAAAAAGACACGATATCAAGGTGAAATTTACAAAAGATGAGATAGAAAATTACAAGAAGCTTTCTTATTATGTTTCTGATAGTTTTTTATGCTCTTATTTAAATTGCGATTTAGATACTGTTAAATTGTTATTGCAAAATGCTGGGTTTACATCTCTTTTGAAAAATAGTTTACAAAATCCTAAAACCTATGGTGACATGTTAAAATCTTTGCAAGATACAAGAGAGTTTGCTACTATGCTTGAAAATGTTGATAATAAATACCAGTATTATAGATCTCGTGCATTAGTAAAGGAGGAGTATAAAGAAAAATTAAAAGAACTTGAAAAGGATAAAGAATTTAGAGATCCTGTTTATCATGAGATGTCATTTGTTACAGGTATTCCCGTTTCAATTGTTAGAGATAATTATGCACAAAATAAAGAACAATTTGAAAAGGTAAAGGAGTATTATGATAAAAAAGATTATAATAATTTTGTGTTGAGCGCAAAACAATTGAGACAACTGTTATGCAAAAATGAGCAAGTTGAGTATGTAGAGGTAGATAGATCGGTAAAGTTAGAGCGTCAGATAAGTAACATAATATATAGTCAATGGTATAGATTTTTGAAGAGTCAAAATAGAGTCAATGTTTATGATTATGCTTTTTTGTGTGCTTATCAAAATTTAATAGAGATTGCTGATAAAAAATTCCAAATGTTTTTACAAGCAAAGCGAGAAGAAATGAAAGAAGAAAAAGAAGAAGAGGAAAAAGTAGAAGAAAAAGAAGAAAAAGAAGAAAAAGAAGAAGGAGATGAAAAAGAGGCAGATTTCCAGGAGTTTGTGGAAGAGTCTTTGCAAGAAAAAATGTATAAATTATATGAACAAATAAGAGAACGAGTGAGAAAACAAGAAGAAAAAAGAAGAAAACAAAAGAAAAGTCTTCCAGATTTTGAGGTGAAGCTTGGAAAGCTTAAGTTACTTAGAAAGGTTTTGCAAGAGGATGGAGAATATACAGATGTTATTGAAACTGTAGACGGTCCTATATTTGTTTTGAAAGAGTATGTAACACGATATATGACTGGTATTCCATCTGAACAAAAAATAAAGCAAAAAAGAATATCAGAGTTGATGATACCTTCTATGGTTGGAAGAAAAGAGTTGATAAATATGAGAAATCAAAGACTGGATACATTAAAGCGACAAGTAGACTTTTTCAAATGGTTTTTGGAATATGCTGATTCTGTGCCTACTGATGCAGAGGTAAATGCAAAATTAAAATCTTTAAAATTAAGTAAAAGCAACTTTTACCAGTTTTTCTTGTTAGATGATGAGAATAAGAAATTTGTTGCAAAAAGCTTAGTTTCTCAATATACAGAAGAGGAGCAAAAATCAACTACAACTTACAAACCTTTGAATGAGATTTTAACTGAAGATGAACTCGTGATTTACAATAAGGATATAGGAAAGATGACAGCAGAGGAGTTTGATATGAGACGAGATATTATGGATAAAGTTGATAAAGACAGAGAGAGTGTTCAAAACTTTTTGAGAATTGATGTTAGTAAAGCCATACGCGAAACATACAATCGTGTAAAACCTAAAAAGCGTGCTGTAAGTCGTTATGAAAGCTCTGTTTACGGAGAAGACGAAGAAGCATTTGAAGAGACTATCGAAGAAGAAGAGGGAGACGAAAAAGAAGAGGAAGAAGATTATGGAGTTGATGAAGATAAAAAGAAAGAAGATGATAAGGCTTTGGAGAAACAGTTATTTAGCGAATTTGTAGACTTGTATTTAACTGAAAGAAAAGGCAAGGTTGTATATGTGGATGATGTATTGAAAAAGTTTAACGAATGGATGTTGCGATCTTACCCTACTCAACCAAGCGTAAAGCCATCTCTTGTAGTAATGGTGAACAAGTTGGGTAATACAGAAGATAGATACAAAGAAGTTGGTAATAAAAAAGTTAAAACGGTTGCTTTTATTGATTGGAAATTTGAAGAAAACAAAGAGAGAAGAGAAGCATTTGAATCTTTTCAAGAATTTGCAGCTAATGCAAAGGTGTTTGATGAGAAAAATCTAAAGTATATTAATTTTAATAAGACAGCGATTGCATTGACTGATGAAGAGGAACTGGATAAGTTGTATAAGAGATTTAATGAGAGTACACCTCTCATAACTGAAGAATTTTATAAGGGTTACAAAATTATATGGTTGAAATATAATAATGATAGAGATGATAAGAATATCATAAATAAGAAAGTAGCACTGATGAGATATACCCAATTGTATTTAATAAACAAGACAAAGATGTTAAGAAACCCTCTTATAATCAACCCTATTAAGCGTAATAGACGTATCAGATTATTAAGAGAGAGTAAAGAACACAAATATTTTTCAAGACTTCCTAAGAATATAAGTGAGTCAACAAGAGAGTGTATGGTGTGGTCAGTGTCTAAGCCCTGGATTGAAAAATCATTTGACTATCTCTTGATAGGTGATGCGTTTGGTCATAAAGCTCATGAATTGTATGAAGGTAAAAGTATCTTTGGACAGTTTGATTCGACTATTGAACAAAACGGTAAGACCATTTATCTCTACCGTCCCAGCAAGTATTATCACTATCTCATGTGTTCTCTTAATACGTCTGATATATATCCTCAATGTAGCACAGAGAAAGATTATTTAACTTTGCGAGTAGAAAACTTAGATGTAGGTATTTACACAGTTTTAGTGAGTTTTGTTTCAGAAGTGGTTGAGAAGAATGGACAAAAGATGTTGGAGAAAAAGAAAAAGTACTACGTTCTTTCAAAAGAGGATTACGAAACTGAATGCGCCTGGTGGAAAACAAAACAAAATCAACAGTCTGTAATTATACACAATATTGAGAATCAGCAAGTAGATGTTAAGTCGCCATTTTTTATTGAACTGAAAAAACATTGTCTCAAGATGATCACAAAGCCAGTGAATGACTTTTATCTAAATTATGTCAAAAATAAAATGCTTGATCCTCAAGCACAAAATAAAGAAGAAATGGAAAAGACTATTCTAATGAAGGAGAGATATTTTAAACATTTTGCAGATTTAATTATCGATATTATTTTCAACAGTGGTAACAGAATTACATATCAGACACTTATAAGGAAGTTTGTCTTATTTTGTATTCCCTTTACAGACTTGCTAACAGGTGTTTCAAAGCATTATAAAAAGTTGATGTCAATTGATCCTGTGAGAATAAACCGCCAGTATTTTATCAATATTTTTAATATCAGAACTGAAGATGTGTTACCTGAGATATATTTACACCCTGATAGCACAACAAGAAATCTTCTTATAAATTTTTTTACAAACATTTTGCACAAAGAAGTTGAGAAGATTATTATTGATGTGTACAACAAGGTTTACCCCGATCGTCCTATGTTGATAGCACCAACAAAAGATATAAATGCACTTGAAATTTTGAAGAAACAAGCAACTGACGTGATAGTAAATTGTAAATCATTGACAAGTAGTTTTTCGAAAGGTAATAATAAGTTTGTTTGGAAAAATCTCAAGACAAACATGATTTATTTTGTGGAGATACCTCCTGAACGATTTTTTATCACACTTGCAGATTTTATCGCCTTTTTGAATTCTAATTTTGCAAGATATAATTTAAATTTCAAAGAGACTGATGGAAAAATAACTATAACCAATAATTCATTTGAGCCTATACGTTTGATTTCTGACAGAGAAGCAAACGAACTAAAATCAGCAGAATACGAAATTCAACCAGAATTATTTACTGATATATCTCCTGTGGTACTAGACGAAGAACCTTCTTTGTGTTCAGCTTGCGGTCTTGTCCATCCATTTGCAAAGAAAGATCCAAAACTTGGTGATACTAGTAATTATGATAACTGTAACAAAGCTCTTATAGCCTCCCTCGACACTATTCCTGCTGGTGAGAAAAAGGAGTATATACAAAAAATTAGAACACTGATAAGTAAGCATGCTTTACAATCTTCAAAGAGTTCAAAGGCACTTCAGGAATTTGAAAAGCGTAAAGATGTTGTTCAAAAAACCTATATCGTATCTATTTACGATTCTGCAATGAACATATTTGGGTTTACTGGAAACTATAAGGACACTGTAATAAGTCCATCAGAATCACAAACTGCTGAACAACCACCTGCATTGTTTCAAAAAGATAATTTACTTACAAAGTATATAGCAAATGTCCCAAGCGAGCAACTTATCTCTATTCAAACTCTTGAAGGAGATATTGTCTGTATTGACATGCTTGAACTTTATAGAGCGAAACTTGAACGAGTCATTACAAAAGAGCCTTTTACAAATGACTATACCATTTACATCGAGTATCTCCCCAATCCTGTTACAGTTCCTGCATCAACAGTAGATATTATATCAGAAGTGATTCAATCTACAATTTACCCAGTACGTCCTTT
>Ga0214923_10002722_pt1 | contig 23022 bp, 15 predicted proteins | sample LL1510_MetaG_FD_177993 | JGI IMG/M metagenome (GOLD analysis project Ga0214923, IMG submission 177993) | Freshwater microbial communities from Lake Lanier, Atlanta, Georgia, United States - LL-1510 | ecosystem: Environmental > Aquatic > Freshwater > Lake | place: USA: Georgia | collected...
CCATTACCCGAGAACCAAAAGCTAGTGCAAAACGTCCCTAGCCGCGCCCCGGAGTACTTGGTACAGTACACCGAAATGTACCACGAGGAGATTGCAAAGATCTTTGGAGTCCCTCCTGGTCTCTTCGGTAGCGAGCGCTCGGCAGTAGCCGTAAATCAGACCATTCTCAACACGTACTCCTGGACGCTACAGGATTACCGTGTTATGCTCCAGACTGTTATCACTGGTTTACTTGACATCTACTATGGTGAGGAGAACTCCAAGCACGCCATGAAGCACCAGGACATGGGCAAGACTACGGACCAAAACTACGAAGCACACCGCATGTCCGTGTCCTTGCCAGGCATCCTGGACCCCGAGATTATCAATATGTTCTACGATCGTGGCTACATGGAGTACTCTGTTGTGAGAAGGCTTATCTCCTCCTACTATGGTATACCACAGGAGGACCTTAGCGAGGTGCGACTAGACGGCGCAACAGATACGCCAGCCATTGAGGTAGCCGAGTCGCAGAGTGACTTTGCGGCACAACAGAAGTCTATGCACCCACACTCTGTAATGCCCGTAAAGACGCATCGTCATAAGCCATACCCTAACCAAAGGCCAAGGGACAAGGAGAAAAACGGAGAGTAGGTATTTATGCATCGGATGTCATCCACCCAGGCAGATGAGAATGAGCAAGACGTCAAGTGATTTGCGGCTTGACCTGGATAAGGATGATGACTATCTGCCCTCGTTTGGCATCAACGACCCTATACCGGTAGATGAGGACGAAGAGGAGGATGGGGATCGCCAGGAGGAACAGAACTACTCTTGGGGGACGAGGCTGCGGATCGCCTTTCGACTCATGTGTTTGCAAATGTGCAGCGTGCACGAATACAGCAAGTCAAGGAGCCAATAGTTCTTGATTGTGATCATCCTCCTCGTTGTCCACAATATCGGGAAGGTCTGCCTGGCTTACAGGCTTTGAGCGGCCTATTGTTGCCACCCGGGGAAGCGGATGACTGCAGACCACAGTATACACGTAGGGTGCAGATGATGCAACGTACTCGCTGTGCTTCACCGAAACAAGGCTCCCACGCGGGCCAATGACAAACACAGAGGGCCAGGCCCTGACGATTGATCTGGTGATGCTGCGGAACTTCTTGTAGCTCATGCGGTGAACAAGAGGAATGGGGTTATTAAAAAAATGGACTTCGAATCGGTCTTCGTCAACCTGAAGCATGCATTGTATCCTACTCACAAAGACGACGGTGAGGTCGTCCAAATGCACAACAGGGGACGTTTGGCTCTGCAGACACCCCATTATTGCCTCTGGTCGGCTCTGGATGGGTTTAATACTAGGCCTGAACGTACGCCTTAGCCTGTGGGACGTAGCTGCGGGATGCAAAGACTATGTGTCGCAGGGATTCGTCCCCCGTATCGAGGAAGTGGTTTGGTGGCGCAGGGACAAGGGGATTCCGTGGGAGCTTGACTGGCTGAACCGTGGGAGCACACAACACCTCTACTAGCGCGGAATCACTAGACATGTCACATCTGATTAAAATGCGATACCGAGTTTTATATCTGTACCTAAAGGAAGCCAAAGATGTACACACGGAGGTACATTGGTAGTCTCCGCAGTACATGATGGTCAAACACACTAGCGCATCCGTCGTTCGTGACGCAGTCCTGGTTTCTTATCACTAGGGCGGCGCTACCACTTTGCCAGCCCTGCTCGCAACACTCGGGCGAGCGGTACCGTGGGCACACCAACGCCGGGGACCGTAGTCTAACAGGGATAAGATACCCACCCTGCTCCCGGTATGCTATTAGTAGTCTGGAGGTGTAGCGGAATCGTTTGGGCGTAAACCCGGTAATTACGTGAATAGTCCTTAATCCCGACTTGTCGTACCGCGATATAAGCGACCCTACTCTGCAGTCGCTTGCAAACCACTGCCGCGAGGACGCGTCCATGTCAGCTTCCGTGTGGTTCCTCACGCGCGACACCCTCCTGGCCATGCACACAGAGTCGGACAATGCCTCTATACGCTGAGGCGTGAGCCATGACACCCTCTCTAGGCTATGCTGAAGGAAGCGGCGAACAAGGTCTCTGCGACTTTCTCCCACCATGGGGCAAACGCTGTCGCGCGTTACCGCTTCTAGTCCATCCCTTGGTAGAGCATTCAAATGACGGACTACGGCGAAGAATGGGTCCAGCGAACGCCCCTTACTCTCTACGGCAGCTCTGATCAGCTTGCCGTAGCCCCCCCGGCTCCTTCCTATGCGCACGACCTCTCGGCAGAGTGTAAGCTTTGATGTGGAAGCCACTGGCTGTCTAGCACACAGACGTGTGTAGATCTTTTTAATGACGGAGAGTGGAAGACGACTTAGAGCTGTCCACTCAGGAAGTTGCATACTCGAGAAATGGTGGGTATCGGGGTGCGAGGGTCTTACGGCTTTGCCACCAATTACCTACACTCATACCGAATAACCTCAGAGTAGTAGTTACCGATCATGAGCGACATGATGATATCGTCCTTGCCCACCCCCTTGCCAGTGTAAATGGCCTTATTAGTCTCCTTGTACCTCCCGGGCTTGAGTACCCGTCTGTAATCACACGCCTGCTGCATCAGGATGCTCTTTGTGTTGATGTCGCCGATGTAGTTTGCATAGGTCGTAACTCTGTGGCGCAGGAACGCAGACGAAAGTTGTTGCACAAATCGTTCCTTATCGTCTGCTGTGACCCACACACCTATGCGTTGTAGAGAGTCTTGGGAGTACACGATACAGGGGGTGTAAACAATCAACGGCTCCGCGATCTGATGCGCCCTTAGGTGGCAGTGGTTTGCCTCAATGATGATATACAGGGTTGAGTACTGGAATTCTCGTATGGAACGCATCTGTTCTATGTCTGCACGTAGCATTTCGACCTCCTTCGATGGGTGTACCCTCTTCATTGAGATTGTGTTTGAGCCTAGAATGACTAGGTCTCCAGTAGGCGAGTGTGCTAGGAAAACCCATGACGTGTCTGACCCAGTTCCCCCTCCAGAGGGGTCGATTACCAGATAGACGTGTGGCGGGATTTGTGTAAACTTGTATGGCGGTTTGCTGAAAGCTGTCACGACGCTCGGCGTGTCGTAGCACGCCAGGTCAGGTGTCTCCGTAATACCCAACACCTCTCGGCGATACCACTCCATGTTGCCACTAAAGATGGCTCGCTGCAACTGGTCTCGGTACTCGTCCTTCCACGACGGTCGGATGTGTGCGCTGTGGGGGCAAGTGTCTGCCTTCTCTTCCTTACAGGCTTTGCACATGGCCTCGAGGCGGACCTGTGCAAAAACTAGCTTCCCTGAGGGGGTCTTACACTCGAAGAGCTTAGAGAAGAAGTTGCTAAACCCATCCTTTGGCGGGGAGGAGATGGCAATGCACGACCGCCCAACGACCCCGAGGGTTGGGACTATCGTTCCATAGAAGAGTTCCTGATCAACGAACCCAGCCTCTTCTAGTAGCACTTGCACTGGCCTGAACCCTCGGCACTTGTCTGCCCTGCCTGGCATAGTAAACAGAGTGGAGTTGTCTGGGTCGTCTGTCCTGCCGCACCTGGAGAGCATGATCTCCTCGTTGTTGCTCTTCATGACCATGCGCTGCGCCCCGGGTATCTGGTGGAGGTACTTCAGCGTAATCTGGCCCAAGGCCGTAGCCTGCCTCTGTGCAACGGAGAACGTGTAAGCCACGTAACCAGGTACGTGATACAGGCAGGCGGCCACGAACATGCACACGGCTGTAGTCTTTCCAAATTGTCTGGGCGTACTAATGACAACGAGTTCATCACATGCATCAATGCCGTGGTGACGCAACACGTCCTTGCGCCACAGGTCCCAGTAGCGGATGTAGATAAATGGTATTAGCGCCCTCATCATCATATCCAAAAAGGTTGACTGTGTGCTAGTGGGGATCTCACCATAGCTCATGACGCAGGCTTTTACGTTCCTGACAATCTCATGACACCTAACTATGGCGATCTCCTGCGGATTCCGCGAAACGACGAAGTGAGGTACTCCGACAAGCTCCCTCACCCTAGCGGCATCTCGTCTACGATACCGCTCACACAGCTCTTTGCTAAAGGGCAACATCGATTACACCGTAACATGTATTACATTCCCATCCCACTTTATACATGAGACACGTAGGTCGTCGAGATAACGCGAGTGTATGCGCTTGTAGCCGCTGACCTCCAGCGACACACTCCCGTTCTTTAGCGTCATCTTTGTGTGTAGGTTAGCAGGTGTCATGACTCCAGTGAGGAAGTGTAGTATTCTCAGGGTTCTCTCCACGTTTTCGTGTATTTCCGGGCTTAGGCTCCATTTACGAAGATCGACTAGGACTTGTCTTGGGTTACGCCTTCTCAGGCGGTAGGATCTTGCTGGGGGGCGCAGTCCCTCCTTTGCCTGTAGAGTGATACGCACACAATTGGGAACCTGAAGGACATAGCCGCAAATGGACCACCCATCTGGAGGCTCAACCCCAGATATTACTGTGGGTGCAAGAGTCTCCTGATGGCCTAGTATACCCACGGCTTTTGCCAACCCCGCCTCCATCTCCGTTACGCAGAAGCCTACACCGGTAGCGGTGCGTAGGGCCTCGCAAAACTTAGCCTTCTGAAGCCAAGAAAGGCCATTACTCCCACAAGGATGATGAACAGGATTGCCCACCCCAGGTGTATCCTGGGCACTCTTCTCAGGACCACCCTGATTGTGGTGGAGTCCCTCACTTTCCTCGTCGTGACCCAGTGAGGGAAGTATTTCAGCGGACCCAGTAGGGCTGTCCGAACCATGTCTCCGTTTAGTTCCTGTGAGTCTGCCTTGAATACCAAGACCAGGCCTCCCAGCGTACTCTCTGGGTGTCCGTCCAGGTAAACCCCATGGTCTAGCCTCTTGAGTGTCTGCGTAATGACTGGGGTGAATCTGTGAGATAGCCATGAGTCCTGCTCGTCCTCGTTGCAGTCCAGGTTGTAGTTCCCCCTGATAGTATACTCGTTCATAGATTTGTGAGTCTGTTAGAGCACTGTGTACATAACTATGAACCAACACGCCTGCTCAGTAGTTGAGCACAATGATAACTATTTCCGAATCTGGGTTTGGCTTCCCCTCGAATGCCACGCCGAACATTGCGGGGCCTACCCCCCCAAACTCCCTCAAGCGCAAGAGCTCGAACGAATTGACAAACGAAGGTATCGCCGCGGCGTATATCACCTACCAACAAGATGGCGATGTCCCACAATACTTAACGTTGGGTTGCCTTGCCTTTATTGAGACTCCGACAAGGATTGGAGGGATACAGACAAGGGCAAGCCCAATACACTCGATAAGGTCCCTAGCCGGGATGAATGCGTGGCTGTACAATGATGCAAAGCTGAAGCATTCTAGTGGAGTTGACCTGGAGGAGTACTCCCAGGATATACTCGATAGGTTCTGCCTCCTGGGGGTTGTCGACAACCCGGATTACACATCCAGAAGAGCGGGACAAGAGAAAAAGCGGGTCGATCTCGTGAACGTCGTAGTGGGACGTGGAGCAATGTGTCACAACTACTGGGCTGGAGACTTCTCCAAGTTGTTACCGAATGCTACAGACAAAACGGAGGCCCCCATCAACTTTGAGAAGGGTATGCATTTATGGCTTCTACTCGTTGTTGTCGACTGCGACGAACTCGCGGAAGGGGATGAGCACGGCACAACGCCAGACTTTGCGTGGCAATTCGTCCCCTACGTCACAAAGTCGCGAAGGATCCCGTCTCGTGATACCTACAATACTGCAGATTTCTCTGGGAATGCCGTCTATGTGGGAAAGACGCTTTCCGCGAGAGGGAGCTTCCTCCACAAAGATACCTTTCGTGGCATCATCCAACAGAACATCCTGCGCAGGTCTTCGCACGTGCCATCAGGTGGTATCGTGTCAAGAATTCCGTTGTGCGAAATATGTTTATCATAAATTCCTACTTGTGGCCATCCTCGCACGCTTGGGCGCAGGGGCATCACTTCTTAGATGATTGCTAATAGCTGCAACTACCTTGAGTTGCATAGATAGAATGCCAGGGTCTGGAGGCACCTCCTCGCCATCAGCTGCCTTTACAGATCGCGAGAACCTCGCTAGGCAATCCTGATAGTCCCTCAGAATTCTAAGATTATTTGCCCTGATGATCCCAGGGTTGATACAGTGTCTAGTGATGTGGAGTAGTATGCTTTTCAGACTCCACCTCCTACGGGTTATCGGCTGTACCGACGTTACGTAGTACCGTTGGATAGTTCTGCATATTGCTTGTATGGACATGTTAGCCGACTCCTCGTCGATGAGAGACACTATTTCCCTCGCGTATGCAGACGTGGACGTGCGTTGTCCGTCACAAAGATAGCAATAGCCGGGGTCGTCCACTAGTGCGGGTAGTGGGCCAGGCTGCCTGAGGCGGCGAAGGGCGTCGTCTAGGTCGTCGTCGTCATCCGTGATAGCCTCGTCCAAACTTTCATCCCCCCGTTCCTCCTCCTCCATTACGCTGTAGGCCCATCGATCCGTGTCGAACGGAACCTTTTCAGTGTTAGTGTCAAGCAGCACAGCAGGGACCTCTGCGTCCATTTTTGCACACACTGGAAAGTAAGGGACGCTTTATACAGGTGTAATTAGTCTCTACCATGCTCAAACTTGGCGCGCACCACAGTACCGCTAGCCGCTGCAATTCTGTCTGCTACAACCCCTCCATAGACGTAGGGACCCCAGTGCCCACACCCGACAATCTTGTCCTTGGACACCTTTCCGTCACTATCCATGTTGAATTGCGTACCCTGCCAGCATCGCGTGTTCAGTACGTGAGTTAAATCACCATATTCAATGTCGAGTTGTCTTCTAGCCGCATGTCGGCCCCACCCCCACACTGCGTTGTAGACCTGATGGGAAGGGTAGTGAGGACCGCTAGTCGCTGATCTCCGGTCAGTTAGCAACTCGGGTGGATACATTCCCGTAAGATCCATGTGTCGGGACATTGGCCTATAACCATACGGTACAGCAAGTGCGAATATGTCTGCATTGTTAGTTCCACTGAGATAGGCTGTCTTGTCATTGTCGTGGTTAAAGAACCTGACGCCTCCACCCCCGTGGTAAGCTCGACAGAAAGCATTGTGTAACACTAGGACGTTCTTTGGCTCGTATACGATACTTCCCATGTGTAGGGTAAAGTTGCCTTCCAACACCTTCCTTGTGTTATTGAATACAGAGAAGTCCTCATTCCCAATCATGGTTGCTCCAGTCTCCAATCCCTTCTTGAGTGCAATGCAACTTCCCATTTCCCATGCCATATGGGGCCTGGCGAGAAGTACCGAAATAGGGAAGTAGACGCCTAGCTGCCATAGCACCCTGATGAGGTGTAGAGTTAGATTTTCAACTTGCACCATTCCTAGTTCCCCACCCAGACACTGCGCGACTTCTATGATCACATCCTCGGCCAGGTTCATCCCCAACAGGAGTTCAAGAGCTGCAGCACTAAAGTTCTTATCTCGGATCCCTTGGATAATACCAAAATCAGCAATGAGGCGTATAGCCTTGTCACTGTTAATCAGGGGGGCGCATCCTGCCACGTCGCCGCTACTAGTAAACGCGCCGTCCAAACTAAGACTTTGTATCCTCCGCCATAGAGCTGCGTCGTCTTCGAATGTGTTGAATGTTTTCTCTTGCATCTTCCACGTACTCAACCAGCTCGGGGCACCCCTCGCAGTGAGGTAATCTCCTACGACGTCTTTCATGGAATTGAGGTTCAACACCTTAAGCATGATGTTCGTGGGTTTCCCATCTTCATCGAATATCCCACTGTTCAAGAGAGCATCCTCGTATCTTACTCTAACAACAGAGTCCGTGTCGCAGTCGAGTATCTTAATGTCGAGTGCATCGGGGAGGGTGTACAACTGTTTGTTGGGGTTGGGGATATGTTGCAGCCCCATAAAGAAGAATTCTCCGTGGGTTCTTCTAGCCCTAACAGTTGGGTCTTGTGGCGCCTCGTCTGGACCGTTGGAGAACTTGGGGCTTTCGAGGATCTCTATTCCACCGAATTGCTCTCCCGGCCACTCCGAGGCAAGCCGCCTCTTTGGTCCTATGTTGCCCATCTCGTGGAAAGAAAGCTCCTCTGGGTGCTTGCGACGATATATCTCAGAAGAGTTGAATGGTACAATTAGCGTATCAAACGCAACCTGACGCATGGACATGACTTCGCGGGCCCTGGAGATTAGGTGGCCAAGGCCAAACTTCGTTTTGTTGAGGACTCCCCAGATGGCACACTCCCAGCTAAAGATCTCATCCAACACTGGTTCGTTGTAGGGCACTCCCATCTTCTGGTACCAGTCGGCAACAACGGGTCCAGGATGCAGCAGGGCTTCAATAATCATGCGGGCTGCGTTGGTTACTACAGCGTTTTGGATCTGAATAATGTTGTAGGCGTAGTCTTGTTTGCCACGTTTTGACTTCATGTAGCCGTCCTCCATTTGGAATCCAATACCCCTGCGCTCGATGGTGTGCTGTGTTGATGTCTCCCGGCTAGTCATGTATCGGATGACGCCCTTCTCGGGTACGTTGTCGAGGCGATTGTCGCTAAACTCCAGCACGTCCACTCTGACATTGGGGTTTCCAGAGAATCGGCGAAAGGGAAGCACCTTCTGTACTAGAGAGTTCTGGTTCTTTGTGATAAGGGTTAGAATGACAGTTCGGATGTATTCGCCAATCTCAAAGAAATCCGAACCAACCCTGGTGGGGGCAAAGCTCTGAAAGTATGGGTTGCCTGGTATGGACACCGAGTTTGGCCCAAACAGAAGCATACTCTCTTGCTCGTCCGTAAGCACCCCTTGCTTTGGTACGGTGTCCGTCGTAGTGCTGGTAAAGGTCTGGACCTGCTGTTGCCAATTGGGGATATTCCCCGTGTTGAACCTCTCATTGTGAATTGTTCCTCGGGTCGTCATGACTGCTCTTGGTAAACACCTGACGTCGTGGCATACATAGTGGACCGCGTCTAGCTATGAACGCACTCCGTCCACGTTGTCCTGCACTAGCATGGCGTGTACCCTTGTTGACAAAGAGGTTGTTCAGCCAGAGAGCCCATTCCCATCGGAGGAGGAGGAATCGACACGATTGCATCACCTTGAAGTAGATATCAAGGTTCCAAGATTTTTCGGCGTAGACGTTGCCCAAAGGCGCCACACAGTAGACTGTAGTATACTACTAGCCCTAACGGATGATCACACCCTGCGTGGCACATTTGATGTGCAGCTCTGCCACGACAAGCACCACAGGCATTTGCATCTCCTCGAGTCTGTTGAACTTATCCAGTGCAATGGGACCCATATCGCTGGCCTGGCGCCAGTTACCCTGACGTGCAGGGTAAACCACACCTTATCCACCATCAAGGTCAACGCATTTGGCCGCACGGATAGGGTGCAGCTCTTCCCCAGGCGAAAGGGGTTTACGCCCCGAATCATCGAGTCATACGCACAGGCACAGCACTCCGAACTGCCTGTGGTAGCCATTACCAAGCAAAGGACACCATCTTCTCCATTTGCACTATTTGTGTTGCATAGCATGAACCTGGAAAGAACGACTACGACCTCGCGTGTATACGCCCATGCACTTACAGAAAACAATGAACTCAGCCCCGCGTTCGAGGAGAAGACTAGGGGTCTGTGGCAGGTGTTCCGCGATCTGTTTAAGGACAGTCTCAAGAGGGAACACATGAAGGATGGAGTGCTGGAGGTTGAATGTACCTCACAGACCAAGATGGAGAAGGCTGAATTGCACTTACTGCTACGCGTGAACATGCTAATAATATAACAACGGTTGTATTAGTCCTGCTTCGTCGGGAGAGTCCCCTTAGTCACGGAATCAGTCCACTGGCTAGCATGTCGTAGGGTGGACGTGACCCTAGGAACGAGCAGGGATGTCCAGAGATAGAGACAGTAGCAGGCAATGGGAATAATAGCAATGGCAAGCCAGAACAGCGATTGCCTAATCGTGTCTGCCATCAGCAGGAATTGGTCTCTGCACGTGTCGTGGGTAGTACAGAAGTGGACAAAGGGGATGTGAGCCACATTCTCCGCAATGAACCGTTCCATGATCTCGTAGTTGATGTTACGGCGGCTGTCGCGTAGGGCGTCGATGCACACCTGCTTGCCGCGACGGCTGGGGAAGTCCTTGTCCTCGCAGTAGGTGAGTAGATCAAGATCCCCTCTGTGTTCGGATTCGATCGTCTCGGCAATAAACTTGTAGGTGTAGTACGAGTGCAACGCAAACACTGGGATGCCAACGACAGCCACAACGGTAGCCGCACAGATGGCTACGTAGAGCGCAACTCGGCCAGTAATGGCACCTAGGCTGGGCAACTCGTCTGCGTCCTTCATGTCCCCTAAGCTACACTACGCGTGCTATCATAGTAGTCAATAGAGGTGAAAGCGGAGGTTTATTACAATGCATCAGCAAATGCCTCCATGGCAGCAATGGTGTGTTTGATGAGCTTCTGGCCTTTGGCGCGGAGCTTCTCTGCCAGTTGGGAGATGGCGACCTTCACGAACTGGTTGGTGTACTTGACGTAGACGTCGCAGAGTAGCCCGGCGTCTCTTAGCTCGTTTTCCCCAAACTGCTCCATGGTCAACTCGATCGACTCACAAAGGCCAGCCAACGCCTGTTTCTCCTTGAGACCAAAGCAATCGCAGAAGTGGATCAGGTGTTGATGAAGCTTCGAGATGCGTCCCCTATTCTGCTTTGACAAGGGCGTCCAGCTTCCCAGATCGCGCAGAAGGGCCTCGTCCATAAACTTGATGACGTCCGTCCTCACGCGCTTGGTGATGTTAGGCAAGTGCTCAGCGATGATGCCATGGGAGAGGATCTCGTTAGTGGAGAGAGGGCCAGAGGTCCAGCGTTGGAAGTGGAAGAGCGGATTGGTGGTTAACTTCTTCGACAGAGTGACATACCTGGCAACATCACACAGAGACACGTCGCCACGAGGAGCTGCTTTGCCCTTGGACTTCCCCTTGGCCTTGGTAGTCTTGGGATTGATGGCATGCATGACCGACGAGGCCGCAGCGTTGATGTGTCGCGGGTTGGTAGGAGGGTGAGCGCCCTGCTTCCAGGTCACAGTCTTGGTTCGTTTTACTGGCTCCACTGAGTCCTCCTCCTCCTCTTCCTCCTCTTCGTCTTCTTCCTCCTCCTCGCTGCTGGCATCTTGCTCACGTTTGCTACTCTTGGTCTTCTTGGCCTTGGGTGCTGGCTTACGCTTTGGGGTCGGCCTCTCTTCCTCTTCCTCCTCCTCTTCCTCCCCGCGAAAGAGTCTCCTCTGCTTCAGTGGGCGCCCTGCTTCATCGTCGACAAACTTCGAGCGACGGGGGGGAGCCCTCTCTTCCTCCTCCTCTTCTTCCTCCTCGTCCTCTTCATCATCATCCTCCTCCTCTTCGTCTTCGTCTTCTTCCCCAATGGACTGGGCATCCTTAGCCTCATCCACAGGCGCGTAAGACTCGTCGTCGCTGCTCTCCTCGTCCGATCCATCGCTATGCGCCACAGACTTGGATGAACTGTTGCGTGGAACCGCGACGACCTTGGGCAGTAATGGCTTCTTGGCCAACTTCTTGCGACGTGGGGCATCGGACTCTGACGACTTCTTGGTCACTATGGCAGGCACCTTCTGACGGTTGTGGCCAGTCTTCGGGGCAGACTTGGCAGCTTTGATCGAATCGCGAATGTCACTCATCTTGTTATCCACAGGAGCCTTCTTCCTGCTGGTCTTCTTGTCCTTCATGGCGTAGTCCAACTCAAAGAATGTCTGGTCACCCTTCCTCTTCTTCCCCTTCTTGGAGGGTTGGGTATCGTTATCGTCATCATGGCCATCGGAACCCGGGTGAGGTGGGGTACTCAGGTCCCCGACCACATCCACTCCATCATCCTCATCGCCGGTGCCTGGGGCTACGATCTTCAGCACATGATCGGCCGAATCCTTAGGATCAAGTGTTAACCTTTGTTGCTCCTGGGCTTCAATTTGTTCCCTGATGACTGTAGTCTCCATTTTTGAGTTGTGCGGCGCCAACGCACTTTCCGAACCACGCGGAGTGCGTGGCGCATGTCCAGTATGGCGATGTCGATTCCTGGCCATGTTGGCCTATCTTTTTTTATTTTTTTCCGGGTTCGATTCTTGGTCCTCTTGGGTCATTTTTTTTAGAGGTTTACCCTCCCACACACATCTACCACATTCTATGTACGCAGCCTGTGTGAGTAATCACATCTGCAATGTTTATCCTTTTCCTCCTCCCATTATTCGCAACCTCTCAGCTACACACCTGTGATGAGTTCACACCTCTCTCGTGCTCTCCCATGGTCACCAACATCACAGCCAGCAGTTGGTCACTCGGTCTACCCGTTAGTCCTGTGTGTAACTGTAGGAGTGGGTTCTATGGTTCAAGGTGTGAATACTTCCAGAGGCCCTGTTCACTACCAGAGGTACAGAAGTTCTGCTCACCACTCTATGGGGCCTCATGCTCTGCCGAGTGCTACTGGAATGACGGGGTAAACTGCACACTTGTTGCCTCTACCTGCACCAACAGGACAACCAGGCCATGTACTACTAGTGAGGTCCTCACTACGTGTGGTCCACTGGGATCCGCTTGTACGTGGATCATTGGTCAGCCAGGCTCAGCTAATGCTAGTAGCTGTGCGTGCGGCCAAGAGGTTCTTGACACACAACTGCGTTACAGTTCCTTTGCGTGTGTATCGAGGCACAACACAACGATTGCCTGCCCCGCCTCCAAGACTGCCAACATCTCTTTGTGGGCAGAACAGTGCGGGGTAGCTGGAACCCTGGGGTGCTCTATCCAGGTTGTGTGGCTGGATAGCGCACAGATAGCAGCCTCCTCTGGCGTGTCCGTCCCCAGTACCATTGACGGCCCTACTGTCGACTACAAGCTAGCTACGTTCTATTCTGGGCAGACACTCTACGTCCTGGACCCCGTACGCCAGCAGTACAACGTCGGCAGTTACTTCGCGGGCAGTGTTCCGTACGAGTTTGTCAAGTGTACATGTGCCCAAGACGAGGACACGTTTGCCGTGACTCTGGCCACGACCACAAGGCAGCAGTTCGCTGCGGGCAGAGCAACCTTCACGTCTACCTCCATCTCCTACCAGTTCTGTGACGTGCAGCGAGTTGCCAACATTCAGAGAGGGGGTGATTGGCTGAGTACCTCAAGTTGGGCCAGACCCGTGTGCAACGGGGTAGGAATCCGCAAGCTCAACTTTCGCTACGGGCTCTCCTCCTCTGCCTACACGCCTACGACACTCAAGACAGCAATAGAGCAATGGTGGACGGACAATGCGGTTGACTACAACATGTATGCCTTCAATCACAAGAGATTCCCCAAGTACAATGCCACAACCCTGAGTGATGCAGGAAAGGCGTACACTCCCTGGTGGCTTGCGTATCTGGTTGGCCCTGTGCCGCAGATCACGGACGCTACCTACAGCACCAGTTCCTCGTCTATTCCTATAGGAGTACTGAATATCACGACAAAGACCATCACGGATGCAGGGAAAACATGGCCACCAGGGGCAGTCCCGTTTATGGATCACGCCTACATTACTCTTGCCCCGGCCGTAGACAGGAATCGGTATCTCACAGCAGACACTAGTAGTAATTCGATGCTGCCTCTCAAGTTCGTGTCTCGTCCGACCCCAACCGTCCCTCTCAATGCCAGTTCAATCTGGGGCGCTCGTGCCGACACGAGGGATACCGGCTGGATGCGTCTTCGTAGCGTCGGGTACAAGCTCTGTGAGGGGGTCAACTCTCCGGTGTCATCTTACAACTGTGATGGAACCTACTTTGACAAGTGGCGCATAGACGGCATAGATGACTCCAAGGTGCCTTACCATCCCACTTTCTGGGAGTCCGGGAAAGACAACTACAGAGCGACTCTGTGGGCAGAGGCTAAGGCTAGATACCTCTGTGTCGACAGTTCCTTTGCCCTGTCCTATAGCTCGTATGTGTTTGAGGAGTGTATCTGGGTCATTAACAGGGTGATGACTGCCAACATGACTCAGGGCTACGTCAGCATACGGGACCAAGGAACTGGCAAGTGGTGGTATACAGATGGGAGTGCGAACCCCGACTACCTGAGCCTGACAGACTTTCCTACTGCAAGTGCTAACATCGGCGGCTACGCGGGATTCTATCTGGATCCATTCGATGACAGTGAATGGTCAAGCAAGGTCATCGTCCACGGACAGTTTGAGCGCGTCGTTTGGGATTCGACGTCAGGGCAGGTGCAAGAGTCTGGAGGTCCTGTTGGTGGTACTTACACTGCCCACGTCATTACTACTGGGCCATTTAGTTGCAACTCCCAGATCTATACTCCGGGGGCTAGGGCCCAGTGTCTTTCCAGTTCCGCGAGTGTCACCACGTCTTTGAGGTCGAGGAATACGAACTACTACCTGATTGGTTCTGGTTTGACTGTGTCTTATTCGTCAAGTAGTACTGGCTCCCTCATCAACATCGTCCAGAGGCCGGGGTCCCGTGGTGAGTTTAATCTCGGCACACACGGAGGACTCGACTCCGGATTCCCCTACCTCCCCCTACTTCCCTACGCTGCTAACCCCTCTGGGATCATCATCACCAATTCGTTCCCACGCTTCCGCAACCGCGTCTCGTTTACCCCCCTGCTTCACCTTCTCTACAACTCATCGTGCGTCTGCCCCTCTGGCTTCTCCGGCTCTGACTGCAGCACACTCACGGGCATCACATCCGCGCACGCCCCGGGCCTGCAGTCTCTTGTCACCGCCGGTACGGATGAGTACTTAAGCGCGTCTACGGCAGTCGACTCTGGTGGCAATGTCAGATGTAGTACCGGGGGCCTAACGCAATGCATTGCCCGTTCAACTTCCCTTCTGTCCAAGGCTGGGTGTGTCAATGGGGTATTCAACTTCACCTCGACATCCTGTGTGTGTGACCCTGGGTGGCTGCGCAATTCGTCTGGGTTCTGTGTGGTAGTCGATACCAGTGTTCCCAGTAACTGCGGTGGGCGCGATTGTTCGGCTAACGGAGGCACCTGTTCATCCGCAAGCTTCGGCGCCTGCAACTGTACGCTGTCTGGGTACGACCCCGCGACGAACTGTACCATGACTCAGTACGACAACCTCTGCTACTCCCACAACTGCACAGGCAGAGGTACGTGTGGTGGGGGAAATGTCTGCCGTGACTGTGACTGGCACCCCAATGGTGGATTTACTGGGACGCGTTGCCAAACCATCTACATCAACACGCCTTGTGTCAATGGGGTCCCTGCGTACTCGGCCGCGTTGGGTATCTTCTGCAATTGCAGCACGTCCTGGTATGGGCCGGCGTGTAACAACAGTGGCTGCCCATCCCCCGGCAACTCAGCATGTTCGGGGAGGGGTGGGTGCGGTCCCGACCTCACCTGTGACCTCCTTGCCTGTAACGCCTCAAATGCAGGCGGGTGCGACTGTGGACTAAACCTCACGGCGTCGTGTGGTACACTCCCAAGGTGCTCGAACGTTGGCAATTGCACCCTCAAGTACGACTCCTCCCCGTGGCGTGCTCAGTACGCCGGTTGCGACTGTAACGCAGGCTACACTGGACAAGCGTGCCAGACTAATATCAACGAGTGTGCATCGGTCCCTTGCACGAATGCCGCAGTGTGTGTCGACCTGGTAAATGGGTTCTCCTGTACCTGCGTGGCTGGGTTCACTGGGACAGTGTGCCAAACGAACATTGACGAATGTGCGTCTAGTCCATGCTCAAACGGAGCAACATGCAGCGACTTGGTCAATGGCTTTTCCTGTGCCTGTGCAACAGGGTTCACGGGTGTGCTTTGCCAAACGGACATCAATGAGTGTGTCTCCCTCCCTTGTCAGAATGGTGCCTCGTGTGTGGACAATGTCGGATCGTATCTCTGTACCTGCGTTGCGGGGTTTACCGGAACACAGTGCCAAACTAATGTAAACGAGTGTGCATCCACCCCCTGCAGGAACGGAGCTACCTGCACAGACCTAACCAATGGATACACCTGTTCGTGTGTAGTAGGCTTTTCCGGGATTGCATGCGAGACAAACATCAATGAGTGCGCCTCTACCCCCTGTCAGAATGGTGCTACCTGTAACGATCTGATCAATGGCTTCTCCTGTATATGTGTCTCGGGGTTTGTGGGAACACTGTGTCAGACGGATACGGACGAGTGTGTATCCGTACCGTGCCAGAATGGAGCTACCTGCGTCAACGTCGTCAATGGCTATACGTGTTCGTGCCAACCAGGGTACACCGGGGTTAACTGTCAATCCGACATTGACGAGTGTGCTTCCAACCCGTGCCGCAATGCAGGAAACTGCACCAACAACATCAACGGGTTTGTCTGTGAGTGCGCGCCAGGCTTCGGTGGCATTACATGCGCTGCCTTTGGGAATGTGTTTGTGCCGGAGGGCAACTCCACACACCTATGCGATCAGTACACACCAGCCTATTGCTCGCCCATGGTTTCGAGGATCAATGCCACTCTCTTTATTGGGGGATTGCCGCTGAACGCACAGTGTACCTGCAGGGAAGGGTTCTACGGGAATAGGTGTGAGAATTACACGAGGTCGTGCACTCTACCAGAGCTTCAGGAGTTCTGCGGCGTTGGTATAGGGCAGTCGTGCGATGCTACGTGTCGCTACAATGATGACTACAGATGTTCCCTAGTTCCCGACACGTGCGTAACACAACAGGATAGGCCGTGTACCAGAGACGAAGCAACAAGTCTATGCGGACCCCTCTCGACCGGGTGCACTATGCCTCTAGCTCCAGGTGTCCCGTTTGACGAGGCCACGTGTCTGTGTGGGGCTGAGGTGAGGGATCTGACAAAGTCATTCAGCCCGAAGGTTTGCACTTCGAGGAACTATACTACTGTCCCATGCCCAGAGGAGACAGATCCTGCGAAGATTCGATATGCATCTTATTGTGGAGCTGCGAATGTGTTGGGCTGTACTCTCCAGATAGTTTACTTCAATTTTGCACTTACTCCAAATCATATCCTCCCTTATGACGTTTATACGTTGGATGTGACGGGGATCCGTCCATGGGTATGGGACAGCAAGTTTGAACAATACAACCTCGACCCTAGGCTAGGTGGGTCTGACGGCATCGCCTACGCCAAATGCAAGTGTATGGCAGACAGCAACACGTTTGCTTTGACACTTAGGACAAGTACCAGGGTCGAGTTCGATCCTAATAGGGACTGGTACCAATTTGGGGAGAACCGTCCATTCCTTACCTTTTATCCTGGCTCTACGTGGGTTTCCTCTATAGGCTATCAGTTCTGTGATAATATAAGGCTCTTGGAAGTCAGGGCTTATGGGGAGAGTGCTAGGGCAGACTGGTTGCGACCAACTTGCAACGGGTGGGGAATACGCGCAAAGGGACCAGCCAACTCTACGACAACCGGCGATGCCTCTAGGACGCCCATTAAGGACTACGTCGAAAGTTGGCTGACTACCAATTACGTCAATGCACAGACGTACGCTCTTAATCACCGGAGACTTGTGGGAGGTGATCCACAAGTAAGGGTTATCACCCCATACTATTTCTGGCAAGGGAAGATCGATTCCTATTATCACCGACTCTTTATCCATGAGTATCAACCATGGTGGTTCACAAGGTTGAGGACAAGTATCTGGTATTCGGACAGCTGGTTGTCTACGGACTACGTCAACGTTAGTCAACCAAAGGTATCTGTTGGGACCCTGAACCAGACCACAGGGCAAATACAAGGGACCCTGAAAAACTGGTCAACCACCTCAGCCCAGTTTATCAATAAGAACGTTATGGTGACTATTAGGAGTACAGTGCAGGGAAGGTACCTGTATTCCCCTTATGACGTGGGAGCTACCAGTGGTATTCCGAGTATAGAGATTGCCAATGGTGTAAGAGGAAGAGAATTTATCTGGGGAATTCAAGCAGACTCCAGAGATGGTGGGGAATGGGTTCGCCTACGCAACATGAACTGGTTTCTTTGTGGACGTTCGGACGGGGCGATACGCACAATGACACAGACACTACTCCAATCATCGCCCGGATACCGTGACTCGTGGACCGTAAGGCGCTTGCTCGACCTGTATGACGACGAGATCCTCCCAGGGGCGACCGGGGTGGGTAGGCCATCCCCCCCATCGCCATGGCAGTCTGGGCTTGCCTATGACGTTGCCATAATGTACTACAACACAGGGTCATTCCTCTGTGGCACTGCTATTGGTGCATTGTACCTGTCACCGTACCTTGATGATGAATGTGTCTGGGGGTTAGATAGAGTTAATCTCAACAATTTGCCTGGGACGTTGCTCAGTATCCGTGGCTCATCCAGTAATAGGTGGTGGAAGAGTTCACAATCTGGGAATGTGCAGTATGGAACGGATGCCGAAGTTAGGTCTAATATTGGAGGTGTCCTCAGCTTTGAGGTATCCCCCAACAGTGACGGTCCAAGCGACACGGCATTTTACCTATTCGGGTACAATCTAGAGATGGTTAAGTATCCACTGGCAGGCTCTATCTCAACGACAGCAAGTGGGTTCTCAGTGTACACAGCTCTAGACTTCACTTATGTGGGTGCATACAACTGCTATCCAAACTCTATCGCCGACTATGGATACTGTCTAGGCTCCGTGCCAACGACCCCAACGAAGCTTAATGTACCGTCCTCCAACGGTTACTGTGTAAATGCAGCTGATCCCACCGCCCCCAGTATAGCGCAGTGCACGGTCTCTGGGTACCTTCAGGTCGTCGCACGACCCGGGTCGAGACATGCATTTGAATTAGGTACCCATGGTGGGTTATCGCAGGACTTCGTTCCGCTTGTAGTTTTGTCGTACGACAAGTCCTCACTCTTTACTGACAACAAGACTGGAGTCCTTCCAGATAGATCGTTAGGATCTCTAATACTCTCGGACTACTACAACACCAAGTGTACGTGCCCCCCATGGGCGGGGGGGGACTATTGCGATACAATAGGTACTAGTAGGTATAACGGATCCATGGGCATACGACAGACAATTGGACTTCGTACGGTACAGGCAGCCGATTGGGCATATGCATCTATTGATGATCCGTCTTATTACGGAGATTGCACAGATCCCAGAATCACATGGTGTCAAGTTCTATCCTTTAGCCTTTTATCAAAGTCCGGCTGCATCAATGGAATATTCAACTTCTCCTCTCTCCTCTGTATCTGCGACGAGGGGTGGCAACAGCATCCCACGGAGTTCACCTGTACTGTCACGACTGACAGAAACCCGTACAACTGCTCTGGTGTCGACTGTCACTGGAACGGTGGATCCTGTAGCACAACTGCAAGGGGCGTCTGTAACTGCTCACTCTCGGGGATGGACCCTCGCTCTGGCTGCAGGATGACTCGATCGCAATATGACTGCGAGCCACACAACTGTTCGAATAGGGCTACGTGTCTTGGCAACGGGACCTGTGGTGAGTGTGAGTGGCACCCGAATGGCGGATTCAGGAACAATTGCAGCCAGCCTTACCTAAACTCTCCGTGCGTCCACGGCAGGATTACGTACTCGAGTGAGATGGGGATCCATTGTGCGTGTGACCCAACCTGGTTTGGCGCGTCCTGTAATGAGAGCGGGTGTCCCCTCCACGACGGGAAGGTCTGTAATGGTATGGCAGAGTGTCGTCCAGACCTGACGTGCAACCCCACGCAGTGCTTGGCTAGGGGCGGGGTTGGGTGCGACTGCAGCCTGGTGGCAGAGGGATTCTGTGGTCGGGAGGGACGGTGTAACGCCAAGGGCAACTGTACGGCAAAGTACACACAGTTGTACGATTTCGCCCAGACCGCAAGTTGCGACTGCATACCGGGATACGACTCTAGTGCTAACTGTGGGGTAGGGATTGACGAGTGCCTGTCAAACCCGTGTCGGAACGGGGCGTTGTGTATAGACCTGCTCAATGGGTATACGTGTCAGTGCGACCCTGGCTGGACTGGATCGACATGTGCCGTGGATATTGATGAGTGTTCATCCTCTCCGTGTCAGAACTTTGCTACTTGCGTAAATCAGTTAGGAGCCTTTTCTTGCCAGTGCGCAAGTGGCTACACAGGGGTCTTGTGCCAAACGCAGATAGACGAGTGTCAATCATCCCCTTGCCAGAACGGAGCAACTTGCCTGGACCTCGTGAACGGGTTTGTCTGTTCCTGTGTACCTGGCTACGTGGGAACTACCTGCGGTACAGACGTAAACGAGTGTGCATCCTCTCCCTGTGTGATGGGCACATGTCTGGACCACATTAACTCATTCCAGTGCGTCTGTGCACCTGGGTATACTGGCACTACGTGTGCTGTGGAACTAAATGGGTGTACATCCTCCCCATGCCAGAACGGTGCTACCTGTACCAACCTCTTGGGACCATTTAACTGCAGCTGTCCCCCTGGTTATACGGGAACGCTGTGTGAACTTGTCATCTGCGACCAGCTCTTCTGTGGGAATGGGGCTACCTGCGCCATAACCAGTGGAGGGGCCCAGTGTGTGTGTGTGGTCGGCTTTACTGGAGTGGCTTGCGAGACCAACATCGATGAGTGCGCCTCCAACCCATGCAGTAACGGCGGGGCCTGTGTAGACTCACTCAATAGGTATACATGCAACTGCGCCTCCGGATTTCATGGGACGACCTGTGCTGCGTTCGACGACCGTTGCGCATCCAATCCCTGCCAAAACTTTGGTCAGTGTAATGATGCTGGGGATGGCACCTACACGTGTCAGTGTATCCCCGGCACCACGGGCACCTACTGTCAGATTGACCTGGATGAATGTGCTTCGGCCCCCTGTATGAGAAGCTCTCTTTGCCGTGATCAGATCAATGGGTTCTTCTGTTTCTGTCCAGCAGGTACTACAGGTCTGCAATGCGAGACGGACATCGATGAGTGTGCATCTGCTCCGTGCCAGGGTAGTGATAGTGTGTGCCACGATTTACTGGACGGATACTCGTGTACGTGTGGGCCCCTCCGTCGGGGTTCCCTTTGTGACATCCAGGTTGACCCATGCTCTCTACTCACCTGCGTAGAAAATGCTGTGTGCGTGAGCGGGCAGTGTGTGTGCAAGGATGGGTGGAGAGGTACTCGGTGTACCATCGACGTCGACGAGTGTGCGCTAGGAATTTCCAACTGTACTGGTGGTTCGGTCTGTGCTAATCTACCAGGGTCCTTTGAATGCAAGAGTCTGGTAGCCGCGTCGACCTCTTCCGCACCGGTTGCCGTAATCGCAGGTAGTGTCGTAGGGGGTGTTGTCGGGATTGGAATTGTAATAGCCATAGTACGGTACTTCCACGTTCTGCGCTATGCTAGGTTTTCTGACCCCTTCGAATAAAACAACATTTAATCCAGAGACGCGTTAGCAGAGTCGATCAGAATGTCTCCTGTCCTGTGGCTAATCAAGCCAAATGTCTGTAGTTTTGACGCAATCATCTCCGGGCTCACAGAGGCTGCTGCGCAGGTCCATCGCCCTACGGGGACTCTTCCGGAACGGGCGAACATCCTTAGGGATCTTGAACGGCTCACGGTGGCGACGAGCTTGACTCTGCCCCCCTTCTTAGGGTGTGGCATCCTGTAGGTGTACCTAGCCACCAGCGGCGGCCCCTTGCAGCAGTCTCTGCAGGATTGGCATACGGACCAGACCCATTGGGATAGGTCCTCCGCCTCAATGTACGTTTCCCCTAAGCGGGGGGTGTCTAGGGGCTCTTCCTCCACGGAAAAGAAGGTCGTCATTTGGGATTGTGCCGTGGGTTAGCTACAAGTGCGTGTGTATATGAACATATGTCGTGGCGTTGCCGTAGGAGCAACCATGTCTATCGTAGAGCGGACTGGGATTGTTTCCAAGACATCCCCCGAGTCGAAGCTATACCACGCAATAGCGGCAGACAATGTACCCAGGGTCGCGGAGCTGCTGCCACTTGTTGCGAACGTGAACAATAACCTTGATCTGTTGGGCGAGGCAGTGCGACGCTCAAAGGATGGCGAAACGGTAAGGATGCTACTGGAGAGAGGGGCGAGCATGGTGGTTGCCCAGGGGAGACAACCGTACATCATACAAGCGGTCTCCTATGGCAGGGTGTGTCCAATGACCGTTGGGCACCTCATTGCTCACGGCGCTAGTCCCAACACCCAGTCGCGGGAGGGGGCCACCCTACTCTCCGTGGTACTACGCAGATTTGATGTTATGGCCAGCGAGGTGGCTATGCTTGTCGACGCCGGTGCTAGCCTTAACCTGCGCGGAGCGGATGGAGACACGGCAATCAATCACTTTGTGCGGCTGCCCGTGTTAGACGACCCTGAGTGGTACAGTGTCATGAGGACCCTGGTGGCCCGGACAGGTGACTTCTCCATGCCAGACGCACAGGGCATCACCGGGATCCAAAGACTGCAGGATCACATCGACAGAAGGCATGTGACGCAACACGGCACCGTGTGGCTCGTTCGGCTGTTTGGCGGGAGGCTGCGAATGCCACGGCCAGTTGCGTCCACTGCTTGATCATAAATGTTAGAAAAGGCAGTTGCATATAAACATGTGTGGCTTCCCCAGAAGGGAAGGGTAGTCATGTCGATAGTACAACCAATAGGTTATCACGCGCAGGCGTCTCCCGAATCAAGGCTGCTCGCTGCCCTAAAGAAGGACAATGTAGAGCTGGTGGCAACCCTGTTGCTACAGGTCGTCAACTTAAACGCAGGCACAGACTTCCTGGGAGTCGCGGTAAAGTACTCCAAAGACGGAGAGACTGTCAGACTGCTGCTGCACAGAGGAGCGAGTATCCAAGCCCCGGCGGGAAAGGACCCGTATATTATTTCGGCCATGAACATCTCAGTAGTGAGCCTGCAGACCATAGCCCACCTGCTGAGATTTGGTGCTAACCCCAACGCCGTGTCCATGGAGGGGCGGACACTACTCTCTATACCATTGTCTGATCCATCAGCTTCACCAGACCTGGTGAGAATGCTCCTC
>Ga0214923_10002723_pt1 | contig 23019 bp, 33 predicted proteins | sample LL1510_MetaG_FD_177993 | JGI IMG/M metagenome (GOLD analysis project Ga0214923, IMG submission 177993) | Freshwater microbial communities from Lake Lanier, Atlanta, Georgia, United States - LL-1510 | ecosystem: Environmental > Aquatic > Freshwater > Lake | place: USA: Georgia | collected...
TTAGATGAAAGATCTTTCTTCTACGGTGGCGCTGGTGAAGATAGTTGCACTCACGTATCGCAAGGTAACTGGGGTTCTACCTGTAATCCAGAGAATACTATTGCGCCATCTTTAAATCCTCCTACAAATTTAATAGTATCTGCACAATCTGACGGTATGCATCTTTCTTGGACTGCCCCGGTTCCTACTGAAGCAAATACTGCTGTAGAGATTTACGCGGTTAGCTGGTCAACGAGTAACTTTACTACTAATGGCTGGGGAATATCTTCATCTCAGACTTCTATTGTTATTGACTACAGTGTCATCAATTCAACCGATGGCAGAGGCAAAGAGTACCAGTTTAACATTAGATCAGATAATAACACTCTACTAGTAGTATCTGCCTACTCTAGTAGCGTTGCGGCATTTGTTCCAAGAGAAGCGCCAACTGTTTCGTTGACTCCAAGCAATTCATCTATAAACGTGTCAGTTTCATATACTAATCCAAACACGTGGTTTTACCAAGTGTTGACTGTGCAGGACGGTTGCGCTAGTCCTTATGCGGGGCAGACTCTTAATACGGACGGGCACCCAGAGACATTTACCGTGTCTAACCTGGATAACAATTGTTTGTATCAAATAAAGGTTGCTAACTGGGACTCCGCGACAAGTTTGTACGCGTCGGAGTCTTCTACTCCAGTTGCGCCTATTCCGACTCCGACTCCGACTCCGACTCCGACTCCCACGCAAGAGCCGAGTCCAACTCCTTCGCCAGAACCAACCCCGCAGTCACCGCCGATACCAGACCCACAACCAGTAACCCCAGCACCGACGCAGCCACCACCGTCCGACCCTTCACCACCACAACCTCCTGTGATTCCACCAGCACCAGTGACTCCTGCTACTGAACCAGACGATATTACACCTGTTGTTGAAGTACCGGACGAGACGGTTCCGCCAACAGACACTGATCCAATGTCTCCGATAGATCAAGAAACCATTCCGGTAGATCCGCTACCTGAAGACCCGCTACCTGTGCTGCCAGACGAGTCCGATACAACTGCACCTGAACTTCAAGAACCTGACGATGTAATTGTACCCGATGATATAAGTACAGATCCAATTCCTGTTGTTGATGATTCAACATCTGTTCCTCCAGTTGTTATTGATGATAATCCTATACCGTCAGAGAAAGAAATACAGGGCGACATTGATAGTGCTCTAGATGATGGGAAAGTTTCAATAGCTGAAATAGAGAATATTGCAGAGTCAATGGCGGCTGATGGTGAGATTGACGCGCAGGACACGAAGAACATTATTGACGCTCTGTCAAGTGACGGAACACTTTCTAATGCGGATAAAGAAGCTGTTCTTGACGCTCTTGGCGCTGATGGTGATATATCTAAGGAAGACGTTGCAGCAGTTGTTGCTCTTCTTGCAGGCGACGGTGTTCTTACTAATACTGAAAAAGCTATTGTCGCTGATGCGCTTGTTCAGCAGTTCTCAGGCGAGAAAGGTGTCGATGTCAATGCTGTAGCAGAAGCTGGTATTGATCTTGCAGATCTTCCTCCAGAGACGCCTATTGAGCTTAATAATGGTGTTGTTATTGTTGCTGAAGTTGCTAATGCGTTTGAGACTCTTTCTAATCCAGATGAGTTGCTTTCTGCGGTGTTCACTGATCCTGGTCAAGTGTTACTAGCTTTGACTAATATTGGTGCTGACATGAGCGATGAAGAACGCGCTGCTTCTGAAAAGACTGTTATTGCTTCTGTTATTGCTACTGGCGCAGCGGTTAACGCGGCGGCTGGTGCAGCAGCAGCAGCAGCAAGCGCTTCCGGTAGTAGTTCTTCTAGTAGCGGAAGTAATAGTGGTGGAACATCAAGAAGTGGTGAAGGCGGAGCGCCTATTGGAAAAGAAGGTTCTTCTCGTCCAAAAAGAATAAATCGTCTAAGAAGGCCTAGTAAATAGCAGGGTATAATTAACTCGTAACTCCAAGGAGAAATATTATGAAAGACTTTTTAAGAGATATCATGGACCAGTCGTGGACGTTGCTTGGCATGTTTATTGCGTGGGTTGTTATTGATGGCTCAGCTCGTACTATTGTTGGGTATGCTATTGTATGGGTTCTTACAGTATGGGTAGTTACATATCGTCTTCGCAATCCTAAACATAAAGAAGACTCAAAGTAGGTGTTCCCTTGAAGAGACTACAAAGTATGATGCGATTCATTGCTCAGGAGATATCCGACGCCCAAGGGTGTCTTGCTAAAAAAGAACAGATCTTAGAAATCTATAATATGGACATGGTACTTCTGGCGGAAGAGGCTGGCCTGGGCGGAGATGTTAAAAATTTAGACTCACTACTGGATATGCTGGAGACTATCCATGGTGAAGAATATATGATTCGCGTCTCCCGAGAGCATTTAATAGATCTGGTTAAGACGGTTTCCTACATGCAGACTAACTACGCGGAAGCAATAAAACTTTTAACTACCTACTACGAGACTAGGTATAAAGAAAAGTAAAGGCAGAAAAGTAATTTTATTTTTTTCTCTTTTTATGTATATAATAGTACTCGAGTACTTAATTATAAAAAGAAAAGGTAATAATGAGAGATGAAATAACACAAAGATACGCTGAAAAGATTATTCCTATTCTTGATCTTGCAAAAAGAGCTTATGGGTTAAGAGGCCAGAATACCGCTGCGCACGTGGCAAGCGGCAAGTACACTGAACTAGTGAAAGAGTATTACGCTAATGGCGGATCTCTTGTTTCTCTTGCTAGTGAACTTCAGGTGTCTTACTCTGGTTTACGTCGTAGAGTTTTTTCTTCTAATATTCCTCCTGTTGTTCGAAAGAAGCGTTCACGCGCAACTGAGGACGCCGTATCAGAAGCTATAGATAGGGTTAGGAGCGCACGTGATACGTCAACCGAGGTGTACCACGAAGAGCTTCATCGCGTCTATCACGAAGGCTTTTCTCTTGCGGTGATAGCTAAGGGTTTGTCTATTTCTTCATCTGCTCCTTTGTATTATGGTGTTCAACGCCACGAGATTAGGGTTAAAGCTGGTGAGTAAATAAGTGATAATATCTTTTGTTTTAGTTCTTATCTTGGCAGTTAATGTCATTGGCATTATTTATGGCGTCTATGGTTATGGCGTCTATAAAGAATGGTGGGATAGGTGAAAAAGAAAAAGAAAGAAAAGTCAATAAATTGGGATAAATGGATTGTTGACGCTGATTGGAAGACACCTAGTAATTGGGTGACAAATGAAGAGTTTGTTAAAAAGTTTTCTTTGATGCTGTCTGATCAACTAAATAGGTCTTTCCCTGCGGAAAAACCACATCATCCAGTGGATTTGATGAATGTTGCCTGGTCATTATCAGAGTCTGCGTACCGAACTTTAGAAGAGTTCTACTGAAATGAGTGACAGTATACCGGAGTACAGAGCCGGTTTTATTGCGGGGCAGCTTACTGCCGGTGAATCTTTACGTGAGCGGCTTGCAACAGAAATAGAAGAATCATGCAAAGGTATAGTTCCTCAGTATTCTCCGTGCTCGCATTGTCAAAATTCTGCTGATATAGTGAGAGGCACTTTAAATGACGCATGACTGCAGCTTTGAATTGGACAAAGATGGTCAAGTTACTTGCTTGGTTTGTGGAGCAATGGCTATTGTAACACCACCGTACTGGGCTCCGTCGCCTTATTGGGGAGGCACTACAGTTAGTTTTGAGGAGTAAATAAATGAGTGCCCCAACTCGACTCTTTTGCCACATATTTCGAAGAGTGCCGTCCTCACTTGAAGAAGAGCACAGGAAAAATAAAATGACGCACGAACACAACTTTACTCAAGATCTAAACGGGCAAGTGACTTGTTCTGTATGTGGAAGTAGTGAAAGTAAGTAAACTAGTTCTATAATCTACTTGCTCGCACTTTTATGCTTCTGCTCGCAATTACGAGCAAGACTTGGCGTTACGTACTTCTGTATGCATACACTACAAAAATACAGTAGATCATAGTTGCTATAGTTTAGCATTCACGCCTGCTCCCCGTGCTCAGCGTTACTCATTAAGAACTTATTGCTTATCTGCTCGCTTGTCTACTGAAGTAAAAGCTGAGTTTATTTCTGCCGAGGTTAGCTTTCCATCGTCTAAAAAGCCGCGTGCAAGTCTTTCAACTACTGTTGCTACGCCAAGTGTTCCGGCAAGAATTACTGCCTCTCCTGTGCTGATACCAACAACTGCTCCTGCACCAATTACCGACAAACCAGACGCTGCGAATACAGCTATGATACGAGCAAAGATATTTCCAATTGCTGTAACAGTGCCAGCGCCTACAGTTACAGGTGTGTCTTCTGCTGCTGCTTTGTTTCTTGCCATATATAAGTCCCCTAAGAGAGTAGTAAGTGATACCCCTCTCCCAAGGTGCTTGTTATATCTTATCGTGTCTATTCTCTAGTGATTTTATGCGTAGTCTTCGGTACGCTCGGCGCTCGTCGGCGGTCATTCCACCCCAGATACCTATTTCTTTATTGTCTGTTGCCCAAATTAAGCATGCTAGTTTATATGGACAAGAGTTACACATTTTCTTTGCTTGTGCTATAGCATATCTATTAAAGCCTTTACCGTCACGTTCTGGGAAAAATATTTCAGGGTCCGTTGTTGCGCACGCTGGTGTTCCGTTTTTTGTGAAATCAGGGTATTCTTCTGATAAGACATTTTCGAATAGTCGCATAAATGTAACCCTATATAAATTACTTTTATTTGTAAACTGTAAACCTATAGTCTATGCTTTTTTCTAATTACTCTTCGTCTTTCTTCTTCTGTCATTCCACCCCAGATACCGTAGTTTTCTGGTAAGTTAAGAGAGTGTTCTAAGCATTGTTGTATTACTGGGCATGCTTGACATATTTTCTTTGCTTCTTTTTCTTTGCTTCTTTTAACTTTTCCTCGCATGTTATCGTCAAAGAAAAACATATTAGGGTCAATATTTCTTTTTCTACATAAACCTTCTTGTTGCCATTTCCATAAATCATAAATCGGTTTAAGTCTTGATGTCTGTTTTTCTCGTAGAGTCATACGTCTAACCACCCTTTGAGTAGAAACCTGTCCCTTTGAATGTTACTACTGGCGCTGTGTAGACTCGTTGCAGCTCGGCGTTGCAGTCTGGTGCAGTGCATGTTGTCTCAGTTTCTTTCTGCGTCATAGATCGTTCTATCAATATATTATGCCCTAGTTCACACTTATACTCGTAGGTTGCCACGTGTTTCTCCAAAAATATTCTGTTTATTTTGCATTTTCGGCTATAAACTTTATCTCGCATGCATCAGTAGTGCAGTACGCTTCACCGATAGCATCAGCTGCCATTCCAGCATAGACTCCAGAGAAGTCAATAGGGAACAACTTCATCGTCGAGTCCTCGTACTCTTCTGCGGTGATCTGAGTGTATGGCATCTGCTTGTAGGTATAGTTTCCCATAGGAAGAAATGATACGCTCTTTAGTTGACCATCGTACATATGGAGTACTGTTCCAACGTGCTCTGCTTCTTTCTCAGCATCAAATGACACAGTTACAGACACAGAATTATCACTCCAGTATCTTTGTGCAGTTGCAGCAAGCGCAGTTTTTTCAAAGATAGATACACTTTTTTCAGAACGTACAGCATTTGATTGTATTGGAAAGAAAACAACACTTGTTGTTTCAGGTGATTCGCTTGCTGGTTCTACAGTGTAGTTTGCCATCTTAAATAATGGAAGCATTGGATCTTCATTAGAGAATCTAATTGCACGAAGGAAGTGTTTTCCGCCTGGTGTCCAGTGTACTCCTGGTGATTCACCAGCAAGAATTGATACTGTTCCTGATGGTTTTACAGTTGTCATCTTAATTGATTCGCGAATACCTAGCCATTCAGAGTATGTGTTGTCATATGCTTTAATTGTTTTGTAACCTTCGTCCATCCACTCACGTAGTACTGGTAGACCAACGTTGTCTGCAAAGTTTGCGACTCCCGACATTGATGTCCCAATGCGGCGATTACGTTGCATGATTGCGTTTGTTTCTTCCCAGTGTGTTGGTAGTAGCGTTACAGTTTTTGCGTATAGGTAAGCAAACTTAAGTGTTCTCTTGTAGTCTTCTAATGTTTCGTGTCTTCCTAAGTAAGTTTCAACAAGTGTGCAGCATTCGTATGATTCAAGTGATTGTTCTGCGCAAGGGTTGTATCCTGCTATGCGGTGATCTTTATTGTTGATAGGGTCTGCTAGACGACCATATTTACGTGATACGTCCATCCAGATTACGCCTGGTTCACCGTTACGCGAGATTCCTTCGACTATGCGATCAAGGTTTTGTCCTACGCTTGTTTCTACAGAGTTGTTTGACATCCAACCCCAGCCTGGCGCTGCAGGGTCGTATGAGTTGCGCTCAGGATACTTTTCATTGTTTTTTAGATTTAGAAAATTGTCATCATCTAGTCTACCTATAAGTAGCTCAGCAGATCGACGAACATTACCTGATACTACGCATACACCAATAAGGTTACCAATGTCTGCAATGTCAGTTCGAGTTAGTTTTTCTCCAGCTCTACCATTGAATAGTTTATGGATATAGCTGTGTAGTTTTTCTAGTGGTTCGTGTCCCGCTGCCGTTCCTCCAAAGGTTTTAATTGGCTCCCCCGCTGGACGGATTTGGCTGTAATCATAGCGTGGAGTTTTCTGATCTGGTCTGAGGTAAGCATTGATGACGAGCGAGATTGATTCGACCCATCCTTCTCTGGTGTCTGGGACAACGTATGTCTCCTCCCCTTGCGGTGAATATATTGTAAAGTCTTTATCTGCACCTTTGTCGTCAAATCCTACACCAACTCCAAGCATTGATGCTTCCATTAGAAACGCGAATGGTTTTGCTGGGTTTGCTTTTGTCATTTCAATTGTTGAAACAAACGCGCAGTTTTGTAACGCAGCTGAGTTACGTTGAACATTGACAAGCGGTGTTCCCATAACCCATAGTCCACGACCTGGTGGAGTCCATTTTAGTTCAAATAAACGTTGAAATGCTTCTTTAGCAGACGCTTGCGCGCGAGCATCACTCCATGGTAGTCTTTGTGATTTACAGTGATCTTTTTGAATAGAGTACATTCCATTGATGACTCGCTCGCATACGTCTACCCATGTCTCTTTTGTCTTGTCTTCTTTCATACGCGAGTATGTTCGTAGAAATGTTATTTCTCCTACTGAGTTTCCCGCAGCATCTTTATACCCAAATGGAGCTTTTTTGTCTCGGTATCCTGCTATAAAATCTTCGCTAATCCGAAAAGAAAAAAAGCTCATTATTACCACCGTGTCTGAATATTAGTTGTCTATTGAAAAGTATTTAGTGCAAATTATACTTATTTTTGGCTGACCTGTAAATAGATTAGTCACTTAAAAATAGCGCATTATGTAATTCTTTACAGACCGAGCATAATGGAAATTTACTTGGGTCGCGAGATGGTATCCATATTTTTCCGCAAAGCGCCACTATAGGGATACCATTTACCATTGCTTCCAGGATCTCTGCCTTTTCTGCGTAATGGGAAAAAAGATCATGGGATCCGTCAGACGTCTTATTTTCTGCTTTAGTTTCTAATATTGTGTCTGTTTCTTCCATATACCTATTATATTACGTATTCGAACTATATTACAGAAAGGAGCTTATTAAGTAATGGCACTTCATAACCATTTTCTTTTGAATGGATACGTCCAACGTCCGCCTGTGGATAACGACATTGTTATTGACTGGATGAAGCAACTAGTAGATGATGTGGGAATGAAAATAGTACAAGGACCATATTCTTCATATGTAAGTAAAGAAGGTAATAGAGGATTAACTGCAACTGTTATGATTGAAACAAGTCATATAGCTCTTCACGTATGGGATGAAGAAGAGCCAGCAATGATTCAATTCGATCTCTACACGTGTTCTACTCTACCAGCTCATACTGTTTTAAGTAGTATTGATTCATTTATGGGTCTGCAGTCTTACCACTACATGGTTATGGAACGCAAGACTGGTTTTAATGTTATAGAGACAGTGACTGTTTAATGGCTATTTTACAGTGATAGTTTACCCTAGTGCCTTAATAAAAGTGTCTCTAATCACCTCTAAGAGGCTTGATTTTTTTACAAGTAACGTACAATTGCTATCTCTACTACAAACAAAGGCGCGGTGATCAAATGGCTAGAGGTGGAAAGTCTCAAATCCCAGCTAAAGTAATGTCTGGAGCTAATCGTCCAAATGGAAAAGCATTTAAGAAAAAGCCAAAAGAAAACAAAAGTACTGGTAGGACTATTGACGGGTATACTCCAGAAAAACTTGCGCAAAGAGCGCATAAGCGCAGTCTTGCATCGTAATGTCAGTCCCACACGTTACGGCATGTGTTGCTAAAGCAATCTATACATATGCTGGTAAAGATGGCTTGCCCGAGTGGGATAGTTTGCCACCAACAATTCAAATTTCATATATAGAGGAAGCAGAGGCTGCACTAGTTGAAGTATGTAAACATATTCGCGATCTTAGCTTTTCAGCAAGTCTGCCTAAGGTGGAAGAGTTTGAAATGGTTATTAAAGGAATACTTTACGCAGTGGCGGACACGTTTGACCCGCTAGTAGACTAATGAAGACATTCTTAAAACTATGGCTAGCATTCTTAGTTTAGTTTCAATTAGTAACATATGCATTTGATCTAATTGCAACATCATGTAGTTAAGATTATTCATTATTAGTAGTAAGTATCTGTCCATGCGTCTCCTTATGGCTTTATGTTGTCGTCGTACTCTTCGTATTCTTCAGTGAGAAAGTATGAGCGCATTAGATGTATGTCTATTGCTTGTATTGCAGTTCTTGCTATCCCTTCGTAGTCTACTTCTACTGTTGACTTACCTAAGCTTTTTCTATTGTATAGTCCACCTTGTTCAACATACTTGCTAATTGCTTTAGTAACTTCTTTAAGTAGGTCTTTGCTATTCACGGCCATAGTCATCCTGGTACCTAATAATGTCGTCTTCTCCTAGATACTCTCCTGCCTGTATCTCAAAGAAGGTTACTCCTGTTTCTCCTAAGCCTTCTATGCGGTGAACTTCTTCAATTCCTATTGTTACGTTATCGCCTTTTTGTATGGTGAAAGAGTTGTTATTTACTTGAATTAAACCTTCTCCATGTGAAACGTACCAATGCTCGCTTCTTTGCTTGTGAGATTGAAGACTTAGTCTTTTTCCGGATTCCACATGAATTCGTTTTATTTGATAACCTGGTTCAATATGTATAATGTCGTAGAATCCCCAAGGGCGAACTGTAATGTTTCTTGACATGCGTGAACTATATCATTATTAAGTGTGTTTTGTTGTTAAAACTCCGATACTAATCTTTAAGCGTAACTACCCAACCAACTATGTCTTCTAACGAAAGATCCATCATTCCATCTTCACCTATAAGCTCCTCAAGCCTATCTATGATGACGTCTAATTCTTCCTTAGTTACATTAGCTTGCCGTATAACATGCTCCTGCATGAGGACCATAAGTTCATCTAAGAATTCATTAGGAATTATAGTAAGACCCTCTTGCTCGAGGAACGTCTCTAAGTCGTACTCTTCTTCGTCATTGTCTTCTTCTTCTTCTTCTTCTTCTTCTTCTTCTTCTTCTTCTAGATCAATCTCTGGCTCTTCATCTTTTTTATTCTGCGTCATTAGCGAATCACCGAACTATCTTCACTCAAGTAAGAAAAGGTGTAAACGTTGATTGATGAACTAAGCATGACGTCTTCTTTCTAGAGTGTTAGTCGTATCTTATATCATATTGACTTGCGGTGATAGCTTTGCGTCATATTATTGTTCTTAGTAGACCACAAAGAAGTGGCACTAAGAAGTAGTTTATGATAGAGTTACCTTATGAAAAAGAGCAATGTAAAGGTAAGTACGCATAAGGCAAAGAGAGCAGTTAAGAATAAACGTAGGATAGCACGTAATAAACTCAATCGCGGCGGAAAACTTCAAAGTTCTATTATACTTGGAAGCTAGCATAATACGATAATGGCTAGACAAAAAGACTTTACTCCTACAGTAGCTTACACTAAGACTACTTTAAAAGATGGCGATGTCTACATTGAAACAATAGATTATCAATCATCTCAAGAAATAGACAAGCTCGAGTTTAAGAATAAAGAATGGATTAGACCATGGTCTATCTCTGATTCTCGTTATATGGCATCAAATTCTATTACTTTTGGAATATACATGGAATCCCACGGAGTAGTTGGGAAGATATCTCTTTATGATATTGATACAGATATATCTAAAACAGCGCAGATTACTTACTGGATAGATGAAGAGTTTTCTAGTAAAGGAATAGTCACTCGTGCAGTAAAGCTTGTAAATGAATACGCTAGTACAACCCTTTCCCTATGTGAGGTGTACGCTAGTGTCTTTCACGGTAATGAAGCTAGTGCAAAGGTGCTTACAAAGAATAGCTATCTCACAGATGCAGGTAGTACTGTCACAGCTACGGCAAATGGTCTACCTGTAGAGCTGCAGGTATATAAGGTTGTTTTTTCATAAAAGAGCTAAATCTCTTAGTAGAGTAGATGATACTATTAGAATATATTTTACTTGCAACTTGCTCCAGTATTGTAGATAGCACGAAAGTGAGGCCGTAGACAATGCCTAACCTTATGCCAGGTGTGCATGCGTCTAGTCGTAGAACTCCAATAGTATCTACAGTTGAATACCTCGTTATTGCTGGCGGTGGCGGTGGTGGTCAGGGAAACAAAATTGGAAGCGCAGGTGGCGGTGCTGGAGGATATCGTTCTTCAGTTATAGGTGAAACTAGTGGTCGTGGTGCATCTGCTGAATCAGTTCTAGCAGTAACTCAAGGTTCACCAATTACAGTGACTGTTGGCGGTGGTGGTGCTTGGTCTGTTAGCACATACGCTAATGGTGGACAAGGTAGCAACTCTGTATTTGGTTCCATAACTTCTGCTGGCGGTGGCGGAGGAGGAAGTGCTGCTGCTGGAAGTACTGGTGGCTCCGGCGGCGGTGGTGGTGGTGAATATGAGGACAATGTTGGCGCAGGTGCCGGTACTACTGCTCAAGGATATGATGGTGGAAACGTTTATCGTTATGACCATCCTTCTGGAAACTACTATATGTATGGTGGGGGAGGTGGAGGTGGAGCCGGTGCTGCTGGAGTAAGGCCAACTCTTTACAGTGGTGGTAATGGTGGAAATGGTTTGGCTTCATCTATAACTGGAACAAGTGTTACACGTGCAGGTGGTGGTGGTGGTTCTACTGGAACAGTTTTCTATACAGGTTATTTATATAATGGTTCTGGAGGTTCCGGTGGCGGTGCAACTGGTGGACACGTTGCTCACGTATCTAATGGTCACACAAATGCAAGTACACCTACTGTAAACACTGGCTCAGGTGGTGGTGGAACAGGTTATGATTCAAGTTATTCTGGTTATGCTGCAGGTTCAGCAGGAGCAAGTGGCATTGTAATTATTCGTTATCCAAATACTTACGCAGATTTAACAACTATTGGTGCAGGACTTACCTACACTAAAACGACACCTACAGGGTATAAAGTTTATACCTTTACAGCAGGAACAGGAACGGTGACAGTGTAATGGCTCATTATGCTTTTATAGACGAGAACAATATTGTGACCGAAGTAATTGTAGGTCGCAACGAGGACGAAGTCGTAGACGGGATAAGCGATTGGGAAACTCACTACGCTACCTATCGCCCAGGTCAACGCTGTGTCCGTACGTCATACAATAACAATATACGCGCACGATATGCAGGAATCGGTTATTCGTATGACCCAGAGCGTGATGTTTTTATAGCGCCTAAACCTTTTGCTTCTTGGATTCTTAATGAAACAACAACCGTATGGGAAGCACCCACACCAATGCCAGTTGAAGAAGGCAAGTTCTTTATCTGGGATGAAGACACTTTATCTTGGGACGAAACTGTTGCGGGAGGATAACGTATGCCTAATATTATTCCAGGTATTCTTGCTTCTTCTATTTTGAAAGTTGCCAAAGCCGGATATTTTGCTGGTGGCTATGGCGGTTCTTATACTTCGGGTATAGATAAGATTGCTTTCCCAGCAGATACTAAAACAACCCTCACGGCAACACTTACAAGTGCTAGATATACTGGCGCTGGATTTTCTAATTCAGGAGTAGCGGGTTATTCTGCTGGTGGCGCTAATAGCACCGGAGCGTCTTTGTCGGGAATAGATAAAATTACTTATGCAGAAGATACTAAATCTACTCTTTCTGCAACCCTCACTACCGCGCGTGGAGAACTTGGTGGAGGTTTTGCTAACTCTGGTACTGCTGGATATTGTCCAGGTGGTAACGGTGGATCCAATATCTCTGGCATAGATAAAATTACGTTTTCGTCTGATACAAAATCTACTCTTTCTGCAACCCTTACAACCGCTAGGCGTGGTGTTGGTGGTGTGTCAAATAATGGAACGGCAGGATATATAGGTGGCGGTTATGACAGTGCGTATTTAAGCGATATGGATAAGATTGCTTTTCCATCGGATACTAAAACTACTTTGGGTGCTGCTCTTTCTAGATCTAGATATGCAAATGGTGCTTTTGCTAACTCTGGTACTGCTGGATATTTTTGCGGAGGACTCACTACGGGTACTACTACAATAGATAAAATAACGTTTTCAACAGATTCAGTATCTGCTTTATATGCTACCACTCCTTCTGCGGAATATAGTGGTTCAGGATTGGCTAATACTGGGACGGCTGGATATCTTGGCGGTGGTGCGGCTGCAGGTGTTTATATTTCTACAATAAGCAAAATTTTCTTTCCAGCAGATTCTACAACAACTCTTTCCGCCACTTTATCTTCTATTCGTGCCGGAACCGCTCCTTTTGCTAACTGTGGTGTTTTATGAATTTACTTCCAGACGTCAATAAATATATTACTTTTGATATTGTTAAAACTTTTGCAGAAGTTCACCAGCCAAGATCACGTTTTCAATTAGAAAATTTTGTAGTCGAAGCACACCCAACCCCAGAAATGCAATATCACCAAATTATTACAGAAATACAATCACTTTATTACACAATCAAAGAAGTATCCTTACAGTTACAAAAAACAGAAATAGAAATAAAAAGATTGCGTAATACTGGTGATGAAATAGATGAATTGGAAGCACAAATAAAAGAACTTGGAATTGAGCAAACTCGCGTAGTAGGTGTAGGGGCTTTTAGAGAATTAGAAATACTACTTGATCTTAAAAATAATTACCCAGAATATACTCGTAATGATATCGAACTAGGTCAGGCAGAGTATTGGAAATTGCGACTAGCGGAACAGAGTATTGATTCTAACCAGCAGGCAATAAATCAAATAAACAAAAAACAGAAGGAAATACAATGAGATATGCAACATGGAAGTTTGCATTAAATTCTGATAAAGAAAAAACTACGCCACCAATGGTAGAAGGTATTGCTTTTCTTGATAAAGAAGAGTCTCTAATTTTTGGATACCTTGATGAGTCTGCTGACATTAGTCAAATGAGTAAATGGTTTGTAAATGAAATAACTCAAATTGAAGCGTTTAACTTGATAAGTGCCAATATCGAAAATGTTACTATTGATTCTGATGGTATGTTTATTTTTCCTTTACTAAATTTGATTGAAGTATAAAATATGCCTAATCTGATGCCAGGCTCAATTGCCTCATCTAAAAAAGTTCCACTAACAGTTAGTGGCGGTACGCTTACTTCTGACGCTACGTACTATTATCGTACTTTTACAGCAACTGGCAATCTTGTTGTTGCTGGCGGGACGCTTGCAGCAGATATTCTCACAGTTGCGGGTGGTGGTGGAGCAGTCTCTAGAGGAGGTGGCGGTGGTGGTGGTCTTTTGTATAATTCAGGAGTTTCAATTGCTCCAGCAACAATAACTATCACAGTTGGTGGTGGGGGAGCGTCTCAAGCCAATGGTTCTAACACTACCTTTGGTTCTACATACACAGCCATTGGCGGGGGTCGAGGTGGAACTACTGGTTCCTATGCTGGCAATGGTGGTTCTGGTGGTGGTGATAGTGGTCTAGGTGTTCCTGGTACTGGTACTTCTGGGCAAGGTTTTGGTGGAGGAAATCAAAACAATACTGTTACTAGCGGCGGGCGTGCTGGTGGTGGAGGCGGTGGCGGTGCTACCGCAGTTGGTGGAACCGGAACTGGCGCTGGTGGTGATGGTTATGTATCTTTTCCTGGTGCTGGTGGTGCTGGAAGTAGTGCTTATACTTCGTGGGGGGCGAGTAGTAATTTAGCCGGTGGAGGCAGCGGTGCTAGCAACGGCGAGTTTGGTTTTGGTGGTGGAGGCAACGGCGGAGTCAATACTGGCACTGGTGGTAACGCAAGAAACCAGTACTGGGGTGGAACAGATGCTGATGGTGCTTCTGGAATTGCCATTATTCGTTATCTAAAGACGGCGGTAGCGTAGGTTGGGCGTAACGCCTAATAAGCTGGGTATCTAGTCTACTAGTACTGCGTAGCAGTAAATATCATATCATTCACAAAACCCTGCTATAATCATACATCCTTAACATTAAGGGTGTACAGTGTTTCTTACAACGTGTTCTGTATGAAAAATTGTACATTAGAATAGAGAAAGTACTACTTTGAACAAAAATGTACATGCCTTACTTTATGCTAGAGTGTCCACCCAAATGCAAGTTCAAGACGGGATGTCTCTTCAAGCCCAAGAACGTGTATTGCGAAACGCGGCAGATATCGCAGGGTACACTAGCATGGAACTTCTGCTAGAAGAAGGACGCTCAGGCAAGACAATAAAAGGTCGTCCAGTTCTAAAAGAAGCTTTAAGCAGGCTAGACTCTGGCAAGGCAGACGCACTATTTGTTACACGCATAGACAGACTAGCTAGGTCTACACAGGACTTCTTAAGCGTAGTCGACCGCGCTCATCAAAACGACTGGCGTCTAGTCCTTCTTGACCTAAATCTTGATACATCGTCATATCAAGGTCGCTTCGTCGTAACTGTTATGTCTGCCCTTGCTGAAATGGAAAGAGGGATAATAGCTGAACGCCAGAAAGATGTGCACAAGTACAGAAGAGATAATGGAAAAGTATGGGGAAAAGACTTAGGGCCAAAACAAAGAATATCAGATGAAATACGATTTAGAATATTTCAACTAAAATCTTCCGGTGTGTCTCTTCACGGAATAGCAAGACTTCTTAATTTAGAAAAGATCCCAACCGCGTATGGCGGACTATGGACTGCGTCAACTATTAAATATGTTTTAGATAGACAAAAGAACGAGCCGGAGGCACAAGAATAATCTCATGCCATCCGGCTCGTAGTTAGTCTTACGCTATCTCCCAAAGCGTAAAAACCGTATTTGTACTATATACCTTTTTTTGACTTTTTGTTACTTAATTGGCAGTTTTGTTATAGAAGTCCAAGTTTTTGGACCAATGACACCATCAGCTGCACCAAGCTTTGGATTTGCTTTTTGATGTGCAATAACAGCTTTCTTAGTAACTGGTCCATATATTCCATCGGCAGGCTTAATCCCTAGTGCCTCTTGAACTGTCTTCACATGAGGACCAGACTCACCTGGATCAATAGTCTCTCCTGGATAGATTTTACCTGTAGTATCAATAGCTTTTTCTGTCTTTGTAGGTATAACAGTGCCAAAGTCAGGACGGCCATATCCAACTATAGAGACTGCTATACCTTTTTTATTAGTCTTATACGCGCGTACTTTTTTAGCAACTTCTCCCCCGTTGCGTTGGTCACCCTTTGGGTTTCCAGCGGTGTTACCTTCAATAGTATCAACTGTCCCGTCTCCATTGTCCTTAACAACAATACCGACATGAGAAATCCTGTCTGCTCCGTCATTAGGAAAATCAAAGTAAACGATATCTCCTGCCTGAGGAGAAGCTGTTGCAGCGTCTTGCCATCTTTTTTGCTTCTTAAACGCCGCTGCTCCATCAATAGTAGATACTGTATTTGGAACCTTTACACCAGCTTGATTAGCGCACCACATAACAAACGATCCACACCAAGGTAGAAAGTTTGCTTTTGTAAATGCTCCATATTTAGTTTGATTATCTTTTGGACCTTCTACTGTCCCAACTTCAGCAGCCGCTGCTTCTAGAAGTCGCGCTGCTGTACCCTGCTCTGCTGCCATTTTACTACTCCTTTTATGTTATGCGATTGGATTAGACATATCTATTTACTTTATTGTATATATTCTAGCATAAGACGTGGCTGTACTTAACTCTTACATTGCTAGTGCTGTACTACATTTCTTTGTTAGCTCCAGTAAGAGCTATACCAGCAGCTACATCTAGACCAGATGTGAAGTACGTTGATAGTCCGCGCTGTCTAGCAAAGTCTGCGTACTCTGCTATCTCATTGTGAATCTTCTCACGAAGAGAAGACTCAAACTCTAGTAGAGATTGATTTCTTTCGCTCCAGTTTATATCATTCATTAGTCCCTCCAGACTACTTCACTATAGATACTAATATTTTTACTGTAGAACATTTTGATGTTGATAGACTACTTCTAATTGCTTTTACTTCTCTATCGTCCATTGATAGTGACCAACGTACTTTTACTTGTACCCAATTCTTAAGATACGAGCACACGTCTTTTGCTGGTAACCAATCTGCTGGATCCTGATCTGATTTACTTCTATTAGTTGCAGCGGTTACTGCTATTAAAGAAACTGAATCTCCCATATCGTTAGCATAGGCTTCTCTTTTTTCCGGTGTCCATGTACTAGCTCCGGAGTCCCATGCTTCTGCTAGCGGAACCATGTGGTCGACATCTAGCGCTGAAAAGTTAGTAACAGTTAGCGCATCGTACGCAGAGTACCATTTACCCGTGTCTTTTGCAATCTTGCATCCTGGTTCAATCTTTGGTTTAACAAGAGCTTCTGCAATTATGACGTCGTTGCGTGTGTTACATCCATTTTTATCAAGGTCAGACCAGTGCTTAAACTTACTACGAGCATAGCCATCTCGAACATCTGGAGCAATTTTAATAGTCTTAAGCGCAGATTCAATTGACGCATACGACTTAGGCATGTCTGCAGCGTTCGCTGCCGTGCACGAAATAGCAATACTAGCTCCAGCTATTGCGGTGATTACAACAAGTTTAGTAGTACTATTCATCATTACTCTTTTCTAAGACCTTGCAAAACGTGAGGCAACGCCCCAGTCTACTTCTCCGGTTGGCACTGCTCTTGGTATAAGAACTCTATCCTGTATCTCAGCCTTAGAGCCAAGACCAATAACTTTCATTCCACGATCGGATATTTTTCTTTGAAAAGCAATCTGTGTCATCGGGCGTTCTCCGCGCTCTTCACTCCACGCGCGGTAGACTGAGTACAGTGCTTTAACTGGCACTACTGCGCCTTCTGTTTCACGCGTTTCTTCATTTATAAATATACCAATACGGTCTTCGTTCTTTCTGTACATGTCCGCTGCGTCAGATACGGCTGCGCACCAGCCAAGACCATCTCTTGCGCTAGAGCCAAGAAGTTTTATTGCGCCTTCAACTGCCCAAGATAACACTGCGGGAAGCGCACCTTCTTTGTCAAAGATATAGTGTTTTAGCTCAGGATCTGGATTTTCTGGAACGTTAAGCAGTGGGACTGGTCTAATACGGCGCCACATAGCATCATCATTGATTATAGGACGATGGTTAGTTGTTACCCAAAGTTTTGCACGAGAAGAAAATGTAAAAGGTTTTTCTCCAGGCGAGCGAGCTGAAATTTCAGAAGATCCTGTTAGTTTCTTTACAGAATTTTCTTTAAGTCTTTCAGATTCTGGAAGTTCATCGACCCAGACTAGACGACGACCACGTAACTCTGCCCAGTGATATAAGTCAGACCCGTGCGATTGGCCATCTCCTTGAGCAAGAATAGACGAATCAAGTGGCCACGCGTACTGCTGGGTTCCCATGCATTTAACAAGCGCTTCTACAAGAGTGTTTTTACCAGAACCAGCAGGACCATAAACTAAAAACATTACGTCATAAGTACGTAGGCCAGTCAAAGAGTAACCAGCAGCGCGTTGCAGCCAGTCTTGTAATTCTTTATCTCCGCTTGTTGCAAAGTCTAAAAACTGTTCCCACTTAACATTACGCATACCTGGAGTATAAGCAACAGGTGCGCGTCTTGTAATGTACAAATCTGGTCGACCACGTAGAAGTTCACCAGTACGTAAATCAATAACGCCATTTGCAACACCAAGAAGGGTTTCATCAGAATCCCAATTTTCAACATCTATAAGAACGCGTGGATCCGATGTTGCGTTTTCTATGCTTCCAGAAATTCGACCGTTTGACTTTGCTTGTAGTGCCCACCGCATTACTTCAGCTTGCTTATCAGCATCATCATAGTTAACAACTTCACTGGCAATTATCGGTGCAAGCTTTTTAGAAAGTTCTTGCATCTCAAGATTCTCAACATCAGGCTTCCAATATCCACCGTTCCAGTTAAACCACCCTAAGCCTGGAGTGTATCTAATAGCCGTACCAAAAGAATCAACAAGACGTCTTCCATTTCCAGTGTCTGTTAGAGTTCTTTTTCCAGGTTCACCCCCTTCGTTATCATGAACGGAGTCAACATCTTTTGGGACATCTATGTTCACAAGACTAGATGCTTCAGAGATAGAGTCGCCATCTATTATTGACTGAGAGATAGTCCCGCCAATAGTTCCAGGAAGAGTGTACGTCTCTTCTTTTCTTGTGTACTCTTGCGTATCTGTTTTTACTTTTGTTACAGCAAATTTTTCTCTAGTCTCTTCTTGCGATTTTTGCGCCCACTCACTAAGACCCGGCCACATGCGTTCTGTTTTAGGATTGTCTAATACGTATTGTATTGCACGTCTGACATGCATAAGAAGACCGCCCTGACCTTCAAGCTCAAGAGGAGGCCGTACTTTTTCTGCGTTAAATCGAATCATCATTGTCTCAACAGCAAGTTTACCAGCTTCAGTATTTATTGGAAACTTATTTGCAAGCGCGCATGTCATTCTGTATATGTCAACAGCTCGTGAACCTTCGTCAATGCCTTCTTCAAGAAGTCTATCAACGTCTACGCGCTCTCCACCAAAGTCCAAACTGTCTAAAAAGCTCCAGTCGCCTTCACCTAAAGAATTAGGAGACTTACGTCCTCTTTTTCTAAGTGATGCAAGTAGCTCCTCTGGCGCTCGGGCCATTTCAATTTCCCATGGCGCGTGACCATCAACCCACTCGTAGCAATGACCAGAGAAATGGCGTGAAGGAGCTATAAGTACATAACCATTGTGTTTTATATCAACGCCTGGCAGTCCAGACTTTTTTAAGTTACCGACTAGCGCTTCACTTTCATCACACCTATAGAATAAGTGTCTGCCGCGCATAACTTTTCCACCAGCTATAGTGTACTCTCCAGTTATAGCTTCTATAGTTTTAGGAAGAAATCCTTCTACAAGTGCTTCAAATTTTTCAAAAGAATCAGGTCCGCCCGAGCGCGGGTCTATGTCGATTACAAAGAATCCACTTGCTTTGCACATGACTCCGATATTCATGTCTGGGCTTTTTTCCCACCACTGCGTCACTACTTCAGCGTCTGTAGTAGCGTACTTGTTCCACTCTGGGAGACTTGGGTGTTTGCCAACATCTTTAGGTTCAGCATGAGCGCCACCACATGTGCAGCGGCCACCTACAATTCCATAGCATGGAAGTATAGACCACCCTTGAGAAGCATACCAACTAGCGGCAGGCCCAAGGCGTCCTTGCGCAGATTCCCATACGCTCATTCCTTGTGTTCTATTCTCATCTTTGTGTCGTTCTCCAATCGAAAAAACATATAATAAACAAGTGAAAAAACTTTAGAAATGTCATCATATCACGTATCACTTTTTTATAGAATTCGTTACCTGGCGGACTATAAAGGGTATTAACCGCTTATGTATACTACATTTCATAAAAAAAACTTATTTATTTTTACTAATAGTAAAAAGTAACTTTTCTACAATAGATATACCATTATATACTAGCGCATTAAAAAAGTATACATTACGCCATACTACGTGTCCTATCAGCCATAGGCGTGCAAAGAAGGTAGAGTACCGTATGAAAACTATCGCCATGCAGATCGGGTTCATTGCCGCATGTATTGGAGGCGTTTCTGCTGTATTGGGCGTCTTGTACTCTCTGTATAAACTAGCCCAAAGAATAGAGTCTGCTATTGGCATTGACGCTAGAGGTAGAACTATCTCTGAACGCATGGATAAAGTAGAGTATCAGCTGTGGGAAAATGGCGGAGAATCTCTAGCAGATAGAGTAAATGAAATTGGAAGAAACTCCTCAGAGACTGCTGCAGAAGTACGAATTATTAAACAAGTTATGCTTCAGCTTCTTGCTATGCCGCCTGAACTCGTAGAAGTGCCTAAAGCTAAGTCTACTCGCTCTAGAACGCGAGTTCCTAAAATTCAGTAGCACTTTAGCTATTCTTCTACAATAAAGAAGCAGTTTATATTACTAAAGCACATATTAAGTACACGGGTGCTTTAGCCATATCTTATTATATAGATGTAAATAAAAATAGATGTTGTACAATATTATTGGCAATATTGTATTAAATTGTACTGTAAAATATTGCATAGAATTTATGCTATAAATGTGTACTACATACTAAAAATAGGCTATAGTCCTCCTTATTCGTGTTAAACTATGACGTAAAGGGGCACAAGTGTCATTACGAAAACGTTTAGATGAAACTATACCAAAGAGTAGACCAGGGCAAGCGTGCAGGCTAGGTTCTATCATCCACGGAAAAGAAATGCCAGAAGAAGAAAAAAAGTATTTAAATGAACTACTAGAAGCGCCATTAAACGATCCTAATCGTGTGCCTTCAACTGCTATAACAAAAGCTCTTCAACTAGAAGGCTACCAAATAGCTATGGCATCAGTGCTAAAACATAGACGAAAAGAGTGTAGATGCTATGGATTCAGTCCTAAGTTTATAGAAGAATAGCAGAACTACTAATGACATTCTCTGACAACTTAGATAAGCTCCTATCATCTCCTACATCAAGTTTTGCAAAAAGAAGTCGACCTAACTATCCGAATGGCTGGGAACCGGGAGTACTTCACAGTGACAACGGCTCTTTAACAGTAACAACTGACCGCATACCAAAAATGGATGATGAAGAATCGTGGAAAGCTGCTGTAGAGTCACTTGGAGTATCTATACCAGAAGGTTGGACAGTCCGGCCTTTTGAAGCAAGATACGACCCCGCAGTGTGGCACAGAGATGAAGAAGGGGAAGACGCTGTCACGCGCCCCGTGTGGAGATACAAGTTTAAGATAGAGCAAATTCATTCTTCTGAACTAAACTTTGATGATCTAATAGAGTTAGTATCAAAGCATAAAGCAAAAAAGCCATCATCTGATCCACAAATAGGAACTCAGCAATGGATTCTAGCGACTGGAGACTGGCAACTCGGGAAGATAGACGGAGACGGAGTACAAGGAACAGTAGATCGCATTCTAGAGTCTACTGACAGATCTATAGAAAGAATAAAAGAATTAAAAAGACTAAAGAAATGGCCAGGAAACGCAGTCCTTGCGCTGACTGGCGATTGCGTCGAGGGGTTCGTTTCTCAAAACGGCGGAAACACATGGAGAACTTGTCTAACAATGACAGAACAAGTTCGACTGTATCGAAGACTTGTCTTCGAGATAGTCACGCGTCTTGCGGCTGAAACAGAGCATTTAATAGTAGTAGCTGTTCCAGGCAATCATGGTGAAACAGTTAGATTAGCTGGAAAAATGGCAACTAGAATGGACGATTCCTGGGACATAGATGCTGTAATAGCAGTTGCTGACTCTTTAGAACAAAATAAAGAAGCGTACTCTCACGTAAGATTTGTTACTCCTTCAAAAGATGAAGGCACCATAGTTTTAGATTTAGGTGGAACAATAACAGCCGTAGCTCACGGTCATCAAGTACCTCGCGGTGATGTTCCTCGTTGGGTAGCTGAGCACGCAAAAAACATGGCTCCAGTTGGAGACGCGCACTTAATTATCACTGGTCATCATCATCACCTGCGAGTTCAGTCAATGGGTCCTCGAACTTGGATTCAAGTCCCAGCAATGGAGTCAGAGTCTTCATGGTGGAAGCATAGAACTGGAGAAGTTTCTCCGCCAGGAATGGTAAGTATCTTGGTAGGCTCTGGCGGTTGGTCAGAGCTAGCTGTCTTGTAATTTTTAGCCAAAACCTCTAATATACTCTAGTAGGGTTCTGTAATCTTTGGTAATATATACAGGTAGCCTGTCTATGTCTGTACCTCTCTGTTGTAACAAGTGCAATCTTGCCTGTAAACGACTATAAGTACGTAAGATAGGTAAGTAGCATAGAGAAAGAACGGAGCTCACGTGCCTTATTGGTCTGCGGACGTGGTGACTAGAACTGTAAAAGGTACGTATGTAACAAGTAACAGCATAGCTGGATCTGGGACTGTTTCATTTTTTCCTACATCTACTGTGTATGATACTGGTAACGCTGTAGTAATAGACGTCCCGATTACGCTTAGCTTAGACGCTACTGGTTCTTTTTCAGTTGATCTACCAACTACTGATAATCATCTTCTTTCGCCTTTAGGTTGGGCGTATGAAGTAAGCATACGTATAAATGGAGTTAAATCTAAAAATGTTAGAGTGTTTTTACCAATTGGAGATGGCTCTGACGTAGATCTATTTTTAGAAATAGGAAGACTTGTGCCTTCTTCCTCTTCTGTGTACGTCCCGTCTTCTACTACTGGTAGTCGTGGCTCCGTTGGACCTAAAGGCGATCAAGGACCAATCGGACCAACTGGACCTACTGGCGCTCAAGGTATTGCAGGCACAGCAGCAAGTTCTGGAGCTACTGGCCCAACTGGGCCAACTGGTGCAACTGGTGCAGCCTCAACTGTAACTGGGCCAACTGGTGCAACTGGTGCAACTGGTGCA
>Ga0214923_10002724_pt1 | contig 23011 bp, 41 predicted proteins | sample LL1510_MetaG_FD_177993 | JGI IMG/M metagenome (GOLD analysis project Ga0214923, IMG submission 177993) | Freshwater microbial communities from Lake Lanier, Atlanta, Georgia, United States - LL-1510 | ecosystem: Environmental > Aquatic > Freshwater > Lake | place: USA: Georgia | collected...
CAAATTTGGCCCGGAACAGGATATTTTCCCGTATTGTTTTGTTTCGACGTTTTCTCCTTCACCGTGCTATTCGTCCCCGTGTTATCTGGATTATTATTCTCACCCGTCATTTTCTTTCCCTCATCACCTGTTTTAACTTTCCAATAAGATATGTCTCGGGACATTTTGTCTAGTTCCGCAACTGTTACTCTATCAGTTGCTTCCATTTGTGATTGTTCATAACTTGATAAATGATTGTAATCATGTTCGCTCATGATTGCCTTAGTTAGTTTGTGTCTATAAACTTTCATATTATTTGTTTTGTTTTCCTCTAAGTTAGATCCGTATTTTTCGTTGTAGCGTTGTCTAAAACTTTTGTTTTCCTTTACATCATTTTTACCAGTAAAGTACCAATGGAAAAATATATTGTATTCCATTTCTTTGGCTTGTTTAAATACTTGTTCAAGATTCTTTGCTTGATCCTCAATACTTCCCTTAAATATATTTATAGAATTATGTCTTAAAGTTTCCTGCAACCACTCTACTACCGTCAGTTTTTTATTGTTTGTCATTGTTCACATCCTCCGTAGATTGCATGGTAGTATTCAAATCCTTCATTATTTTCATTATCTACATAATAAGCATCTACAATTTCTTTTTTGTGCATTGCTTGGGCTTGCAAATAAAGTTTTACGTTGTTTTCTTGGTATTCTTCCATAGTAAATTGAAGAGTATAGAACTTTTCAAAAGATTTGAATAATTCATCGTGTAACCACTCCACACTGCTTTGTTGTTTATTGTGTTTTTTCTGTTTTGACTTAAGCAATTCAACAACCTCAATCATGTCTTTAGGTTCTAGTTCATCCATCATTTCAATAATTGCTTTCTTGTCGTGAATTGGTGCGTTTTTGAATTTATCGTTGTTCATTGTTCACCTCCTCCGTAGGTTTCGTTGTAGTATTGTTCGGGTGAATCATATTTTTGTTTCCATCCACCTTCTGGTAAATCAACACAATAATCACCAAAATCAAACGCTTCTATGATTTGCTTCTTCTCCATTTCTTTGGCTTGTTTCCAATCTTCAACGGTTAATTCTCTGTTATACGCAATCTCCCATAACCACTCTACTGCCGTTTGTTGTTTTGGCTTACCCGTGTTGTTTTCCTTTGCAAATTGATTAACCTTATCAAGGTATTCAACTGCATTAATCTCTGTTTGTTGTTTATTGTTTGTCATTTTTATTTAATTCTTTTATTAGTTTGTCTGCTATTTTAACTGATACTTCTGCAAGAATATCAGTTTCCATAAGATATTTCTCACCTTTGTATTCTCTCATCCATTCTGGGTTTGATAATAATCCTTGCATCGCTTTTGCTGCAAAGTATTCACGCTTGGTCAATCCATCTTGTACTCCTTGCTCACTATTGTGAATAGAGTCGTTTGCCATTGTTTGTTTATTGTTTGTCATGGTAACTAGTGTTGTTTTCCAATGTATTTCACTTTCTTCTGTGATTTGTTCTTTACAAAATTTAATGATTGACAAGTACACGCCTTTATGAATACTTGAATCGTTGTCCATTTGTTTTTGGCAAAATTCAATGATAGAATCCACTGCCGTCTGTTGTTTATTGTTTGTCATCTTCTTCGTATGTTGATTCAAATATTTCTTTTTTAACTAACCATCGTTCACCTTCCACGCCTACACATAGATAATTTTTACCAAAGTCACCTTTATGGTATTGATTTTCTAAGGTAGTTATATATGGAATTAAGTCAGGTTGTAACCCATATTTATTATCTTCCATTGCTCCATCCATCCCATAACGATGAATAAACCCATCTTCATCACCTCGTTCAAATAATTTTGCTTTAACTGTTGCTATTTTTCTATATGTTTTCATAGTTTGTTGTTTATTGTTTGTCATAGTTTAGTTCCTCCGTAGTTTTGTTTGTAAAACTGCCCAAATGTCATTACACTTGATTCATTCATCATTAAATATAATTCGTATTCATAATACAATTTGATGGCTTGTTGCCTGTGCATCTCTTTGGATTGTTCAAGCAACTCTTGTATTTCATCTCCATTGCCTGTTAAAAATCCATTTTCATATAGTGCGATTGCAAATTGCTCCACTGCCGTTTGTTGTTTATTGTTTGTCATTGAATCCATTGTCTGTGCCACTAAAGATGTTTTGTATCCTAATACTACATCTTCTGGTTCTTCTGGTTTAACACAAACTGGGCAGTTACCATGAATTTGACAACAATAAGGATCGTGTTCAACACAGGTACATTTAGATTCTGTATTTTGTTGTTTATTTTCCATTAGTGGAACTGGATTACCATATTCATCCCATTTCATTCCATGAGGTGGATTTCTGAATGTTATAGTTTCGTTATTCATTTTATTTAACTTTAGATTGTAAAAATTCAATTAGTTGCTTTAGTTCATCTTGGTTTACAAACAAACTATTATTACCACCATCATTTGTATGACATGAAAATTCAACATCACCATCCAAACAACCATCAATAGTCCATTCTGACCATTTCTGTTTGATGTCAATTCTATCCCAATCTGGATGGTCTTCGTACTTGGTAACTTTAAATCTTTCTTCTTGCATAACCTTAATTCCTTTATGTCGTCAATATACGAACAATCTTTCAAGAAGCCAAACCTATTTTACAAATAATCTTTTATACCAAGGTAAATTCTTCCAATTATCTTTTTGGCCTTTTAGAAAGTCAAGACTATGTTCTAGATTGCTAGCTCTTTTATAACTTTCATCCCTATCTTTCCTTACCTGATCTAATTCTTCTGATAATGCTTTTACAACTTCACTTTCTTCAACACCAAACACATATTGTTGGATGTAGCTATCTACATAAGTAGAGTGAATATGCCAACCCAAATGGGGTGTCTTGATTATAGAGATTGTTTTATCCTTAACAATCTTTCTTAAGTTGTTTAATTCTTCTTCCATACTGTCAAATTCATTCTTTGACATTATAACTTGTTTTTCTGACATAATTTTATTTATTCGGGGTAATATTTACTGTATAATTTCTCTTCTAGCTCATGACATCCATCGCATTGATAACCTCTACCTACTGTATTAAGCATCTGATCATAAAATGATAATTGTTCTAATTCCTTAGTTTCATCTTCAGTTAAATCGGTTCGTTTCATATGTTCCCACCAACTTAATCTACCCCATTTATCAATTTTCTGCTCCATTTCTTCACGAGGCAAAATCATTGAGTGATAGCTCCAAGAATTATGTGTTTCCTTATTACAGTAATTACATTTATTCATAACTTATATTTCTGTAGGCCAATATGCTGTTAAATATCCTTGTAATGTATCAATAGCATCATCCCATTGTTCAACAGGTATATTCATTGCTTCTTCTTCCATTCCTTCAGAAGCAAACTTTTTACATAATTCACACAATTCAATTGCTGCTTCAATATTTTCTTTTTTAGATAGTTTACCTTTATAGGGATGGCTATCTGAAGATTTCATTACTAATTTTACTAATTCTTGTGTTGTCATAATTTTATTTTCTATTTTTCTTTCTAGCTTTACGAGCAGCTTTATTTTTGTTTCTGACCTTAACCTGCTTTTTAGTCATTGAACCTTTAGGTGTTGATGGGTTATAGTAATTAGATTCACTCCAATCAAATGATTCCATTGATTGTTTTACTTCCTCTGTATAAGGACCTGTAAACATTGATGTCAAAGGCAATATCATTTCTTTACTTAATTTACTCATGGTTTTTCTTGTATGCCTTTTTTCAATTCAGCTTTAATTCTCCACACATACTCTCTATAGAGCATATAACTGTGTCTTGCTTGTTGACCACCTTTTACATTATGTAAATCTACTATCAAATCATCCATTAATTTAGATAACACATCTAAATCCTCAAACACAATGTCTAAATTTTGTTTAATTACGTTTACTATTTTCAAGTTATTGTTGCTCATTGTTCTTGTTTTTTTCTGCTCGTTCAAAATATGCTACTGCTTCTTCTACACTTATTTCATACTCAGATGATGTAGGAAGCTCATTTAATTTCATTTTATGGTTATCGGCCTGTATTTTGTATAGTTCATCTTGTACCTTATCATAGAAATTTATTCTACCCATAACAGCAGGATCATTTGATTCGGTTGACATGAATTCTAAAATTAAAATAATTCGTTTAACACCTATTAAAGCACACTGTGTTGCTTCTTTATAACGCTTATCACAACTTAATAGACCGTGATTTAAATAACCATTATTAGGCAATGCATAATAATATTCGTTAATAATTTCTAATGCTGCTTTTCTATGTTGATCCATATTAATTAATACGTGCACTCCAAGTTGATACTATAAAATCTAAATCTAACCTTGTAATTTTGGTTTTATCTTCATTACACCATGCTGCAGCTGAAAAGCCTCCTGTGTTGCAGTAGATAGGTGATTCCCAAGGTTCACCTTTAAACAGATCTAATCTTACTTCAGCAGCATTACGTAACAAACGTTCTGCTTCCTTTCTTAGTTCATCCATAGTAGGAACGTTGTTATTACTTGTTACTACCCATTTCCAGTCTAAAGCAACCATTGCTTTATGTACTGCAGCAAAATTAAATTCGTCCATGATCTCATCAATCATTTTATCTAATGGTTCTTTTTCAATTTCATCTTTATTAAGCATTTTACCTAATAAATTATAAAGTGATTCCATTTCTTCTCTATCTAAATTATGTACATTCATATTAATACCAGTTTTCATTAATTGCTACGTGACTATATCTAATGTTGTCCCATTTATCTCTACACCATACTTTCACTTCATTGTAAACAACATTCTTACCATATTGATAACCAACTACTTCAAACATATCAGCAATGTTTTTCAATTGATTCCATTTGTCTCTACTAATTTTATTAAATTTCTTCATAACCTTTATTTCTATATCGTGAATATACGAAATGGCTCTTAGGAAGCCAAACTCATTTTAACTTCCTCGGCATAAGTGTGACTTGAACTCATAGTCATATAATCAGTATCAACCTCAACCATATACTCAGCCCACACCTCCCGAGCTTCCTGGAATAGCTCATTTAACTCTTTTGCTTGGTTGAATTCCATTTCATAAACCTTAATAACTTCTTGACCGTCTAATACTTTGAATTGTGCTTTCATAACCTTTATTTCTATGACGTGAATATACGAACCCTATTTCGGGGAGCCAAATCTTTTTAAAAAAGAATCAAAGGAATTGATATCATTATAACAAGCCATATAAATAAAAATATGCTAGTTTTCACCTCATGCCAATCAAAGTTATTAGAGTTTTTCATTCCAATCATCATCATTCAACTCACTGGTTTTCCAGCTTGCCTCATTCATTGATCTATATTCTTCAGGTGCCATACCTTTCATAAGCATATATGATTCAAAGTCAATATCATGCAATCTCCATTTATCAGACCACTCTTTAATCCACGTTTGTCTATGTTGTTCAAATTCCTGTTGTGTCATTACTTTTTATAAAAATCAATATCGTAAGTCCATTTTAACCAACCAAAAGATATACTAACATAAAGATGATTCCATGTTACCCATATATTTGGTATTATAAATAATGATTTAATCATTACCACACTATATGTTTTAATTCTCATTTTCTTGTTTTTTACAATATTCATCATAATCACTACATTTAAGACCCCATTGTATTCCTACCCACATCATTTCTCTTTCAGCGTTTTTAGCACTAAGTCTTAAATTTTTCATAAGGTATTTTTTACCCCATAATTTCCAGTCCTCGTATTGTTGCATAGTCATAGTCCATTGCTGAAACCAATTATCTTTTCTATCTTTGATATCATCAAAAGTAACTTCATGACCAGCCATAATAAACATTTCGTTGATTAAATCAACTACTGCTTTTTCCCATTTTTGTTCTCTACTTAATCGTTTTTTAGTTTCCATAACTCGTAATTACTATTTCGTGTCTTGAATTTAATATAATCTTCTCGCTCTTCCACGATTTCGGTAACATCTGTTGTCATCCAAGTGAAAAAATCATTAAATGGAGACATAAGTAATGCTCGACCTACTGCTGGTTCTTTATGATCAGCTTTAAATCTACCTTCCTCATTCCATTCCAACCATTTAATGTTCTTAGATTGTTTAGTTAGACCATCACGTTCACGAACTAATTTCCAATTAAATTCATTATCAATTACACCTTGTTCAACAACAATCTTAAGTAGATTATCTTCAGTTAGGGTCATTGGTATTTTTGTTTGTTTAAGTCTCATATTGTTTTATTTTAGTGTGAATCTCCTACGTTATTTTTTTCACCGTAAATCAAATATTCTGGATTGATTATTTTAGCTACTTTACGTCTGTCACCATCCATAGATTTAATTACAACACCTTCATGTGGTACTTTAGTTCCTTCGATTTTATCAAACATATATCTTTCTTGCAATTCTTGAGACCAAGTATCAACAGCCAAAACAGGTACATATTTAAGACCTAACATGTTATGATACATAAAACTAGTACTACATGGTGAGTATTTACCATTAATAGTCATATCAAATCCAGCATATTCAATTTCTTTCAAACCATAATCATAGTTCTTTTGAATACCAGGACCATAAATTTCACCATAGATTACAATACCCTCTCCAACCTCGTAAACATCTTGTAGAGATTTAAACAAATTCCACAATTGTTCTCTAATATGATATTTTTCAGCAATGGTTTTCCAAACATCAGTATCATAAAAACCTTGTGAATCAGAACCTTTCTCTACGTTATGTGAACCATAAACGTATTCATATTCAACCCATTTATCTCCAAAGAAACGTTTTACTTTATCCCAAATAGATAATTTACGTTTTTTAACAATACCATAACGAGCATTAGTACCATGAATTTTTCTAGTTACTTCTACTTCATCAAATTCATCAAACATTCCTTTAACGTTTTTAATGTTTGGGAACTTATAGTAAATACCAAAGTTAGGATTTTGGTGATATTTGATTTTACGACCTGAGGCAAGTTGTACTTGAACTGCTGGTGGTTCGTATTTGTAAATTTTTAATACATCCATCAAATCCTCACCTTCATCCCATTTAGTATTAGCATAACCAGTTGCTTTAGCTGCCATACTAATAGGAATAATTAAACACTCGGAATATACTCCACGTAACTTAACTGTTCGTACACGTTGACCTTTACGTAAGTAATTAGTCACGTTCATTGCATCTGATAATTCTTGAGGTATAACAGCATCAGTAGTTGCTACTACAACTAAATCACCTTCTGTGTATTCTCCTTTCTTAATAATACAATTCCAACCACCAATAACACCTAACTCAATGTTATCAGCACCTTCAATTGGTTTAACCTCATTAATACGAGCTACAAAACATACACTATTTTGATTTTCCATAATTTTTTATTTACTCAAATATTTCTTGACACTCACTAATATCAAACACTCTACGGCTCCCATCAGGTGAACTTAAAACTAATTCAAGCTCAGTACTATAATATCCATTATTATAACCATAACCTGGAATAGATACTGGGAAACCAAACATAGGAACTAAACGAATACCATAACCATCTACGGCTTCAAAGAAATTATCATTTGATAAATCAAAATCAAGTCCTTCAAAATCATCCATACTAATATGTTCAAAGTCCAAATAATGTGACTCACAACAATCACTATCATGGTTTGAATATAAACGAGTTCCGTCTTCAAATACTAATTCTCCTGATACTTCTATTACTCTCATAATTTTATTTTCTTTACCTAAATATACGAACTTTCTTTTAAATTTCCAAATTAAATTAATAAGCTTCAGCGTAAATAGACATATCTCTAAAGTCAGAATAGTATCCATCAGTCCAACTTACTCTACGATTACCACATTCACATCTACGGTCTTTTGGATTCCATCCAGCACATTCATCTTCACAATTTTGACCATCAAAACTAATATAACCATCTCCTATTTCAGCTTCTCTTTTAGCTTTTTCTTTAATGTAAGCAATATCGTTTGCAATTGAGATAGCAGTATCAATAGTAAAACCATCCTGACCAAAAATTCTTCCATTAGCAATACAATAAGCAATAGCTTCATTAGCTAAGTTATTCTTTTCAGCTTCAATTTGTTTTATTTTTTCAACTTGAGCTTCTTTATCTGCTTTTTCCTTTGCTATTCTTTCTCTCTGCCCATAAAATGAGTGAACTCTATCCCAAGCACCAACAGCTTCACGAACCCTATCATATGCTTCATTTGGTGATTGATGTTTTGCTAACTTAGCTTTAGATAATCCAAATGTAGCACCTGGGAATTGCTTATTTGCTTCAGCAACAATATCTTTGAATCTAGCTAATAATTCTTTAGCTTTTTCACCATAAGCTTTAGCTAATTCTAAATTTTCTTCTTTGCTTAAATTTTCATTAATTCTATACATAACCTTTATTATTAATTTCTACCCCGTGAATATACGAACCCTATTTCAGGGAGCCAAATTTTTTACAACTTTACTTCAAATCTATTTTTCATTTGTTCTAATTTGTCTGCTGGTACATTGTGTTCATTAATACCTTCATGTCTGTTTTCAACTATCAATGAATGAACTCTATAACCATATTGCTCAGCTAACTTATAGTAAGGTTCCATTTCCCATTCTTGAGTAAATGTATTTGAAACACAAATGTGATAACCCATTTTCATCCATGTTTCAGTTTTTTCTTGACACCAAGTATGTGCTTGTCTAAGTTTAGAAGCATCAAATTTATATTCTCCATCTTGCATAAAAAACATATCTGCTTCAACATGTTGATTACAAATACGTTTTGCTAATGTTGACTTACCTGAACCTGGTAGACCTCTTAATAGTATTAGTTCTTTCATATTCTTTTTTCGTGATGATCTTTAGGTAAACACAATTTTTTAATTGGTTGGTTTTTAAGTAAATTAAGTACCCCAAATATACCTACTGGGTACATGTCATTTCCATCTACTCCAACATCCATTGCTCTACCTTCAGCAATTCTTTGATGCTTAGGTAAATGAACGTGTCCATGAAGATGAATAACATTATCATTCATACCATCCCAGCTTGCAATAGGAAAATGCATTAGTACAAACTTAAATTTATGCATCTCACCTTTCTTTATAAATGAATGACATCTAACATCTAAGTTAATATAATGATTTACTGATGAGAATAAACGTTGTATGTTGTCTTTATTGCGCTCAATATGGTGATCATGGTTACCCAATACCAAATGAACATTCTTACATATAATACGGTTTCTAAACTCTTCAATCATTTTAAACCCACCAAATGACCAATCACCCAAGTGAATTAGAATATCATTTTCACCTACTACCTCGTTAATGTTATTAACAATAGTATCATTCATATGATCAAGTGATTTAAAATCACGAGTCACATTATCAGCATCCGTCCACCTTGTAGTTGCTCTACAAATGTTTGAATGATTATAGTGAGTATCACTAGTAAAAAATAAGTTTTGACCTTTTTCTAATACTATTTTCATAACGTGAATATACAAAAAAGGGCTGGCAAAGCCAACCCTTCTTTAAAATGTTTTTTAATTTTTTATTTATTCAATCCGTAAAATGTATTACTACCTTGACCTAACATTGTTTCAGGCAATCTACCATTCCACTTGTTAACCCACTCAAGTTGCAACAACATTGGTGTAATTGTTTGTTGTTTCAAACGGTTTGCTTCAGCTTCTGCTTTAGCACTTGTCAACATTGCTTGAGCATTACCAGCAGCAGTTGCTACTTTAATTTTAGCTTGTGCTTCAGCAGTTTTAACTTCGTTTTCTGCTCTCAATGCTGATTGTACTGCATTGTTTTTAGCTTCAATAGCTTTCTTAAATGTTTCTGGGTAAACCAAGTTTGAAGTAAATTGAGCCAAAATAAATCCTTCAGGCAACAAATGTGTTTCTAGATTTTTACGTACTTTATTTTCAAACAATTCACGATTAGAAATCAATTCATCAGCAGTATAACTGTTGGCAACAACCCTAAAAGCATCATAAACAGCAGTTTTCAAGAATCCAGCTTCAATAGCACTCAACTCAACACGGTACTTAGTAAAGATATAAGGTACTTTTTCACGTTGTACTGAGTAGTTCAATAGTGGTGAAACATGAAATTCACTACCATCTTTAGAGTTAATTACAAATGACTCATCACTGTCTTCAGTTTTTCTGTACTCTTTATGCTGTACAAATGTTGGAAACTCAACAATCTTAGTTGTGAAACGGTTGTAAAACACCCAACCAGTTACTTCGGTTGCGTTGTCTACCCCCTTACCAGTACCAATCAAATTAACTTTGATACCTACGTGACCTGCATCGATTCTTTCTAGACCGATAATTGCAAAACCTGCTATCACTGCTACTCCGAGCATGACAGCTACTTTAATTAGTGTATTCATTTTTTATTTGTTCAAGTTTAATTTTTCTCTTTGTGTTTTTTCAATACTTGTTTTTGATTTTTCAAGTAATTTACTAACTAAATAATAATCTTTACTAAAGCGAGTAATAAATCCTACTGGTCTAGTATCCCAACGGTACTTCTCTCCTTCATTTATTACTTCGTAAGGAAACCAAAACATATCACTCCAATGTTTCTTAATTACAATTTTACCCATTGTAATAGTTTGTGTATCTGTATCAATAATAAATGAATTAGGATCAGGATCAGCAGTTGCTTTAGTCATTAATTCTTTTATTAAACCATCTTTAATAAGTTTTTCTTTTTTTCCATCTAGTTCAATATAGAACTGCATAAGATACATTAGAATAAAAACTAGTGCACCTACAAATAATAAAACGAGTAATAATATCATATTTTTTAATTTAAAATGTATTTTTTAGTAAATTTAACAACGGAATATGCTGCTAATAAATCAAGCAACAATAACCACAACAACGTTAAAACACCCAAAGCAACACCACCAGTACTTGCCATATTGATAAGAGGTAATGCTATACCAATAATAACGTTACTAGCTAACACTATAGCAACTATAGCTGATAGTGTGTAACATGAATAAAATATTTTCTTTATCATAATTTTAAGATTGTTTCATTTCAACAGCCTTATCTGTTACATGATGTGCTTTAGGTTTTCTACCGCGTTTAGATTTAGGTTTTTCAATACCTAGATTTTCGAACCAAGGAAAAATTTGACTAAATTCTTCCATTGAAATGTTAATTGTTGTTACAAAATAATTTTCTGGAGGCATAACTTTTATTTTTTTCTTATAACGTGAATATACGAATAATCTTTCGGGATTCCAAATTAATCCCACCAAGCCTCAATTCTTCTTTCCATAATTTTAAATAGAAGTTTTCGAGCTTTTAAATGGCGTTCCATTCCTATAGCTAAAGCAAATCCATTCTTTGTAAGTATGTATGTTTCATATTTATCTAATGATAATACTTTCTTTTTTGTTAATGGGTATTTGTTAATGTATTCATCCAAGTTATCCTTGATTGTATCAAATTCAAGATTACCATTTTCCTCAATTCTCATTTTAGTAATTGAATATTTGTCATCACAATATTCCATTTGGTAGTAATCATCTTGGATTCGTTTAATTAATTTCTCACAAATTCGAATATACTTAACCTCATCTTCCCAGCCGACAAAACGTTGTTTTTCCTCAAAGTAATTTGCAGTGTTTTTAAGTTTGAATTTTAATGCTTCAAAAATAAAATGATCATCCCAATCTCTATCTCTCCAGACAATAGGGAACCATTTCCAAAGATTTCTAAAACCTTGAGCTACATCTCTATGAAAATGTTTTGCTTCCCATTTCCACCATCTATACAATTTCCAATACCACTCGTTATATTCTTTGCTCATATTTTATTTGTATTTACCTATTACTATAATTACATTCTCATTTAATAGTCTATAATCAAATTTATTTTTACGTAAAGCGGTTTCCGCTAATACTCTCATTTTTTGACTATTACCTGTAATTATTTTTCCGGTGAATGCTGGAACTCGATAATCCCATAACACAGACCATTCTTCTACTACCATCATAGCATCTTCATGCTTGACTCCATGTAAATCTAATACTGGAACGTTTGTCATAACCTTTTTTTAATTAAAATAAGTAATAAATTATTTGTTTTTCTTTATCGTTTACTTTATGTAATAACTGCCACCATTTATTTTCACTAAGTGATTTTGGAATAGATGATGAACCATAATTTTTCTTTTTAGTATTTTTTCTTTGTCTTGCTGTTTTCATACTAATAAATATTAGTATTTGTCAGCAATATAAGCTGCTAACCCAATAACAAGCATCACACCTACAACTAAAACTAAAGGTATCCATAACGGTGATGTTACCCACCACCAAGACCAAGTTGCTACTTCACCTATACCAGCAAGTTTAAGTACTAAAAAAATCAAAAATAAAATTGTTCCAAGACCGAAACTAGCTGATTTACTATTTTTTTCCATGCCGTGAATATACGTAATTCATTTTGGGGAGCCAAATTCTATTATAAAATTTATAGCATGTTTTTTAAGTTCCCAACTACAGTTAGGTATTTTATTTAAAAACTCTAACTCATACTTATAACACATTGCCTCCTCTTGCTCAATTTCCAATTTAATTTGTTGTTCCCAAATCCATAAGTGTTTACTTTCATGAACCAAAACAGCAGCTACATTTTGAACACCTAATAAAACATCGTTTCGGCTTATGTAAATAATTTTATCACTACATGATGAAAAACTACCTAACCACAAATCAACCCCATCACAAACACTGTCCAACCTATTATAAACCTCTATGTCAGTTTTTTGAACCAACGTTATAGCAGAGTCAATTGTTTTAGCATATTGACTCGCCATTGCTGGTATAGTTATTTGACTATATACGTTATTAAACGTAATAAAACACAATATAATTAATAAAAATCGCACAGCGATAAATATAATTATTTAAAATCCACTTCGTAAATTTTTACTTTTACAATTTCACCATCATAATCCCTATACTCAAAATAACCAATATAAGCATCAGGGTACTTAGCATTACTAACATACCATCCTAATCGTTTACTTTCAGGACCAAAATGATCATCCATCAAGTCAAGTAATGTATTCCAATCACATGAGGCAGCAATTGGTTTAGCATACTCTTCAATCATAGCAACATTAGTATAACTCATACTTAATTTGATAAAGGTGCTTTAATTGTTGGGTGTGGTTCATATCCTAACAAAATAAAATCATTCAAATCAATTTCATCAACATTACCCTTAAGTGCGGCTCTAAAATTATGACCTGAGCTCATTTTTAATGTAGGTAACCCCTTAGGTTCTCTACTAATCTGTTCCTTAGCTTGTTCAATATGGTTTGAATACAAATGTGTATCTCCTAAATGACCGATTAAATGTTCGGGCACCATATTCACTTCACGTGCAATCATTTCAAGTAATAGACCGTATGAAGCGATATTAAACGGTAAACCTAGGAATACATCAACCGAACGTTGATTCCACATTAATGAGATTGCTCTGGTTGGTATGTTATTTAGTTCAAGTGGATCTATATTTCCAATACCAATTGTTCGTTTATCCCCCATAGGTTTATCTTCTAATATTCTATACCTTTCATCTAAACTCAACTCTCTTGTATACATTTGGAACCCATAATGACAAGGTGGAAGTACCATTTGGTCTAATTCACCTACATTCCAAGCATTAACCATCAATCGTCTTGAGTCTGGATTTGTTTTAAGGTCGTTGATTAGGTTTTGAATTTGGTCTATTTTTGGATATTCAGTTCTGTGTTTGTGTCTTACAACATCATTAACATCCGTCCAAGTTGAAAAACCACCATCACCCCAACTTCTCCATTGTTTACCATAAATTGGACCTAAATCAGCCCATATTTTATATTCAATACCCTTTCCATTTTTAATATAATCAATGAATTCTTCTTTAGTATACTTTCTATAGGTATAAATTTTCCCATTTTCTTCAACCTGTTTCCCTTCCTCAACAGACTTAACATTATCAAGATACCTTTTATAAACATCTCCATCCCAAATATGACAGCCATTTTCAACCAAATACTTAATATTTGTATCACCCATCAAAAACCACATTAACTCAGTAGCCATTGTTTTAAATGCTACTTTTTTAGTAGTTAACAATGGAAAACCATTTCTCATATTATGATGAATGGTGTAACCAAATATTGATTTAGTACCTGTTCCAGTACGATCTTTTTTATCAACTCCAAATTCAATAATGTCTTGAAGCAAACGTTGATATTGTTCGTCTAATTTATTTGCCATAGAATGTTCCATAAAACCAATCCCACATATTACGTTTCATTTTTGTAATTTTAATAACAACTCTACGTTTAGCACAAGTAAAAATCAATGTTTTAGGTTTATCTTGTTGTGAGCGAATATATTGTTTAAGCGCTTTACCAAAATCCTTTTTATAAATGTTAAACAAGAACCAAAACAACTTCTTTTGATTAAAATCTTCAAACAACCACTTACCACCTCTATAAGTGGCTAGTTTACTGTTTGTTGCTGAACCTTCATGTCCACTGAATAACTCAAAGCAATCACGTTGTGATTTAAATACCAAATACTCGGTCTCGCTTAAATTGTAGATAAATGTATTTTCCATAACTTATTTTTCAATAACAATTAAATATCCTTCTGGAACTGATTTGAATTCCTTAACAATCATTCCTTTAAATGATTTATCAAACATTCCCATATCATAACCTGAATGTAGATAAGGCCCACCACTTGGATCAATCATATCAATTCTACTTGTGTCTGAATAAACTAATTTAGCATATTGTTTATTTAATGGAGTTGATTTAAATGTTTCAGGATCATACTCATGAACTGCTTTCTTAAATTCACCTAAAGTCATTCGCTCATCAGTATCTGTATCAGTACAATAGGCATCATAAGCATTATCATAAACATTAGGCCAACCACAACGCATCCATTGAAATTCGCCTTCAAACAAAATGTTACCATCTTCTGTTTTACTAAATGTAAAAACATCATTGTAACGATTAGTGTATTCTATTTTTTCCATAACTTTTATTTATACCAAATTTTAACTAAACCTTTACCTGTCCACCAACCAATCATACAACTTCCAACAAACATCCTTATAATATTAATTACTGGACTATATACGGGACATAGAGTAATAGAAAACAATGCAATTAATAATAGTGTTAATGCAGCTTTAACCGGTTTTTTATTTAATAGCTCTTTCATAATTTTATCAATACGTGAATATACAAAAAAGGGTTGGCAAAGCCAACCCTCTTATGAAATATTTTTAAATTATTTTAATGTTGTACAATGATTGTTTCAGTTCCATTACTTGTCATTAAGTAATAAACCCCATTACTAAAGTTTTTAGTATTAATATAAGAATCATTACCTTCGGCAACCACAGCACCATTACTATTTACTAAACGGTAATTACACGGTCTAATATTAATTCCCTCGTTAGTTGGATTAGGGTACGCGATTGATGATTGTTTTTTAACTATAAACACCTTAGAAAACACACCAAATGAATTTAAAATATTAAAGTTAAAACTCGTTTGTGTTGGAACAATTGGTCTAAAGTTTAATTGAGTAGTTGTATTAATTAATGGCTGGTATGTCTCCACACTAGTATCAATTGTATTCATATTAACTGAATTACGAATCCAGCTATCTAAAGCCAATACATTACCCCCTGAACTAATTTCAACTAAACCTGTATTAGTAGCACCTTTAGCGGCTGCTGCTTTAGTACTGTAGATATAGTTGTTACGGAACAAATCGTTTTTATCTGAAATGGTATGTGATTTAACTCCCGAATTAATTAATACAGAATCACCATCAAACATAACAAAGTTTCTATAACCCATAAAAATTGAGTTAATGATTGATAAACGGCTGTTCCTTCTAATACGAGCACCTCTTCTAAAAGCACCTTTAGCTGTAGTTGATAATTGAGACCAACTCATATTAGCTGGAACTGGACCTACCATTGTCATATTTGAAAATACAGCAGCAGTCAATGGTAATTTACCTGAACCAGAAGCATCGTTATCGCTTTCAAAACCTTCTGAGGTAGATGAGCCAGATGGGGCATTCCAACTCATATCAAAATAAGCCGAGTCTTTATAACCAATTCCAAATTGGACTCCACCTCTGTAACCAAAGTCAGTATCGAAATCATCATCAGTTGTTTTATAAGCAATCAAGTGTTTACAATTAACTGTTCCACCAAACCATTCAAAAGCATCATCACCTGAGTAAGATACTTGAACGTGATCAATTAATGAACCATTGCCAACTGAAGCTAATGTTAAACCGTTAATTTCTTTATTTGGTTCAAAAGCAAAACCCCCAAATTCAATTCTCAAGTAATTAATATTACAGCTATTATCAGCATCATTTACACCACCATGAAACCCTAATTGGTTATTTAAAGCAATGTTGTTAAAACCTTCTAATTGAACATTAGTACCTTGGTTATTAATAGCATTACCACATAATACTAAACCACCCCAATCACCTCTATCTCTTGAACCAATAGCTTTAGCTGAAGTAAGTACAACTGGACTGCTTGAAGTTCCATTAATAGCAATCCATCCACCACGTTCAACTACAATAGTTGCGTATTGTTTAGGAGATGAAACCACATCTGCTTTACCATGAATTTCAGTTCCAGCAGGAATAATTAAACGGCCACCTGATTTAACAACTACTAAACTTTTAAGTAAATAAACTTTAGAGGCATCTAATGTAACTGTGTTTGTAATATCAACTTCACCAGTTGGACTACAAAACGTAGTTGTGTCAGTAACATTAGAATAAATAGTGGATTTAGGACTCCAATTTGTCCATCCTTTAGTCCAATCTTTAGATGGGTCAGTACTTAGAGCACCAGCGTAGTCAACTTTTTCAAAAAATTGAGCTTGGGAGTTTAAAATTAAAACTCCAGATAGTAAATATAATAATACTTTTTTCATATAACAATAAAGGTCGTTAATAAATAACGACCTTCAACGCGTAACAAATTACTACAATATTACTTCGAAATTACTTAATGTTGTACTACAAACTTTTGAGTCAATTTTCCAATTTTAATTACATAAGTACCATTAGGCAAACCACTAACACCTACACAAATACTACCTCCCATTGTACCAGTCATAACCAACTTACCTTTACTATCATAAATTTCATAAGTATTGGAAGCAACTTTATCAGTAGAAGCTACAGTAAATATTACTTTATCATCAGCTGGGTTTGGAGTAATTTTAATAGCTACTGTTGGTAATTTCGGTAACTTTTTAACTGGTAATAATGTTGAGTCACAACCAATATAAATTTCTTTATAAATAAACGTATCGCAATTCCCACACTTGTTATGAAATGACGCTTTAAATGTATACCATCCAGTATCTAAAGTACGTTTAAAAACTCTATCATGAGCCAAGGTGTCTAATTTATGAGTTGATTGATTATATGCCCATAATGAATATCCCGTAATACAAGTATCTTTTGAACCTAATTCAAATGTTACGGTGCCACATTTATTAGAATATCCCAATCCAATTTTAGACCAATCACATTTAGGTTTTGGTTTACACTCAACATGAGTTAAATTATAAATTACCGTATCACCCCCACAACAAGTATTTCTAATTGCTGCTCTTACATAGTAATATCCAGTGTCATTAAAAGTGTAAGTAAACACACGGTTAATTCCTTTATAAATAGGAGTTGTTGAACCTTTTTTGAAGATTAAAATTTCATGTTTATAACAAGTATCTACTGTACCTGACACTTCAAAAGTGTAAACATTACATTTGTTGGATTTACCCAAATTTACTTTGGACCAATCACATTTTGCGTTTGCTGATACTAAGGAGACCAAAAGCATTAACAGCACTATAATTTTTTTCATGTTATTTTATTAGTGTAAATGTTCCATTATAAGAATATTCTTTATCTTCTAATGATGTTATTATAATTCTATAAACATAAACTCCATCTTGACAAACTGATCCATTTGCATAACCATCCCATCCTTTTGTTAAGTCATTAGTTTCATACATTTTCTCACCCCAACGATTAAAAATTAACATTTGATAAGTTTTGTTGTTTATAATGTAAGGTTTAAATGTATTGTTTTCATTTGGCCCTGCATTGTCTGGTGTGAATGCATCAGGAATAAACACAATGATATCGGGACCAATTATTACTTTTCTTAATGCTGAATCTTTACATCCTTTATCTGTAGTAACAACTAACTTAATCCAATAACTACCTGTGTCTTTTCCAAACACAATGTTTGAATTTTTAAGTGTGTCACTACCAGTTTTAAATGTTTTACCCCAAGTCCAACTATACTTCATTGTTGTTAGAAATGGATTTTGACTAACACTTGATGAATTAGCTGTTTTAAATTTAGGTAATGCAACCGTTGTTTTATATAGTGGATCAGTAGTAAACACAACACTTGGTTTTGGATAAACTTCAAATGTTTTAGTAATAACCGTTGCACATATCTTATCAGGGAAGAATGTATTATTAACCGCAGTTAATGATGTTCTATAATAACCAAAGTTATTAAAGGTTTTTGACCAACTAAGATTATCTCTTAGTAAAAATGTGTCATTAACAGACCATGAATACTCAATTGACTTTATTCCACGTTTTTCAGTTGGTGTAAATGTTGAAAAATGTGGTTGACATCCATTTGTTGTAGTAAAATCAGGTTCAGGATATGGTGTCAGTAAAATTCTTACGGAATCAAGTACTTTAGCACAAAGTGGTGCGTTCCAAGATTTGAATCTTACCGTAAAATATCCTCTCGCAGTATCTAAATCACATGGAATATATTGTTTTTTTCCAAAACCTCTTTTGTCACCAAGCATTTGACCACCAGGAGGTATTAATGTATCATAAATACCTGTGTTAACTACCCATCTGAATTTAACCGCAGGGTCAATATTTGCCGTATCTAATTTAAGAGTCCAAGTATCTTTACCACAACTTACAAATGGTGGAACAAATTTAATCTCAGGTTGGTTCATTACTGTAAGTTTTAATATTTCAGTATCTTTACAACCATATTGACTTTCTCCAACCATCATAAGTTTGTAAGGATTATTAAAACCTCCAATATATCCTTTAGCCTTTGGTATTGGTGTGAAAAGTTCTCCATCAGGGTAAGTGATTTTTGTCACACCCCAACTACCTGCAGTTATTACATTTTTCAAATCATATGGCCAAGGGTGTGTTGAACAAAAACCCATGCCAATTACCTTCAGGTCAGGTTTATAACTAATAACAACATTAAAACTATCCACTTTTGAACAAGTAACTAAATAATTAGGGTCTAAGATACTACTAATAACTTTAATATTATAAGTTCCCACGCCAAGACTTGTTCTAAAAAATCCTGAAGACAAATCTGTTAACACTCTCGGGTCATTTCTATTACCATTAACATCTTGAATAGACAATTTTTTTGTTATAATTCCACCAGTTGCATAACTAACATCAACATAATCTAATAAATTGATATTAATACCTGAGTTCTCACAAAATACGGGTACAGGTTTCAATGAAACAACGGGTTCAGCAGCAACGTTTACATCAACAGTGTCTGAACTTTGACAACCGGTAAGTAAATCTTTAACAGTAAGTCTGAATGTATATTTTCCTTGGTAGTAATTTGAAAAACCACCACCAAACCAAAACATTATATTCGGAGTTGAATTTGTTGATATGTTCATCAATAACTTGGAAGTATCGACGCCAGATGGTCCTCTTACTACCTGCCATAACATACTTACTCCGTTTTTAGTTGCGGGTCTTACTCTCACATTATCCATCATCAAAAATTTACCGTTCTGACAAACAGTTGTGTTTTTCAATTGAATCAATGGTGTACCATAAATTGTTTGTGTTGTTGAATCCATATTGGAACAACCATTTGTGTCATTGAACTTAACATAAACTTTTGTAGTAAAGTTATTACCTCCTTGTAATTTATTGTTGTCTAATAATACTGTGTTGAATAGGAACCTTCCATTATAAGGGTATTGCGGAGTAACAATATTACCTGCCTTATTTTTATCTCCACTCCAAATGTCATAAGTTCCAAAATTATGAGGTTTAACCAAAAATGGTTCCAACCATATACTACCATAAGAATAACATTGCGGTTTTAAGGGTTTTGGACTCCAACTAATTTTTGGTAATGGTTTAACCCTAACAAACATCGTATCCACATCCTCACAAGAATGTCCATTTTGAGTTAAAACGGTTTTCAATGTAAACATATAAGCTGATTTTGTGATATCAGATTTAAGCCTATAGGTTGATAAATTACCCAATCCACCCCAAGTATATGTTGGACTTAATATAAATGGATTGTGAGATGCCTTTAACGTAAATGTATCCTTATCACATATTGCTTGATTAGGTCCCGCATTTGATACCACAGTATCATTTACAACAAGTATAGCCGTATCATACTTAACACATTTGAATATTTTATCTGTAATTCTTACCCAATAAGTTCCTTTAAGATTTGTAGTGATGTAACGAGTTGTATCACCTCTACTCCACAAGTACTCTACAGTATCATTGTTTTGACCATCAAAGGTGTTTGTTTCATAAGTACAAATAACTTTATCAGGACCCAAACTTATTACTGGTAATGGTTTAACAAACGTATAAGTTGTATCACGGAATTTACATCCATCACCATCAGTAACCTCTAACATCAAGGTTGAATCTTTTTTAAAGTTTTTAACGGTAGTATAATCTAATGTATCACCGTTGTTCCATTTATACTTTAATGTGGGTTTACCAGCAATTACTTTAGCCTTCAATGTAAAAGTTGTTCCATAACAAGCAAAACTATCGGCTTTGGCTAATATCACTTTTGGTGGTTGAGTTAGAATTACAGTATCACTATAAATGGTAACACAACTACTTGAACTTGTTAATTTATGAACTATGATGTATTTCCCACCATAGTAGTAATTCATCGTATCTGTTTTCTTGGATGAGTAAAATAATTCTTTTGCCAAGGTATCTCTTACACTCCATGAATAACTCACAGCAGCATATGTGTTATACGCCTCCATAGCAAATCTACCACACTTCAACTGAGTATATCTACGTTTAGATGTTGGTTTTGGATTAACCTTAATCTTGAATGAACGAATAGAGTTTGCTGGTGGTGAACAGTGTTGGTCAGTTGCTGTAACCGTAAATGAATATAATACATCAGAGGCAGAACCAATTGGAGGTGTCCAACAAAATTCATATTCTTTTTCACGAGCTTTTGGGTCAACAACTTTGAATGTTGCACCAGGAATACCTGCATTCCATTTACCTAAAACAGTATCAGGAGTTGTTTGGAACGGTGTAAATGTTTCATCAGTAATCTTTATTTTAAAACATATTTTCTCACCTTCACAAACTTTATATGAGAATGGTCCGTTAATTACAGGACTTTTATTATATCCACAATCATCTCTAACCCATAATTGCATATCCCTTCGGGTCTTACCAATAATTCTATAAACACCTGAAGTATCTTTTCTCCATTCAATTTGTTCAATAACAAGTACAGGAACTTCATCACATTTTGTTGGTGTTACAATAACATCAGCATTTGATGTATCAAAGTAAAAACCACGAGGAGGTGATGTTTTTGGATTTGGAGTACACTTAATTGTTGTTGGTGGAACACAAAAAGGTGTCATAGGATATTGTGAGGAAAATGGTGATGCGTATGTAATTGATGTGTTTGGAATTCCTTGTAATCCATCAACTAACCTATATGAAATTGAGTCATAATCCAATGTATCAATCGCACCATTATTAAAATACCAAGGCTGATTACAACATAGAATTGCAAATGGGGGATTACTTAATTGTGGTGAATTATTACAATTGTTCTTCATCTTCTTGAGATTACAAATGTTAATCATACAAGTAGAATAGAAATTCTGTCCTGCAGAACCTGTGGTAATCGCACCGTTACGCGCATTTTCATTTACATAAAATGTGACCTCACAACACGTTGATTTATTAACAAAATTACTGAGTGGTGCAACATTAAAATCAATAGTAGCTTCAAATGTATGTTCTTCTGTTCCTTGATTACCTGTTGTTGAATTGGATGGTGAACATGGTGAGCTTGCGGTTGAACATCGACTTGTGATGTCAGTAATTTTTACTCTCGATAAACCGCTTAAGGTATAACTTCCACAACCATTACCACCATTTGTTCCTGCATAAGCACCAAATGCAACAACACCCATAGGAATACCTCGACAATCTCGATATACCTTTGCGGTGATTTTAAATTTTCCATTTCCTAAACACTTGTATGAAACATCGGCACCCATCATATGTGATGCTTGAACACTTACAAAAGTAAGTAAATACAGTAATAAAAATATAATTTTTTTCATCTTGTTTTTATAATTGTTATTCCTTGTGAAGTAAGTGTTACCTCACAAAATTCAATTCCACCATTAATTGACCTAATCCACATAACCGAAATATAATTAAAATCTCTTAAACTTACACGCTTTAATTACAGCTTGTGCTGTTTTCTGATGTCCTGAATAATTCATATGACATAATGCATCACCACAATCTCCTCTGTAAACCACCCTTGTATCCACTACTTGTGCACCCCGAAGCTGCGACAGTAACATCCTTTGCAGTTCGGCACCCTTAACCGGATACATTGTATTTCCCGTTCTGGTACATACTGAATAATCAAATCCAGTCAATACAACCGCTTTAACACCTTTATAGTTACACATGTTTACTATAGCTTGTATGTTACTATATGCACTATAAGCACTTATATGGCTGTTATACATGT
>Ga0214923_10002725_pt1 | contig 23010 bp, 21 predicted proteins | sample LL1510_MetaG_FD_177993 | JGI IMG/M metagenome (GOLD analysis project Ga0214923, IMG submission 177993) | Freshwater microbial communities from Lake Lanier, Atlanta, Georgia, United States - LL-1510 | ecosystem: Environmental > Aquatic > Freshwater > Lake | place: USA: Georgia | collected...
TGTCGACTAGTTTTCTTTATACTGCTATGTGCTCGTAACTAGTAATGATTAACTAACCACAAAGAGTCGCTCGCTAGACAGGTTATAAGCAGAAGAGAGAAGTTTCGGCTTATAAGAGTCGCTCGCTAGACAGGTTGTGATTGATAATCACACATAGCGGAGGTTTAGTTTGACTGAGTCAGGCAGTCCTCATTGCCCTAAGTGAATCACAGCTTCACTCTGCTGGTGGCGTTGCGAACCACAATATTATTATATCACTTTTGCAAGTATTATGCAATATTTGTTGCGTAAATACTTAAGCGTTATAATTTAACATATGCTTAATAAAAAAGCTTTTACTATTATAGAACTAATTGTTGCAATTGTAGTCATAGCCATTTTAGCTTCGATATCGATAGTTTCGTATAGCAATATCACTTCAAGAAGCGCAATATCAAAACGAGAAAATGATCTTACGGCTTATTATAAAGCTATCATCATGGCACGTGATAACACAGGTAAATATCTTCAGCAAATTACTAACAACTATTGGTCTGCAGGAAACTGTATGGCATCACCCGGTGCTAACAGCGGTAATGTAGAGCCAAAAAATTTGCCTAAAACACATAGTTGTTGGGTTACATACTACGACAATTTAGACAAGATATCAATTGCTTCTGGAATTTCATTGTCTGGCTTAAAAGCAGGCGATATAAATGGAAATCCATATGTAATAGACGAAAACGAATTTGAAGTTGCAGGAGTTTGTAACAGAGATGTCTTGTCTTATTTCAACGGTAATGGAACTGCAGCAATTACTCAAGCTAGACTGATACCGCTTTTTAGTTGCACTTGACTTTTATTATTTTTTATAATATAATTATAATAATGTCGCGTGACAGAAGGTTGCTGTAGCAACAACACCTGATTACCGAGGTTGCACGGTAAAGTATGAAAGTAGGACGCATGTCTACAATTGCATATAAGATCATCGATGGCCCCAGAGCGGAATTGATCTGGGATCACGCGAAGCACTCGATGAACAAGGATGTCAAAATCCCTGTTCGCTTCAAGACTGACCACAAAATTGCAAATAGTGGTCCAATTGAAAACGGACCATGGGTGATATTGTCCCCGACTATCGTCAGTGTTTCACATGAAGATGGTAGCGGTATGTCTCTAATTATCAAGGGATATATCGGAGGTAAGGTTTTTTCAGGCTATTACAATTCTCGACAGCGTCGAGGATTGATTGAAGTCAAAAACGACTAATCACCATAACCCCACAGCAGCCAGCTGTGGGGTTCAACATTTAAAAATACTGAATTAATAAAACAGTTAATGCTGCAAAGCCTACCCCGCAGGAGTTATCTATTATTCCCGCAACAGCAAAAGATGATTCTGACCATTTTTTAATTTCGAGTTGTTTTTTGACAAGAGAATTTAGCCATTCTCCAAATGAAGAACCTAGAAATACCAATACTCCAGTAAATATATCAACATTGGAGATAAATAATGAAACCAACCAACTTCCGATTAAAGAACCAATTAATCTTGCTCCTAAAACTTCCCAGCTGAAAAAATTTTTTAGAATTTTGATATTGTGTTTTTTTAGATTTTTTTGCGCTAAATAACTAAAGCCAGAGGCATAAACTGTGCCAAATATCGTTGCCAGAGTAGCAGAAATAGTCATAGTAGATAGCATCCATAGAGCGACTAAGCCTAATAATACTGCTAGTCCATAACTAACCGATTCAAACCATTTTTTAATAGTAATGTTATCTAATACATCCTGGCGGATTTTGTAGAGAATATACAGCATCACAAGTATTTGAAAAAGTTGATTTGAAATGTCAAATAAGACAAAAGCGAAGTAAAGTGCAAACCAAACTGAGATTATTAAAAAATGTTTTGATTTGAAAAACTTTTGGTTAGATTTTTTATTTAAAAGAAAGCCGACAAGTAACGCAATAGCGTAACTTGCGATAGCTAAAATTGTTGCCGGTATAAAGAATTCTTTCACAAAAAATATTATAACATCAAAATTAAACTGTAACTAGTAAAGTATAATAAAATGTATGTCAAAAAAAATTCCAAAAAAAGAAATTGTTGAACTTAGCAATATAGTAGGAGGCGGTCAAGCATTGGGAAGTCTTGAATCGGGCAAAAAAATATTTGTCTGGGGTGGTTTACCTGGTGAAACAGTCGAGGTATTAATTACAAAAAGCAAAAGCAATTTAGCCGAGGGAATTGTAAATAAAGTGATTAAAAAAAGCGAACATCGAGTGCTACCAAATGACTATGAGAGCTTTTTATCTACTAGCCCCTGGCAAATAATGGACTTTCATTACGAACAAAAAATGAAAAAGAAATTAATCATGGAAGCTTTTATGATGCATAGGATTAAATTAAATAATAAATTTGAAGTCTATACTGATAATGTAATTTATCAATATCGTAATAAAATGGAATATGCGTTTTGGTGGGATAAAGAAAAATCAACACTTGATCTTGCGTTTTTTAAAAGATCTTCGCACACAAAAATACCCATTCAACAATCTTCACTAGCTATGGAAGACATTAGTAAAGCAAGCAAAAGACTTCTAGAAATACTCAGAAGGCGTATGGCATCTGGTAGTGATTTAAAAACTGCGATTATTCGTGCTAGCCAAAATCATGAAGTGGCAATTCAGTTGTATGTGAAAAATAAAAAATTTGAAATTTTTAGCGATGATGAACTGAAAAAACTAAATGTTGAACAGTTTCAAATAATCTATAGCGAACCCAGGAGTCCAGCAAGTGTAATTACAAAAAAACTTCAAACATTTGGCAGGGGATTAAGTGATATGTTGATAGGAAAAGATTTTCAATATAGCACTGAAGGTTTTTTTCAAGTTAATATACCTATATACGAAAGAGCCCTATACGATATGAAAAATTGGGTAGATTCAAATGTCGAAACTATAGACTTATATAGTGGAGTTGGCACAATAGGACTGAGCATTGGCGCCAAAAATACAAAACTTATAGAAATTAATGAGTCAGCATTTGAAGAGATGAAAAAAAATATAAAAAATTTGAAGATCAAAAATGCTAAAGCTATTTTATCTCCAAGCGAAAATGCTTTAGACGAGATCAAAAAAGATTCATGTGTAATAGTGGATCCGCCAAGAGTAGGTTTACATAATAAATTAATAGACAGATTATTAGAAGTCGAACCAGGAAGGATTATTTATCTTTCGTGCAATCCTACAACTCAGGCTCGAGACATAGAGATATTACTTGACAAATATGAGATTGTTTTCAATAAAGGTTATAACTTTTTCCCTCGAACTCCGCATATAGAGCATTTAGTTGTACTTGATAAAACTATTGCTTAAAAACTAATAAGCGTAGTAAAATTAAGAAATGCAAGCTATAAAAAAAGGCTTCACACTCGTAGAATTACTTGTTGTAATTAGTGTAATTAGTATATTAGCTTCTATATCTTTTATAGCTTACCAACAATTTAATGTATCAGCGAAAGACTCTTCTCGGCAAAGTCAGGCAACCTCACTATCAAAAGCCCTTGATAAGTACTATCAAGCAAATGGCTCATACCCTAACTGTAATGCACTTTCTGGAGATCCCGCAACCATCATTAGCACACTAGGACTTACAGGATTAAAACCTAGTGTTTTTAAAGCACCTGATGATAGCGTCAGCAATTCTATACAATGCGGAGGTTCTAGCGCGACAAATAAATTTGTATACAATGGCGACGGAACAACAGAATGTAGTAATAACACAAGTTCCTGCCGATCTTTTACACTTCAGTACAAACTAGAGGGATCGGGTAACACTACGACAATTACCGGACAATTTTCAGCTCCGATTTCGAGCAGCACCATAGTTACCTTAAATCAGCCTTCTCAAGGCACAGGATGCACAGTCACAGATTTCACCTCACTATCACTAAGCTGGTCAATTAGTGGATCCACTTCTGGTGTAACAGCATTTGAAATTCAAACTAGCACAGAAAACACTTTCACTTCAGGTCTTGTTAGTATTTCTGGTTCAACCTCCGTGTATGTCACCAATCCTGCGACAACCTCATATGCATACGCTGTCAACTCTTTCACACCTGGGACAACTTATTATTTTAGAGTTAGGGCAGTCAGTGGAACAAGTCCGAATTATTCACCATACTCATTTTGGTCCTCAATAAAAAGCCAATCTCCGCGCAACGACGCACTAACGTTATCCATAAACCCCTCAGCAGCGACATCTACATCCGTTTCAATTTCTTCATGGGGAACAAATGCCTGCGCTGCTCAATATGTGCTCTTTAGATCGACTAGCAGTAGCATGACAAGTCCTGCAACAACAAATTATGCTACTACTACAACATTTCCCGTAACCGTAAGCGGTCTTACTGCAAGCACTACATACTATTTTAAAATTAAATTTAATGTTGTGCTTGGAGGAGGATCGGGATACGTAAGTAGGCTTACGCCCTTGGCAAATATTAGCGGAACAACATCAGCAGGAGGAGGTCTTCAAGGAGCACCTACATGCAGCCTAGGAAGAACTGGACTTTCTTCAGCTTCTAAGGGTTCTCTAACTTGGTCGGCTGTTACTGGTGCGACAAACTATACAGTTCAATTCTTAAAAAGTGATGGTACTGATTTTGATGGACCATACACAACAACCACTCTATCTCAAGTATCAAATGTGCTTTCTGGCGGTTCGTGGTATGCTACAGTAAATGCAAATAACAGTGCTACTTGCACATCAAACACAATAACTTCATTAACCCCTTAGCTAAATTAAATAACTTTTTTGATTCTTCTGTAAGAGAACTTTTTGTAAGGTCTCCAACTTAAAGGACTATCTGGATCGAATTGATTTATTTGACTATTTTTTATTTCGCTTATTAACAAAAGTGCTGGATGATAGGGAACTAATGTTCGATAGTAAGCTAAGTCATTCTCTGAAACATTAGTCCTACCAGGAAAAACTTGGCGAAATCTTTTTAGTGCCTCTGCTTCGAAATAATCCGGTTGGTTCTTGTAAGTTAAAAATTTATCCACTACTAGGCCTATTTTTGATGCCAATTTCTTGACGTCACCCAGATTTAGATTACTTTTTGCTTCAATATAAGCATATAGTAATTTATCTGGAGTCAAAAAAATATGCGCATTGGCAGTGCGACTGATAGGCATACTATCACAAATCATTTGTTGAATCGAAAGATCAATTCCAAAACCTGCTTTTATCTCTCTTTCAATAGTAACTTCTCTATACAGTGGTTCATTCATACTCATACTACATTGTAACATCTATAAGAATTCAGATATAATGGTGGAGATGAGTTTTGAAAGTAGATATCAAGGACTAAATTCAGCACAGAAAAAAGCTGTTGATACTATAGATGGACCGGTGATGGTAATCGCAGGCCCAGGAACTGGAAAAACCGAACTTTTAAGCATGCGCACAGCAAACATACTAAGACTCACAGACACGAGTGCTACTGGAATTTTGTGTATAACCTATACCGATAGTGGCGCAGCAGCCATCAGAGATCGATTGATAGATATTATTGGGCAAGAAGCTTACAAGATACCTATACACACTTTCCATAGTTTCGGCTTAGAGGTAATAAATCAAAATCCTGAATATTTTTATAATGGCGCAGAGTATCGCAATATTGACGAGCTGACCACCTATAAAATTTTAGAGAAAATTTTTCGTGAACTACCACATACAGACTTACTTTCAAGTCGTAACAAAAAAGATTTTACATATTCTCAAGACATAAAGACTTTTATATCGGAGGTAAAAAAAAGCGGTCTCTCAAGTGCAGAATTTCTCAAAATTCTAGATTCAAATGAGCTGACAATACAAAAGTCTAATTCTATATTAAATCCTATATTTACAAGCTCGGCTAGAATAAATATGAAGATGGTTTACATGCTTAAAGAAGCCTTGCCCGAGCTGAGATCTACTTCAACTCCAACTGGATTTGAACAATTCAAGCCCCTTGCCGACATAATGGTTTTTTATTTACAGGAGGCTATTGATAATGCTCTTGCAACAAATAAAACATCTCCAGTTACAGAATGGCGTAACGAATGGATGGAAAAAGATAACAATAAAAATTTTCAATTAAAATCAACAAAGCGACAAGCCAAACTTAGAAGCGCCTGCAATATATACGATAGGTATCTTAATTTATTAGACGAACAACAGTTATTTGATTATGACGATATGATATTGAGAGTTATTCATGCTTGCATGACATACCCAGAACTAAGATACAATTTACAGGAAAAGTTCCAGTATATTATGATTGATGAATTTCAAGACACAAATATAGCTCAAATGCGCCTAGTCAGCTACCTAACAGACACACTGATCGACTCCGACAGACCAAACATAATGATTGTCGGTGATGACGATCAAGCGATTTATAGTTTTCAAGGTGCGGATATAAGCAATATAATTAACTTTTCATACAACTATCCTGGTGCGGAAATTATCACATTGACTGACAATTATCGCTCAACACCAGAAATATTATCAGCATCAAGGGCAGTTATATTAAATGGTAAAGACAGATTAGAAAATCACTACACAAATCTCAGTAAAGAACTAAAGCCTGATAAATCTTCCGGAATTAAGGTGAATGTTTACCAAGCCCAGAGCTTTACTGAAGAAAAAATTTGGCTTGTAGATTCCATCAAAAATAAAATAGAAAATGGTGTTTTACCAAAAGATATTGCAATCTTGACTCGTAATCACATCGACGTTACGAATTTGATACCATTTTTTTCTCACAAAGGCATTCCTTTTTCTTATCAACGAAAAAACAATGTCTTATCTCAGCCACCTGTATTGTGGCTACTCACTTGCATGGAAATAGTTACATACATAAAAAATGGACGACTAACCGATGCAAATAGTCTGATGCCAGAATTTTTAGCGCATAAATCTTGGGGATTGAAACCAGAAATATTGTTTGAACTCAGTCTTTATGCTCACAAAAATAGAAAAACCTGGATTGAAGCTATGAGCGAAAAAGATGATATGAAAAACATTTTTCAATTTCTCATAGAGGCTGTTAGTGCGAGTGTAAATTTGAAATTTGAAAACTTTTTAGATTTTATTACGGGAAAAGATAGTGGAAACAGTCCTTTTCTGAGCCACTTCTTTAGCGCCGAAAAAAGAAATGAAAATCCCGAAGAGTACATTAATTTCTTAAATGGTCTTTCCGCTCTTAGGAAAAAATTTCGAGATTTTATGCCCAATAATGAACCGAATGTTGATGTATTTTTAGAATTTATCAACCTACATAAAAGCTCTGATCTTGGGATATACCTTTTAGATGATTACGCCGGAGTAGAAGAAGGTGTCAGAATTATGACAGCACATAGCTCGAAAGGATTAGAGTATGATACGGTATATATTTACAATGCTGTTGAAAATGTTTGGGGTAGAAAAGCTAAAACAAAATCAAGACTCTTAAACTATCCGGAAAACATGCCATTAAAACAAGCTGGCGACAGATTGGATGAACAGATAAGGTTGTTTTATGTTTCGATAACACGAGCTAAAACCGAATTACTGATAAGCTACTCACAACTCAATAGCAAAGAAAAACACACTGACTTAGTAGAGTTTTTAGTTAGTGAATCAAATCAACCAATTCCGATAAATATCAAGATGGATGCAAATCAAATCATAGAAATAGCTGAAATAAATTGGTATGAACCACTAGTTAGTTCAAAAAAAGATTTGAAAGACGCACTGCAAAACAAACTCAAAAATTACCAACTATCCGCTACCCATTTCAATAATTTCTTAGACGTATCAAGAGGCGGACCGGAGCATTTTCTTTTGCATAATTTACTAAAATTTCCTGAAGCGAAATCTCCAAATAGCTGCTACGGATCTGCAATCCATGAATCCTTAAGACTAGCCCATGAACACCTACTAAGCCAAAGGCAAAATCAACCAGCAGAAGATGTGATTGCTAACTTTGAAAAATCTTTACGTAATCAGCGTCTTAGCGATAGCGATTTTGCCTACTACCTAAAAAAGGGTCAAGATAATTTAAGTAAATTCTTAAATTCTAATCCCGACTTATTTAATGTCAATCAAAAACCTGAATTAGATTTTAAAAATCAACAAAGTCTTTTAGAAGACGCAAGATTAACTGGGAAATTGGATGTATTTGCTATTAGTGAAAATAGGGCATCAGAAGTAGCCGATTATAAAACGGGCAAGCCAAATGCAACATGGAGTGGTGATAGTGATTATGAAAAAATAAAGCTGCATAAATACCGACAGCAACTCATGTTTTATAAAATTATGATAGAAAATTCTAGAGATTATTCTAAATATCCTGTTACAAGTGCTAAGTTAATATTTGTAGAGCCGGATCATGATGGTTTAACTCACAATCTACAGATAAGTTTTGACGACAAAGAATTACTACGGACAAAAAATCTTATAAAAGCAGTTTGGAAACACATCACGGAACTGAACATTCCAGATACGAGTGGTTACAAAAATGACATTTCTGGCATAAAACAATTTGAAGAAGATTTGTTAGAAAATCGCATCTAAATGTTGCATAACTGAAAAAAAAATGATAAGATATCTCAGTTAATCGATTGAGGTTGCACCTAGAATGCATAAAAAATTGTGCTTTCTAGCTGCAATCTCTCGATATGAACATTGACAGAGATATAGCTCAAAAGTTCCAGCAGAGCCTCCCCCCCACAGGAAGGTGTACTACTGGAATACAAGCGGGGCCCTCCCTGGTGATAATTACTACTCATTTTCTTCCCAGGTAGAGTAGTAAGTGATTTACCCCAATCATTCACCAGGGAGGGTCTCCACCATCGACCAAAAAGGAGTTGGTAATAATGTTCCGTTCCAACTGTTCAACATGCAACGGCACTGGTAAGTGCGTTGAGTGTGAAGGCAGAGGCGACAATTGCAGCGCATGTGGTATAAAAGACGCATGGCGTGGCACCTACACCAGCGATGGCAAATGCTCAAGCTGCAAAGGATCAGGAAAATCCTGAAGAACGCCAAGTTTCATTGCCAAAAGCGATGAAGGGAGCTGGACGGAGATAAATCATCAGATCTCCTTAGGCATAGGGCATCTCTGTCCATCTCTCATTTATCATAATTTAATTGTGGTATATGAGAGATGTTTTATTTTGTGAGATAATTTTTTTTATGAATAATTTCTGGAATCAACTACAAAAACCGTTTTTTATTTTAGCTCCGATGGAAGCGGTGACTGATGTTGTATTTCGACATGTTGTAGCAAAAGCTGCTAGACCTGATATCTTCTTTACAGAATTTGTTTCTACGGACGGATACTGTAGCCCGAAAGGCAAACATAGCACTAGAGGAAGGTTGGCATTTACCAAAGACGAAATACCTCTAGTAGTTCAGATCTGGGGAAATGATCCAGCAAAATTTGAACAAATGGCAAAAGACATGAAAAATGCTGGATACTCTGGAATAGACATAAATATGGGATGTCCAGATAAAAAAGTAGTAAAAAATATAGCGGGTAGTGGTCTAATTAAAGATCCTGAACTTGCAATCCAAATTATTCAATCTACGAAAAAATCGGGTCTACCTGTAAGCGTAAAAACTCGTCTTGGGTATTCTAAGACTGACGAGTGGAAAACTTGGCTCAAGACTCTACTAGAGCAAGATATCGTAAATCTGACGATACACCTAAGAACAAAGAAAGAAATGAGTAAAGTGCCCGCTCATTATGAAATAATCCCCGATATATTAAAACTTAGAAATGAAATCGCACCAAATACCCTAATTACGATTAACGGTGATATTAGAGATAGGCAACATGGCTTGGAACTCGTGAATCAATATGGAGTTGACGGTATCATGATAGGAAGAGGCATTTTTCATAATCCTTTTGCTTTTGATAAAATTCAAATCGAACACACAAAAGACGAGTTACTTGATCTATTAAATTTGCAACTAGATCTACATGATAAATACAGTTCAGAGCTAGAACCAAGAAAGTACGATCCGCTAAAAAGATACTTTAAAATATATGTAAGGAACTTCTCAGGCGCTGGAGAACTAAGAGATGAACTGATGCACACAAAAAACACATCAGAGGCTAGAGCCTTACTAACAAATCTAAAAAATTAAAAAAACCGTAAGCCTGGGGGCAGTGAAAACATCACTGCCACCAGAACATACGGTTATGTCAATCATTTTGACCAACAAATTTAGAGATAATCTTTGCAAAATGGCCTGCAAGTTTTTGCCCGCTCATTTTTTGTATCTCTTTGGTAGTCATTTTTGCAACTTGTCTGTAGTGTTTGTCTTTGTACTCATCGTAGGTTAATGGTTTTCCAAATTCTACTCTAGCTTGGTGTTTAGAATTAATTTGGCTATCAACATCATATGTGATTGCAACCGGTACGATTGTTGCTTTAGTATCAAACGCTAGCCTTACAAATCCACTTCTTGCTTCATATAGCTTACCGTCGGGAGATCTTGTGCCTTCGACATGAACTCCCAAGACTCCGCCATCAAGCAAAAGTTTTTTTGCTTCTGATAGTCCATTGCTGGCTTCACCTCCGCTTGAACGATTCAAAGGAATTTGACCAATCAGATTTAAACCTAATTTGATAATCAAACCTTTGAGACTCTTTACTTCAAAGTACTCACTTTTAGCTAAAAATGTTACACGTCTAGGTGGAAAATTTGTAGATATAGCGAGCAGAGGAGAGTCGATAACTTTTAGATGATTAGCTGCTAAAATGACAGGACCTTTTTTTGGAATGTTGTCTACATTTATAGTAGTCAAATTCCAATTTTTTAATATGTATTTATGACCCACAAACCAAACTATCCAATATGTGATTGCGGTTAGTCGTCGCTTAATCAATCAATACACCTCCTGTTTTAGTAATGTACAAGCATTTAGCTATTCCAATACGATAACATATTTTATAGTAATATACAATGTCACACTAATAGTCTATTATATTATGTATGAGTAGAAAAAAACTACAAAAAACAAGAAACAAAATAAACTCTGTTAGTATACAGAATTGTCAAAGCAAAATTAAGTTTTTTTCAGAAAAAGAGGCGATAAAAGCTTCTGAAATGCAAAATCTCAGCAATCTTAGTTTGAATATTACAGTTTACAAATGTGATATATGCTCAAAATGGCATCTTACAAAACAACTAAATTAAATATTGTAGCGGTTTCTAAATGTGTTAACTACTTCTGTCATTTGCGCAAAAGACAACGAGGTATTGTACACAGCAATCATGCCTACATCAGCATCTAACTGAACAGATCCGCTGTTATTTTTACCTATCAATAACGCTTGAGCTCCATCAGTCCTGGTAGTGACCGCAGTTATTGTACTAGACGCGGAAAACGAATACCCAGCTGGTGATGTGATATAACGTAAAGTGTTTTGTTGCATAGCATTAGTCGACGATATAAATCTAGCTGCAACAGCTGCCCAGGTACCTGCAGTTAGGGTGGCTGAACTTGTTGAAGTATCAGAATTAGTACCATTGCCGATCCTAAATACTACATTTCCGGTATTGTTTACATAGAAGTCGTAAGGCTGAGGAATATTATTTGTTGATTTGGCAAGTATTTGATTTGGACCTAAATTATTTAATTTAATAAATGCAATTAAGGTCATGTCTGTTGTGCCGGTCATAGCTATATTGGCCGCGTGATTAACACTGGCATATTGATTTGACGCCGAACTAAATGTCAAAATGCCACCGTTTGAAGATGTATAGACTGGACTGCCAAATAGGGTGGCGTTGTTGTTATTTCCGCTCAAATCGTACCAAGTCCCTCCAGTACCAGGGTAGCTAGCTGGATTACCGGCATCTAAAAACAAGACTAGATTAGAGGAGGATAAGCCCATAGGCACTACTTTATTACTAATTGCATTTCTTGCAAATCTTACAGCGACCACACCTGAGCCTCCAGCACCAGACGCACCCCCGTTAGTTCCTCCGCTTCCGGCGCCACTATTGTTCGCTGCTGCAGTTGATGCTGTAGCGGTTGTATTACCTGCAGTACCGGCTGTACCTCCAGTTGTAGATGATCCTGGAGTTGAACCTAGGGTACCACCGCCACCACCAGCTCCTAAGTAATAGGTTGAGCTGACCAATGCACCTATCAGCCCGCCGGTATTAGCCCCCCAAGTGGTATAGGTAGATATGCCTGCACCACCAGCACCTCCTGTAGCAGCCGAGGCAGCCGTGCCGATTGACCCAACGCCGCCGCCACCACCGCCGGACCTATTTGCTACTATATTACTACTCCATCCTGTACCACCTGCGAAACCCGCAGAAGCAGTTCCACCCGCAGGTCCACTACCGTCCGCTGCTAGAGTAGATGATCCGCCGCCGCCGCCAGACGAACCGTTCTTGCCTGCGGCTAGAGCTGTAGAAGTGTTTGATGTAGCTCCGCCGCCACCACCACCAGCAGCAGATACCGATACAGATCCTCCGATAAAAGAACTCAAAGATCCATTATTTCCGGCTGTTGATGCAAGAGTTTGACTAGCTCCTCCCGCACCAACTGTGGCAGTATAAGTACCGCTAGTTAAAGATTGATTTGCGGAGTAGGTGACTGCACCGCCACCACCGCCGCCACCTGCATTCGATCCAATTGCACCCACTCCGCCTGAACCGCCACCTCCGACGACTAGCACATCAGCAACCAAAGTTCCTCCAGTAACAGTAAAAGTTGGAGTGCCAGATGTAAATACATAATAATAGTAATTATCATCAGCCCTATACTGTGCCGTACCAGTAGTAGATATAGTAGGTAGAGGTATAGTATATTTTAATTGGGACGCTGTTCGACTAATCGTTTTCCATGGCTGGCCAGTTACACCGCTCGATAAATTAGTATATCCATTAGATGTTATTGCTCCAGCTTTTCCATCTTTATTTATGGCAGGTGATGATACCGTAAAATAACTTTGTATTTTGCCATTGTTGACTACATAGCATGAAGAATTGGAGCTAGATGGAGGACAGTCAGTCAATTCGTTACCGCGACAATCTGTATTGACCTTTAGAGTTGAACCAGACCAAGAGGCTACTCCATTATTTAACTTAAGGCAAGATTTAGCATATTCAACCCCAGCTTCTGCCGCTAATTGCGCAAGTTGTCCGTAGTATTGGTTTTTCAATGCTACTCTGAGAGTTGACATACCTGTTACAGATACAAGAAGAACACTTATTAGAACAAGTGAAGCAATCATTACAGAAGGCAAAGCAAATCCAGCACGAAATAGTTTATTACTATTTTTTTGATTGTTCATCTATAAATATTCTATCATAAGCATTAAAATCTATGAAAAATCAACTTGAAATGTTATAATCAAAAAATGGAATCTGAATCTAAAGTAATAGTATATAAAACTTCTTGGTGTGCTTTTTGCCACACAGAAACTCAATGGCTGGATAGTCTTGGAGTTAAATATACCGCAAAAGATATAGAGGAAGATCAATCTGCATATGATGAATTAACCAAAAAAACCGGCGGACAATCAAGTGGTGTACCAGTTACAGATATTTCTGGTGAGATAATTTTTGGCTTTGATAGGCCTAAACTTACAGAAGCATTACAAAAAAATAAATTAATCAAATAATGTCAAAAACAAATCAAAATATAATATTGATACATGGTTTTCGTGGTACTCACAACGGTCTTTTTCTGATATCAAGAAATCTTTCTGCGGATTTTAATTGCTTCGTACCTGATATACCAGGTTTTGGAAAAGGACCAGCACTTGAGACATATAGTCTCGACGAGTACGTGCTATGGCTAGACAGTTACATAACAAAATTAAATCTTGATAAAAAACCAATTTTACTTGGCCACTCGTTTGGTAGCATCATTACTTCAGCCTATGCTACCAGATTTCCTGAAAATATTTCTAAATTAGTCTTACTAAACCCGATAGGCTATCCAGCTCTAGAAGGACCAAGATGGCTACTAACACAGTGTGCGGTTCTTTATTACGAAATAGGAAGCGTTTTACCAGAAAAAATTGCCCGAAAATGGCTATCATCACGCATTGTAGTTAACATAATGAGCATAACTCTTGCAAAAACTAAGCAAAAGCCTTTGAGGAAGTATATACATCACCAACATCGAAAATATTTCTCACGATTTCATGATGCAAAAACAGTTCTTGCAAGTTTCAAGACATCTATTTCTTATTCTGTTAAAAATTTTGCCTCAAGCATAAAAACTCCATCTCTTTTAATTGCAGGAGAATTAGACGACATTACGCCTTTATCAAGGCAAAAAAGTCTCGCCAAACAATTTCCTGACGCTACCTTAAAGATAATCAAAGGTGTTGGACATTTAACACATTACGAAACACCAGATCAAGTGGCTAACTTGATTCGACAATGGATTAAATAGTTTTGTGTATTAAGCTATCGTAAATTTCTTCAAATATCTCAAGTGTAGTAGTAATGTCATGAGTTTTAGCAATTTGAATACTTTTTGCGCTAAATCTTTCTCTTAACTCTGCGTCGTCAAGTATTTTTATTAAGGATTTTGCCATCTCAACTGAATCGTCTTTTTTCACAAGAAAACCATTTAAACCGTCTTGACATAACTCTTTTAAAGCTCCAGCATCTACTGCTACGACCGGCTTACCGCATGCTAAAGCTTCTAAGGTCGCAATACTTTGAAGTTCGGCTGGAGAGGGCATACAAAAAACTGTTGCAACATGATGCAAGTCTAATAGATCATCGTCGCTAACTCTACCAGAAAAAGTGACGTACTTTAGTAGATGATTTTTTTTGACTATATCTTCCAAATTACTTCTATCAGTTCCGTCACCAACTATAAGCAGGTGTACATCTCGTCCAGATTTACGTATCTGACTAAAAGCTTCTAATAGCACAAATAGATGTTTCTCGGCATCAACACGACCTATATAAGTGATCACTTGCTTATTGCGAGGTATCTTAAATTTTTTATAAGTAGAGACGCTTGCTTTCCCAGGTTTAAATTTTGACAAATCAATGCCATTGGAAACTGCTTTCATCGGCACGCTAATTCTTTCGTTGACCGTATACATGTCTATCGCAGATTGCGTAGGTAGGGTCACATAGTCTGCCTTTGAGTGAAATCTAGCACCGTATGCTTCAAGCATGTAATTAATAGGTCTGGCGAATGGAGCTAGTAATTTTAAATTATCCATCAAATTTTCAGGCATAGCATGATTTGTAGTAACGACTGGTATGCCTAGACGATTTCCGTACTTCATCACTGCTTGTCCAATCCTTAACAACATTTGAATGTGTATGATATCAGGCTTAAAATCATCTATTATTTTTTTGACTTCTCTGTCTGGATACAAGCTAACTCTGAAATTCTGATAAAAAGGAAAGGGTACACTAACCGTTCTATGAACAATATGATTTTGATCTTTTTCTGTATAGTGCTTACCAGTTTGGCTAGGAGCAATCACTATAACCTCATGGCCTCTATCGGCAAGTCCATGAGCTAAATTTCTAGTAAATGTTGATACACCGTTAATCGTGGGCCAATGTAAATCAGAGGCAATTAAAATTTTCATATCTGATAATTATAACATGATACAATTTCTAAAGATGAAATTATTTTTTGACGCTAGATATATAACTCCTGGACAACACGACGGAATTAGTAGATATTCGACCGAACTAGCAAAAGCCGTAAAAGAGCTTCATGAAAACACAACATTCTTGATATTTGATGATTTCCAGAAAAATAAAATTCCAAAAAATTCTAAATATTTAAAAATTCACAAACCAACATCTTGGAAAGAGCCGCTTACAGCGCTTGTATTGAATAGATTCAAGCCAGATGTGGTCTTTTCGCCGATGCAAACTATCGGTTCATTCGGAAAAAAATTCAAACTAGTTTTGACGGTGCATGATTTAATTTACTTCAGACATAATACAGCTCCTAAACAATTCTCATGGCCTGTAAGATTTTTGTGGTGGGTTTATCATCTTTCATTTATCCCAGAAAGATTTTTACTAAACAAAGCAGATATGATTGCAACGGTTTCAAAAACAACAGAAAATGATATTTTAAAAAATAAACTAACAAAAAGACCGATTGTGATAACAAAAAATGCCCCTACGTTTTTTGAAAGTAAATCATTTAATCGATATGATAATCCAAAAAATTTAATTTACATGGGTTCTTTTATCAAATATAAAAACGTCGAGACATTGATAAAATCTATGGTGTTGCTACCAGAATTTAAACTGCACTTACTGAGTAAAATTTCTGAAAAAAGAAAACACGAACTTATGTCTTTGTCGAATGAGAAGTCAAATATTATTTTCCATAACGGCGTGAACGATTCCGAATATCACAATCTGTTAGTCAATAATGCGATTTTGGTTACTGCTAGTCTAGATGAAGGCTACGGACTTCCTGTTGCTGAAGCTCTCATAAATAAAGTTCCCGCTGTGGTCAGTGACATTCCAATTTTTCATGAAGTAGCAGGACCAGGTGCGCTATATTTTAGCGCCAAAAACCCCAAAGATTTTGCTAGAAAGATACAACAAATACAAGATAAAAAGATCTATCAGAAAACTGCTTCTTCTGGATACGAATATGTAAAACAATTCACTTGGAAAGACTCAGCTAAATTATTACTGGATGAAATCGATTCTAATCTGTTAAAATAAGATAATGGCGAACAAAAAAATACGTCAAAAAAAACCCGCTTCAGTCCTGAATCGCAGGGCTTCTTTTGACTATACCCTCGGAGATGAGTTAACTGTAGGAATAGTTTTGAGAGGTATAGAAACTAGAGCTGCTCGCGATGGCCACGTACAACTAAAAGGCTCTTATGTAAACATCAAAGATAACGAACTGTGGTTAAATAATGCTAGTTTCTCTCTGAAAATAAACGAAAAAAATCAACCAAACAGAACTGTTGATTTAACACCGAGAAAATTACTCGCAAGCAAGAAACAAATCGAGTCTCTGGCAAAAAATCGTCAAGCCGGTTATACAGTCGTACCAATCAAACTTTTAACAGGCGGTAGATTTATAAAACTGATTATCGCACTAGGAAAAGGCAAGAAAAAATACGACAAGCGAGAGACGCTCAAAAGAAAACAAGCAAGCCGTGAAGCCAGTAGATTAATTAAAAACAGATAGGCTATAATTATTTTATGAAACTATACTCTTGGAATGTAAATGGAATACGTGCGGCGTTAAACAAAGGAACCTTTCAAAAGTTTCTTGAAGCCGAAAATCCCGATATTTTGTGCTTGCAAGAAACAAAAGCCGAACAAAAACAAGTTGACGTAGATTTCGAAAATTATTTTGAATATTGGTCTTCTGCGAAAAGGAAAGGCTATTCAGGGACAGCTATTTTTACCAAAGAACAGCCATTGTCGATAATTTATGGTTTTTCTCCTGAGATAAATTCCAAATACAGGCTAGCTCACGACATATATGGAGACGTTTCTGACGAAGGCAGAGTTATAAGCGCCGAATTCGATAGTTTTTATGTTGTAAATGTCTATACTCCAAACGCAAAAGAAGACTTGTCTAGGCTCAAATTAAGACACGAGAGCTGGGACCCGGCATTTTTAGAACACGTAAAATCATTAGAAAAAAAGAAACCAGTTCTGATGTGTGGTGACTTCAATGTGGCCCATGAAGAAATAGATTTAGCTAGACCAAAAGAAAACATAGGTAAGCACGGTTTCACCGACGAAGAACGAGAAGGTTTTACTAAACTAATTAGCGCAGGCTTTACAGACACTTTCAGGATTTTTGAAAAGTCTGGTGGGTTTTATAGCTGGTGGAGTCACTGGGGTAAGTCTCGAGAAAGAAATGTAGGTTGGAGAATTGACTACTGGCTGGCGTCTAGTAAAATTACCCAAAAAATTACTGATGCAAAAATTCACCCAGAATATTTAGGATCCGATCATTGCCCAGTCAGTGTAGAGGTTAAAATATGAAAAAATTTGCAGCATTTGACATAGACGGCACAATTTTCAGATCCGGGCTCTATAGAGAAATTGTCTACGAATTACTTTCAAAAGATCAGATACCATCAGAAATTGTCAAAGAATTCGCCGATCTTGAAACTGATTGGCGCAAAAGAAAGAGCGATAATGCTTTTAAAAATTATGAACAAGCTATGGCTGAAGCAGTAGATAAAGTCTTGCCAAAAATTAAAATTAAAGATTTTGAATCTGCAGCGGAAAATGTACTTGAAAGATTAGGTGAATATGTATATGCATACACAAGGGACCTTGTTTTAAAACTTAAAAATGAAGGATACACATTAGTTGCTATTTCAGGTTCTCAGGAAGAGCTAGTGAGGCCATTTGCTCAAAAATATGGCTTTAATATTTGGGTTGGTCAACATTATAAAAGAGGTGATGAGTATTTTACTGGTGAAATTAATAAAACCCATAAAGACAAAGATGTCATACTTAGACAAATTGTTTTTAATAATGGCTTGGATTTTAGTGGAAGTATTGCAGTCGGCGATAGTAAAGGCGATATAGGTATGCTGAGTATAGTAGAAAATCCAATTGCTTTTAACCCTGAAAGGGAGTTGTTCGAAGAAGCAAAAAATAAAGGTTGGAAAATTGTTATCGAAAGAAAAAACATGATTTATGAGTTACACCCACATGAACAATACTACGTACTGGCATAAACAAACAGCCGAAAACCCACTTTATAAAGATTTTGATTGGAATAAGCCAGAAAAACAATCCGAAAGAGGCAAACTAGGTATTATAGGTGGCCAATCTTCGGGTTTTATTGCTGTGGCGGAAAGCTATAATATCGCCAAATCATCTAAAATAGGTCAGATTAGGGTATTACTTCCAGATTCTTTGAAAAAAACAGTCCCGATTTCTTCAGAAGAAATGATTTTTTCTATGACAAATTCAACCGGTGGGCTATCAAAAGAGGCAGAGTCAGATGTTTTAGCTTTGATTAAATGGTCAGATGTATGTTTGATGATTGGTGACTCGGGTAAAAGTAGTGAAACTGCGATATGTTATGAAAACACGATATCAAAAACAGAGTCTCCAATAATTATTACTAGAGACGCTGTGGATCTACTTCTCAATTCAGTCGATTTAATTTTAAGTAAACCAAACGTTGCTCTGGTAATGTCTTTTGCACAAATGCAAAAATTATTTAAAAACTGTTACTATCCGATTATTTTGAGCTTTAATATGCAGCTTACTCAGCTCGTAGAAGCATTGCACAAATTTACAATAACATATCCAATATCAATATGCGTATACTATCAGGCTAGTATTGTTATAGCCTCTGGAGGTGAAGTGACTACTACTAAATTTGAAAAACCTATGGATATATGGCGCGGAATTACAGCGACAAAAATGGCACTAAACTGGATATATAAAAAAGAAGATCCGCTACAGTGCTTTACTGCAGCGGTTATCTAAACATTTGGTACCGCGAGCCGGACTTGAACCGGCACGTCCGAGAGGACACCAGATTTTGAGTCTAGCGTGTCTACCAATTCCACCATCGCGGCATGTTTTTAACACTAGCATTATATCTAATATGCTCGAATTATTGTACAATAGATTTAACTAATTATCTAGCTATGAAACTATTCAATAAAGACCACAATGAAAGTTACAAAAAAAACCACGAAGCAGCAGGCAATGTGGTTAGAGCTCAAATAAATCATATCTATGATAATAAAGAAAATCCATATCAAAGAACTCACTCTCAAAGAGTGCGTGCAGATGAAGAAGGTCTAAAGCACTATCACTCTGCGTGGCAAGAATACTATCAAAAATACTACGAAGGTTTTTATGCAAAACAGTACAGTCAAGAAAACGATACAACGCAAAATATAAAGTCAGAACTTAAATCTAAAATCGAAAAAAGATCAAAAAAAATTAAGTCTAGCAGACACTTTAAACCCCTGTTTTTTGCAACTTTGACTATCGTAATTTTACTAGTACTACAATATAGTCAAATAATAATCGGTGGAATTTATACATTTATAGCGCCAGGTACAGTTAATAACCGGAATATAGTATTAAATCCAATTAAAGACAGTTCGGTGTCACCAGAACCAAGACTGATAATACCAAAATTAAATATTGATGCACCTGTTTTTTATGATATCGCCAATGATTATGACTCCCAAATGAAAGCGATGGACAATGGCATAGCTCACTTTGCCATACCGGGAGCATCGAGCCGTCCCGGAGAGAAGGGCAATACTGCGCTTGCGGGACACTCTGCTAGCGGAATGTTTTCTAGTGGAGATTATAAATTTATATTTGCCGTACTAGAACGGCTACAGCCTGGAGACGTAATTTATGCAAACTACAAATCAGTAAGATACACATATGTAGTGGATCGTACTGAAATAGTATCACCTAAAGATTTAGATAAGCTTGTGATAGGAGAAGAAAAACCCTATTTGACACTTATTACTTGCGTACCGGTCGGAACGGCTAATTCAAGATTGCTCGTTTTTGCAAATCAAATCAGCCCAAATCCATCAAACGCAAGTATGGCAACACAAAAATCAACCAATACAACAGCAATGCACGATAGTAGTCAAAGTTTGTTAGATTGGATAGTAGGCCTGTTCCGCTAATCTACAATCATTTTGATTCTTGATAAACTAAAGCCAGATTGAATTACTTGAAAACAATAAACAAACTTTCCATTTTCAGTATAAGCAACAGCCTGGTCACTAGAGCATGGAATCAAAGTGTTGACATTAGACCCGTCAAACTCCCGAATAACTAGATTACCTTGGTTATTTGTCCATATATAATCGTCGTTGAACCAATTAGCATCACTTACTTGACCTGGAATCGAAAAAGAGCCTTTCGTATTATGTTCAAAGTAGTAATATCCAAAATTGGATCCAAATTGTAGAAGTATATAGTCAGATTTAGGACTAAAAGAAAGTTTAGTTAAATTTGAAAGTATATTCATCGTATCTATGTTAAGCATTTTTTCCGATAATTTATCTTCATATCCCGGAAATTTTCCATTCCAAATTTCAAGATTATTTCCTTTTAATAAGGCTAAATAGTCGTTGCCTTTGTAGTTACCGCCTGAAATTGCAGTTATTTCATCAGGGGTAGTTGATTTATAAAGCTGGGTTGAAGATTCATCACCATCTCTGTATATATTTAAAATCGTAGCTCCGTTTTTGTTACTTGAAAGATGTGATCTAAAAAATACCCATTTAGAGTCATAGATACTAAAAGAATCTACATAATTTGCAATAAGTTTTTGAACATTGGAGTTTACGTCGATTCGTTTAAATTCTCCCTTAGTTGTAGTTCCGTAAAAAATGTTACTGTTAGAATCTAAAAAATTAAGATCATTAAAATCGGTTTTGACTATATTAGTAATATTTTTACTTTTCTCTGGAGATTTAGTGTCTAAGGATATCCAGTAAATCCTGTTGTCTATGCTTGCACTTAGAAGCACAAATCTGCCTTCTTTATCCCAAACATGGAGATTGTACGTCGCTTTGTCTTTGTTTGAAAAATTAAGAACACTTTCGGGCAAACTTAAGTTCTTTGTTGATACATCATCATTTTTAATATCTAACAAGTCAAAGTTTGATTCTTTGTCGGTTTTCTGAACTATAATATAGCGATTATCTGGCGAGACCAGAGTTTTATAAACCGACTGGTAAGTAGCGACTTGCGAGGTGGATTTATTTTTTGGAATTAGTATCGGATAATCAAGCCAATATAACGTACCGCTTTGGGTATTGATATCTTTAGTCCATGTCTCGTATCCGTTTTTAGAAATTTCGAAGTGATGAATTTTAGGAGTTACGCTGAACTTGGTAGGCGTATTCGACCCCATCACTTTGCCATCGATACTTACCATAGCTCCTGCCGGTGCAGTCTTAAATTGAACCAACGCATTTTGTTCCAAAGTACCGCTACCGCGATTAAATCTATAACCTAAGGCTACTGAGAGCAAAAAAAGTGTAATGACAATTGCTGCAATACTCATCAGTCCATATACGGCAGTTCTTCGAATAATTTCTAGTTTAATTTTTTGCTTGTTAAACATATTAGTTTCTCTAAACAATTATATATCAGTTTATAGTTTTGGTTAAATTCTTATGTTATTATTAGTTATTATAAACATATCGCTTATGTATAGTGCTAATCAAGAAGTTAGAGGAATTATCAAACATGAAAGATAAAGATATAGTAAAAATCAATGGACGCAACTATAGCGTTAAGTCAGGTAATCAGTTGAATACGAATAATAAAAATGGTTTAGTTAAATCTACTCGGACGGTAATTAAATCAGATAATATTCATAGTTCAACAAAAAAATCACAGACACTTATGAGAAAAGCTGTACCAAGACCAGAAAACACAAAATCTAAGGTCGCCAGATCTATGGATATAGCAAAAAGCGCTCGAGTTTCACGCTTTGCACCTAACCCAATAATGAAAAAAACAGTTTCTAAAACTCAAATTACCAATCAACCTCCTATAAATCCGATTTTACATAGAGTAAACAAGTCCATGGAGATGATTAAAAACTCACAACCCGCTAGAACACTTACAGAAATTAAAGAAGAGGCAATCAAAAAAAGTATAAACGAAACAAAACCTACAGCTGTAACGAAAAAAAAATCAAAACTGAACAAAATAACAAAAAACAAATATTTATTGGTAATGTTGATAATAATTTTTATTAGTGTCGTAATATATCTTTCCTATCAATATGTACCGGCTGTATCTATAAGAATTGCTGCATCTCAAGCCGGAATAAATGCAAGTTATCCTACTTATACACCAGATGACTATGGCGTTTATGGACCAGCGATATCCCAAGATAAAAAGGTATTAATTAAATACAAGCAAAAAAATGGCGACAAAATGTACACAATATCACAATCTTATTCAAACTGGGACTCAAGTGCGCTTTATGAAAACCTTGTAAAAACATGG
>Ga0214923_10002727_pt1 | contig 23001 bp, 21 predicted proteins | sample LL1510_MetaG_FD_177993 | JGI IMG/M metagenome (GOLD analysis project Ga0214923, IMG submission 177993) | Freshwater microbial communities from Lake Lanier, Atlanta, Georgia, United States - LL-1510 | ecosystem: Environmental > Aquatic > Freshwater > Lake | place: USA: Georgia | collected...
AAATCCTAATTTAATAGCCTTAAACGCATCGCCGCCCTAGCTCAGTCGGTAGAGCGTCGCTCTCGTAAAGCGAAGGTCATGAGTTCGATTCTCATGGGCGGCTCCAGGGAGTTAAACAAAATAACCAATGGAAACAGACCTAAATTGAAAAGTAAAAATGAATTCATTTGGCTACTCTTAAAATCTATTTTGATTATTGGCTATTTGATAACAAGAATATTAAGTCTTCTTGAAATTTATTCAAGAGTATGCTCCAAATTTAGATTGGCACTCACCTAAAAGGCTACAATCTGCACATGAAAGTATATAAGCTTCAATTTTCAAAAATAATTGAGGTAATCTCATCAAAACCTCAAGCGTTGCATGGAAGCATTCTATTTATCATATTCATCATAAACGAGATAATATCTTGGCCCTTGCTGCGGCTATCGAATGTTTATAACGGAGAATCAGATTTCATAGATTTACGTTGGCTCTGGTACGCAGCAGAATGTTACAGCGAAGTTGGATTGGAAATTTATGGGGAAAAAGGTACGTATTGTGGGGGATACCAATACGGGATTCTTCCTATTAAGTTTATAAATTTTTTCAATATCCCAGAACTGTTGGTTCAAGTTTTAGGATATTCTTTCATGGCATTTTTTTGTTTTTTAATGTCAAATTATTTATACCCATTGTGTTCGCTTACTCCTTATAAATACACCTTGTTCTATTTAGTTTCTACCTCTCCCGTTATGATGCTATTCGTTCAAAGGGGACAAATTGACCTACTTGTAACCTTTTCAGTCTTTCTTTCAATAAAAATTTTATCAATGCCAAAAGCATCCTGGATCTTGGCTGTAGCATCTGTGAGTCTATTAAGCTTGGTCACACTAATTAAGATTTATCCAATCTTGATTATATTTCTTGCGAGTGCTTTATCCAAAAAACATCTTTTCAAATTTATTCATTTGGCACCTCTGCCAATTTTACTTCCTTATTTAATAAGCGATTTGTCTCTAATCCCAGTGAAAATTAATAGCTATGTTGATGGAACCAGTATGACTTTTGGATATTTAAATATTGCTACACAGATCAATAATAAACAAAGCTTCCAATTAAGTAGTATAGAAATTATGATAGCGAGTTTAGTTTTCCATTTGATTCTACTATTCACTACATTAATAATATGTAGCAAAAAATTATCACTAATTAAACGCAAAGAGATTTTAGGGCCTAACAATGCATTTCCCTATTTAGTATGGACACTTACCTTCTTGGCGTGTTATTTCTTAGGAAATAACATTGATTTCCGACAGATATTTGCTATGTTGGCGATTGTATATCTTTGTAGAGCGATAGATAAAGTAAAAGTAACACAGTCACTTGTAACATTACTTATTTTTAATAATTATCTGAGTTATCAAAGTGGTGGTATGGAAGTTTTTGGAGACATCAGCATTGCTTTGACAGCAATGATTCTAGCGTCATGTCTAATTTTGGCTTTACGAGTCCACTTTATTGGACGAAAATGTTCACTATTGGCTCTTTAAATTATCCCCACTGTCTAGGTGGAATAAATCGGTCAGAGTGAATTTATCTTGTACAGAACAAGAGCTTTTTAGTGGGTAATTTCCACTAATTTAACGCTGAGTGCGTTGCTAGAGATGTTACTGGGTGTTGTCGGATTAGGAATTGCGTTACCCACCTCGTTAGTCTAGCGTTTCAGAATAAGCCTCAGATTTGTTCTGGTATCGGATTAAATTTTATATCCACTCGCCAGTGCATCTTCATGAAACATTCTTACCGTATCGAGCGAGTACTCAGATAGGTCTTTCCCTATCAATTCCAATTTCTTCAAAATGTCTGACGTGGCGGTAATTATATGACACCCAATGTCGTTGGCCTGAATCACATTTAAAAGTTCTCTTGGACTAGCCCAGATAAGTTTGGCTTTTGGCTTTTTATTCATTATTTCCAGGGCTTCCTTCATAAAGGGAATCGGGTCTCTTCCTGTATCTGCGATTCTCCCGGCAAATACTGAAATGAAAACATTTGAAGATCCATCAATAGAGTCTATGACTGTTTCCACTTGATCCGTAGTTAGAAGTGCGGTCACGTTAATGGCTACCCCTTCAGCGGAGAGTTCTTTGATAACGGTTTTAGTGCTTTGACCCGCAGAGTTCGTGATTGGAATTTTAACATTAACATTTTTTCCCCAACTCGCGATCTCTAAGCCTTGAGAGATCATTTCATCAGCCTCGTCGCTGAAAACTTCAAAGGATATTGGTTTGTTCTGAATCGAAGTGATCACTTCCTTGGCGAAAAGTTTATAATCATTTATTCCTGCCTTGCGCATCAATGTTGGGTTCGTCGTTAATCCTTTTATGAAAGGTTTCTTCGCCATCTCTATCATGGTTTGAAGGTCTGCGCCGTCAGCAAACAAATTTACTTTCATATCCTGAAGGCTATTTATCATTTTCTCGCTCCAATATTAGTGTGGTTGCTTCAAGTAGAGACGATACCGTAGTGAAAGGAGGTTTTGGTTGCGACTCAGAGTAGTCGTAATTTATAAAAAAGCATTCACACCCAACCTGCTGTCCAGCACCAATGTCTTTCCACCGATCTCCTACTAAATAGCTGGAACTCAGGCTCAAACTGAGTTCATATGCTGCTCTCTTGAGAAGGCCAGGTCTTGGTTTTCTACACCCACACGAATCCTCAGCTTTGTGTTCACAGACATAGAAGTGCTCTATCCCAGTCTCTGCAGAAATCATCGAGTTCATTTTATTAACTAGTCGTCTCGTTATAAATCCATGGGCGATATCGGGTTGATTGGTAACAACAACAACAATGAGCCCAATTGACTGCAAGACAGATACTGCTTGTCTCACTCCTTCAAGAATGACCACTTCATCTAATCGCCTGGGCGCGAAAGGTTTGTTCCCTCTAATTAAAGATTCGTTAACAACACCATCACGATCTAAAAATACGGCAGATTTCAAATTACCACTTTGTCGCATTAGTTTTAATTTTAGGATGGGAGACCATTAGATGCCACACAATGGCTTGAAATGCTTCTGAGTGTGGTGTTACTGCCGCAGAGTTTATTGGTGGAATTACCAAACAATGATTCGCAAACTTATGTGTGTGTCCCCCTTCACGACCAACTATTCCCATTACTTTTGCACCTTTCAATTTCGCATAATCAATCGCAGAGCATAAGTTTGTGCTAACTCCTTTATCAAGATCGCCACCACCCACTGATAAGATAAGCACACAATCTCTAGCACTTAATTTACTAACAGATAAATAGCCAACAAAAATTGTTTCAAAACCTTCATCATTCGCCCTTGCGGTCAATTCAGAAACATTATCTGTGGGTGCATAAGACTCAATTCCTGCAAGTTTGCGAAAATCGTTAACCGCATGACTTGCGTTACCAGCACTACCCCCGACTCCAAGAATGAAGAGCCTTCCGCCGGAATTCCTCACCTCAACAAGCGAATCAATCATTTCTTCAATTTTCGAAGTGTCTATACTTTCTGCAATTTTTGAGACTTCTTTCATGTATTCTATTGTGAAACTCATCTTGCCTCCCTCTCAATACTGTGGTCTCACTCATCGAGAGACTACTGTAAAACTATCTCACTGATTTACCGCTAGCTGATTTCTTCGCCTTAAGTTTAGCCCCCGCGCCTTAAAGAGTCTTTTCGGTAAGAGTAGGGGCGCTCTCCTTTGCACGTTTTGTCTTTTTCTTTACTCCGGGGGGTTCTTGAAATTACGGGATTATCTGGCCAGAGGACTTCATAGTTAAAGTCTGTTTCAGTAGTTCCTGAGGTGACTGATACGTTTGACTAATGACCTAAAAACTTATAGAAGTGCTTGGTGAGTTGGTGGATAAACATCCTCTGTTCCATCGCAAAGAGCTGGGAACTAGCCGCGATGACTTTGATGCTATGTCAGCTCCTATCGTCCGGTAGGTTTGCTCATGAGGTATGGTCTACAACTCGGAATCTATTTATAGCATTCTTGACTCATGCTAGAAAGCTAACAAGTCTGATTTGTGGAGTATGAACGACCTTCGAATTCGTGTGCTTGGTTCAAACCTTTATAAGTTGACCAATAAATTTTACCAAGAGGAACGAATCACTCGTCGAGCCACTCTCTGGGAGTGGGTCAGTTACCATTAACTTTACGGTGTTGTGACAAAATTTTAAGCTAACAGAGTAGTAGTGGTATTGAGGTATTTAGGGCATTAGCATTGCTTTTATGGTAGTACTACTAGCAACATATCCAATTTGGGCTTTATAAGTTCACTCGAGGAGACTAAAAGCCATAAATGTTCCCCTTTAAGAGTTGTTCCGTTGCCTATATCAACAATAATTATTGGGACCTAGTTTTAATCATGGGACAATGAATTCTAATGTTGTGTAAGATAGCATCATGTTCCGAATCCCTTACACAGATTTTTCGTACAGAAACGCACAGGTCAAGAATCAACTCATGGACAATTTTGAAAAAGTTATAGATTCAGGAATATATGTTTTAGGATCAGAAGTGAGTCGTTTTGAGAGCTTATTTTCAAAGTACGTTGGAACCAAATTTGCAGTAGGCCTCTCAAATGGAACCTGCAGCCTACATTTGAGTTTGAAAACACTAGGCCTACAACCTGGGGATGAGATAATTACACCAACCAACTCTTTTTTGGCCTCGACATCAAGCATAGTTATTGCTGGATTTGTTCCCGTCCTTGTAGATGCAGACGATGACATGAATATTGATGTCAATAAAATCGAAGAGGCAATTAGTCCAAAGACACGAGCAATAATGGTTGTTCACTTAACAGGTAGGCCGGCAAGAATGGACCCTATTATGGAAATGGCCACGAAATATGGCTTACTCGTCGTTGAAGATTCTGCTCAAAGCATCGGAGCTCGATACAAAAATAGAAAAATTGGAACTTTTGGAACTTTCGCGAGCTTCAGTCTCCACCCATTAAAAAATTTACATGGGTATGGAGACTCAGGTGTTATTACAACTGACTCTTCTGAGATAAATGAAAGATTACGTATTGTGAGAAATCACGGCCTTGTTGATCGAGAATCCTGCGTAGATTTCTCGTATAACTGCCGAATTGATGAGTTACAAGCAAGTCTTATTAACGTAAATATAACTAAGTTAGATGAGTGGACAGCTGAGCGAAGACAGATAGCACATTCCTATAACGAAAAGTTAAGGGAATATGTTGTTACGCCCGAGGAAAGTATCGATGAATTTCACGTTTATCAAACGTACGTAATACGAGTACTAGAAAGAGACAAACTACTCGCCCATTTGCGTAATATCGGTATTGAGGCTACCGTTCACTATAAAACCTTAATTCACAAACAGCAAGCAATTAAAAAAGTCAAGTCACGCATAATGGATGTATCAAACTCTGAAAAATTATCGAAACAAATCATGAGTTTACCCTTGTATCCAGGATTAAGCGAAGAGAAAATAAACGATATCGTCGAAGCCATCACAAATTATTTGGGGAAACATGAAATTTCACGTCCCTTATAATTATTTACCCCAGCAATTTGGAGACAGACCTGATATTTTCTTAAAGTGGGGCGAGTTAGCTAAATCTGGTGAATTTACTTTAGGTCCATATGTACAAAATTTTGAAAAAAAATTTGCTGAGTATATGGGAACTAAATTTTGCATTTCGACAAATACAGGTACTGATGCCCTAATTTTGTCCCTTAAAGCAGTAGGCGTAAAAAATGGCGACGAAGTAATAACTGTCCCGAATACTTTTTACGCCACAGTCGGAGCGATCGTGGCATGTGGAGCAGTGCCCGTTTTTGTAGACGTAGATGAACGAATGCAAATTGATAGCACTAAGCTGGAAAAAAAGATAGGAAAGAAAACCAAAGCTATGATTCCTGTTTATTGGGGTGGCGCAGGCCCTGAAATGGATTCAGTTATCAATATCGCAAGAGCACACAACCTAAAGATTGTTTCTGATGCATGTATGGCAATTGGAGGATATTATTCTGGGAGAACTGCAGCAAATTGGGGCGATGTAGTCGCCTACAGCATGCATCCGTTAAAGAGTTTAAATGTAATGGGTGACGGTGGTGCAATATCGACGAATAATCCAGAATATGCAAAATGGCTTATAAAGTATCGTAATCATGGCATGATAAATCGCGATGAAATTGACTTTTACGGTGTAAATAGTCGTATGCAACCATTACAAGCTGTAGTGGCCGATCTAGAGCTAGAAAATCTAGATAAAGTCGTAGCTAGAAGAAATGAAATAGCTTCAAAATACGATAGAGATCTATCGCCTTTGGCTCCCCGTGTTTTAGTTCCACCAAGATTAAGCAATGACATTGAAACATTTTGTCTTTACATGTTGCAAGTAGACAACAGGAATGAGTTAATTTCTTTTCTGAACACGGTTGGCGTAGAAGCTAAAGTACATTATCCAGTGCCATTACATCTACAAAAAGCATCACAGGTAATTGGTATAGATTATCAGAACTTAGAAAACTCTGAATCTCAAGCAAAAAAAATTATTACAATACCTTGCCATCAGTTTCTAAAGGAGGAACAAGTTGATTTTGTAATTAAATCTATTCAAGATTTTTATTCATAAAAATTCTAATTCGATAAAGTTGAATTAGAATGGAAAAGATATCAGAAAATTTTGGGGTTCGCCTTTGAGCCTTATGTTTGTTAATTGTTTGCTTCTTTATCTTAAAACTGATTTGAGAAATACTTATGTTTTCAATTATGGCACCAGCGATTAGCCATAAACCGTAAGCATGGCCGCTTGTTGGTTTAAGCCACCTAGAGTAAAAACTGACAGGCGCAATAAAATTTGCTGTAGATTGCTTGATCTCAGGGAAGAGAATGAATTGAACGATCACCTGGAGAATGTGTGAGGTAAATCTTTTTATAGGGGGGCGGTTCACAGGATTGGCTCGCCAGAGAATTTTAAGCCCCAGATTTAGTGGCTCTTCTAAGAAAATCTGAAGAGATTTCGAATCAACTTGGTCATTGCCTGGAATCTGCGTGAGCCAAACGTCTTCAACAAATCCCATTTTTTGCAAGAGATTTAATGAACTAAACATGCTTTCTGCCAGTCCCAATCTAGCGGGATGGTAAATCTTCTCTGCTATTAAGACCTTAGAATTTCGGCGCAGTAATAAAATCGACTCTTGAATCGCATGCGATGTCTCGTTATCAGATGACCCATCATCGATGAAAATAAACCCTAAATGTAGATTACTTGCAGCGTAATTAAGGGCAGACAAGCACTCTAGGGTTGTACTCATCGTTAATTCCCTCGTTTCATGACAAAATATGGTGAAAACAAGAGTCTTGTATGGTCTGTTCATAAATAAATACTATAGTAAAACATTCTGATAATATTAACTCATGATTGTTGTCGCGGGTGGGTCTGGTTATTTGGGTTCATCTGTCATAAGCTACCTGCAGAGTTCGCAAGAGCATGAGATTGTTAATATTTCTTCAAAAAAAAGTGGTCTTCGTGGAACTAGACTTAAAGAATTTTTAATAGATCTAACTAAGTATGAAGACGTACTAGGAGCCTTATCTTCATTAGAGGAGAAAAGTGTCTTAGCAATAATCAATTTAGCAGGGAGGAGTAAGAGAAGAAGCCAAACGGACCCAGTATTATCAAGTTTTTTGTCTTTAATGCATTCCTGTAACCACGATGTCGAAATTCTTTTCAACTTAGCAAAATTCATGAGCGAAAATTCTAAGTTCTTTCAGAGAAATGCCAAACTTATTGATGTAGGGTCGCTTTGGGCTTCACACACTCCCTTTTCTGGTACATATCTCGACTTAGGAAATGAGCCTGATTTAAGTGTTTTACTCGCGAAAACTAGTAAGAAAACTTTAGTAAAGTACCTTGCTAGAGAATTAGGGAAAATGGGTTTTACAGTCAATCAGATTACTCCTGGTTGGTTTCCTAAACCCTCAGGAACACCAAGAGAAGATTACATTAAGGGTGTTGTGGAGAGAATACCAATCGGTCGAATTGGAAAGCCTATAGATTTATTCCCGGTAATCGATATGTTGATATCCTCTCGAGCGACATATGTGAATGGGCAAGAGATTGTGGTGGATGGGGGGTTTAGTATTTACTAGAATTCAATTCAGTGTGCTTTCAACTTAAAATAGAACGGATTCTATTGCTAATAGCAGGTGAGCTAAGTCCAAGTTGGTCAAGCAACCAATTCTGTGAGCCATATAAGTGAGATGGTAGAGTTGGGAGGCAAAAATGCAAAAATCTATGATTCATTCCTGACTTCATCAAGTACAAAGAAAATTGAGATGCAAGCCCCCCGGGAGCAATATGCTCTTCCACCACAACCACCAAAGCATTCTTAGGTATCAGCTTTGAAATATTCTGAAAACTTTCAAGATCAATCTGAAGCAAACTAAGGACCTGACTGGAAATACCCCAATCATTTAGAGTGCTTGATGCTTCAATCACATTACTAGTTATTGTTCCGTAAGTAAGAAAAAATACATCGTACTCATAATTTTCCTTTCTAAGTAATCTGCCAAACCCCAATTTAGGGTCGAAGTCAGTTGCAAAATCTAAATTTGGCTCTCCCGCCTTTCCTAGCCTGAGATAAACTGGGTGTTGTCTTCGCTTAATAATCTCCTTTAAGGAATGCTCAACAGAATTAGGATCGCAAGGTGTCCAAATCTCTAAGTTAGGTATAGTGGAGCAAATAGCTATATCCTCTTGGGCATGATGGGTGAATCCAAGAGTTGGGTAGGATAGACCTGCGCCCATTCCAACTACTACAACCGGTAAATCTTGATAGCCAAGATCGTTCCTTACAAACTCAAAAGGTCGTAGAATAGAGAAAGTTGCGATGGTGTAGCAGAATGGTCGGTAGCCCCCCATAGCTAAACCCGCAGAAATTCCAATCATCGACTGTTCAGCAACACCAACATTCAAGAATCTATTAGGGTAATTTTCTACAAATTCATTAATTTTCCCAACAGGCGAAATATCAGCAGCTAAAACGACTATATCTTCGTGCTCTAAAGCTAGATTGTTTAGGGTTTCTGCAAATTTATTTCGCATTCTAAATCAGAACCCCAATTCCTTTAAGGCTAAAGCAAATTCTTGGTGATTGGGTGAACGATAGTGCCAGATCGACTGTGACTCCATAAATCTAATCCCTTTTCCCTTAATGGTAGAAGCAATTATCGCGAGACAACCAAAATTCTTCGGCACTTTTGCAAATTGCAATTTGAGATCATCGTAGCTATGACCATCAACAGAATACGTACTCCATCCAAAACTTACCAATTTTTCTTGCAAAGGGTACAAAGCAGGATGGGTGACAGACGTCTTTCCCACAGTCTGCATGTCATTGTTGTCAATGATTAGTAATAAATTTTCTGCTTTAAGCGAAGGAGCATTTAAGATATTTTCCCAAGTTGATCCTTCCTGAAGCTCGCCGTCTGATATCAAAGCCACAGTTAATCCGTCATTAATTTTGTTTAAGGCTTTAGCGCTAAGAACTTTTGAAATAGAAAGACCAACAGCTAAGCCTAACCCATGGCCCAAGCTCCCAGTCGAAGCAATTATCCCGGGTTGCCCGCGATCTGGGTGACCTCCAAACAAGGAACCATCAGCTCCAATTTTTTCAAAAACCCCTTCTGGTAGTTGCCTTAACGTTTCTAAAACTACGAGCTGAGCAAGATAGCCATGGCCTTTAGACATAATAAATTGGGGATTGACAAATCGTGGCATGAGTTCTCGATACACAGAGTCGACAATCTCAAGGCAAGAGAATGCAGGAGCCAAATGCAAAGCCCCACTATTTTGAGAAAGTTCCAACAGTTTTTTCCTAAGCTCTCTCGACCTTAAGTTCAAGTCACTCAAGCATTCCCCCTTTCTTTATCTCTGAAAAAACTTCTGAATTCCTCGGCTCAGACTATCTGAAATACTGTAGCCGAGCACACCAATAAGTTTCCCGTTATCGTATTTTATCTCACTAACTATTGCGCTAGAGCTCTGTAATTCGATTTGAGATTTGACGCCCGAAGCAGTAATCATGAGCTTTGCTACATCTAAGAATGTCATCGAGTTACCAGAAACTACATTAAAAGTGCCCACTGTAGTTTGATGTAGATCAACTGCAATCCTGGCAAAGTCTTCAACCCAGATATGATCTCTCATATCTTCGCCATTACCAAGTAATTTTATATTATTGCTATCAACAATATTGCGGTAGAAGCGATTCGGCCCATAGCTATTATGGGGATCACCAAGGCCAAATACTGCACTACTTCGCAAAATTAATGTCTCCAGACCTGACACGCTTAAAAGCAATTCTCGACTTAAGTGCATGGATCCATGAAGCGTGTCAGGAATTGGTTGATTCATCTCAGTTCGTACCCCGAGCCCCCTTGAGCCATAGACAGCGTCAGAACTCACATAAGTGATCTTAATTTTTTTGTTGACAGACTCTAGTGCTTTTAACAGTATTATCAGCAAATTGATATTTTGTGAGTACATTGCGAGAGTTTTGCATGGCGTGGGCCCGACACTAAAAAAAATACTTTCAAACTCTTCTTTCGCTACAAGTCTGCTTACACTTTTGAAATTAGTCATATCTATTTCAGATCTTGAGATAGTCAAAAAGTCCATGTTACGAATTCTTAGTTCTGATATGAAAGCTTTTGATAGAAACCCAGTGCAGCCATAAACTAGAGTTTTAGCTGGCATTCGATGCTTCTCCTCTCTGGCGGTACACACGGAACTTCTGTAGAGTCGTGCGTGAAAGTGTATTCGAGGAGTCTATGATTATTGTATCGTGAAAGATGAAACTTCCGGCCTCTAAGGAATAAACAATTTCGGGCCAAGGTGTCACCAGAATAAGAATTTTACACTTTTCAAATAGTTCTCTTATGGTTTTGCAAACCTCGACATTTGATTTGATTGGGATTTGTTTCACTTCTGGATCAAAAGCCAAGAAAATTTGATTTGGAAGTTGATTAGCCAAACTTAAAGAAGGGGAGTTACGTAAATCGGATGTCCCAATTTTATAGGCGAGACCCAGTAAACCAATTGTTAATTTGCCGGATGGTAAATCAAATTCCTCTTGCAGGCTATGAATCGTCTCCCTCAACCATAGATACTGTTGCGCATTGAAATCGACAACCTCTTTCAGAAAATTTTCATAATATGATGGTAAATTTTTTGAAATATTTTGTAATGTACTTAAATCTCGAGGTAAATTACCTCCTGTAATACCCAGGCCAGGACTTAAATATGCCCTTTCCCCAATTCGACTATCTAATTTCAGTGCCTTGCTTACATCTTTCCAACTCGCTCCAACACTTTCTGAAACTGTAGCAAGAAAATTAGTGCCTATAACTGACATAGAAAGCATAAAATTGAACGAAATTTTAGTTAGTTCAGCTGTCTCCCAAGACACTATATGAGTGGGCGAAGAATAGAGTTTTAAGACATTATCGAATTCCGTTGGGATAGGGTCATCAGACTTATTCAAGCCGACCACTATCTGTTCTGGATTGGTAGCACGATCAACCGCTCTACCAAATATTAGTGTTTCTACCCAGTAAAATAAAGGACTATCTACGGTAGCGCTTCGGCAAAATCCAGGATAAACTTGAGACATTAGTACTATAGGTAGTCTTTTCACATTTAGTGTGTCAACGTAACTAAGAATCTCCAGGATGTGTTCAAATTTTGGAGTATTATCTGAACCAATTGGAGTATCTTCGGCAATCATAATTAAATCAAAAGAGTTAAAATCAATTAAGTCTAATTCAACAAAATCAAGCATGTTGACTTCTTTTGCTTGCGTGATGTATTCGAGTAGAAATGGCTCAGATTTTAAATGAGAAATATCAAAGTCCTGTTGTTCTGAATTAATTGACTTACTCAAGGTAACGCGCATTCCCTTTTTTGCAAAGCAAGACGCATAAACTAATCCAAGATGCGTGAATCCAATAACTAGAATATTATTCATTGATTTATTAGTCCCATGATAGTCTCATTAACCTCTTGGCCACGAATATCTATGCCCTTTGATTTATCGTATATTTGCTGCTCAACATACTGGTGTTCTTGGTTCCAAGTAATATCTGGCCCTGAAAATTTGTAGATAGTTTCTAAGGGAACCCCCGAGGGCAATACTCTTTGCCGAAACACCAGCTGGGAGTTGCCCCACTTCTTAAGTCCCGTGACATGCACGCTACCTTTCGACCCCCATATCTCAAAGCGAAAGTCCGACTTCCAGAAAATATACCCAAGCTCAATCAGAATGTTCTTGCCTGAAATTCTCATATAATCGTTTGAGCTAGACTCATGTCCTACGGTTTGTTCGATAGTTAGATTCGTGATGTTTGTCCCAAACTGCATTGTGTACAAATCTAAAATGTGGCTTCCTAAGTCAAACAGTAGACCGTATTTTGAATTCTTCCAAGTTGAATTTAAAACATCTTGAACAGTTCCATTTCCGTACCTCATATGAATGTAGTAAGGAATTCCTACTAATTCTTTTCCAAGAATTTCATTTAATCTATTTAGCGATTCTTCAAATCTATGATTGAAAGCCGTATAGACAAAAACTCCCTTTGACAAACACTGGGTATTAAGCCTTTGAAATTCTATATAAGGAATTACTGGGAAAGGCTTTTCTATCAGACAAGGAATCCTTTGGCCAATAAAATATGTCAGGTAATCTAACTTCGCTTCTTGAGATGTGCATATTGCCACAACATCATAGTTTTGAGAAACATCCTCAATAGAAGCAAAGTCTGCGGTTTTAGAATAGGGGTCTAATACTCCAACGCACTTTTCGCCTAATATTTGTTTTCGTTTTCTACCTTGTATTCCGTCGCCTATCACTAGCCATCTCATTGCTTCACTCAATTGTATATTGAAGGTATTTTTCGATACGTTTAATTTCTTTACTCAAATCTTCATTACTTATAGGAACATTGCCGTTATGTGCACAAGAAATACTAGCCGCTATTGATCCTAACAGTGATGATACAGAGAGATTTGTGCCTGAAGCGAGAGATAATGAACTGTAAGCCAGTAAAGCGTCTCCGGCCCCAACAGCGTCAATAACTTCATTCTGAAGTGCATTAAGCCCAATAAAATCAGGGGTTTCGAGATTGTTAGAGCAAGCAAGGATACCTCTTTCCCCGAGCTTGATTATGACATTTTTCGCACCCGACTCCTTTCTAAGGTTTATAGCAAGTCGATGAATTGTAGAATCTTGATCTCCTAGTGAAAATCTAGCCTCGCGTTCATTGGGTGTTATCAAATCGAAGTTCTTAAATTCGCATATGTTTCCCCATCGGCTAGCAACCTGACTGTCAGCTACTCTGATTTTAAAGCCCACAATGGCTTCAGTGAGTGATTCAATAGAATTTTTGTTAAAAATCCCATGCCGAAAGTCAGAGAAAATACAAAGGTCTCCTTTTAGCTTTCTAACGAGATTGACTAGGGAGTTTAAAGTTTCAGTTGAAATTGGGCGATTGTCAACTTCATCAACTTTTAGCAGTCTATATCCTTGGCACATAAAAGCTGTTTTGCGAGTTGTATTTCTACCAACTTCTGATAGCGAGTGGACCCGGATTCCAACATCCTCTAGTTTTTCTTTTACCCAATCCCCTATGCCATCATCTCCAAGCAATGTTACAAAATTAACTTTTGCCCCCGCAGCTTGAAGATGCATAGCAACAATTGCTGCTCCACCTATGAAGTTTTGCTCCGCACCCCTTAGAACAGAAATAGTTGGAGTTTTTTGGGAATTACCATAAGGAAAGGTTTCAATAAGTGTGTCAACGATAGTGTCACCAAGTACTAGAACTTCAATATTCCGAAAATTTTCAGTGACCCCAATAAGATCTTCAAAATCAATATTTGCTGTTTCAAGTACCATTTTGATTCGGTCATAGGTTAGATCGGGAGGGGAATCAGAAATTAACCTTGATGATGAATAAATCAGGTCTCCAGGAGTAAAAATAATGCTTCCACCATAGGATTTAACTTCCTCCGCCTCTGATTCTGTTGCTGGTTTAAGGCCACTTGTAACGTATTCAAATCCTTTTGCAAAAAAGTTCGGTTGAATAAATCGCAAAAGTGAGTTAGGCGTTGCCTCTCTATTGATTATTACAAAGTCAACTACCTGAAGATGAGCCAAAGATAAAGCACGTATTTCTTCGCTAACATGAGGTCTATATGCGCCCTTGTTAATGTATTCGTCCGCAGTAACACTTACAATCAAGTAATCAGCTTTACTCTTAGCAAACTCCAGATGCCTTATGTGCCCTGGATGCATAACATCAAAAACTCCGTGACACAAAATGTAGGTTCTCTCTCTCTTATCAAAACTTCCAACAATACTTTTAAGCACTTCTAACGAAACAATTTTGCCTTCAATATTGTTAAGAGTCCTAAACTTGTTGGTTTTTGACATAGATCCCCTACCGCTCATTTCTATTAAGTATCTGAAACCAATTTTCCGTAGCTTGTGCAATATTTTCTGGTTCCCACAAAGGCGCGTCTTTCCACTCATGAATATTTCTGATAACTTCACTCAAACCTTCTTCAAATGATACCAAGGGAGACCAATCCAATTCTGCCGTAATTCTTGAGATATCAGCTAAAGTTTCTTTAGGCTCTCCAGGACGATCAGGAATATTAACAAATTCACTTTCAAGAATCTCTACTAGCCTCTTTATTGATGTACCAACGCCACTTCCTAAGTTCCACACTCGTCCATTTTTTGTGGAGAGAGCCGCTCTTAGAAAAGCATTTGCTACATCTGTTACGTGCACATAATCTCTAATCTGATTTCCATCACCCACTACAGTTAGCGGTCTATTTTCAATTTTTTGCTTTAGAAATACTCCTAAAACAGCACCATAAGTACCACTCGTTCGAACTCGTCGCCCATAAGCATTAAATATTCGGATACTCTTCGTAGGCAGTCCGTAGATTTCATGCCATTTAAGAGACAATTGTTCACCTAAGTACTTTGATACTGCGTAAGGATGTTTCAAGTCAATCGGAGCATCTTCATTAGTCGGTGTGCTTGCTAACCCATAGCAAGATGAAGAAGCCGCATAAACAAAACTCTCAACTTGCGCGGTTCGACAAGCTTCCAATAGTTTGGCAGTTCCCAGAACATTCACTTCTAGGTATTCAATAGGACTATTAATCGAAGGGACGATTTCTCCAATTCCGGCAAAGTGAATTACATGCGTTATGCCCTTTAGGCAAGATTTCAAATGAAGTTCGTTTAGAATATCTCCTTCCACGAACTCAAAAAGAGGGGAATTCGCTACTGAATTAAGATTCTTGCTCCTACCCCCTTTTAGATTATCTAAAACGCGAACTTGGAAGCCAGTTTTAATGAGTAACTCACAAGTATGGCTACCAATGAAACCAGCTCCTCCAGTGACTAAAAATTTCAAGTCAGTTAACCTCGAGCTCATTCATTCTTTTGACGTTAAAGTAAAGGGTATTAGACATAGAATTAGTAAATCGGTTTTCTTTAAAAGCATCGCATAAGTCTTGAACTGCTTGCTCAACACCATAATTTGGACGGAATCCAAGATAGTTAGCAATTTTATCAGAATTTATATGATAAGACCGTTGATCGTCAGAGTCCTCAAATTGAATGCCGATTTCATCTTTTGAAATACCCTTAAAGGTGGCTACTGTCTGCTGCACTATTAAGGACAGTTTTTCAATCGATAAATTTTGCTCACCTACATTGAAAATTTGATTTTGAACCTTTGAAGGGTCGGCGGAAATAATTGTGCGACAAACTCTAGAATAGTCCTTTATATGAAGATTGGGTCTTCGTTGCTTTCCTCCAAAAACTCGTATATTTGAGTTAATGAAAGCATGATTAGTTAAGATATTCACCGATAAATCTAGTCTTTGCCTAGGACTAAAACCACAAACTGTTGCTGGGCGAAAAACAGTTCCAACAAAATTAGAATCTGTAAACTCAAATAGTACGGGCTCACACAACCCTTTGTATTTGTTGTAGAGGGTTAGGGGAACAAGTTCGTGATCCTCGGTGACATTTGGCTTATCAGAAACTCCATAAACAGAACTAGACGAAGCATAAATGAAGCGTTGAATTCCTGATTTCTTTGCTAGTTGCACCAAAGGCCTAAAAGCATTGAAGTTGATACTTGTTGAGAGTCTTTCGTCCAGCTCGAAAGATGCATCATTTGCAATTGCAGCAAGGTGTAAAACAACCTCATTGCCCTTAAGCTTTGATTCTAGAAGCTTCAAATCCCTGATATCACCTTTTACTTTTTTTAGGTTGACGTGTTCAGCAAGATAATCACCAAACCAAAACGTATCAAAAACTGTAACTTCGTGACCTTCAGATAGTAATTCGGGCACTAGAACGTGTCCGCAATAACCTGCGCCACCAGTAACAAGGATTTTCACAATTCCCCCCTCCTTGAGTTTAAGGCATAGCGCCTAAATTAAAATGAAAAACCTAGACTACTTGCCTTGGAGTTCCCAAGGCACATGGTAGCGTAGAGTTGTGAGGTAGAGGAGCGTTTGGACGGTATCTTAAATTGAAATTATCAAGACATCAGTAGAAACTCAAAACAGCAAATCATTTGATCGCAGTTATGTTTTCAAGTATTTGGTGAGTGAGTGAATTCCTAGGTACAGTCCGACGAAAATCGAAGCCATCAAGTGTCTGCCTTGAGGGTTAAAGCCAATTGCAATTATTATTAAATGGAGAAAGAGTAGCGGCAAAAAACTAAAAAACATTGTTGATGAATTCTTGAACAGTTTTAACTTAATTGAAGCTATGAGTGCAACTACAAGCCAAAGGCCTGCCCAACCCCAGAACCAGCTAGCTTGATTGACTAAAAATGCGGGAAATTGGACGATTACTTCGAGAGGTTTCATTAGCGAAAGTCTCTGGTCAAGTTCAGGAGAATCTATGGATGGGTGCAAAAGTGGCGGACCCGACTGAAGGGCTGAATTAGTACCTTTTCCTAATGGTTGAGAGAAGTCAAAGTTCACTTGATTTTCGGGAATCGGGAAAAGCAATGGAGGTAGTGCTTCCCTAGAGCGAATTATATGTCCCATTAAAAATATCTCAGGATTTAAATAAACTATCTTCAAATAATTCTTTAAGAATTCTATGTCGAGTGTCATCGTTGGAAATTTCGGCTTAAGAGTCTCTACCGCCGCTTCTAATCCTGAACATGAAGTAGGTGAAGTCCATGCCTCTTTACTAGCTATACTTTCTAAGTAATTCCAAGTTTCGAGACTGATACTTGAATCTGGATGCTGTGCGATACACTTCATATCACCGAGAAAAGGGGTGAACTTTCCTGATTGAGTCCATGATGAGTCAAGTCCGATAGAGGGCAAAAAAAGCAAAATACTTGAAGAAATTAAAACAATAGAAACTTTCAGTTTTGAGTTTGAACCATAAATTGTAATAGCTATTATTAAAATAATAACAAAGAAAATTCCAGTCTTAACCATAGAAATACAAAGCACAATGAATAATATTAATAATACTTCATTTGCAAACCCGGAAGTTCTCTTCTCTCGTAATCTTATAAAGTAACCAACCATAAGCAATAAAGCACTTGTTTGAAATACATCGTGCGAGATAGATAGTGCAAAAAAACCATAAATTGGCGTCAATGTAAAGAATAAAAGACTCTTTTTGGCTAAGATTTTATCTAACTTAGTCAAGGACCCTACAAAATAAAACATCGAAAGCCCCAAGATAGTTATTTGTAATAGGGATAGAAAGGCAATTGTTTTCCCATGAAAGGTTGTAAGTTGTAAAACTCTCCAAAAAGTTCCAGTCCACCAATCCGTTGACTGGCCCTCCCTGATCATTTTAAGTGCAAGAGCATTGTCAAAACCTAACCGCCCAGGATAAAGCGACAAGTACCAAAAGAAATTTACGGCAAGGAGGTGCCAATGACGAAGAAGCAGGTTTTTAATAGAGTACGGAGTCATGATAAAATAGTATGCTATTATCAATTATTAGCGCAATGGACTCAAAGCATAAATGTTATTTCGGAATGCCATAGAGCACAAGGACTTTGTCGATAGTGCTTTTATTCTACAAGAAACACTCTTGAGATGTTAAAATCTAGTTGTATTACTTTTACAATTAACATGACATTAAATATAAACTTCAAAACCTAAACACTATTTTCGATTACTAATGAGCCACTGACGAGGTTTTGCGTGCCAAAATCCTGGAGCGAAATACACAAACCCTTTCGAATTGAAGAGCCCACCGATGTAGCTAAGACTTGACCTTGAGATGATTAAGACCGAGGCATTTGCCATCTCAATAATCATTTCAAGCGGATTTAAATTTCGTTCAATCATTACGTCCACTCCAAACCGAGTTGAAATTGAATTGAAGTATTTTTCAGCATCTATTCCTTTGTACGTAACATTTTCGCCATGGAAACCTGGGGTGCCCACCCAAAGATCTAGCTGTTCTTTAATAGGAGAGAATTCTTTATCTTCCCTGGGAGAATCTGTAAAAACTCTTACCTTTTTTATCTCAGACTCTCTCGCTGATAAAATCTCAGAAATCACTTCTAAGAAATAATCTAAATGCATTTGTCTAGGAATTCGCTGCCCAGGGTAAATTGCAAAGTTCCCAGCGCCTTGTCGGTAGTGCAAAATCAATTCTTCTTTTTTGTTTGTTCCAACTTGGCTCTCTAAGAAATACTTGAAGTATAGGTTTATTGTCTCTGGGTACTTATTAACAACAAGGTCTGCTAGTGAGTGTGCTTCGCAAGAGACCAACACTAGAGGCTCTTTACCCCAAAAAGCCAAGAATAGAACTTTGACAATACCTTTAAGGCTCAACGATTCTATTCTTAAAACACTATTCTGTTTGCAGCTTACGTTATCTGCAATATACGAGCTTGCTTGGAAAAGAACTTCATTTGATTGGGCTAGAAAAGTCTGCATTTCAGAAAGAGTCTTTATTGGGTCAAGCGGATGGATAGTAATCTCAATAATTTCAGGCTTAATTACTTCAAAGTTTAACTGGTGTGCAACATGTAGTAATGAGACTATACGGTGAAGTTGGGCACCAAAACCATCCTTGATTTGTTTCGCATCGTACTTCACCACCACTTTGGCCTTAATCCGAATCGCAATCGACTTTATAACAAAAAACATTAAAGTCCTTGAATATCTGGAGACCAAAAGATAGACTTTTTTTAAGAGTTCCAATATCATGAAAGAATTAGGCCATTAATTGGAGAGTCACTTTGTACATGCAGCTGTTTCAACGGTTCTACGGCGTTAATCCTGCTGGCATAGTTCATGTAGGAGCCCATTTAGCAGAAGAATACCCTGAATACGAGAAAACCTTTATGCTAGAAGGAGCATCTTGTGTTTGGATTGAACCACAACCCGAAAAAGTAGCGTTTCTTAAGGAGTTATTCTCTGAAAAGCCTAGGAACAAGGTAATTGAGGCCCTTGCCTGGAGTGAAGAAGGGCGCGAATTAACGTTAAAGATTACTAATAAGTCAGCTTCATCAAGTGTTTTTAATCTAAAAGATCACATGACTCTCTATCCAGATATAGAAGTTATAGGGCAAATTAGTGTCAAGACTTCAACCCTGGAAAGAGTGCTTAACCCTGAGGATAAATGTGATTTTTTAGTTTTAGACACACAAGGTTCTGAGCTAGAAGTTATAAAGGGTTTAGGCCCAAGGTTGGCAGAAGTAAAGTGGATTTATACAGAAGTAAGTAAAAGACCTTTGTATGATTGCGGGGTTCTCTACCCAGAAATTAAGATGTTTTTAGAACAAAATGGTTTCAAAGTCATGTTTATCGAATGGGACAGGAGAGCGGGATGGGGGGATGCCCTATTTATCCGAAGCGAATTATGTAATTCAGATTTTTTCTTGGAGGTTGGTAGAATAATCCATTGGCTTTATAGAAGAATCTATGGGCGAATACCGCAAATATTATTTCCAAAATTAGTTTATTTGAAGAGTCTCTTACGTAGATGTCTCTAAGCATTGTATTTGTTCACTCATTAAGTCGCCCTCCTCTACATCTAATGATGAATGTCAGGCGCTGTACGAGATTATTTCCAAAGCATAAAACTGTACTTATACAAGATCAAAGATCATTGCTCACGTCTTTTATAAGCAACCGATTTATCATAGATTTTGATAATATTGACCAGAGGGTAGAGGAAATATACGGCTATCCACGTGACTTTCGGAGTAACTTTTGGTTCAGTTCTGTCGCCAGATTTTCGTCAATACAAAAGTATATGAAATTAAATGATGGACCGATCCTACATATTGAATCTGATGTAATTCTTTCCCCAGATTTTCCAATTGAGAAATTTAGATATGTGAAACAACCATTTGCGTTTCCAATAGTTTCCGAAAGACGGGCGATAGCTAGTTCGCTATATGTTAGGGATGCAAAAGCCGCATATTTTTTGTGGCAATTTACTTGCAAAACGATTGAAGAAAATCCCCTATCTAGTGACATGGAAATTCTATATCAACTATCAGTAGCATATCCAGAGATGGTTTTAAGGTTACCAATTGCACCAAATTCTTTAATGAAAAAACCTATTTTTCTCGAGGAAGTGAATGAATTTGATGGTTTTTTTGATGGTCATGATTTTGGTGTCTACTTAGCCGGTACTAACCCGTGGAACCTAAAAGGAATATCTCATCTACATCAAAAGATACCTGAAAGCTTACTTAACTTTAGTTCTAATAATCTGTTTTATGACAAAAAGAGAAAATTTGTGTCACTAGTTGATTTCAATTGTAAAGAACCGCATAATCTTTACAGTTTACACATTACAAACAAGAACCCACTTTTCTTTGGAACACATTCTGCAAGTGCAACATTAAAGTTTTGGCTAAATCAGATGAGAAGAAAAGATACCTCATTTCATTTATTGGTGTGGCTGATTATGGGGGTGCGTTTTCTGCGAAAGAATTTGAGGTTTAGGTAGTAAATCTTGCAATTACGCTTGTTTAGGTCTTGAAAAAATAGAGTCTATAGAAATGGTGGCAAGTTGGCTATCCCAATGGGTTACAACAATCTGTTTTGGTTGAAAACCTTGGTTAATCAACCACGCTGAGATTGAATGGTGACTTTTCTCTCCCTCATAGAGTTCTTCTAGCGCACTTTCAAACTCTATTATCGAGATATGTGGCAAGAGATTAAGTGAGCCCTGCAATACATTGAATTCGGAACCCTGAGCGTCTATTTTTAAGTAAATATCTGAACCTTCTATATCTTCAGAATCTAAACGTTTAATAGGCACCTGAATCTCACTTTTGAATTGAATGCCTGAGTGGTGATTTAGGATTTCTTTCGGCTGCAAAATACTTGAGGAGAGATTGGAGTTTGAGGCCACAAAAAATGTTGAAAAACCCGAATAGTTGGATAAAGCTAATTTTTTAGCGTTCCAGAAGGAATCTTTCTGAGTCTCTTTCTCTAGATCATTGAAAGCATTAGAAGGCTCATATGAAATTATTTGACCCCGATATCCTGAGTTCCTAAGCCTTTTAGCCCATTGCCCGGAGTTTGCGCCAACATCTATGACTAGATTGCAGGCAAATTGGGCAATTAACTGGTTTCTCGTTGAACTTAATCGCGCCTCAGGGGAAGGATGTATGCGTTTACCAAAAGCACGGTCCATAAAATCATTTATGATTTTTAAGACTTTTCTCATATTTGGGAATTCATATTTTGTAGGAATGATAAACGCGATTTGACGTTTACAGAGTGTTTTATGGAAAGTAAAAAGATTTTGAAAATATGACTCAAGAGATGGAAGGTCAGAACACTGTTCCTAGTTTTAGATGATAGTCTAAAAATTAGACTTAGTGAGAAAATACCACTCCTTAGCATGTACTTAAATGGTAGGACTTTAATTGTTTGAAACAGCCATTCGATGGTGTTCCTTTGAAGTAGGCTTTTGTCTAGGCCTTTGACAGTATTAAATTCTTCCAAGAAAGCGACACACAAATTCGGTACAAGAACTACCTGATTCAAATAACGTTGCCATGAATCGAAACTCGATTCTGGTCTGTTGTAAAAATAAAGCACTTTATTGACTGGCGTAATACAGATTTTTCCTTGGCATGTAGAAATTAATATTACCCAGAAAGCGTCATCAAGTATAAATCTAGAACCATGAGATTCAAACCTTGTGGGAAAGAATCGAATTGAGTGTTGGCTAATCAGCCTCTTCGAGTAAATGAATCTTGAGTATCCCATATTTTGACAGATTTGCCTAGAAACTGAAGAAATACTTAAACAAAGGTTGTGCTTAGTATCAACAGGCATACCTAGAAGTGTCTTTTCGGGTTCAACTTGTAAATTTGCTACAAGTAAATCACTTTTTGTTGAAATCAAATCACCACTTACAGATTTCAATTGATTTACGTCACATGAGTCATCAATATCAAGAAAGAAGAGATTTGGTGTGGAAGAGAACTCTATTCCCATATTTCGTGCATAAGCGGATCCGTGATTTTCAGTCAAGCCAACAAGCTTTACTCGGGGGTCTATAGCGGCGAAATTTTGCAAGAGCTCAAAGGAACCATCTGTTGACGAATCATCAACTATAACAATTTCAAAACCCTCTAGAAGCATCTTCTTAGCTAGATCCAGGAACGGGGGAACGAAGTCTATCTTGTTATAGCAGGTAACAATTACGGACAATTCTTCCAAATTCACTCCTAAGTTTCTGTAGAGTTTAAGTGTAATGTAGTGACGGATGAGAGTGCTACACCTGAGTACAACAACTTCTGGAGGGGCGGGCCGAGCTGCCGTAAGGTCAGTTGACGCCCTAAAGTTATCAGGTGTCGATGCAAAACTTTTAAGTCGCGATGAAGCAATAGGGCAACTGTCTAAAATCAGTAAATATAGGAGTCTAAAATTTTCTGCTAAAT
>Ga0214923_10002728_pt1 | contig 22991 bp, 22 predicted proteins | sample LL1510_MetaG_FD_177993 | JGI IMG/M metagenome (GOLD analysis project Ga0214923, IMG submission 177993) | Freshwater microbial communities from Lake Lanier, Atlanta, Georgia, United States - LL-1510 | ecosystem: Environmental > Aquatic > Freshwater > Lake | place: USA: Georgia | collected...
ATCTTTTATTTTGGATAATGATTATTATTATAAAAATAATGATTTTAATAATAAATAAAAAAAATTATAATAATAAAACTAAATATTCAATAATAAATTTCATTTGTTTTGAATAATCAATATACATGGTATCTTTATTTAAATGATATTTTACAAATGACCAAAGATACCATGTATATGACGATATAATCATCATTTCTAAAAAATATTCTTTGCTATAATTACTATATTTTTGAACTAATATATTTAAATAAAAATTTAAATTAAAATATTCATTAATATTTTCTTTAGAAATATTATTATTTTGTATAATTATTTCATTTATAAGTAGAACAATAAAATTACAATGATCAAAATATTTCCAAGTATATCCAGAATACTCATAATCAATAAAATTTAATTTATCTTTTGATATTATTATATTATATTTATGTATATCATTATGTGAAAAATATAAAAAGATATTATCATTATTTAAATGTTTATTAATTAATGGATAAACTATTTCTTTTATTTGAATATATTCAGTTAAAAAAATTTGATTTTCTTCTAAATAATCTGTTAAATTATTAATATATTTTTTTATAATATTTTCCTTTATAATATCATAATTTAATTTATATATAACGTTATCAATTAAATCAAATATTTTAAAACAAAAATCATTATTAAATAATTCTTCATTAGATATAATTTCCCCCTCAATATATTTTTCAATAATTATATTATCATTATAATCAATATAAAGTGTTGTATCAAATTTTTCTAAAATTTTATAATAATTAGATAATACTAAAAACAAGTTATCATTTTTTTTTTCAATAACTTTAACAACATAATTGTTAAATTTATATATTTTATTAGAAATACCACCTTCTAAAATGTTCCATTTATCTTTATTATTAATAATTTCTAAATAAGAATATAGAGACAACATATATAACTTTATATAATAATAAAACTATAAATTATTATATATAATGTTTTAATTAAAAAAAAATTTTATTTATGATTATAAAGTTTAATGCTAAATTTAGGTATATTATTATATTTATTTATAATATTTTTATTTGGTATAATTGGCATAATTTATTTATTAGCAATATTAATAATTGCAGTTTATATATTAATAATTTCTAAAATTAGTAATGATAATTCATTTAGTAATATTGATTTAGATAATTTAGAAGAAACAAATTATAAAGTTGTATCAAAATATAAATATTTAATAGATTATATTAAATTAAATATTTTATCATATACTGTAACTATAAAAAGTTTTATTTATGATAGAAAAAAGGATAAAAATATTATATTAATACATGGAATAAATTCAGGTTCATGTATTTGGTTAAATCTAATTAATTCAATAATTGATAATTATGATAATTATAATATTTATTCAATGTGTGTACCTGGATTTGGATGTTCATTTATTTCAAATATTGAAGATTTACTAAATAATGATTCTGATTTTGTAACAAGATTTTATTCTAATATGATAAATAATTATATTCATAAGTATGATCTTGATAATATTATTTTAATTGGTCATTCATTAGGTGGATATTTTATTCTTAATTATATATGTGATATAACTAAATTTAAAAGAAAAAAAAATATTTTGGGAATTATTCCAATTAATCCTGTTTCTATAATTAGTTCATTAGGAACGAGTGGTTTTTATATATCTGCATTTTTAAAATTAGGATTAGCTAATCCTATATTTACATTATTTAATATTTATTCATATAATTTATTATATTTCTTAACTAAATTTGTAGATTTATTTAAAGAAATTCCACTTGATAATAATAGTCATATGTATTATTTTTATGCATTAATAAGTAGTTATAAAAATTATTCTGATCAAATAATTAATAAATTTATCCAAGTTGAAGGAAATCAATCATTTTTTTCAAGACCAATTATTCATAAAATGTTAAGTAGATTTAATGTACCTTTACATATTATAAGTTCTGAAAATGATATAATTATTTCAAAATATTATAATGAAATTTTAAATATTTTTTCTAATAAAAAAAAAAATTTTGTATCAATACTAAAAGATAAATATCACAGTCCATTAAAAAAAGAAGATACTTTAGAAATAGCTAAAATAATGAATAATTTTATTAATAATAATACTGGTTCTATAAAAAAAATTAAGGCACGAAAATCTTATTTAATTAAGGATATTGTTAATAAATATGTATCACATTATAACTATAATTATTCTTATGAAAATTCATATGATTTATTTTTAGAATTAAAAAATTTTTTAAGAAAAAAATAATTTTATTGTGAAATAATAAATATATTATATAATTTTATCTTAATAAATGGAAAAATATTGTGAAATAAAAAAAAATGATTATAAAAGTAATACGAAATATTTATTATCGGCATCATTATTTTTATTATCAAATTCTTATAAAGGATCAAATAGATATATAAATGGTCTTAAAAAACTATATGAATTTGTTGAAAAAAATAAGGATTTTACTTTAAGAATATATTATGATGATTCTGTATATCAAGATTCATATTATAAATTTATAATTAACAAGTTTTTAAAAGATAAAGAAAGAATAGAATTAGTAAAATTTAAATGTAATAAATTTTTGATAGATAAAAATATACATAAAGGTACATTTGGTACTCTTTTAAGATTTTTACCTTTATTTGAAAAATCTGATTTTAAAATAATATATATTGTAGATATTGATGATACTAATTATGATTATATAAAAATTTATTTTGAAAAGTTTGAAAATGATCTAAATCTTGAATATATTAATTTTTATTTTTTATGTTTTAATGATTATGCAGAAAGATATTGTTTTCAATTTGATAATAAATTTGGTAATGTTGCATTGGCTAATTTTTTTATAAAAGATTATAGATTTGATATAAAAGTATTTACAGATTTTCTAGAATACATTTTGTCAAGTGATGAATTATTTAAAAAAATAAAAAAAATTAATGAAAAATTTTATAAATCTAATATTAGATCTGACATAATTGAAACTTATGGTATTGATGAATATTTTTTAAACAAAATATTAATTAATAAATTAAATAAATCACAAATATATTTTATTAAAGAAAGTTATTACATTTCATATTTTTTAGAGAATCTTATTATTTATGATTCAAAACCTTCTAATTTTATAAAAAAATATTTAATTGAAATAATTAAACAATATTATCCAGAAATTAATAAATCATCTTCTATTAATGAACTCAAAGATATATTATTAGAATCAACAAAAATAAATTCTGATACAAAATATAGTAAATTATTTTTTTCTAATTACTTTAAAACTGTAGATTTTTTTAAAAAAATCACTTTAAAATATTATGATAATTATTTTTATATTTTTAATGAAGTTTATATTGATGATTTAATTAATAATAATTTTAAAGATATTTCTTGGTATTTTAAAAAAAATTGGAATAATTTACCAGAAAATATTAAAAATAATATTAATTTATAATAATATCGCACAAAAATTAAATTATTTTTTACACTCAAAAATTAGATCATCTATAATTTTAATTATTAAATTATGATGATTAATAAAATCATTTATAATTTCTTCATGATTACTTTTAATCATTAACATTTTATTTAAAACTAATTGAAAACATAAAATATCTTTTTTAATAAAAGATATAATATCATCAAAATTGTTTTCAAAATTATTTTTTATTATTCTATTGTAAGAATTTTTTATATTAGTAAACATTAAATTAACATCAGTAATACCTAATAGATTACACGAATTAATAAATTTTGTTATTGAATTAAAATGGTGAATAGAATCACTATGTTGATATTTTAATTGATTAAGATATTTTACAAAATTATGAATTAAATCTTTATTATTAAGTGTATTTTCTAAATGTTTTTGATAAGAATTTTTAATATAGTTAAGTAAGTTGATTACATATTTTTGTGAATAATTATTTTCATAATTTTTAATTTTATATTCAGAAAAAAATATTTTTGAATCAAATTTATTATCTAAATAATCATCATATTTTCTCTTTAATGATAGATTAGTAACAGTCTTAGTTCTTTTCATTTTAAATTAAATAATATTTAATAATATTTATATATAAATTTTTATACTAATATTCAAAAATTCAATTTTTATGTATTTTATCTATTACTATATATCAAAAAATTGAATATAACCTTACTTGATTCTATTTATTATATAAAAAAATATCTAATTTTCAAAAATGAATAGTTATAAATCAGAATTAGAAAAAGAGCTATTAAGTATAAGTAATACTTTAAAAGAAAAAATAAGTAATACAACTAATTTTTTTGACAATAAAATATGTATTTTAAATCGTGCATATGAAGTTCTTGAAACTATTAATAAATTTGATATATTTGAAAAAGTACAAACAGAATTTGATAAATTTTGGTTTAATTTTAATAAAAATAGTAGTAGAACTACTATTACTAGAAGTGAAATTGTTAATAAATTAAATAAAATATCAAAATCAAATCGTGTAAATTTATTGATAGATTCAATAAAAGATAATCATGAATTTTTAGAAGAAATACAAATTATTAATGAAATGTCTAATGGTTTAAATGATTTTTCATGGGAAGATATATGGAACTATACAGTTAACGAAGCAAATGGTAGTAAAATCGAATTATTAAAAGCTGTTAAAATGATTAATTCAAATGATTCAGTACAACCACTTTTATTTGGATCAAATATAGAAAAACTATTAGTAGAACTTAAATTAAATACAGATAACATTAGTATAGAAACAACTCAATTTGTAGAAAAAGTTAAAAAAAGTATAAATTTACTATTAAAACTTAACAATCAATGTTTAACTGATTTAGAAAAAATGTTTTTAAAATTAAATAAAAAAGTCGTATATGATAATGATATGTATTATAATATTAATATTAAAAATATAGATTTGGCTTTAGATAGTGTTATAAGAAATCATCATGGTAATGCATTACACTTGACAGATTTAATTTGGTGTGATTTAATTTTTAATAATATAAACGACATGGATAAAATTATAAAAGAATTATTAAATTTTAATAATGAATATCCTTTTTATGTTCAAGAAATTATTGATAATTTTGATTTTACCAAAAGTGCCATATCACAGAATGGTTATAGAGATATAAAATTACAATTAATAAATAAAAATTCTGGAATAATATGTGAATTAAGATTACATTTAAAAGAAATGTATGAACTCAAAGAAAATTTAAATATTAAATATGGTTGTGATATTAGTTTATTATCACAAAGTTTTATAAATGATGGTATATTTGTTTTTAATCGTATTTTAGAAAGAGTTGATGTACCTGTTAGATATCAATTATGTGAAATTTATATCAAAAAAATATTAGAATCTTTTTATTCTCAGAATGATTTTTTAGATGAGATTAATATAATTCATATGCTTCGTCGTTTAGGTTTAATTCTATGTGATCTAAAATTATTTGATGAAGTAAAAAATATTATTAATTTTAAAACTTGTGATATAATAAAAAGAAATTATGAATCTGATATTATTTTTGCTAGAACTTTACATGTATTAGCATCTACTTATATACAAAATGAATTATTTATTGAAACTATAGAATTATTTAATCAAGTAAAAGACTTGATCGAAAAGAACTTTGGTCCTAATCATATTGAAGTAATAAATGCAATTAGAAATAAAGCTATTATATTATTTAAAAAAAATAAATTAGATGAAGCTATAAAAGAATTTTTAATTATTCTAAGAATTAGTGAAAAATTATTTGGATCAGATCATGTTCATATAGGTTTTATTTTAAATGAATTATCTTTAATTTATTGTGAAAAAAAAAAATACAAAGAAGCTTTAGAAATAGCGCACAATGCATTAAATATTTTTAAAGAAAATTTTGGTACTACACATATATATTATTTAAAAGTAGAATATACTATGATAAATATATTTGAAAGACAAGATAATCGAATTAATGCATTATCTTTGTGCAATAATTGTATTAATAATTTTATAACATTAGTGGGTACTGAACATGAACATAGTTCATTATTATTAAGTAAAAAAGGTAAAATACAAATTAACTTGGGATTATATAATGATAGTTTACAATCACTTGAAATAGCATTAAAAATAAATCAAAGAATTTATGGTTTAAATGATTCAAAAACAATTGCAACATTATTAGATTTAGCAAATGGATTATATTTAGCATCAAAAATTAAAGAATCATTAGATTTATACTATAATATTCTAACTATTCAAGAAAAAAAAATAGGATTAAATAATATTAATATTATAAATAATTTAATAAGTATAGCATTAATTTTAATGAAAGATAAAAATTATTTAGAATCAATTACTATTTTAGAAAAAATATTAGATATATACGAAGCAAATAATAAATATGATATTAATTATTTTAATACAATATTAAATTTAATTCGTTCTTATCTTTATTTGGATAAAAATGAATTAGCAGAAATATTTATAAAAAAAAGTTTTGATATTAATCAAAAAATATTAAATTCTATTATTGACTTTGAAGAATATAAAAATACATTAAATGTAATAAGTAAAGGATTAATGAGAATTGCATATATATATAAAAATAAAAATAATTTTGATTATGCACTTAATATATTAGAATATACATTAACATTAAATTTATGTGAAGATAAAATAAAAATACAAGAAGAAAATGAAGATTTAAATTTTTATTCAAAATATTTACCTATAATTCATGTATGTATTGGTTCTATACATAATGAAATAAATAATATTGATTATGCAATATATAACTATCAAAAAGCAGTTTACATTTGGCTTCCATTAAAAAAAAATAATTTAGATATTCTTCGTACACTAAATGGTCTTACTAAATTATATGAAAAAAAAAATAATTGGAAAAAAGCAGAAGAAACTTATAATACAATTTTAATTTTTCAAAATGAAATGTTTGGTAAGGAATCAAAAGAAGTCGCTCAAACTTTTGAAAAAATAGGTATTTGTAATGTAAATTTAAAAAATTTTAATCATGCCTTAGATTACTTTAAAATGTCACAAGAAATTTTAAATGAATTATACATTAATTCAGATAAAATTTATAATGAAGTTACTATAGAATCAAAATCTTTATTATTAGAAAATATTGCTAAAATATATTTTTTAATAGGTAAAGTATATGCACAATTGAGTAAAAATAACGAAGCAATCGAATCATACAAATTATCGATAACATCTTATGAAACTTTAGGAGCAGTTTTAGTTTGTCTAGAACGTTATAAAGAAGCAATTAAATTATTTCAACATGAACTTAAATTAAAAAATAATCTACATAATTTAGATTATAATAAATCTAATTTAGAAAATATTAATCCAAACAAGAAACGTAGACATATTTCAAAAATTTAAATAAATATTTTTATAAAAATTAAATTCCTCTTACTCTACTTCTATTTCTTCTTCTAGATTTTCCAAATAAAATTGTTAATACATTATATATTATTATAAATTTTATAAATATTGCCAAGATAATTAAAAACAGATTTGTAATCATTTTTTATATTATAATTAAGTATAATAATATATATTTATTTCAATTTTTATTAAAAATTTTGATCCAGTTATATAAAAAAATTGAATATATTTTATATTATTAACATTAATATACATATAAAATTATTATTCTAAGATATACTATTTTTATAAATATGCAATATCAAAACGTTCAATATAATGGATGTATATATCCATATTATTATAATAATTTTAATCAAAATACTTTAATTCAAGAAATAAATTATTATAAAGAAATGATTTTTAGATTTACTAATGAAAGAGAAGAATATATAAAAAAAGAAGAATCTTATAAAAATAAAATTAAAGAGTTAGAAAATAATATCTCTAAATATAATGTTGATAAATTAAAATCAGATAAAATTTCTAATAGTAAATCAACATCAGTTGAATTATCTGAATGTGTTGATATTTTTAAGACTAATAATTTAGATAAAAATAAAAAAAAAAGAAAAAATAATCAAAATTTAAGTTTGGAATCTAATATATTCAATCATAGACTATTAAATTTTAATTATAATTCTGAGTTATCTTCTAATAATTCTATCAATTTACAAGGATCCACAATATTATCACCACAATTAAAAGTAAAATCAGTAGATCGATCTAATAGAATTAAATCAACTCCTTATAATAAATTTAATACTTTCATATGTCCACATTGTCCTGATAAAAAAGAATTTACTTCTAAAAATATTTATAAAAATCATATAGATATACATAAAAATTATGAATTATTCAAAAAAATCTCTCCTACTCTAAAATGTGATGAATGTTTACTTACATTTAATACTTCTAGAGCAAAATCAATTCATAATACAAAATATCATTAAAATTTTTTTACAAAATTTCTGATTTATAATGAACGTTTATCAATCCAATCAGAAACTATTTTGTAATCATCTAAATTTTTAGTTTCACATACTTCAATTTCATAATTATGTGAAGAAATATTTCCAATTCCAAATCCAGCAATACTAAAATTTAACCCATCAATTTTGTTACTCACAATATAAATATTATATTTATTTGGCTTTATAAATATTGAATGTATATAATTTACATTTATTATTAAATTTGTTAATTTCAGAAATTTTGACATTTATAATATAAAGTATTAAACAATTTTTAAGTTTTTTTATAAAATTAATGGTAGTATAAACGATAAAAAGGTGTAATAAATTTCAAAATATATTTACACAAATAATCTAAAAATTGAAATAAAAAATTATTAATATATATAATAATTAGATATTAAGTAAGATGTTTAATATATGTAAATTCCCAAAAATATATATTTCTAATAATTTTACATCAATAAAACAAATAAATAAAAAATATAAAACAAATTTTAAAATTGATAATTTAAAAGAAGATAATAAAAATAAAGTTTTTGATGATAATAATATTGAAATAAATAATAGAAGAACTAAACTTATTTTAGATATTTTTAATAAAAAATATGATAGTAACTTACTAATACAAAACAAATATGATTTGGATATTGGATTTACAAACTATGTATTAGCTGTTTATTTTCAAGTAAATAAAAAATATCAACTAATGAAATATTATTATTTAATATCGATTGAAAATAATTTTACAGAATCAATGTATAATCTTGCTGTTTATTATAAAAATATTGAAACAGATTATTTTTTAATGAAAAAATATTATTTATTAGCAATAGAAAATTTATGCGCTAATTCAATGTATGATATTGCTGAATATTATTTTAATCACGAAAATAATATTGAATTAGCAATAAATTATTATTTATTAAGTTTAATTAATGGATTAGAAAAAGCTTTTGATTTCTTACTTCTCAGATGTAATTTATATGAGTTATATAATGCATTATTTAGAATAAATAATAAAAATCAAAATGAACTTATTCAACAAAAATTAATTCAAATAAAAGGAAGAAAGTTTTATTATCAAAGAATTGAAGATATTGAAAAAAATTATTCAATAAATATTAAAGATTATTATTCTGAAGAAAAATATAATTTAATCTTAAATATTTTTAATGATGAATATTTAGGAAGTGAAGATATTAATGAAATAAATGATGATGTGGAACTAAATATTTTAGGAATATATTATTCTTATAAAATCAAAAACAATTTACTTATGAAAAAATATTATGAAAGATCTATTGAATTAGGAAATGTAATATCAATGCATAATTTAGCAAGTTATTATTATATCAATGAAAAAGATTTTGAAAAAGCTAGAGAGTATTATGAGATGGCTGTAGAAAGAAATTTTATTTCATCAATATTTGGATTATCATTATATTATATAAATATAAAAAAAAACAAAGGAAAAATGTTAGAATTAATACTTTATGCTACATCTTTAGATAATTTTGATTTATTAAATATATTAAATAGACATTATAATAAATTAGAAATTTATAATATTTTAATAAATTATTCTGAAAAAAATAAAATAATAAATGAAGCGATTAAATATTTAAAAAAATTCAATATAGTAAAAATTTATGAAAATAAAATAACATTATTTACAAGATTAAATAATGTTAAAGAATGTAATATTTGTTATGAAAACGAGTTACATATAAATTTAGAATGTGGTCATGATGTTTGTAAAAATTGTTATTGTATTATTACTAAATGTCCATATAGATGTCTAAATAATATAGCTTAGATATTTATATAATTATAAAAATTGAAAATAAAAATATTAGTATGGTCTAATATTATTAATATTAGAAATAAGATAATAAAATTAAGTATTTAAATTTTTAAATTAGTTAAATATATACGTTTATAAAGATGGATAAAAATTATTATAATGAATTACTCAAACAATTAGAAAAAAATCCATTACCTTTAACAATACCAAAGTTACCTGAAGCTGTAAATAATAGCGAAAATATTGATAAACCAAAAGATGGACCTGTAGATTATAGTCTAGTATCTAGTTCTCCCAATAGTAATCCTTTATTTGGATGTTTTCATTTTGTCATACCACCAGAACTTAATGATCCCGAAGAAATATATTTAATGCTTGATCAATATCTGGACACTGAAGATTTATCAAATGAATTTACTTACTATAATTGTTCCTGGACAGTTGTACATATTGAGAATCTTATTTACAATCTTTATAATATCAGACTTTTTCAAGAGTGTCTTAGTGATGATGAAATCAAGTATCATGTATATATCCAAAAAGTAGATGGAGATTATTTTGACGCTTTAAATTTCTTTGAAAATATTCGTTCTCTTTTTTTCGAAATCGAAGAATCACCCAAGTCTATTACCGATACACCAGTTAACATGGATAATATTTTAAAGGCATTATTAGATTTGGAAGAAGAGAAGATTGCTAGCTTAGAAAATCGCGTGAATAATGCTTTTTCCCTTTTAAAAAATAATGATGATACTAAAAATAAAGAAATAGTAAAATATAAGAAATCTGAAGTCATTAAGACAATAGTTGAGTTATCAGTAAATGAGCAAAGTAGGCAATATTTCACATCTGATTACCTCTTGGCATTATTAGAATACTTAATATCAATTAATAGCAATTATGATTTAACTTTAGCAGCTACACGATGTGTTATTATATTCTACAATATATCATTAACAGAGATATTATCAAAAGACATCATTGATCCATTACTTGATCATCTATTTTATCTTGCATCAAATGATGGAAATGTGTTTGATATGGATATGCGAAAAAAATCTGCACAAACTATTATAAATATAATAATTAAATATAAAATTATTTCGGACGAGAGGAAAAATCAACTAGGTGAATGGTTAAAAGTAACTAATCTTTTAGTTGAGAAAGAGATAATAAAATATAATTTAAGGAATATTATTAGTATTAAGTCTTAAAATAATATTTTTATTTATCTAATGGTGTAAAAATTTTATCTAAAAATATTTTATTATTTAAAGAATTATCATAACCTTCAAAATATAATTCCAAATGATTTTTTTTAGATGGTAAAATTAACTGAATAACATCTTTTATTCTTCTAAATATATTTTTATTTTTGATGTTGATAACAATATTATTATTATCATAATGATTTACATTCCATATATTTGAATGAATATGATATGAATTAGTACTTAAATTTAGATATGGATATCTACTGAATCCTCCATCAAAAGATAATTTTTTTTTATAAAAATTAAATAAACCACCAGTAATAAGTGGAATATGTGAACTAGCAATACAACAATCTAAAGCATCTGATAAATTTAAAAAATCAGTATATATGAATGTATTTGTTTTTTGTAAATTCAAAGATGAAACACCTATAAAAACTTTTTCTAAATCAAAATCATCGCTGTTAAAATTTGATAAAACTCTATTTTTAATAATTATTTGAATTTTTTTTAAACTTTTAATTTTCATTAAATCATCATCAAAAATTTTATTTATTAAATCTAAATTACTTTTTTTATAACTCATAAATAAACTAACCCATGATCCAGCGGATGCACCTGTAAAAATATAATTTTCTAAATTATAATTTTGTTTAATATAAGTTAATACTCCTAATAAGTAAAATCCTTTTAATCCACCAGGTGATATTGAAATTATTTTTTTATTTGATAATATATTATTTAGTATTAAATCATCTTGAAAATTGTTTAATACTAAATTTTTTTTATTAAATATTACTAAATTATTTGACTGTGAGTTAATATTAACCAAATTTTTTTTAGGAAAATTAAAATAATTAACACAAAAACAAATATTAATAAGTATAAATATAGAAAAAATTGTAAATGTATATTTATTAAACATTTAATTTATATTATAATATTCTTAATTTAACATATAAAAAAAATATATATTGGTATAAATAAACAGTAAAATAATATAATTTGTTATATTATTTTAGTTATACTAAATTTTACATTAAAAAATTGATTATTATTAAATTTATATATAATTTTATTTACCAAAATGATAAATAATACTGAAGATAAAATTTGTTTGATTTGTTGGGAAAATATTGAAAATTATAAATGGACAAAATGTCTAATATGTAACATAGTATTACACGATATTTGTGAAGAAATATATCGTGGTCAAAAAGAATATTGTAAATGTCCTCATTGTCAAACAATAGGTAGTTTAGGAATTTATACAATTTGGTCATCAAATAGAAATAATAATCGTTTACACATTTGGCGATAATAATCAAAAATTGTACATTAAATATTAAATAGGTATATAGCATATCTATATTTTTTATATAAAAATATAATTTTATTATAATAAATATATGATAAATAATATTTTTATAAGTATTATTCTAATAAATATAATATTACTAAATGGATTATTCATAAAATTTCCATTTGGACCAAAATTTAATATAAAAGATAAAGAAATAAAAAAAAAAATAAATTATAATGTATCATTAAATCAAAAAAAAATAATATCAAAATTAAATGGTTTTTATGGATTAATTGGTCCTGATATTGATATCAATAAAATATCAAATATTTTTGATTTATTTACAGCAGATGGTTTAATACAAGGCGTATTTTTTAATAATAGTGAAATTACATTTATTAAATATTTTATTAGAACTGATAAATTAAAATATGAAGAAGATAATGGTAGAATTCCTAATAATAGATTAATAAAACTAGTTTTTGAAGTATTTAATAAAATTAATTTATTACCTAATTTATTAGGTGTATCAAATACAGCATTACTTAATATAAACAATTATACATATGCATTATATGAAAGAGATGTTCCATATAAAATTAAAATTGATTGTAAGAATAGACAAATTAATACTATTAAAAAGATTTCATTAAATAATATTAATCACTTTTCAGCACACTCAAAGTATATAAATAATCACATTGAGACAATTGATTATGATATATATAGTAAATCAGTAACATATTATAAACTAGATAATAATTTTAATATATTATCAAATAAAAAAATTTATACAAAATATTTACCAATTATTCATGATTTTTGGAGTAATGAAAATAAAATTATTTTTATTGATTCTCCATTAATTATTAAAATGAATAAAATATTTAATACACCTATGCCTGTAAACTTAGATGTTAATAAAAATAATATAATAAATATTTTAAACAAAAAAAGTATGTCAGTTGAAAAATATAATGTAAATGGAAGTTTTTATATTTTTCATTATGCAAATTATCGAGAAAATAATACACATATGAATATTTATGCATCAATTTATGATTATATTGATTTTAATGAATTAAATATTGAAGGGAAATACAGAGAAATAATTATAAATAAGATTACTAAAAAAGTAGAAATAAATAAATATCCAGAATTTGAAGAAATGAACTTGGAATTTCCTATTTTATATAATAATAAAACTTTATTTAGAAGCATTAATAATAATATAACAAATGGTTTTGTTATATGTGAAGATATGAAAATTATAAAAAAAATAGAATTTGTTAATAAATTTATTTGTGGAGAACCTGCAATTAAAAAAATCAATGATTCTTATTATTTAATTGCTTTTTATTTTAATATATTAAATTCTGAAGATAGTAAATTATTAATTATGGATCTTGATACATTTGATTATATTGATATTCCAATAAATGAAGAAATTAATTTAGGGTTTCATTCTATTTTTATAGATAATAATTATCTATAACAAAAATATTATATTATAATGTTATTATAATAATGAATAACAAATTTTATAATTTAATGATAATTTTAATTTTAATATTTATATTTGATAATTACCTATTTAAAAAAGAGTTAGAACATTATTCTAATGATACTATACCAAAAATAATTATTCAAACTTGGAAATCAAATGATATTCCAAATAAATATTATAAATATATTTTATCAATTCAAAAAGATAATCCAAATTATAAATATTTATTCTTTACTGATGAAGATATTGATAATTTTTTTAAAAAAGAATATCCTAATTATTATGATACCTATTTAAAACTTCCTGTTAAAATTCAAAAAATTGATTTTTTTAGATATGTTGCTGTTTATCATTATGGAGGTTTTTATCTTGATTTAGATATGAATTCTTTATATCCTTTTGATGAATTATTAAATTATCAATGTATTTTTCCGGTTGACCAAAATATTTATTTAAATAAATGTGAAAACATAAGATTTAAATATTATTGTGATCAAAATATAAATTTTATGTTGGGACAATATGCATTTGCTGCAAAGCCTAGAGATAAATTTATTAAAAAATTAATTGATGAAATTAATTATAATATTGATAAATATGTTGAAATTTTTAATGAATATGGCCATTCATTACAATATGTTTATTCTAGTACAGGACCAGATTTTGTAACAGATGTTTATATGGAATATAAAAATAAAGAAGATATACATATTTTAGAATATCCTGAAGCACAATATTTTGGCAAATATGCTAAACATAATTATATTGGTACTTGGAAATAAATTTTAACAAATCAACATATTTAGATTATAGTATTACTAAGATTTAATATATAAATATTTATATTTTAAATAGAAAAATAAATAAAAATTATTCACTTCCAAAAAACGCACCCTTACCAATATTAAAATCAGTTAATCTTGTAATAGTTTCTTGTTTATCTTTCATTAGATCTTGAATTATATCTTTCATTGAAATCATTCCAATAAAATTTTTATTCTTATCGTCAGTAATTAACAAATGATGAATATTCTTAAATAACATTTTATTCATACATGCGTCTAAGGAATCAGTTTTTTTTGCAACAATAATATTTCCACCATGTGTACAAATATCTTTTATTTTTAAATTTTCATTGATTTTATTTAAAGCTGCTACTTTATTAATATAATCACGCTTTGACAAAACTCCAACTAATTTTTCACTTTCATCAATAACAGCTAATGAACTTATGTTTAAGGCACTAAAACGCAGAACAGCCTCTTGTACTGGTCTATCTTCACTTATCTTAAAATCTACTTTATAATAACATGACTTTTTAAAAATATCAAATGCATTTGAACTAACTTTTGTATAATTTGAAAAATTTTTTTTAATTCCTACTTTTAATACTGGATTCATACTAAATATATTTTATTTATAATGTTATTTCTTTATATAATTTAATAATGAATAAAAATAATTTAAATAAATTTACTGAATTAGTTAAAAAATATAAAATAATTTATTTTGATAATAATTGGAAAATATCATTTCCATCTGAGAATTTTATAAAATATCCATATAAACTTAAAAATGAAGAAGTAATATTATCCTTTACAAATAATATTTATATTGTTTATAATACTAAAACAAAATTAGTAAAATGTTTTTTTAATAATGATATTGATTATGTTCAATCAGAATATTTTATAAATGATTTTACTATAAATAATGGATATATTGATTATTGTCTAAAATATGTTATATTAAATAAAGTAAGATTATCAAATTGTTTAATTTTAGGTCTGGGTATTGGGAATATACCAAATGCTCTTATACAAAAATTTAATAGTAAAATAAATTTGATTGATTGTGTTGAAATAAATAAAACACTTTGTATTATTTATGAAACATTCTTTAATATTTCTAAAAAAATTAAAATATATAATGAAAAAGCAGAAATATTTATATTAAATAAATCTAAATTATATGATTATATGTTTATAGATATACCATGTTTTGTTATTACTAATAAATTTATGAAAAATATTTATAAAATATCAAAAAAAAATTGTATTATACAAATCAATTTAATTGGTGTTGGAATAAATAAAATAGATTTCAATAAAATATTTAGAGATTTTATTATTATTACAAGGAAAATTATAGATGAAAATAATATATATATTATTACAAAATAATGTAAAATTGTTAATAATTATAAAAAATTGAAATTATTTGATTATGATACATATAATTAATTTTTTAGTAATAATTAAACATATAAATTTAAATAAGATTTTTTAACATTTAATTAAAAAATGAGTATATTCAATTTTGATTATAAAAATGTTGGTTTACAAACAGATAGTTATAAATTAACTCATGTATATGGAAATCAAAATCGTCGTTTAACTAAAACTTATGCTTGGATTGGTGGCCGTAGAGGTACAAGTGGACCTGATTATCAAGTTGCAGTAGGACAACAACATATTGCTGCTACTATTAAATCTTTATTATTAAAAAAAAAAGATGTTGATATAATGGAAATGATATCGACTGAACATTTAGGACCAGGTGTTTTTAATAGATCTCAATTTGATGAAATCGTTGAAAATGGTGGATATTTACCAATGAAGATTGATGCAATTCCTGAGGGAACAATCGTACCAAGAGGTGTTGCAATTATGAAAGTTGAAAGTACTTCCGCACCAGAATTAGTTCCTTTTTTAGAAGCTCATTTGCAAAGAATTTGGTATCCAACATCTGTCGCAACTCGTGTTACTGAATTTAGAACTGTTGTTCATAAATTTTTACTAATGACAACTGAACCTGAAAAAGCAAAACAAATTTTTCCATTTTGTATTCATGATTTTGGTACACGTGCTTGTACAACTAATGAGCAATCTGAAATTGGAGGACTAGCTGCTTTAGAAGCTGGAATTTTAGGATCAGATAATTTACCTGCTATTATGTATGCTATGAGATTAATGCCTGATATGGAAGTTGATGCTTCTTCTAATAAAATTAAAATGCCAGCATACAGTGTTCCAGCTGGAGAACATAATGTTGCTTTTAGTTGTGGTGAAGATGGAGAAATGAAACCAGTCGAAACTGCTCTTAAGAAATATAAGAAAGGTATTGTATCTTGGCCGATTGATTCTTTTAATAGTCAAAGATTTGTTGAAAATATGGTTAAACCAGGAGAATATCGTGATCTGTTAATGGCAAGAGATGGTAAATTTGTTTTTCGTCCAGATTCACCTTGGGAAAGAGGAATGTCGCATGCTGAAACTGTATTAGCTTGTTTTAAGTGTATTGAATTAAATTTATCCGACCTTAATCCTGAAAATGGTGGTATTAAAGTAAATAAAAAAGGTTTTTTAGTATTACCAGATTGGTTGGGTATTATTTATGGAGATAGTGTAACAGTTAATGATGTTAACGATATTTATTCTTTAATAACTCGACATAACTGGAGTGCTGAAAACATTGTATTTGGTGTAGGAGGTAATCTTTTACAAAACAATATTACACGTGGTTTGTTAGATTTTGCCATGAAATGTTCTCAACAAACCTATCTTGATATTGAAACTGGTGAAACCAAAGTAATGGATGTTGGTAAAAAAACACCTGGTAAAGAATCTCCAACAGGTCGTTTTAAAGTTATCCAAAGAGATGGTAAAATTCAAATGGTATCAGAAGATGATGGTCCTGAACCAAATATGATGATTCGTTATTATGAAGATGGTGAAATATTTAACTTTGAGCCATTACAAATAATTCGTGATCGTGTTGCATCATACACTAATTTTAATTTTGAATAATAACATTTTTTTACTATTTAATACATAAATATAATATTACAATTTTATATTTTTTTTTCATATAGTTTACCTTCTTTTCCACACATATGTTCATATTCTCTTGATATTGAGCAGTATTGATAGTCTACATTCTTTATATTTTTAACACCATCAATTAAGTAACCATTATCAATTTCTTTTATTGGAAACAAAGAACATTTACCAAATTTATTTGAAATAAAAATATTTTTTGTAAAAAACTTACAATCAATACATAGTTTTGGTTTCAATGAAATAACTGAAAATGACAATAAAATATTACAGTAAATAATAAAAAAAATATAGTTCATTTATAAAAAAATATATAATTAAATATTTAGATTATTATAAAATAAATTTAAATATTTTTTTAATAATTATAAAAAATTGATTTTTTTATATTAATATTAATCTATATAAATAATTACAAATGCATACTAGAGTATTTATAGAAAAACCCGAAGATGTTGGCAAAATGATAGTAGGTTATCAACTATCTTATGATAATTATATTTTTTCACCAAAAGGAATTGTACGAATTGCTAGATTTAAATATAATTTTTCACCTAAAAATAATCTTGGTTATTATGGTGATATTTATATGAAAAAATTTATAAAAAAATGTAAAAACAATATTTTTAAAAAAAAAGTAGAAAAAATATTAGAAAAAATATTATGCGTTGATCTTTATAAAAAAATTATTGAATTTTTATAATTTTATATATGTAAATATATGTAGATTAGTTGTACAATCAGCTTAAAATGTGCGAAATATATTTATTTCTAAAAAAAAAGTAAAGAATAAGATAAATCAAGAGGTAAAGTTGATGTTAAATATAATACTTGTAAAGAAAAAAATTAAATTTATATAAATGTTCTTATTTGTTTAATTCCATCCCTACAATCATAATAACATATTTCAAACTTATCACTATAAGAAAAATGATAATCATAACATAAACCAATTCTATAATCAAAATCAAATCCAAATTCAAAATAAAAACCAGAATTTACTAATTCTATATTTTTTTTTAATATTTCTATCTTTTTATAAATAACTAGTTTAATAATATCATATCTTAAATCATTTTTATGAATTATATTTATATATTTTCCATTTTTATATTTTATTCTTCCGTAATACTCTAATATTAAATTTAATATATCTTTAAAAGTTAATAAGGAATCCATCTTTATATAATATAATAATATATTTTATATTTATATTTCAATTTTTTTAAGTTAAGCACTAAATAAAATATATTTTAATGATCTAGATATAATTTTAAACCCTTGAAGATTTAAAATGAGACAAAAATTTATTATATAAATATTTATATAATAAATGTCTAAACATAAAAGTGATTTACATTGTTCCGAAATGAACAAACCTTGAATTTTTAATTTATCTCATTTTAAATCTTCAAGGGTGTAAAGATGATATATTATTTTCCAAAATTCTTTCTTCTTAAACTATACACCAGTAATTAATTTTAATATATATAACATTTATATATATGAAAGATTTAAGAGACTACTTAGGTTTACCTTTACCACCATCAATTCCTAATCCAGGATTTATACCATTTTTAGATAATTTAAATGGTTTCAATGATTCAAATATAAGATGTACAATATTAAGGGAAAATTATAAAAAAATGTTAATAGAATCAGGATATAAAACTACTGCTTTAGATTTAGCTTTTAAAAATTTTCCTATAGATTTTTCTCAAAATGCTGATCTACTTGGTCAATTAATAAGTCAATTACCTTATACAAGTTATTTAGAAAAAACTTGTGATAAAAATAAATTACTTATAAAACTTAATAATAAATCAGAAAATAAAGAATTAAATTTTTTAAGTAGAATTCTAAGACAAAATATTAACTTCGAAAACTTAATTCTTGTTTTTAATTATGATGAGTTTAAAGAAAAAAATTTTTTATCATTAAATCATATACTATTTAATAATCATAAAATAACAAAAAATAATATTATATGGTTAGATTTATTACAAAGTGCTTATACTGAATTATTTCTTGTAATTTCAATTGAACATTCACTTTGGCATTTAAATGTTGCATTTATTATTAATGCAGCACAAAATTCTTTACAAAATACTGAAATTCTAAAAATATTTGATATGGCAGAAAATAATGTTTTTGTAAAAGCTTCAGAAGTAGAAACTTTATTGTTTGGAACTGATTATATTTTTCAACAAATACTAAATGATAATAAAGAATTTACTGAATACGTTAAATTTAGAAATATTGCTTTTTTTAATAATTTTAATATTGACACTATTTTCAATGAGTATTTACTTAATGGTCTAAATCCAAATCAAAGTTGGATTACTGGAATGGATTCTAATATAAAAATTATTAAAGATTTTGTAAATAAAGTTGTTACAAAATCAGATATTTTAGCAGAAAACCATAATTTTATTAATTATATAGATAATTATAATAAAGAATACAATTTAGATTATAAAAATGTTTCTATAGAAAGATATTTACAAATTCTTTTTGTTGTTGGAAGTGCATTTCATTCAACTACATTCGAATTTACAAAAAATATATTTACTGATGTACTTTTTAATATAAAATTTAAAAAAGAATTTTATGAGCTTGCTTTTGCAACTATTATTGGTGATCTAAGTATTTCTTTTGGAGATACTAGTTTATATACCGGAACATATTATAAAAAAGAGGTAGACCATCTTTTTGAAACGTTAGAAATTAATAGAAAAATTATAGAAGAAGAATTAGAATATACAATTTTTAAAAATTATAATTATTCAACAACAGATGATATTAACTTATATTATCAAGCAAATACTTATACAACCTATATTTAGTAACAAAATTTAAAAAAAAAATTTAATAAATGTCTTCTATAAAAAGTATTTGATACAGATAAACTTGATAAAAATAATGATAATTATCCTTGCAAAAGCAAAAATTGCAATTTTTTAGAATCAATTTATTATAGATAGAAAATTTTATTAGTTGTAATAAAATAACATACTAAAAATTGAAATATAATTATTATTTATATTTATTATGGATAAAAATGACTATTAAAGTACTTGTTAATTCTATTGAAGAAAGTGATCTTAAAAAAATCATTAATTATTATAATCTTAATATTTCACCAGATCAACCAGAATTAGAAATATTAAATCGCTATGAAGGTGGATTCAAAATAAAAACAGGAGAAGAAAACAAAGGTGATGAAAACAACAGAATTAAGCAATTAAGATGAAAAAATAAATGCTTACTTCCTTATAAAAATTATAAAGGATTTGATAAATCTGAAGAAATTATATTATTTTATGCAATGAAATCAGTATTAGGAAATAATGTTATATTAGAATAAAATTATTTTTTTATCTAAATATTAGAAGTAGTATTTCTAATAAAAATTATTTTGTTTAATATTTTACCATGATAATAAGTTCCAACAAAACTAACACTGTTAAAATTTGTTAAAGGTTCATTTTCAATAACATCTACCGTTTCTTTAAATATAAAATTTTTCTGTGATAAAAATAATTTTAATCCTTTATTTAATGTAATAGATGTTAAAAATAAATTTTTAGGTAAAACAAATTGATTTAATGGAAATGGTAAAATATCAGGTTTATTACCAACAATTTCAGCAATATTTATTAATATTCCTGCATATAAAGGAAAGGTAGGAGTGATATTTTGAACTAAATTTAACTTATTTGTAAAATTAATTTCTGAATTTCTTAAAAATATTCCATTACCTTGAAATCCACTAACAATCAAATTATTTATAATAAAAGATGAATTTTGTGTCCATAACCCATTAGAACCAGTATTATTTATTGTACAAGAAACAATATTTAATTCAGATTCTTTACAACCAACAACTGTTATTGAATTAAAAGGTAAACCATTAAGAACAGATGTTGGTGGAGTTGCAGTTGAACTTCCAGGAGTATCTTGTACTGATATAGTATAAGGAACAAAATTAGTTGGTGGTGGAATTACAGCTGGAGGAGTTCTAACTAGAAATGAAAATGAACCAATATTATTCAATATAATATTTTTAACATTAAAATGTGATGGTTCTATAGAAATATTTGATTCAATATTTAAAAAATTATACTGCGATGATGATTGTGTGCCACAAAAAAATATTCCACAATTATTACTTATATTTGTTATTGTATAATTTAGATCACAACTATTAACAAAAATTGTTTCTGCTTGAAGTTTAGAACCAGATTCAAAAATTAAACATGAACCAGCAACTGTTAATTCTATTGGGGTAGCAGGTGTACTAATATTTGGATTTGGTATTAATACATTTTCAACACTTGTTTTATTTAATAATAAAATTATTACATTATTTTCAATTGTTAATTTTACGCCTTCTGTTACTCTAATTGGTAAAGATATTACATAAATATTATCATTTGTCCAGCATGTATCATTTACAATATTGTTATTAACTACAATATAATTTTTTTCTATACATGATTTTTTTTTGTAAGATTTTTTATGTGATTTTTTTTGTGATTTTTTTTCATTAAAATTAAAAAGATCAGAAATAAATTCTTGTATTTTCATTAAATATATAATAAACTATATATATAATTATTTTATACTAACAGATAAAATTTAATAAAAAAATTGTTGATATCTTCCATTATCGTTACTTTATTAAATATAAAAATTTTTTAATGCTGTCTTTATTTTAACAATACAGATAATATAATCTGTTATAAATGAATTAAAAGAATTAATTTTATCTATAAAACCAAAATTTAATTTTTTACGAATAACTTCTTTATATTCATTAACTTGTTCATCATTTTTTAACTCTGCACATT
>Ga0214923_10002730_pt1 | contig 22985 bp, 30 predicted proteins | sample LL1510_MetaG_FD_177993 | JGI IMG/M metagenome (GOLD analysis project Ga0214923, IMG submission 177993) | Freshwater microbial communities from Lake Lanier, Atlanta, Georgia, United States - LL-1510 | ecosystem: Environmental > Aquatic > Freshwater > Lake | place: USA: Georgia | collected...
GAGTTTACGACTGGCACCCCTTTTTTGAGTACTTTTTAAAAACATTGTAAGACGCATGGGACGACGACCAAACACCGCAATTCTGGCTCAAGCCGCCGCCACTGGCGTCGGTTTGCGGCAGGCGCGTCGTCAGCTTGAAAAAGGCCAGGCGGCCGCATCGGCAAAACCAATGAAACCAATCGAAGGGATTGGATTGGACGGTGAAATTGACAGGCTGGAATCGCTTGCCGCAACTCTTGGCGAGGCGGCCAAGCAGGCAACCGGGCCGGAACGGTCGTCACTGATTGGAGACTACACCCGCGTGGTCGAGGCATTGCGAAAAATGAAGGGGGATCGCCCGGACATTAATGAAGCTGAGGGCAAAATGGTGCCCATTGATGAGGCCGACAAGATTTTGGCTAGGCGAACAAATGCCCTTATTCCATTGCTGCGAGGCATGGCCAAAAGATTGGCCCCGATCTGCGCTCATAAACCCGCGTCTGAGGTCGAGATCGAGGTGGAAAACGAGGTGGGTCAGGTCATGCGTCAGGTGCAGTCCGCGCTATGACGGCCAGCGAGCAGCTTTTAAAACGCGAAAAGGCGAGGTGGAATTATGAGCCGCCGCCCAGCGTGATTGAATGGGCCGAAAAATATGTGCAACTGGACAGCCGCATCACGGCACGGCCTGGACTTTACTCAACTAAATACACGCCTTACGTGCGTGGCGTGCTCGAAGCCTTGGCGGATCCGGGTGTTCACACCGTCACCCTTTGTTGGGGAAGCCAAACAGGAAAGACCCTGACTCTGGCCGTATGGCTTGCTTACCGGATCGCCAATGATCCGGCACCGGCACTGCTGGTCATGCCCAACGCGGATCTGGCGCGCTCATACAGCGAGACGCGACTGACGCCGATATTTGAAAAATGCAAGCCGGTGCGGGACGTGTTCCCTTACGACTCCGACGATTTTAAAATTATGGAGATGCAGTTCACCACCATGACCCTGAGCCTGGTCGGCAGCAACAGCCCGGCCAACATCAGCTCGCGTCCCATCTGCATTGCTGTGCTGGACGAGCTGGACAAGTTTGCGCCGCCATCCGAAAAGGAGGCCGCCGCCTATGCCCTGGCTTTGGAACGCACCAAGGCTTTCCCTGGCCGCAAGCATGTCCTAACCAGCACGCCGACGCTCAGCACCGGCGACATCTGGCAAAACTATCAGGCCGGAACGCAGGAAACTTTCCACGTGCCATGTCACGCTTGCGGTCAATATCAGGCGATGGAGTTTGGGCAAGTGCGCTGGGCGGAAACAGCACGCAATCCGGACGGCAAATGGGATCTGCAAAAGGTTGCGGAAAGTGCAACTTATCACTGCACCCAGTGCAACGTTGGCTGGAATGAGGGAAACAGGCGCACTGCGATTGAGAATGGCAAATGGGTGGCGGGCAATCCAAACGCCGAGCGGGGCCGCCGCAGCATGAGGTTGCCAAGCTGGTATTCTCCCACAATCACTTTTGCGGATTGTGCAAAACAGTTTTTGACGCAGAAACATTACCTGCACGGACTTCAGGGATTCGTGAATGGATGGAGCGCGATGCCGTGGGAAGATCAGTTTGACGACGACAAAACAGTGGACATACCCGCGGGAGCGTTTGCCAAAAAGCAAAACTGGGAAACCGAGCATGTAAAATTGGCTGCCATAGACAGACAGATCGACGAATACTGGTTCGTGGTGCGGGCGTTTGCCAGGGACGGATCCAGTCGGCTGATTGACGAGGGCCGGGCAAGGACGATTGAGGATGTTGCGCATCACCTGCACGAGCTGGGCGTGCAGCCCCAGCACTGTGTAATTGATTCGGGATTCGAGGCGCAAGACACCTACCGCATAGCGGCCCGCTATAAATACATGGCTTTGAAAGGCGAGGATCGTCCGTTTTATTGGTTTGAAACGCCGCGTGGCCGGATGAAATCGGTGCACAGCTCCACGCAACCGACAGACGCTGGTTGCATGCTCATCCTTCTCAGCTCACCTGCGTGCCAGGATCTTCTGGCTTGGCTGCGTCGCGGGCAGGGGCCGCTGTGGGAAGTTCCGCACGATGTGTCGCCACAGTACAAAGAGCATATGAGTTCCCACAGAAAAATACACCGCATCAATCGCAAGACCGGCAAGGATCAGTACGAATGGGTGCGCATCAAAAGCCGGCAGGATCACTTGTATGATTGCGAGACGTATCTGGCCGGGTTTGCCGTGTTTGGCAAAATCATCAGGCCGACGGCAGCCATGGATGAGGAATCGTTGACACCCGTGGCGACGTGATGGCCATTTCCCGCAGACTAACGCGGGCCGTTGCGACAGACTACCTGGCTCAAGCCTCCGGAGTTACCGCAAGTGCCCTGACCAATCTGGCAGCCGACAGAAACGCAGCCATGACCGGCGCGGCCTCTGGGCGTGCCCTGGTGGGATCCTCGGCCGGTGGCCAATCGGCCAGCTTTCAGATTGACCTCAAACCCACGGAACGTGTCGAGCTGTTCCAAGCCGCTATTGATTATCTGAACGGGGTGCAAGTCACACGCACCAGCGCGTCGTTCTCCTACATTTTGGATAGCTAATGAACAAGAAGCTGTCACTGGTTGCTCGCGTTGGGGCAGGCATTCGTGCCTTTGGCGCAGGCTTTGGCGCGGGCATCAGCACATTCCAGCCTTACGAGGGCGCAGGCTTCTCCCGCAAACGGCCGGTCATTTACGGCGCACATGCTCGAGATTCGCGTCTGGATCTAAACGAAGCGACAAGAACCGAGCTGCTGAAACTTGCGCGACACATGTATCGCAACGTGGGATTGATCAAGGGAGCGGTGGATTCGATTGCCAGCTATTCCGTCGGCCCCGGCCTGCGCCCGCAGTATCGCGGCGCAGATCAGGACTTTGGAAAACTCTGCGAACAATACTGGCGGGACGTAATTGCTCCCGCACCGGAAGTCACCGGCCGGATGACGTGGACGGACATGCTCATGGCATTGTCGCGATCCATTGACGTGGACGGTGACGTTTTTGTTGTGTTGACTGAGAAGGGCAAGCTGCAGGTGGTGGAAGGCCACAGGGTTTGCGAGGGGGACGACTACGGTACGACCGACGGCGTGTTTCTCGGCAAGCTGGGTGAGCCAACGGGTTACCTGGTGCAGACGGCCGACACTTACCGCAAGCTATCCGCCGAGACGGTCATTCACCTGATGGAATTGGAGCGACCTGATCAGATCCGGGGCGGATCCTCGCTGGCCCGCGCCCTCAACCACGTGCGCGACCTAAAGATGCTGGGCGAGTTTGAAAAGGATGCGTTGAAACTGCAGGGCAGCATTGCGGCCGTCATCACAACCAATCAGGGCGACGAGCTGGCCGGGCAGGGTGGATTCTTTGGCACCGTCCAGGCGCAGGACACGGGAGAAGCCACCATTGCCCGCGAGGAAATCACCAGCAGCGCAACGATCCCACGGCTTTCACCTGGTGAAAAGATCGAGATGATCGGGCCGAACCGGCCGCACACCGGCTTCGAGCCATTTGCAAAGTTTTTGATTCGGGACGTGGCCATGGGCCTGGGCCTGCCGGTGGAGTTTGTATATGACCCGGCCAGCGTTGGCGGGGCTGGCATGCGGTTCATTGTCGCCAAGGCGCAACGCAGATTTGAACAAAGGCAACGCTTGCTGATTGATAGATTCTGCAATCGTGTCTGGCGTTACTTCATCGGAGGGGCGATTGCCAACGGCGATCTGCCCGGAGCTGATGACTATGAAAAAGTAACATGGCAGACACCCAAGTCGCTCACCGTGGACGCGGGCCGCGAGGCCCAGCAATCGCGGGAGGACTACAAGGCGGGCCTGACCACGTTATCCGATTATTTTGGCGAGCTGGGCTTGGACTGGCAGGAGCAGATTGAGCAAATGGACAGGGAAAAGAAATATATTGCCAGCCTGTCTCCTGCCGCAGCAGAAGTTGCTACTGGCACGCAGCCAGAGCCGCCAACCGCTCAAGACAATACACAGCCGATTGAGCCGCCATCTAATCCTGTTGATCCGGCAACGCAGGTCAAGGTGCAGGCCGAGAGTTTGCAGCCGCCTGTTGAAACGCCTGCTTTTACAATGCGCGACGATCCGGACTTCACCCTTTCCAAGAAAGAGGCGGACATGATCACCGCCGCCGTTGGACTTGGCGTAAAAAAAAAGTTAAAAACTGAGCTGGCCAAGCCGACGGCCGGCATGATCGCCGAGGCCAAGCGCGGTCTTGAATGGCGCAAGAAATACAAACGCGGCGGAACGCTGGTAGGCGTGGCCAGGGCCAGAAACATCATCAACAATGCCGACCTGCCTGACGACACGATCAGACGCATGAACAGTTATTTTGCACGTCATGAGGTGGATAAAAAGGGCAAGGGCTTCAAGCCTGGCGAGCAGGGATTCCCATCGGCCGGCAGGATTGCATGGGCGTTGTGGGGCGGGGATCCGGGGCAGACGTGGGCAGCCGCTCAGATGAGGCGAATCAACAAGGCTTAAATATCTTGCGGGGGGTAAGGTGTGGGTAATATATTTGCGGGGTGAGTCGAATTAATTTTCAGCAAGATTCGCAAGGAAAATCAAAGCTAAGCGATTTTATTTACTATCAGGACGCAACAATTACCGTGACTAACACGACAATCAATGTCGGCTATCCTTATAATCAAACTTATAATTTACGGGCGATTGTGGGCACCGAACACGGCAAGGACAGCAGCGGTTATATTGGCAAAATGATGTGGATTATTTTGGGTGTGTTTGGGCTTCTATATGGAATCACGGGCATTACCCATGATGCGCCAGTATTGGGAATCACAGTTCTTGCGGGATCCCTAGCCGTTTTGTGGAAAAATATGCAAATGCTGGGTCGTCCTTATGTGGAGCTAAAATTTGCAGGAATGAATAATCAAACCCTTTTTATGAAAAGAATGAGCGATGCCGAGCATCTGGCGGCATCCATCAATCTGGCCCTTGCAGACATGCATCAACCCCCGAATCCTGGTCAACCGGCATCTCATCCGCCCATTTTCCCCAACCAACCCGTCTCCGGTCTGAATTAATTGACACGCGTTGGCCTGCATGGCCAACAAACTTTCCAACGTATCCATCCTAACGGTAGGCGAGGCCAAGGGCCACAACCTGCTGATTGACGAAACTTCCCTGCAACAGGCGTTGCAGGTCGCCAACTCCATGAAGCGGATCAAGGTCACCATGGGTCATGGCGCACCCGTCACCGGCATCCTCGGTTATATTGACGGATTCAGGATTGAGGGGGATCGCCTTATGGGCGATCTGACGTTGTTCAACACCAACGAGGCGCAATTCATTCAGCACTTGGCCCAGGTGTTGCCGGAAGGGTTTGGAATGTCGCTCACGTTCAGCGGCGTACCGGAAGAAGTGAACGGCAACCGTTTTGCGCGCGTCACGGAAATCTACGATTGCTCGATTGTTTCCGAGCCTGCGGCAAATCCCGCCGGCATGTTTTCCGCCTTCTCGGCAGTTGACATGAAAAAACTGCAAATGAACGAAGCATCCGCAGAAGTCAAAAAGGAGCTAAGCGAACCCACCGTGGTTCCCGCTGCCGAATCCGAAGCACCCGCAGCACAACCCGCGCCCGCCGTCGAGGCACTGGCTGCAACGCCTTCCGACGACAGCAAGGACAAGGCCAAGATGGCCGAGCCTACCCTGGCCGACATCGCCAACATGCTGACGGAAGTGCTCCGCCTGATGAAGATCGACATCGCAGGCGAACAGTCGCAGGACGCGGCCGCTCCGCAAGATCCTGTGGAGGATCTGATGAAGGACGTTTCTTACATGCGTGCAAATGTTGCCCCCACCACTTTGGAAAAAGCCAAGGCCGACGCTGCCGGTGCAGTTGCGGTTCCCGCTGAATCGAGCCAACCGCTCGGCCGGGCAGAAATCCTCAACCAATTCAACGCGGAGAAATCCCCGATCCGTAGGTCGGAATTGCTCCGCAAACTCGGACTGTAACCCAGTCCCATTAGGAGAACACCACCATGGCCAACACAATCGGAACGACGAATGCCAATGTAATCGCGCAGAGGGCGTTAGAGATCCTCGTCGCTGATTACAGCTTCCTGAGAAACTCCGTCACGGACTTCAGCAGCGAGGCGGCAAAATACAACGCATCCATTTTCACACACCGCATCAGCGCGACGACTGCGCAGGATTACTCGCAGTCCACCGGCTATGCGGCCACCGCCACAACGCAGACGGACGTGCAGATCACCCTCAACAAGTTCAAGCACGTTTCCTACTCGGTGGATGATCAGGAGCGCACCAGCTCCAACATCAACCTGATCGAGAGGTTTGCCGGAGCAGCCGCGCACGCCCTCGGCCTGCAGATGGTGGGAGACCTGTTGGCCCTAGTCACCAGCTCCACCTATACCAACGCGTTGACCGTTTCATCCAGCTCGTTCAACTACCGCTCGGTGGTGTCGGCCGGAATCACGCTCAACAACAACAACGTGCCGGTCAACGGACGTTATGCGGTGCTGAATCCCAGCTTCTACGGTGCGTTGCTCAACGATACCACCGTCGTGGCGAATCCTCAGATCACCGGTGATCTCGTCCGCACGGCTGGTATCGGCAGCGTGGCCGGGTTCAACATCAATCAGTATAGCGCAATTCCGACCAACAGCATCACCCTGGGAGGATTCTTCGCCCAACAGGAAGCCCTGCTCATCGCCGCCCGCGTACCGGAAGTGCCGACTGGCGTTCCGATCCCCGGCGACATCAGCACGGTGACGGAACCCCGCACCGGCCTTTCCGTCATGGTTCGCGAGAACTACGACATTGTAAAAGGCACCCTGCAACGCACCTATGCGTTGATCTACGGGGTCAAGGCGGGCGAGCCTAACAGTCTCGTGCGTATCAACGGCAGCTAATTTGCCTGAGGAGGGCGGTGAGTCGAAAGGCTCACCGCCCTTTTCTTTTTAATGAAATCCTAACATGTCAGAATTTACCCAAGGCCTGCAGGAAAGTTTGGCCGCGCTCTATGAGCAGGCAGGCACGGCCGCCACCATCGGATCCACCAGCGTCACAGGCATTCTTTCCACCGTCACCCGCAAGGAAAGCGTTGAGCTGGGCGGCTTTGATGTGGATTTAAACGGCACGTTTACCGTGGATATTGCCAACCTGACATCCGCTCCGGCCATCGGATCTGTTCTTCAGGCCAACAGCGTCAGCTATCGCATCGTGTCGGTGGACACATCCATCGGCAGTTACGTCTTGGGTTTGCGGGAAGCTTAGAATGCCCACCGGAAATCCTAAAATCTCAATTTACGCCATCGCCGGGCACGAGGCGCAGTTTCTGGATCGTTTCATCACGGCCTTTCGTCCGTTTTGCGATGAGCTGGTCATTTGCCTGGCGCAAGGCGGCAAGCCGGACGACGGCACCCGGAAGATTGCGGAAAAGGCAGGGGTCAAGATTGTGGAATACAAGAACGCTCCGGCCGCCCAGAGCTGGCCTCACGTGGATAATTTTGCAGCCGCACGCAACACCGCGCTGAATGCCTGCACCGGAGACTATGCCGTCTGGGCCGATTGCGACGATTTGCCCGATAAAGACCTAAAAAACGCGTTTAAACGGGCCGTGGAAGCCTTTGAGCAGAATCCAAAGCTGGGCATCTATGCTGGCGTGTATGAAGTTTTAAACGCCAAATTGCGCCCCATTCGCGAGAGAATGGTACGCAGGATAGGCAACACCTGGTCGGGCCGCTGGCACTTTGCCGTCCATGAGGCTTTAATGCCGAATAACGGGCTGGAATCGGTGGGTGAGCAGGCCGTATGGGTTGAGCATCATCCAGGCGGATACAAGCAAAACAGTGCGGATCGCAATCTGCGCATCCTGCAGGCTCAATTAAGCGAGGCGGGCAAATACGCCTACTACTATCAACAGGAACTATTCCTTGGGAATCGTCGTGCGGAATCGGAGCCGTGGTCGCACGTCGCGGCAGTCTGGCCCAATCAGGAGGCCACGCTGGCCTATGAGGCCGCCTGTAATCAGGCTACAGCGACCGCAGATCGCAACGTCCGGATCGGCCTGTACCAAAAGGCACACCAGATGAACCCCGGCAGACGTGAAGCCATCTACTATCTGGCGCGTGAGGAGGCCAGCGTGGGCGCATGGCTGCAGGCTTATCACCTGCTGAAGTCGGCCATGGTACAGCCGGATCCGGGCGTAAAGGTCTGGAACGCCCAGCGCACGGTGTATGACTTCGAGTGCATTGATCTTTACCTGGCGGCCTGCAAGGCCGTGGGCGACACCGCCGAGGCGGAAAAGATTGAGAACATGTGGCGGGCGCAGAAGCCGGTGAAAATTTCCGTTTGTCATGCCACTCGGGGCCGTCCGCAGGAAGCCATCAACGCAAGGATCCTGTGGATGAAAAAGGCGGCGGATCCGGCATCCGTGGAGTGGATCTACGCTGTCGATGATGACGATCCCAAGTCCGACATGTTAAAAAATTGGGGCACGATCAAAGGCAAGGGCGGCTGCGTCGCCGCCTGGAACCGCGCGGCAGAGGCGGCTCGCGGGAAGATCATCGTGCAGGGATCGGACGATTGGGATCCGCCACTGTCGTGGGACAAGATCATTACCGAAAGGCTGGGAGACCTGACCCGCGAGAGCGTTCTGGCCGTCAGCGACGGACACCGTAAAGACCAGCTCCTGTGCATCGCCATCCTCACGCGCAACCGACTCAAGAAACAAGGATACCTGTTTGCGCCTGAATATGATGCCGCTTCCGGAATCTATTCCGACAACGAGTTTACCGCCAGAGCCTACGCAGACAAATGCGTCATTGAGGCTCGCGACGTTGTGTTTCAACACAACAATCCCATGTTCACCGGGCAACCGGCGGACAACGAGTTTTTGCGCCACAACAGCACGACCAACTACGAGATCGGCAAAAGGATATTTGCAGAGCGCAACCCGTGATTGAAGGATACCGCAGGATCCACGCCGGACACTGGTGGCAGGAAGAGCGCACCGGGCAAAGTCCCGCCTACGATATCATGTACGTCAAGGAACGGTACGATACGTACACCACCACGCAGGCGATGAGCGCGCTCCGGTACGATCTGATCCGTTCTTACTTTGGAAACTTTTCCAGCGTGCTGGATGTTGGGTATGGGAATGGTGATTTTTTGCGTCATTGCCACGCCAGAGATCACAACACGTTTGGCTACGACATCAGCGGCTATCCGTTGCCCGCCGGCGTAAAACGCAGTGAAACAATGTCCAGGTCGGTCGGCATCGTCACGTTTTTTGACAGCCTGGAACATTTTGAGGATGCGGATCTCAGCGGCACGTTGCGCGGCCTGCGGGCGGAGGCCGTTGTGATCTCATGCCCGCTGTTGCATGAGACCGCAGGTGTCGAGGCATTCCGCAACTGGAAACATCGTCGGCCCAACGAACATTATCATCACTTTAACGAGCGCGGCCTTCGCACACTGCTTTCCTATTCGGACTATACGGTCACATGGACGGGCTGCCCGGAGGATCAGATCCGCGGAACACTGCCGGACGGTAAGTCCAACATCATCACCGTCATTGCGGAGAGAAATTGATCACACTGGTTTATTTGGAACGCCTGGGCGACGTGCTGCAAATGCTGCCCGCTGCCAAGTGGCTGCATGATCAGGGCAGGGGCCCGGTGCACATTGCTTGCGCCCCGAAGTATTCCGGCGTGCTGGATCTCGTCACCTATGCCACTTGGACTCCGGAGCCTGTGGGAGATGTCATAGATCTGCAAATCTGGCCTAACCGATATCAGGAATACAGGGCCAGCGGCCTGAGTTGGATGGATTTTGTGTATGCGGATCCGCGGATTGCCTGCGCAGAACGCACCATTTTGCTGGATAATCTGCCGGATCGCCGTCCTGTCGGCCTGCCGGACAGGTATAATTTGCTGGCACCGCATGGCATCAGCCAGGGATTTGCCTATCCGCTGGATGTTTCCCTGTACATGGCCAAAGAAAAGATGGGTGAATTTGTGCTTTTGCACGAACCTGCGGACTGCTTTTACACCGTCCCGCACTGGTCGGCCGCCAGCATTGTGGAGCTGGCCCTTGCCATTCGTCACGCCGATCAATTTATGTGCATTAATTCATCTCCGGCAATTCTTGCATCCGCGCTGCGCCGGGGGCGGCTTACCTATTTTCTGCCACAGCAAGGGCAATGGACGCAGGATAATTGCGCCCCCTGGCCCGGCCGGATTGATTACCAACGCAATCACTGGCCTGCGGTGACACCGGCCTGCTAAACATATGTCCGCTGTCACCATGCTGGATCGCCTGATTGAATCCGCCTTTCAGGAATTGCTGTCTGCCACCGTGACCGGCGTGACCTATCATCTTTCGCACGATTTGTCGGAAAATCTTCCGCCCTCAATTGTAATTAAGGCGTCCATTGGCACGGAGGAGCCTGTGCAGGGATCCGGCGTGTTCAGCGTGCCTGTGGAAATCACCTTGGATCAACGCTACGACCAAACGACCTTGGCGGCTCATACGCAAAAATGTTCTCAAATCTTGCAGGCTTTATACGGCAGCAGCAGCCTTGCCTCTCAGCTTAATACAACGACGGCCATCGGATCCGCTAGGTGTTACAATGCAAAACTGGATTCGGCAGAGCCTGAGGCCGTTGATGAGGAGCGCATCATGCGTCGCACTTTCAAGCTCTCGGTCATCGCTTATCCCAACTCCATTGCGAGTTGACACAAAATTTAAGGCAATATGGCAGCCACAACCATCGGAACCTCTGGGCTACAATTTGGAATCACCGCTGAAACCGGCGGCCTTGTGCAGTCGTTTACAGAGACGCGCAACGTGGAACGCGCTGAAGTTAGAAATGCAAGCGGTGAGGTCGTCGGTGCCGCCATGTACAATCCGACTGACACATTTGCTTTTTCCACCACAATCACCGGCTCCTACGCCACCACAGCGGGTGCCGTGCTAACAACCCTTGCAAATGCAACGAGCACGGGCGGAAAGATCATTGTGGACAGCGTGACGGTAAACCGAGCATCCGATGGCTTTGTCACAGTGGACGTTTCAGCGACTCGATTCCCTAACATGAGCTAACCCGCTCCGGCGGGTTTATGAGATCCTAAAATGGTTGATAGCTTCTGGGGGACAACAAACATTAAGGTGGCTGCGGCCGCGTCCGCCTTCGGGGCCAAGCTGCGAGAAATGGATCCCGTCACCTGCATCATCAAAGAGGACGGTCATCGGCAGTTTACATTTTGGTTTAACATATCCGGTGGCGAGGAGGCGAAATTGGAAATGGAACGCACTTGGGCAGAAATGAAATCGGACGAAGAATCAGCCATTCGCTACGTGCGGGCAGCACTCGAAAACAGGGAAACCCTTCTTGGCCTGATGAAACGGGCCGAACCAATTATATCCATACAACGAGGCGGACAAACCCTGCTCGTCAGCGAACGTGCCAGCCCGGAACTAAAACGGGCCATTCTAAAAAAACTATGAGCGAAGATAATCTTTTACAAGAGCTGGATCAAGCATTTGTATCGCCGGACAAGTATTTTAAAGATCAAAAACTTGCACCCTATACGGAGGGCAGCCGCCTGTTGATGGTGCAGATTCGCAACGAAAACGACAGTCCCATCTTCTTTGTTTATGCATTCATTTATCTGCATATCTTGCTGGCAAAAAACAGAAAGGAGGCCATCAGGCTGGCCTGGGATCAGGATACCTTTCGGGAGCGCGTGATGGAATGGTCTGAAAAACTGGCGGAGGAAGATCGGGATGTTGCCTGTTTGCTCGTTGCCAAAACATTAAACGAGGCCAACAAAGCCAAGGTGAACGTCATTCCGTCCGGTGTCCCTCAGCCTCCGGGAAACGGGTAACGCCAGGAGGAACCGCCGCATGCGTGTTCGTCCTGGCAAAAGAAACCGGATGGCCGTTGGAAAGCATCCTCTGGGACGTTCCCCTTTGCATGCTTCATCAGGCGGAACATGTCTTTATGTATATGAATAATGCCAAGCTGCGACGCCCCTATACCGTCACTGGAACAGACCTTTGTGACATTCAAAACATGCTTGGATTATGAGCGTCACCATTTCCTTAGATGAACGCAGGATCAACAAGGCTTTAAAGCTTTGGAAAAAGCTTACACAAGAAGAAAGGGCCAAAGAGCTGCAAAAATCTGCCCGCTCTCTTGCGGTTCGCTTGGCCAACGCAACGGCACCTTACGGCCTGGACGCTAGTGCCAGAGCCAAGGGCGAAAACGCAATCATTGCCGACATAGCATCCATCACGCGACCACTTAGCAAATACGCCTTTGGCGAGGCGGAACGCATGCGCAAATATGATCCTGAGGCGTTCAAGAGAAGATTCACCACCAAGACTGGAAAAGTATGGCTTGAGGAGCAAGATGTGCCCCTAGATCTATCTACCATTAAACAATTTCATAAAAGCATGCGCAACAAATCCACCGGCAGCACAACGAAGGCGGGTCTTTTTGACAGGACAATCGGACGACATAAGGCTGCTCACCGCGGCTTTATTGTAAAAACACAGCAGCAACGTTATATCAATCAGACAAAAAAGAAGGTGGGCATCGCCAAAGCGGGTTGGGCGGAATGTGCCGCCACTCTGGGCGGATTTCAAAGCGTAAAGGGTGTGGGCAGCATTCAAAAATGGCTGCAAAAGTTGATTGAAAAATATGGCAGGGGCACGGTGCATCTGGATAACGATTCAATACAGATCCGCAACAGCGTCCCATGGATTCGCCGCGTGCTTAGCAACTCCGCGATGCGCAAGAGCCTTGACATTTCCCGCAAAGCACTGGCCAAAAGCGTGATTGCAATCGTGAAACACAACTCAAAGAAAGCGGGGTTTGCATAATGGATGCCGTTGCCACAGCAAAACTTGCGTTGGAGGCATCGTCATTTGATCGCGGTTTATCCGGTGCTCAGGTCAGCTTGAATAAATTTGCCCATGAAATTGGCAAGACACTGGCCGGGGCGTTTGCCTTTGATAAACTGATTGAAGGGTTCAGCACTGCGATTGAAAAAGGCGACCAACTGCAGGATCTGGCAAACAAATTCGGTCTCTCCGCAAGCGCGTTGCAGGAGATAGGCAACACCGCCAGCCTGTCCGGATCCGGCATCGAGGACGTTGCCGGGGCCATGAACAAGCTGGCCGTCAACGCGGGCAAAGCTCTGGGTGGCGATACGGGCCTTCAAAAAGCGTTTGAGGACATCGGCCTCAGCCTTGCCGACTTAAAAAATACATCACCGCAAGAGCTGTTTTTTGCATTAAGCAAATCAATACAAGCGACCAACGATCCCCTGGTTGCCTTTGCCAAGGCGCAAGCCGTCGCCGGTAAGGGCGTTACCTCTCTCATGGAAACCCTGCGAATGGGGCCGGAAGAAATTGCAAAGCTTGGCAATGCGATGGGCGTTTTTTCTGATGAAACAATTCAGGATCTGGCCGATGTATCCGATCAAATTAAAATTCTGCAAAACACAATGACAACTGTTTTTGGTAGCATCGCCGCCTTGTTAAATCCGGCGACAAAAAACTTCCAGCAATTTGCGGAGGAACTAACTTTGGTCGCCTATGCGGCAAAAGAAGCCTTTACCGGAAATTTTTCAGCCGCAAAAGAAGTCTATAATGCCGCCATCGCCTCTCACAAGCAGAGCCTTCTGCCGAAGGCCAAGGAGGCAAAACCAATTGTGGACATGGGAGGCGGTCAGGATTTGACCGCCATAACGGATGAAAAAAAGCGTTTGGATAAAAGCCTGTATGACGAGGAGATCTACAGCTTGCAGGAAGAAGCGCGGCTTAAAGAAAACAGGGAGAAAACAATTTTTGACCGCATGATCCGCGATGCGGAGTTTGCCCGTGATGAAAAAAAGAAAACCCTGGATCTGGAAAGGGAAACCGCACAAAAAAACAGGGAACTGGTTCTGCGGGGAATGGAGGCTTCCGGCACCATTTTGGATCGGGTACGAGCCTCGGCTGAACGCCTGGGCATGGGCGGCCTTGTTAGGCAAATTGACGTACAGCGGCAACAGCAGCAGCGTGCGACCGATGTTTCCCTTATTTCCAGCATAGGCGCAACGCCAGGAGAACGGCGCAGCTTTCGGGATAACGAAAAAATCAACGCCTTGACAAGCACGGAAGGCGATTACATGCGTCAACAAAACACGGATCTTTTAAACAGCTTTAACGATATGCAGAAAATCGTTTCCAACATCCTGCAGAAGATCGACGACAAGCTTGGCGTGCCGATCTTAAAATCCGCATACTAATATGGCCGTCAGCATCATAAGCTCAACCCTGGGTGCAAGCGGAAAAATCCTTCGCAAATCCACGCGCTCCACATCCGTTGACGGATTGGTGACTTTGGTTGAAAATTATACTATTCGGACCGCCGACATTGCCACTCTGGAGCCTGACGCCGGGACAACACATGCCAGCTTTAGCTCCAATCCCACAAAATACGTCCGCATGCTGGTGGAAACCACCGCAACCAATCCAATGGATGGTGAGCTGACTGAGCTGGTCGTTACCTACGTTGGCCTAGATTATGCGTCAGGCTTGCCCAAAGCCTACATTACGGCCGTAGGGCAGCCCGGAGTCGGCATTTTTGGAGCTGATGCCGCCGTGGTTGTGAAATATATAACCCAAGATTCCCTTTTCGACACGCTCAAGGGAGGGAATGTCGGCCTTAATCTTGGCTCAACCAATCTAACCCTTCCGACCAAAAGGCTAATGCCAACGGCCATCAACGGAACTTCCATGCCCCCAAACCCAAGGCAAAGGGAATACAGGAGAAGCAAGAATATTTCAGAGGTGCAATCCATCGCAACGGCACAATACAATTCCTATCTCAAGGCGAATCCTGTTGGGCCGGGCGGGATCGTCCAACCCCCGGTTATTTTTTACGCTCCGCAAAATGAATGGATTTATGCCGGATATGTTCAGACATCCATCAGCTTCCAAAGGCGAGGGCTTTTCAATCAAATTGAGGAGCAGTTCACAGAATACTTTAAGGGTACAGACATATTCTATCAGACCGATGGAACAATCAATTTTAGCAGGGTAAATTCATTCTCTGATGTGAATTATACTTTCTAGGTTTATGGCCAAAAATCCTTCACCGCCCGCACTACCGGGGCAAAGCCAGCCGTTACGCATCATAAGAGCAACCCCGGATGGCGTGGGTATATCATCCGATTACATCAATACCATCATCAGCCGTATCGAGGATTTGGTTCTAATTGCACAATCCCAAAAGCCGATCGCAGGAAACAATATCCAGATAAACTATACGGCTCAAGGTGCGGTAATTAACGCAGTCACGCAATGATCCGGCCTCGCTTGTCCAAAGTGGTAAGCGGGACAAGGCTTACAACCGATCTGGTCAATGGCATTATCAATCGCACGGAATACGCCGCCAACCTTTTAAGACAATATAAGCTAACGGCTGGAAACGAAATGTATATCGAGCCGCATTATGATGGGACTAGGGTGTCTTTTTTAACTCCTGTTGGCGGCGGCTCTGGAGATAGTGCTGTTGAATTAAGCAAAAAGAACGCTTTCTTTATTGGAATTGCGGCAGCAACAGGAGGTGCAGTTGCAATTCAAACAGTCGACTCTTTTACAATAAACGATGACCCTGCATATATTTCACAAATTTTGGGAACAGCGACATTTTTGGGAGGCACATCATATAGCTTAACACAAAATGCGAACAATCAGGTAGGAGTAATTTGGAACGAAAATCGAGTATTTGGTGGTTTTTTTAATGTATCTTTTAATTACCAAATAGGAGGAAGCTCTGCTGCAGACGGATTTTCTCTTATATTTTGCCCAACATATTTTCTTGCTGCAGCAGGAGGCGGGCTGGGTTATGAGGGAGCACCTTCCAACAGCGTTGCCATTGAAATTGATATTTTTAAGAATCCATCTGACCCCGATAACTCACATATAGCCGTTCTCAAGGGTGGAAATGTGAACGATCATTTGGCTCTTTCAAGCGTTACCGTAAGACCTGGGGGTAATCTTAGCGTTTCTTATGGGCAAAAAACATTAAGGGTTTTTCATAACGGAAACCTAATAATTACATATCCGATTGATTTGATCTCTATTATAGGGGAATGATTGACAAGAATTAAAACTTATGGCCTCTACTCTAGACCTATACATTGATACATCTTCTGGTCAGCTCGTGGACGGAGGAAGTGTGGTTGGCGGTTCACTACCCACGCTTACCAGAAACGATGCCTATACGCTTCGCTTGCGGTTGCTTGAAAAGAAATCAAATGGCTCGCTGGACGACATAGATTATACAGGCTCAAGTCTAAAAGTTGGGATTGGAAGCATCGAAGAAAATCCTTCGGCTGGGTCATTTAAGCTGGCAATCAATGGGGTTACATCATCTGCCATTCCCTACAATGCAACAGCAATTTCGGTTTATAATGCGATTTCAAACAATGTTTCCACCGTGGCTCTTTATGGCACGGACTCCTATGGTTCATATCTGCTGACCGCCACCCAGCCGAACACGGCGATGTCGTTTAGCCCGGATGCCTTTACCCTGTTTCCCACTAGCTCTGTTCTTATCAACACCCGCCGTAACCCAGCCGCAAGCGTAGAAGCACAACAAGTCGTCAAGCTGGTTCGTAATCCCATCGTTTATGCAGACACATTCACAGCCACACCTACAGCAAGCGAAATCGCCTTAACGAAGATTCAAGACGGCTCTTCAACCCAGAATGAAACCTATGAACTAAGCGTTGGGCCGTTGGCTCGTGGCGGTTCATTTGCACTTGTTTTTGGCCCAAACGCAACAACAGCCATACCGCTTTTCCAAAGTGCCGTTTCTGTGCAGGCGTCAATTTCTGCTGGCATCAACACAATCACTAGCAACATCAGCGTGCAGGAGAATGGCAAAAGCGGATACATTATTTCATTCTCAGGACGCTTGGGGCTGACAAATGTAGCAACCGCCTTAACTCTCGACGCGTCTGGGGTACAGTTTATACCTCTGCGTCAGACCACCCTGACGATCAACACCGCAGAAGTTGAGGACGCATTTGCTGATTCAGGTCAAAGCACAATTTCACCTACTATCGAAATTGAATTGACTCAGGGTGGAACACCCAAAACAGTTTATCAGGGGAATGTAAGCATTCGAAAAGACCTAATCACAGCGGGTTCTACCGTTCCAGGGGCAAGGGATTCTTACTATACAAAAAGTGAAACAGACTCGCTATTTGTTGAGGATTCAAGTTCTAATGTAGATGCCACAAGTAGAATTTTAAGCTCAAACAATGGCGTCTATTCTGTCGATTATGGAAGTAGGATTCTTTACGATTCGAGTTTTACTCCAGTTCTTGATTATAGTGCTGATGGAGTTACATTACAGGGAAAATATGCCGCATTTCAAAGCACCTCAATGGGATTTTATGGAACTTCGCCCACAGCCCGACCCGCAAACATCAATGTTGTCTCTGGTTTAATCAATGTCGGCTTGTTTGCCAGCGGCACAACCTACGGCGTTTTGCCGCAATCCGTTGAAACAATATCCGTCACAACATCGTTAAATTTCGGTACGTTGTCCGCCAACACTCAATCCGCAATTACCGTTTCCGTTACCGGTTGTGCCGTGAATGATATTGTTTTGTTGGGACTGCCCAGCAATCTAACCGAAGGATTGTCGTTTTTGGGTCATGTGGTTGCCGCCGATCAGGTGCATGTGGATGCAATTAACGGAACCAGTTCCAGTAAAACCCAGAATGCTGTGACTTTCCGCATCACCGTCATCGGCTATTAGCCTTTGACACACGCCATCCAGAAGTATGGCGGCAGGTGTATATAATTTAACCATTGAGCAAGGCGTGGATCTTGCGCTGGAAGTCAGCGTCAAGGACTCCACCGGAGCCACCTATTCGTTGGCCGGGGCCACCGCGGCCGCTCAAATCCGCGACACCTATCACGGCAACCTGCTGGCCACCTTTGCCTGCGTCACCGCCACCGGCACCACCGGCAGCCTTACGCTTACGCTAAACGCAGCCACCGCCTCCGGCCTTCCCATCAGCGGCGGCAAGTGGGATCTACTGCTGACCACCAGCTCCGGCAGCCACGTGCGCCTGCTGCAGGGATCCGTGACCATCGCGGGTGAGGTGACTCAGTAATGCCCATCACCGCCACCGTCTGCGGCCCGGCCAGCATTAGCGTGGCCGTGGGCACCCCCATAGTCACAGGCGGCAGCGGATCCGGCGGGGTGACCACCGGCACAGCCATTGCCCTGGCGATTGCCTTGGGATGACAAGGAACACAGGAAAATGAAACAGATCTGGCCCAACTACTCCTATTCACCCGCAACAAACGTCCTGACGCTGACCGGCCTCAATATAGACCGCGACCAGCTCCTGCTCGTGGCCGCGCCGCAGCCCGGCAGGATCATGTACAACTTTGCAGACAGCACCGTCACCGCGTCCGCGTTCACCCAGGGCGCAAATACCGCCCTTACCCTGGTCGCTAGCACGGCCGGTCTTACCACCACGGCTGCACTCGTCATTTATTATGACGATCAACTGACAAATAACTCCGTCTCCATCTCCAACTTCCCCGCCAGCCAAACCATTGCAGGCACGGTGACTGCGAATACAGGTATAAATCTTGGCGATGCTCTGCCTCAAAATCTGGTGACTGGCATAGTGCCAGTAGTTATTCTTAATGACGAGGGCAGGTCTGTTAATGACACAAACACACCAGCCCTTAGAGTAAATGGCTCACAATTCACTCAACCCATATCGGGCACGGTGACCATCGGCTCATGCGTCACCCATGGCGTGACGATTGCCAACACCAGCGTCACGGTTAATGGAACGTTTTATCAGGCCACACAACCTGTTTCCTTGGCATCCTTGCCCGCACTTGCGGCTGGCACAGCTCAGATCGGTTCAGTCACGGCTTCCATTAGCGGCACTGTGCCTGTTTCCGGCACGTTTTATCAGGCCACTCAACCTGTCTCGCTAGCGTCTGTTCCCACGCACGGCGTAACGCTTGTATCCACCACCGTCACCGTCAGCTCGCTTCCTGCCCTCTCCGCTGGCACGGCTCAGATCGGTTCAGTCACGGCATCCATCACAGGCACAATACCCGTCTCGATTTCGTCCGTAACCGTCGGAAATAGCGTGACCATTGGCTCAATCCCCGCCATCAGCGGGACGGTTACGGCCAACACATTTGCGGTTCAAGGCACATCCGTCACCACATCTAATTTCACCAGCACCACGGCCTCCACCGTTCTCGCCAACAACAATGCTACACGTCGGGTGCTGACCATTTTTAATGAAGGAGCAGGCAATCTGCATATTTGTGCTGGGGCAACCTGCACCACGGTGGCCTACCAAGTGCGTCTATCTTCTGGCGATTACTATGAAGTGCCAAATCATCAAACCACCGTCACGCACTCGGCTGTATTCGCCACCGCTGGCACGGCACGGGTCACGGAAGTTTATTAGGAGCTAGGCGATGCCACTTACCAAATCAACCCTATTGTCGAGTGGCCCAATTGGAAACCCGGATCAAATTGGCTACACAGCATCTGATAACTACAGTGGGTCTGGATCGACGGTTTTGCTACCGACAACAACAGGAAGATTTGCGGATACAATCGCTCATTCTTTTGGCGATAGGTTAGTCTCGTTTTATAGGATTTTTGTGCCAAAGCCTACCACATTTTCAGGTGTTTCAATTACATTCTCAGCAAATAATGCGACATCAAAAACACTTTCCTCAATCACGGAATCATCAGGAACAGCTACAGCAACAAGCACAGCTCATGGTTTTTCTGTTGGCGATCGTATTAGAATATCAGGAGCAACTCCAACAGCATATAACAATACTTTTCTGATCTTATCGGTAGCAACAAACACATTTACTTTTTCAATTGGAAGCGGAACTGGCTCAGCTAGTGGGACAATTTTGGCGAAACAATTTGTCGGAGCTGCTGTGTATGATTATGACAAAACAACTTTGCTTCCGAAGAACAAATTAGTTGATTGTGCTATTATACCAACAACCTCAAATACATCAGCAAACTTTGACTCTAATACAACACTGGCACCAGGCATGTATTGGATCGGAATTGGCCCCTCTAAAATAACGAACAACGAAACCTTTGCAACAATTATATGTTGTGACAATTCATCGACATCAATAAACACACATCTTTTTGGAATAAAAAGCTCCGACATGTCTCTATATCGTGGTGGAGTTGGGATTGCAGCATACGACAACGCAAATACATCAAATGGAAACAGCGGGTTTCCTGCATCACTAAATGCTGGTGGCCCATTTATTGCTGGAACTGTTTCAATTTATTCTAACGCATCTTCTGGAAATAGTTGGTTCGGAAGAATTGGAATGGTCGGCCTCATTGTCGCATGATTCATCTTTTGTCTCTTGTTGTTCTTCTCTCCTCCTGCTGTCCGCAAAAGCAGGCCAATACCGATTTACCACGTTATAGCGACATGGGAGCGGCCGAGGATGCTGGGAATATAACGCACGAAACTTATCAAAAATGATCATTACGGCAAACAGAACGCACGATTTTTCAACCCGCAGTAGCTTCGGCGAAACGGCCCCCCTCCCGCAAGGTGAGGGTGTGTTTTTATTTAACTACGGCGCAAGCCAGGTAAAATGAATGACTGCGGCCGACGAGCACGACACCCCTGGCTGGCGTGAAATGATGGCCAGCCTGCGCTGGCTTGAGGCGGAGGGTTTCATTGAGCTTTTTTACAATGAGAAGGGCGAGGAAATGATACGCATTGCCGAAGGTGCGGAAAACGCAACGTTATGAGCACTGAACAAATTGCTGAACTTGCAGAACGACTCTCGCTTGTCCGCGAATCTGTGGCCCGGATCGAGACCCGCCAGACCGTTATCATGGATATGCTGGAACGTTCTCAAGCCAGCTTGGGAGAATATCACGGCCGTCTTAGTGCCATGGAACGAGACGCCCACACAATCAAGACCAAGCTGTGGCTGGTGGCCCTGGTCGCCGGTGCGGTTTGTTCCATGGGCTGGGAGCTGATTAAACGCCGGATCGGGCTTTGACATAACCCTGCAGGTATGGACATAACCTCCTTAATCGCAAACCTAGCCTCGCATTGGCAGCAATACCTGGGCGTTCTCACCGCCGTGCTGACCGCGGCCATCGCCGTGGCCACCGTCATCCCGGGCGACGAGCCTGAACATACCCTGCAGAAGATCGTTGATCTGATTGCGCAGTTGTCGCGCAAATAGCAAACAGTGCTCGCCGCCATTATCACGGCGATAAGCGGAATATGCGGCCTGGTTTTGTGGATCTTGAACCGCAAATCGCCCAGGCAACGCAATTTTGAGGCCATAGAACTTGAGCGCAGAAAAAGGCAAAGGGACATTGATGCGTGGTGGACTCGCCGCCCTCCTGCTGGCTCTTAGCTTTGCGATAGCTGGCTGTGCCACGACATCGCAAACGCAGGACGGCCCGCCGCCGTCGCCAGACAGCATCAGCTATTTCATCTACGCCTGGGACAAGGCAGAACGATCCAACCCGCCCTGCCCGCAGGCTTACAGAGATTTGTTTGCGGAATCGCTCAAGGCGTTATCTGACAGCTTGGCGGAAACTGAAAGAGAGCGAGCGAGGAATCAGTGACCAGCCTGTCGGAGGCGAGTAGCCGTACGCTGCGGGTTATCGACGGCCTGAACGCTAACTTTCAAAAGCGGGTGCGATGCTGGCTAAACGAGATGGTGGCCAGCCGGATCACGCCCCTGATTTACTGCGGCATGCGGACGATGGAGGAACAGGCAGCGCTGTACGCAAAGGGCAGGACTACCGAAGGCAAAATTGTGACCAAGGCCAAGGCCGGTCAATCGTTTCACAACTACGGGCTGGCGTTTGATTGGGTGCCAATTAAGCCGACAAAGAAAAATCCTAATCTGTACGACACGTGTTGGGACGACGAAACCGCGTTCCGCCTGGGAGAGCACGTTGGCTTGAGTTTTGAGCTGACCGCAATCTCGTGGGAAACAGGGCATCTGCAGGCGGCTGAGTATGCAACGTGGCGTGACATTCCCCGCGATGGTGTGGAACAAAAAACGCAACCTATCGAGGTCAAAGGCTTTGCGGTGAAACAAAACAAAAGCCTGGTGCGCAACCAACCATGGTCGTCACGGTGAGTCCGGAACATGAGAAACATCTGAACGGGATCCTTGCCGACTTGGTAAGGGACGTGTCGGCCAAATACCGCAAAGGGCAAACAGAGCACGGCGGTGCATTGTGGCGACGGCCGGTGTGGAAAGATGCTTGGGACGAAATACTCGATCTGTGTACCTACGTACATACGTTGAAAATGCAACTCTCGGTCATTGCCGATCTGGCGGTGAGGGGAGCCAGCGATCAAAGCGTGGCAGCCGCCGAGGCCCGCGAGAGCTGTCGGCAGATCCTGGCCGTGCTCGAGGGTTTCCCATCCGCCGCCGATAAAAAATGAAAGTCATCCGTAAATGGAAGAAATGGCTGGCCGTGTCGTGCAGCCACGGGCATCTGGCCAACGCGGCCGCCTGCAAGGCCGCAATGGAAATGAAAAGCCGGTGGCAGCCGGACACCACCCTGCACCTGGGCGACTTTGTGGATTTGTCCTGCCTCATGGGCAGTGCCCGCCGGGATCCGGACAGCCCGGAGCGGGGGAACAGCATAAGGGAGGATTTTGATGCTGGTCTTAATTTTGTACGTGAGCTGGCTCCGCAATTTATTTTTGAGGGCAACCACGAGCACCGCCTGACGGCCCTGCAACGCTCGCCATCGGCCATTGTGGCGCACTGCTGCACCTCTGCGCTGTCGGAGATCCACAACCTGGCAAAAGATCTGCGGGCAAAGTATCTGCCTTACGACATTGAGAAAGGCTGGCATGACCTTGGCGGC
>Ga0214923_10002733_pt1 | contig 22978 bp, 31 predicted proteins | sample LL1510_MetaG_FD_177993 | JGI IMG/M metagenome (GOLD analysis project Ga0214923, IMG submission 177993) | Freshwater microbial communities from Lake Lanier, Atlanta, Georgia, United States - LL-1510 | ecosystem: Environmental > Aquatic > Freshwater > Lake | place: USA: Georgia | collected...
AAAATCAAAAATCTCAAGTACCAGAAGGAAGATGCAACTTACAAAATTGCATCAGTGTCTCCGGAGAAAATCATCGGCGCACTGGAGCTCTGGACTTTCAATACAAAGTATAAAACGATTACGAGGCTTACAGCGATTGATCGTGGTGGGCTCCAGGTCAAGGGCACTAGCATTACGAACTATTGCGAGACAGCTTCTATCACACGTTCAATTGGGCGTAAAGATCCCAATGACTATATCAAACGGATACTTGAGGGTGGCAAACTTGTCTTACGAAAAGTCTTTGATGAGATCAAGACGGAGAAGCCTCTTGCGTATCGTATCAATGAAAACACTATTCTGTTGAGGGTTGTGACATGACGAAATTGTTAGTATGGGGTACATTTATCTTATTGGTGACTATATCAGTTCATTATAATGATGTCTTTTCCAAGAATTGTAGTGAAGCAGGTGGGTTATCGGTGTTGACTCTTAGTAGTATGGTTTGCTTGCATCCATCTTCTGTAATTGAATTGAGGAAATAAAATGTCTAAAACTAAAGAAATAATGTTGGCTGGTTTATTTTTTGCATTGGGATTTTTGGCAGTGCAAGGTTTCTTGATTGTTAATAATACATCTAAGGCTAAAGCTGAAGATGCTCTTAAATGTTATCCTAATGCAGAATTTATGAAAATGATTGATGATAAAGCTCTTGTTACTCTCTATAATGGTGAAAAGAGCGGCAAAATTAATGAAGTAATGATGTCAAAAGACCGTCATATGTATATTATTGAATATGATAAAGCCGCTGATGGTAACGCTATGGCGGCGAAACAATATTGCGTAACTGGTGTTTTAAACGATGTTACATTTAATGACTCGGCGATCGAGTTTCTTTCGAACCTACTTGATAAATATAAAGGACAAAAGACATGAGTATTTTGGGAGCAGATGGTAGTATTGTAACAGGCGGACTATCAGTTAAAAAGCCAATTGTTGATATGCGAATTGTAATATTTCAGAAGATGATGGTTCATCCTCAGACAAAAGAAATGGTAATGGTTCCTATGCAGGATATTCAGTATCAGCGCGAAGGTTCTACAGAATGGTTTTCCATGGATGGTGTTCAGGTTGAATCGCATGAACCTAATTTAGAAAATGGTAACAAGGAGATTTTTTGATGACCGATGTAGTTAATGATATTCGTATTGTAAATTATTATAAATTTGTTGCTGATCCTAATGGAGGTCAAGAACCAGTTAAGGTTTATATGCATGAATTTGAAGTTAAGAAAAACGGTTCTGATGTTTGGGAAAAGATTGAATCGTTAGAACTTCCTTGGAGCGGTCAATAAAATTGCGAAACAATTCAAGAAAGATTTATAAATTATGAATAATTATGAACTTATTGAATTGTTTCCAGTTTTAGTTTATAAAAAAACATTAAAACAAATTCCAAAATTAAAAAATCTTTTAGAAAACGCTGAATTTCGTAGATACGAAAAAGATAAATGTTGGTTAACTGATAATAAAATTTTAGAGAAATATCCAGAATTATCTGAAATTATATTAAAAGAATTAAATAATTATGTTGAAAACGTTTTAATGTTAAAAATTTCAAATATTAATTTTTATATTTCTAGATCTTGGTTAGTTAAACACAAAAATGGTGACTATGGTAAACCGCATGCTCACACAAACAGTTTAATATCTGGTGTTTTGTATCTTAATGTTGATGATAGAAGTGGTGATATTGTATTTGAAAAAACAAATTGTAATTTATTTCCTTGTTTTGAGTTTGAACCAAAAAATTGGAATAAATTTAATTGCGAATCATGGAGCGTTAAACCTTCTAATGGAGATTTGTTGTTTTTCCCTTCTCACCTTAAACATAGCATTTTAGAAAATAAATCTAATATAGATAGATGCGTTTTGGCTTTTGATTTTTTCTTCAGAGGAAAAATAGGAAATCATTTACACGAATTATCCATATAATAAAGGATCAATTATGAAAAAAATATTTCTAATACTTTCTATGGTGTTTCTTAGTCTTAGTGTTATTAGCTGTAGTACAATTAAATATGCCGAATGTATTGCCAGAGACAATACGAGAAATCCGTGCAATTAATAAACACAATGGCTCAGTAGATCATCGTGGTATTGGAGCTCCATTAATAGAAGAGTTTGAAAATCAGGTACCATGAAAGAACACATCGTCAATAGTCTTGATAATTTTATCCTGGGATGGTATATAGACCCCAAAGTGTGCAATGATATTATTGAGTTTTTTAAAAAATCAGATAAAAAAAATCAAGGAGGATTTAATGGTCCTGAACAAGGTCAGTTAATTATTGATAAAACCAAAAAAGACAGCATAGATTGTCCTTTTATTGGTGACGATGTTTTATGTAACAGATACCTTATACAATTAAAAAAATGTATTGATCTTTATAAACAAAAATATACATATTGCGAAGACACCGCTCCATGGAATATCCATCAAATACCAAATGTGCAATATTATGCTCCTTCTGGAGGTTATTATATGTGGCACACAGAAAGAAAAAACGGACTACAGCCAGAGGTTTCTAGGCATCTGGTGTTTACTACATATCTTAATGATGTTACTGATGCTGGCGAGACAGAATTCTTCTATCAGAAATTGAAAATCAAACCTGAAAAGGGATTAACTATAATTTGGCCAACTGATTGGACATTCACACATAGAGGTATACCTTCTCCAACTCAAGAAAAATATATATTAACTGGATGGTTTAATTTCAGCACAATGGTTTAGAAATAATGAAAAAAAGAACTTTACTTTCTGGTGAAGAAGTATTAGAATTAGAACAATCTAAAATTTTAACAGTCAAAACTAAATGCCCAGAAAAATGGAAACTTACTGATATGGAAACAGGCGAGGTCTATATTGGTTATTCCACCGAAGGGCAATTGAGTTGGAAAAGGATAAATAAATTGTCGAGGTCGTTGAGAGAAACGAAATAATCATACAGGACTCGGGGGCAGTACCCGACTGGTCCACCATAAGAACATTTGCATAAAACCGTTCCGGGATACGGAAGCAGGCAAACCAAGTGTTCTTAATTGGGCCAGAAATAGGATCGACTGGTGTGGTAAAGGTTTAAGGAGACCAAAGACAAACGTTAGATGCCAACGATAACGATGCATCATTTGGAACATTTGCTCTAGCAGCATGATCCATTGGGGTGGCAACTTCCCTAGAAACAGAAAAGTTGCAACACACAAACACACACAAAGGAGTATTAAAATGGATAAACAATCACCTTATGAACTTAGATATAACTTTCTAATGTCTGCAAGAGAATATTTGGAAGCTAAATTTCATGCAGAACTTGAAATGTATGAAAGAAAGATATATTCTACGCCTCCATCTTATCCTACAAATGAACAGATTTTCGAATTAGCCGAATCTTATAAACAATTTGTAGATAAGAAATAAATATAAAAGGTTCTGCAAGTCTTCCCTAAAAAAGACTTGCTTTTTGATATAGAGCAACTACCTAAACTTTCCTTTTTTATAAATAAAAATAATTAAGGAGAGATATTATGGCGTGGACAGCAGAATCTAGAAGAAAAGCAGCAGAAGCAAAGAAAAAATCGGGAAGAACTAACCAATACACAACTGGCGTAGCATCTCATGCTTCTGAAGAAACTAAAGAAAAAATTCGATTATCTTCTATTGGAAGAACTCATAGCGAAAAAACAAAACATCTTATAAGTGAAAAAGCATTAGCCTCTGATCATAGAAGATTAAAAAAAGGCACTATTATGTATAAAGGTGTTTTGTTAGATAGTTCTTGGGAACTTGCAATGGCTGAAAGATTGGATGAATTAGGAATACAATGGATTAGACCAAAACCAGTAAAATGGGTAGACTCAGATGGTAAAACGAGACATTATTTTCCAGACTTTTATTTGCCAGAACATAATTTATATTTAGATCCTAAAAACCCTCAAGCATATAAAGTTCAGAAATCTAAGATCGAATGCTTAAAAAAACAGTTGACTAACCTAATAATTATTAGTACAATATATGAAATAAAGAATTGGTCACTTGGCACAACAGGATTAGCGCAATCGCCTTCTAAGCGATAGGTTGAAGGTTCGAGTCCTTCAGTGACCGCCATAAATAACAGGTCTTCCCTAAAGAACTGGAGAACTAAATGTCAAGACATAATCACTGGTTCTGGAATAGTTCTTTCGTTAATGCAATTCACCAAAATCTATTACGCTTAACTTCTTGGATCTGGAAGAAACAGAACCACAACCACTAGGATATATTATGAAAAGATTGTTGATTGTTCTAGCTGCAGTTTTCGTTTCAACTTCAGCGTTTGCAGATTATCATGTTGTTGTTTCTAAACGTCATCAGTCTATGTCTGTTTACCAAGATGGTGAATTGATCGAGCAGTGGCCAGTTTCTACTGCACGAAAAGGCTATTATACCCCAACAGGAACTTTCCATCCTTATTCATATCAAACAATGCACTATTCAAAGAAGTATGACAATGCGCCGATGCCACACTCTATTTTCTTTTCTGGTGGATTTGCTATCCACGCTACTCCTCATACAAGTAGTTTGGGGCGTCCTGCTTCTCATGGTTGCGTTCGTTTGCACCCAGATAACGCCTATACTCTCTATAATATGACCAAAGGTGAATCCACAAAAATAACAATCAAGGATTAACTTTATGGACACTCTCAAAGAGAATTATTCATATTCACACGCCAGCACTATAATCTGGTCTCTTCAACAAGAATTGAATAGACATAAGGCTCGAAGATTTAACGATAACCATATAGAAAAATACCTTACTTGTCGGATTGCCGAACTGAAGGAACATGAAAAACAATGCTTAAGAATTCAGGCTTCGTAGAAGAAGTAGAAAAGCTCTGTCGAGAAAAGAACATCGAATATATCGACGCAGTCGTTTTCTGGTGTGAGAAGAATAACCTTGAGATAGAACAGGCTGCATATTGGATAAAAAAAGACCCTGCTATGAGGGCTAAAATACAGGCAGAAGCCGAAAACCTGAATATTCTTAAACGGGGTGCACGCCTACCGATATAAATAGAAAGTAACCCGTTGTTGGAGGCTAATATGCACATTAAAACAATTGGTAAACCTTCTCATATATCTGTTTCTATGGTGAAAAAAGCAGCAAATTTTTATGGAAAATATCTAATTGGTGGTGGTAAACTTTTTAACAATATAAAGTTGACTGTCCAATTTGAAAAAATGGAGTCAAACGAGGGCGATTACGCCTATTGCGACTGGACAGACGATAATCATTATAGAAGAGAATTTCTTATCGGTATCGACCGATCTATTAATAAAAAAGAGACTCTATTAGCGTTGGCCCATGAGATGGTCCACGTAAAACAATACGCTAAGGGAGAAATGAAAGATATCTGGAAGCCAACCAGAATGGTAAAATGGCAAGGAGAGAGATATCTTCACGAAGAAATGGATTATTGGGAACAGCCTTGGGAGATCGAGGCATATGGCCGAGAAAAAGGTCTTTACTTTAAATTTTTAACTTATTTAAGAGATGGTGAGCCAGAGTTAAAATGTCAGCCTTCGAAGCGTATAAAGATTATGTCGCTCTAAAAAATCACTTCACCAAACCAACATATGATTATATAAAATATAACGGGAAGACTGGTCTAAAACATTCTTCCTTTCAGAATAGAAAAGATAAAATCTTTTTCGAGAAACTTGCTAAAAGACCTGATTATCATGAATTTCTTATCGCCAATCTTTCTGAAAATCCAAAACTTTGGATAAGAGATATAGCATATTCCGAAGAAGCAGATAGAATTTTCAGCGCCTGGAAAAAACGCCAACAGTCTTTGACTTATAATTTTAAAAGAGAATTTTGGAAAATATTTGATGAGCCGAAATTAGAGGGTCAACATCCAGCTGCTCTCAGATTATATTTGGCGGGAGAAATAAGTCTAGAGACTCTTTGTATTTTTGTTAACAGTCATGGTATATTACAGAACTGGGACTCCAAATTAGAATACGACCCAATTTGGGATGAAGTTCGAATGAAAGTGGTAAAATATACGCCTTTTATAAAATACGATAAAGACAAAATGATGCAGATAATGCTTGATATTGTCCACAATGATTAGTAGTAACTAAATAATATATTATTATGTTTTTCTTGTGAGATACCGATACATCTTATAAGGAGAAATAAAGATGACAAAAGAAGAATTAATATTGGCGATGGAAATTTTAATTAAAAATAAAGTTCCAGCTGAAGCTGCAGCGCTTATATGGACGCTTTGGATGAACCATCCTTCATATACGATTAATGGACAAAAAATAGTTAATAAAGAAACTGGCGAAGAACTTCGCGTTTAATAAAAATATGGGGATCTTAGGATTCGATCTTAGGATCCCCTATATTAATTTAGGATATAATATATTATGGTCTATAAAATCCGAAAATTGAAAGAGCACTCCGATATAAAACAAAAGGTTTTAGGTTTAATTGCAGATAGTCCAGGTGCAAAAACTGGTGAAATTACCAGAACAGATTGGTACACCGGAAAAGGTAAAACAAAAGAATATTTTAAATTTTTATTACCAATTTTATCACCATATATTGAAAAAATTATCGGGGATCTTGGGCACAGAGAGGGTTATATTGAAACGTATTGGTTTCAACAATATGAAACTAATAGCGAACATCCATGGCACACTCATCCTATTTGTGCATGGTCTAATGTTTATTATCTTGAATTCCCGAAAGATGGACCAAAATTAGAAATAAAAATGCCATTCAGCAATGAAATTATAATTCCTGATGTTGAGGAAGGCGATTTAATAACTTTTCCATCAAATTTCTATCACAGAAGTCCTGTTAATAAATCTTCTAACAGAAAAACTATCGTGGCTTTTGATATGGCAAATTTAAAATAGAACTTGACTAATAAAGGTTTCCAAGGTAATATAAATAATGTGGGCGTTATACGTTGCCCATACAACTGTCATACATCGTAATACGGAGAATATACATGGTAGATTTTAAATCACTTAAAGCAGCTTCTGGCAAGAAGTCCCTTGAAACCCTAACTAGCGAACTTAATAAGCTAAATGGTGGAGAATCTAAGGGCGGTGCAGACGACCGTTTCTGGACAGCCACAGTAGACAAAGCAGGTAATGGTTATGCCGTTATTCGTTTTCTTCCTAGCCCTCCAAATGAGGATGTTCCATTCGTTCGAATGTTTGATCATGGGTTCCAAGGACCAGGTGGATGGTATATCGAAAACTCCCTAACAACTATCGGTAAGAACGATCCAGTTTCAGAGTATAATTCTAAGCTGTGGAATTCTGGTATCGAAGCGAACAAAGATATTGTTCGTAAGCAGAAGCGTCGTCTTCACTTTATTTCAAATATTCAGGTTATCAGCGATCCAAGCAATCCTGCCAATGAAGGTAAGGTGTTTCTATTCAAGTATGGCAAGAAGATCTTTGATAAGTTGAAGGAAGCTATGGAACCACAGTTCGCCGACGAGGAAGCTGTCAATCCATTTGATCTTTGGGCTGGTGCACCATTCAAGCTAAAGATCCGTAATCTTGAAGGCTACCGTAACTATGATAAGTCAGAGTTTGGTTCGCCAGAGCCACTATCTTCTGATGATAAAGAATTAGAGAAAATCTGGAAGTCAGAGCATTCTCTGCAGGAATTTCTTGCACCATCTAATTTCAAGTCTTACGAAGAACTTGCTGCTCGTTTAGCAAAGGTTCTTGCAGAAGACTCTGCTCCAGCCAAGCGTGCTCGTGCAGAGGAAGTTGAGATTGAAGAGGAATCTGCTCCATCGTTTAAGGCTTCTCATGCACCAAAGTATTCTGGTGAAGAGGAAGATGATGATTCGTTGGAATTCTTTAAGAATTTAGCAAAGTAAAAAGATCGAAATCAATTATGGTTTAAAAGGGAGCACAGCGCTCCCTTTTTTTTATTATCCAAACATATTAAGTTTGATATTTTTTAATTCCGCCCAGTGATTACCACCAACCATAGAAGCCCAATCTGGCCATCCAACATCGCTGGCATTATTATAATCGTATATTACTGGAGTTCCGCTTGTTTTTTCACTGGCAGCAATATCTGTTGTTACTTTTTTAGTTTGCTCGGTATAAGCTCTCATATTTTCTCTGTATGAATAATCTTCTACTTGATTATCTAATTGAGCTTGTTGTATTGATTGTGTTGACTTTGATGTTTCAGATCCAATCACCATAGCTGCAGGCGCTGCTAGATTAGGTGTAGTAACATTAGGTTGCATTTGTTGTAAATTTGACTTAGCAACATTCATAAATTCATTGATGTTCAATGGAGCAGCCAAACCATGCGCTGGTATACCCATCCCCATATCAGGCATTTCTGGTTTAGATTCTCCAGGAACTCCACCGCCAAGTCTTTGAATATTTTGATTTATTTGGGATAATCTATCATCAGTTGTAGAACCAGCCATTCCAGGTGTAACTGCAGACCCACCACTATACGGTGTTGCACTGCTCGAACTTTGTTCGCTTTCATTAGTTGTTGTTCCACCTTTTAAATTGAGACCGCTCAACCATCCAGCCCCACCCCAAGTAGCAGGATTACCAAAACCGACGTGTATTTTAGAAGGTCCCATGTATCCTTCGCCAGCACCAATACCAGTTGCCCCTACAGAGGCTGCAGCCTCTACGAATTTTTTCTTAACTTTTACATCTTCTGGATTATGATCTGTCAATATTCTTCCGTTTTGCATAAGATCTAAATCAGCAGCACCCACTCCAATATCATGTCTAGTTGACCCTGTTCTTGGACCATTTGGGAAATTAGGTTGTGCACCAGAAGTAATATTTACAGCAACTCCAGCTTCTGCAGCTGCTTTTTCTAGAACTCCCATCAATTTGTCGTTAACAGGCATACTACGAATACCTGATTGAGATTGTGTTACTCTACCAGCATCAGCAGGTTTATTTTTAGTATTTCCTGAAATAATTCCTTCATGACCACCATGACCCTCTTGAGAACTTTCTGCATGTTCTGCTGCTCCGGGTGTCATTGCTTCTGGTTTTGTTGTAGAGGTAGCATCTGAAGTTTTATTACTTGGTGTAGTAGTTGACCCAGATTGTGGAGTAGATGTAATTTGTTTATCAACACCAGATTGTAATGCTGCTTGTGCAGTTGCCATTTTGTCTGGGTGTATTTTTAAACCTTCCCATGCTCCAAGCCCTTGTTTATGAGCAATCCAAGAAGCCATTTTTTTCTGATTTTCTTCATTGAATTTATCGCTACCCTTTAACCCCAAAGCAGCCATTGCTTCTTTTTGGGTGGTATTTACTATTTGAAAAGCGCCTTTTGCAGAAGAATTTGTTTTTACTCCAGTAGGTGTTTGTGTTCTTATATGATCTCCCCATGCGAGAGATTCATCCATTGTCATTTCTGTTAATGGTTTTGGTGGGGTTGCGTAACCAAGAGAAGTGTTATATGGATCTCCGTGTTTACCAGTTCCTTCAGCGTCAATTATGGATTTATAGAATTCGTTTGATTCTATTTTTCCTCCGCCACCACCGCCGCCGCCTCCAAAAACCATACTACCCAGAGCGCCACCACCAACCATAGCAGCACCGCCACCAACTGTAGCTAATCCTCCAACAATTGCATTTTGTAATCCTCTGAATCCACCAAGTATTCCACTCAATAAGCTTGAATTGTTGGTTATTGAGTTAGAATTAATAGTTCTGATGTTACCGTTTAAAGATTTTAATTCAGCGTAAACATTAGAAAGCATACCTATTTGTTCTTGAAGTAGATTATTTGTGGAATCTACCTTTGAAGCAACTTTACTTGATGATTGTTCAACAGAAGATGAGACGTCTTCCATTCCTTTGCTTTGTGATGCAAAATGCGCTCCCATATCTTTAAGGATAGAAGAAAACATTTTCTGGTGGTCTGCAGCTGTTTTTCTTATATTACCTACAACGCCGCCCATTTCAGAAGAAATGCTTCTTGTTATTTCTCTTAATTCTGTTGTGGCCATTTACTTGTTTCTCTGTTTTGCGTCTTCTAATTCTTTTAAATATTCCATCAACAGTTCAACATAGATATCTCTTTCAAACGGTATTAAATTTTCTAATTCCGTAATAGAATATTTATGGTGCTGAGCCAGCGAAAATATTGTTTTATAATAATTAGCTAGTGAATTATGACTCAGCGCCACGTAAAAAAATCGTTTAACGAAGACAGAACGATTTCTCGATCGTGCTCCAACGAGTTTTTATATTTAATAACGTAATTCATTTTTGGAACATTAATAAGGAATTCTTGAATTTTCTGAAAAGTTTTGATATCAAGATTCTCCAAAAAATCTTCTAATTCTTGTTTTTTATAATCACGAGCAGGATAAACTTCGTCTTCGAAATATATGTTTTCAATGCAACGAATAATAAGTTGGAAAAGGTAGTCTTTATCAAGACTTAAGAATTCTTTATCTTCATACAATGCTGCAGAAGGATATTTCAATGATAATCCTGATTTTGATGTTATTTTGATAGTGTTCTCTATTTTTTCTGGAAAAGTTACTTTCACATCATCAAGATCGATTTCAAAATCGTAAATTTTATCGTCTTCGTTGTCTTTGTAAGACACTTTAATTTTATTGTCGACTGAAAATGCTCTGAGGCGGAGGAAAATATATTCTAAATCGAAAACAGCTAATTTGTTAATGTCCAGTTTTGGATCAAGGGAACAATTATTTACAATCTGTTTTATGGCTGCAAGAACATCGGCGTCACTGCCACCTTCTTTTGCCATCAATAATAGTTTTTCTTCTTTAACAAGAAATGGTCTAAATTTATAATTTTTGTTTAAAGAAGGTATTTCAATGTTGTGAATAGGATGGTCAAGTTTTGGTAAATTTGACATATTATAACTCCATTATTTAAGGTGTACCAGGTCGAATTGTAGTAGTATTTCTTATTGATCTGAATGGTCTTTCTGATTGAGGCGCTGGTTGTGGTTGAACCGAACTACCAACAATTGCATAGCTTGTGTATGAAATAGTTACATTCAATCTCATAAGATTCGCATCCCCCCAAGCAAGAGGCACTTCTCGAATACCAGTTGGGAATGCTTCGTATAAATTAACTTTTTGAATAGAATTTCCAAAATGATCGTATATAATAATTTGAATTACAGTAGAATACTCGTCTTTATATTCTGCTTGATAACTAGGAAAAGAGTTTACAGTTGGGCCATTTGCGGATTCTAAACCATTAAAACCGAAAACTATATTAGTCCAATTATACCAATATTGCCAAATTTCGGAATAATGATCTACTAGAAATGTAAGATAGGTGTCCTGAAATTGGGCGTTAATAGGCATGTTCTGAACAGTGCCAATACCATAACGTTGAATCTGAGAGGTCATTAATTGAATACCAGGAGCTCTAATTTGCTCAGCCCTGAGTTTTAAATTTTTAGCTATTCTATAAATATCAGAACTAGTGCCCTGATTGTTTAATACAGCGTTTTGTAAAATGTTTGGTGTTTTGATAATAACATCAAAACTATTATTATCCAAATATCCGTAAGAATTTATATTTTCTTTAAACGCTTGTATATTAAATGGCATTTGTTATCCTAATATGGCGGCGAACCAGAGTAACGCCTATTTGGGTTGATGGACCATCTCTGTAAAGGTAATAATGCAGCTTTTTCCCAATCTCGAGGATCAACTTGATAAAACGAACTTCTCACGTGATTAAAAAGATATCGTTTTATACAGTTTTCAACTCCTCTTAGTTGATTTGAATAGTGTTTTAACAGACTATAAGTTAATACTAATTTTTTATTTTGAACATATTTATCGTTATCGTTGATATTAACCAACCCATTCATCAAACCAATTCTAGCCAGTGGCGGAAGATAATGTAAATTTACCCCTAAAATACCATCATTATAAATTTCTACTGGGAATACCAGAGGGTGGGCGTCGTAATAAGGTAATACTTTTTTTAGTTTTGGATCATATAAAAACAAAAACAATCCACCAATTTGTGGGCTAGTGCTTTTGGTAAATATTTTATTGGGATCTCTTTTTCCCATATCAGAAACGGTTTCTTTATACCATTGAGAAGATTCGCTAGATTTAGAAGCCAAATCTATAGCAGTAGCTCTTAATAATTTGGTAAATCTGTTTGACATTAAAATTTTATTCCTAGTTCTTTTTCGGTCATGATAACAAACTCATATCCCCTGTCTTTACAGTATTCACGAGCAGCTTTCCATTTGGCCGAGTTCACACCCCATCTCATAACTTCTTGTATGTAACGTTTTGACTTTTTACCCTCCATTAACAGTGGAGGTTTGCATTGAGATGCTGGTTTCACTTCAATTAATTTAGTTTTGGTTTTACCTTCGGTGTCTTTTATCCGAACTGTAAAATCAACATAATAACGATGGATTCTATTATCTATTGGCGAGCGATAAGGAACGATAGTTTCTTCACTTTGCCACCAAATTACATTAGGGTCTTTATCCAGCCTTGACATTAGCACAGATTCCCATCTAGATCTATAAATTATATTACTTGGGTCTCCTTTGTATTTATCAGGGTTTCTTGGAATAAAATAACCTTTGTGTGCAGCCATTGTTATATTTCTAATAAATAAATGTAAAACCTTATTTATTAAAGGGGAACAATGGCCAATTTTAATTTTCCGTCACAACCTCAGAAACAAAATTCTGGAGGGGGATCATTTCCTTCGGATTTGCTACAAGGTGACAGACAATATTATACCAGTATATCATTTTCGGACTATTCTGTTGGTCTTTCTGGTTTTGGTATTGGTTATTCGTTTAATTTTGGCGGAGGTTTCAAACTTCCCTTACCTAAAAGAATAAACGACGTTAATTCTCAGTTATGGAGCGAAGTAGATGCTTCTTCGATGGTTCCAGGATTGGTTCAAATGGGAGGAGCTGCTGGGGGTGTTTCATTTCTGAGTCCATTACAGTTCATGACATATAAAAGACCAGCTTATAAAGAACACGAATTGCAATGGACTTTATCGGCAGCAAATAAATCAGAGTCAGATAATCTCAAAAAAATTATTAATGATATTAAAGCTAGTTCAGCCCCATCAAAAGCGATGGGCGGATACGCTTATAAGTATCCTAAAATATGTCAAGTTTCTTTTCACCCAGACCAATATTTGTTTAAATTAAAACCTTGCGCTGTTATTACTGTTGCTGCTGATTACACAGCTGCTGGTGGACCATCTTTTTATAAAAGCGGAGCGCCCACTGTCGTAGGTCTGACAATAAGATTAAAAGAAGTCCAGCTATGGACTCGCGAAGATCTAATGATGGGATAACAGATGCCAGAAAGATATTTCGAAAAATTCCCAGTAATAACTTATAGTAATAATCAAGTTGTTGATATTACAAAAAGGGTTAGTTTATTAGACAGAGTTTCTGAGAATCCATATGTATTTTATCCATATGAAATAACTGCAGAGGAAAGAGCCGATCAATTTTCTTGGAGATATTACGAAGATCCATATAGAAGCTGGATTATTTATCTTTCTAATGAAATTGTTGACCCTTATTACGATTGGTATCTTAATAATCAACAATTCACGGATTTAATTACTAAAAAATATGGTTCTGTTCCAGAAGCTCAGCAAAAAATTATGTATTATAGAAACAATTGGGAACTTAATAAAAATGATGTTTTGAATCAAGCAGAATATAATTCTCTGACAATAGCTCAACAATATTATTGGCATCCAATATATCAAAATTCTTCTATTTATGGATACAAAAGAAAAGAGAATGAATGGAGAAAAGACACTAACAAAATAGTTAGATATTCAGTGTCTGCTAATGATTATCAGATGAGTTCATTCGTTAATAACGAAATAATTAATGTTGTTTTTGATAATTATAATTCCGGTAATGGGCAGTTTGTTATGTCAAACACCATTAATGTTTTCGTTAATACTTCTTTGCAAACTAATACTAATTTGAATTTCGTTTTTTTACAACATATGAGAGGTCAGTATGAAACTAACAATACATCAGGTATTGTCGTTACTGGCAATAGCTACATTTACGGCACAGAAAGTCAAATAAACGTGGCGATTACTATTGTTGAAAACGAATCAACTAATGACGCTATCTTGGTAGTGGCCAATAATATTGCTGTTGACGAAGAAATTTATTGGGAAGGGGTTACATATTATGATTATGAAAATGAGAAAAACGAATATAATAAAACAATAAGGGTTATGGAAAAGAACCTTTCTGAAGTTGCAGTTGATAATTTAATTAATCTTATGAAGGAACCTTTCTAATATGCCAGCTGGTGATATTAAAATTTCTTCTTTAAAAATAGGGGATTTGGATTTAACAAATTCCAAAGAAGCTACTTATATTGGGTTTAATATCTATGAAGATATTTTAAACCCTTATGGTCCTATGGCTGAAATTAGAGTTCTTGATTATAATGATGCTCTTGGTAAGAACAATATTCAAGGTGCATACGATAAAGATGTAGAGATTTCTTTGTCTGGAGCTGAAGGGTTTTCTGGTGGACAGAAAAAATTTAAATTAAAAATGTATCAAAATAAAAATTTAAATGATCGATCTTTGCACAATAATGCTAATTTGAAACATAAACATTATGATATTCGTGCTGTTTGTCCAGAGTTATTGAACGCTCAGGGTAATTTTATGCAAAGCAGTTATAACGATACAACTGATAATATCGTAGAAGATGTGGTTAAAAAGGGGTTCAAGACTAAACTTCAAATTGATAAAAAAAGCAAAACAGACGGAAAAAGAAGAGTTATTATTAATAACAAACACCCACTAGAAGCCATAAAACATTTAAATAGATTGCATGTTTCTCAGGAAGATAAATCATCTTGTTTCGTTCTGTTTCAAGAAACAGGGCAGCAGCAAAAATATGTATTTTCTACGTTCGAAAAACTATTCAAAGAAAAATCTTCGGTAACTTTAAAACAAACAACAACTTTAGATGCTTCTGGTACAAGTGATAAAGATAAACAAAATTCTATTATTTGGTTTAAAGCAACAGATTCGTTTTTTACTCCAACTCGTGTTTTGACTAAATCGGCGCAAAAAACGTTTAATTTAACAACACATAAAGTTTCTTCTCCGGATCCAGAACAAGCACAACAATTCAAACTTCCTGGACAACCGGAATATAGCGGTCAAGCACAGCATGCTAACGCAGTTCATCATTATACAACTTTTGATAAAGCAAACGATAAAGAGAAACACAAAACAGCTGACGCCAGAGACAATAGAGCTAATTTTCTTTCATATTTGTCTCAAAATTCAGCAGAGCTAGAAACGTATTTTAACCCAGAAATTAAACTAGGATCAATGATAAAACTTGATATACCAGCAAGAACATCTGATGGATCTGGTAAAGAAAAACAATTCAATGGCGATGTTTGTGTAGTTGCCATTAGAACAAAAATCAAACCGCTTGGTCAAACACCAAGAGCTACTATGATTCTTAGGGTTATCAAAGGCGGTGCATTTGATCAAAGTGGTGGAGGTCAGCCGTAATGAAATTAAGAACAGGTTATGTTGTTGAATATAAAAAAGACCCTACTAAATCTGGACGTGTTAAAATTAGATTACACAGTCGTCAAGATGACACACAAAAAGTAAAAGACGAAGATCTTCCATGGGCTATATTAATGCAACCTGTAACTCATGCAGCAACTCATAAAATTGGTCCAACGCCTTCTGGATTAAAAGTTGGTTCAAGAGTGATTGTTGGTTATCTTGAACACGATCATGAGGAATTATATCCAATTGTATTGGGATCTATTGCACGTGGAGAGTTGGACGAATAATGGCTAACAAGATTAAACAAAAAGATCAAAAAACTGGTGGTAAAATTAAACCTAAAGATGCTGGTCCAGACACTCCAGGTTTCACTAGCACAAACGAAGAAGATTTCTTTGATCAAGCTAAAACTATTTTATTTAATCAGTTTCTTGGACAAGAAAAACCAAAAACTGAAGATCCGAAATATCCAGAATCTCCTGGTGTTGAAAAAAGTAATTCAAAAGAACTTGAAGACGTAAGAAAAAAAGTTGCACCGAGTGGCGATAAACCAACAACTGCATCTGCTAAAAAAGGTAGCAAAAAACTACCAAAAACTGTTCAAGAAGTAGACCCTCAGAAAAAAGCTCAACAGTTACCAGAACTTTATCAACAAATGTCTATGATTATGGGCATTTTGAGTATGGGCGCTGGGTTAGGCGGTGGCTCTGGTGGTGGGAATGGAGGAGCTCCTTTTACTATAACAGGCACTCCATCAGGAATGAACGTTGTTCTTACGGACGGATTTGTGGGCGCTCTTGCTATACTTGTTAGAAAATTTGGATTCGAACGAGTAATCAAAATGTTCGTTCTTATTACACTACCAAATGGCGGGTTGTCACAACTTGATAGTTGGTATCAACCAATTGTCACAAAAGCTATCGCTACTTTATTAAAAGTGGCCATTTATTATGGACCATTGAATATTCCTGTTTCTTCTTACGATGAAACTTATTATGGCGATATTGTTCCAACAAACTTAGTAACTAAACAAGATGTTCCAGATTTTTACGTTAAAAAATATTATGGGATTTCTGCAGAACCATATCCAGGTTACGATCAATGGATGGATCCAAATGATAGCACTGTTGTTTTATATGTAAGAAGAGAATTAGGAACATACGTTTTTAGTTCTGCTTCTGAAGAAATTTATTCTGAAGTCGAGCGTGGTATTGCTGCCGATCTAGACAAATATTTTTATGTCGACCCGACTCAATACACTATGGCTCAAGGAGCCGAACCATTGTTTCCACGTTACCTAAACGATGTTCTTGATAAATGGATTAAACAAATTGAAGTTTATCAAGCAGATTTGATGATAGGTAATAATGTAGGTTCTGGTGGGGGCGGCGGAAATATGGCTGCAATGATGGGCATGCTTATTGGTTTGTTGATGCAGTTAATTCAAATGTTTCAACAAGAACAAATTGGTTCTAAAAATGGAACAGTAGTTGGTAGCGTATCAAACGTAATTCAAGATTTCCAGAAACAAATGGGAATGAGCGGTCAAATATTAAATATGGGTATGTCTGCTCTTGGTGGCGGAGCTTTTGGAAGTTTAAGTAATCTTGCTCAGATCGGTGGCATGGGAGGATTTGGTTCTCTTGGCGGTATTTTAGGCGGTGGAGATATTGGTGGAATGCTTGGTGGATTGATGGGAGGTTTTGGTTTTCTTGGAGGCAACTCTGGTGGTGGAGGCGGAGGCGCTGGATCTGGATTCCCAGATGCAACAATTGGTGGTTCCGGAGCATGGAATGATGCAAGCAATAGTGGATTATCGAATAACGAAATCTCAGACATGCAAGAACTATTAACATTACTAGGAATTGAAGAGACTACAAATGGCTCATAAGGATTATAATAAAAAAGTTCCAAAGACCAAGGTTTGTAATCAAAAGACCAAACCAAAATACGGTCACGTCCATGGAGAATGGGACGAATGCGGTGGTCATAAATGGGTCTATAGAAACGCCGAAGAAGGAAAGAAAACTTTCAGTCAAGAATTAAAACCTTCTGGTGGTTATAAAGTTACAGAAGCGGATGACGATGTTAAAGAAGGGCATTTCGAAGTAAGTCCAGGTAATAAACATTTTTATGCTGGCGCTGGAATGTCGGTTCATGCTGATGGTCATTATGATTTTAATACTGAATCTACTTGTAGAATCGAAGCAGGAGGAGATGCTTCTTTTGTTACTGCTCAGGACGGTTTATTTGGAATGGGCGGTAAGAAAATTGAGCTAGTCAAAGATGGATCTGCCAAAGTTATTGCTGGCGGTTCTTCTGGAACTCACGAACTTGGCGTTAATGGTGATTATAGAACAACCATTAAAGGTAAAAAATATACAAAGGTAGAAGGCGATACGGTGACTGGTCATGAGGGCAAACATATTATGCTCAACAATGACGATGCAGCTTTCTATTTCGACAAAAACTGGGACGCTTTCGCTAAACAAAAACTAAAATTAGAATCTAAACAAGCATTTCAGGCGTTTTCCCAAGACACAATGTTTTTACAGTCTGATAAAGACATGACTGCTAATTCTGGTGCAAAATATAGTGTTAAATCGAAAGAAGATTATAGTGTAAATTCTCAGGCCAAAGTTATTATTACTGCTAGTAGTTCAGCTAATATCACAGCACAAGAAATAACTATAACAGCAGATACAAAAATTACTTTAAAAGTTGGTAGCAATAAGATAGAAATTTCTTCAAGCGGTATTACTATTGATGCAGGTGGCGGAAAAGTTGATATTACTGCAACTGGTGACGTTAAAACTAAGGGCGCTACAACTAAGATTCAAGGAGGCGGCTTAACAGCCCCACCAACCACTTTCATATAAGAGTAGGATAAATGGCAGTAACAAGAGCAGAGACTTTAACAAGTTCATCAAAGAAAACGGAATATTATTCAGATATTCCTAATAGTTTTGCCCAAACACCTTTTGGGAACGAGCTCACTAAAATTACAAATGAAAAAGCAATCACCCAATCTATCAAAAATTTAATTTTGACAGAGATAGGAGAAAGACTTTTTCAGCCAAATATTGGTTCTGATATTACTTCTTTGTTGTTTGAGCAAAATTACAGAGATTACTCAGCAGAAATTGAACTTTATATCACAAAAACTGTTGAAAATTTTGAACCAAGGGCTCAAGTTTTACAAGTTTTATTCCCCGAGACATTTGAAGAAAATTCTATAGAGATTACTATCGTATATAGAGTAATAAATAATGTAGAACCTATTACTCTTAATCTAGTCTTAAAAAGAGTCCGATAAATGGCAGCAAACAGCTCACTAAATCTTAGCTCTCTCGATTTTGATACGCTAAAAGAAAACCTTAAAACCTTTTTAAAGTCTCAATCAGTATTGAAAGACTATAATTTTGAAGGTTCTAATATGAACGTTCTGTTGGACGTTCTTTCGTATAATTCATATCTCAATTCTTTCTATTTGAATATGGTTGCTTCGGAAATGTTTCTGGATTCAGCCCAGAAATTAGATTCTGTCATTTCACACTCTAAAGAATTAAATTATGTTCCAATGTCATATTCAGGAGCTGTTTCTAATGTAAATATTACGTTTGAAACGTCAGGCATTTCTACAACTACTGGTGTCATTTCTGTTCCAAAGGGAACTAGATTTTTTGGAACAAATTCTAATGGAACTTATCAATTCGTAACAACTGATACACAATCATATGCATCAACTAATGATACCTTTTTTGTATCTAATTTGCAGATCAGAGAAGGTTCATATAATAATGAATCATTCTTAGTTAATTATGATATTGAAAATCAGAGATTTATCCTTTCTGACCCAAAAATTGACACTGACACTCTAAATGTTTTTGTTGTTGAAAATTTTGGTTCTTCGAATACGTTGTTCACAAGAAAAACAACATTGTTTGGATTAGATTCCACTTCTAATGTATATTTCTTACAAGCCACTCAGAATGGTCAGTATGAAATTATATTCGGAGATAATAATTTCGGAAGAAAACCTTTAAATGCTTCTACTGTTTTGGTAGATTACGTAGTTACTGGTGGTTCTGATGGAAATGGTATTTCTGAGTTGAGTATTTCAGATGATATTGGTCCGATTAATGGCGGTTCAATTGTTTCCGCATCGGTTTCTGTAACAGCAAATTCTGCAGGCGGCGCCAATCAGGAAGGAATTGATTCTATCCGTTTCAATGCCCCACGTTATTTTGCTACTCAGCAGCGTGCTGTTTCTTCTGACGATTACGCTTCTTTGGTTAGAGCAAACTTTCAAGGCGAAATTTCAGACGTGGCTGTATTTGGCGGCGAAACTCTACCAGAGAAAAAATACGGCAGAGTCATTGTTTGTTTAAAACCTGCTGCTGGAGTAATAGCGCCTAATTATGTAAAAGATAGTATTGTTAGATATTTACAAGATTATATTGCTCTACCAAATAGAGTTGAAACGGCTGATCCTGATTATCTTTATGTTTATTTGTCATCAACTATTCAATACGACCCTTATGCTACCAACAAAACTGTTTCGGAAATTAAAAATATTGTTTCTTCTTCAATTAATAATTATAATGTCCAGCATCTTGGGTTGTTTGGTGCAGATTTGAGATATAGTCGTTTAGTTGCTCATATTGACGATAGTGATTCTAGTGTTGTCAGTAACAAAACGGATTTCCGTATCATTAAAAGAATGTCCCCTCTTATCAATAGAACTTACACACAAACATTATATTTTAATAATGCAATATATCTAGAAAATCAACCAGTGTATTCGCAAAGCCATATAGCGTTCCATGGTTCAAACTACAACACTCATTTTACTCACGCTTCTGTAATTTCTTCTGTATTCACGTACAATCATAGTGATGGTATTTCTTATCCGTTTAGTTATTTCGAAGATGATTCTCATGGGAATATCGATGTTTATTCTTTGGTGGGAAATCAAGTAACAAAATTGGATACAATTGGAACTGTTGAATATATAGAAGGAATTGTTAAATTGAATAACATCAGTATAGCTGATTATTCTGATCATATTTCAATATATGCAAAAACTGCTGATAGAGATATTTTTGCTGGACCTAAAAATATTATTTTGATTGATCCAAATGATGTTACTGTTACAGTACAAGAGAAAAGAAACTAATGCAGCATCTGTATCAAGAAAAATTTATATCGAATTTTATTGAATCTCAGTTACCTCGATTCTATCAAGAAGAAGGCGAGAATTTTATATTATTCATAAAAGCTTATTATGAATGGATGGAAACAGAAAGCGTAGACCATCAAATTCCTGATGGTGGTCCTGTTTCTGAATCAAGAGAACTTCTTGGATACCGAGATATCGACGAAACTCTCACACAATTTCTTATTCATTTTCAAGAAAAATATCTTTATGGTATTCCATTCAAAACTATCACAAGCAAAAGATTTCTTCTTAAACATATTCTTGACGTTTATCGCTCGAAAGGAACAATTCAGTGTTATCGTCTATTATTCAAGCTTGTTTATGGTGAAGACGTTGAAATATATCTTCCAGGTAAAGATATACTTAGGGCTTCTGATGGTATCTGGAAAGAACCAAGATATATTGAATTATCAGATTCTACAGTATTAGCTGATTATGTTGGTAAAACAGTCATTGGTGTTACTTCTGGTACTTCGGCTGTTGTGGAAAATTATGTAAGAGAAAATTTTTCTGGTAAAAATTCTAGTATTCTGTATATCAGTAATATACTTCCAGCTGGAGCGGATTTTAAAGTAGACGAACCTGTTGTCATTAAAGGACAAGAATTAAACACTGATGCTATAGCTATAGCTCCTCATATTCTCGGTTCTCTTGATTATATAGAAATATTCTCCGGCGGTCAAGGATTTAAATTAGGCGACGTTTTTAAAATAGCTTCTAACGACTTAGATACAGGTAGAAGAATATCTGAAGGCGTTGAAGGTATGGTAAAAGTTACAGAAACAGCTATTGGATATGGATCTCTGTATTTTAATATTCTTAATGGTGGTTGGGGTTTCACTGCGAATGCTTCAACTTTCACATATAGAGGAGAAAGAGATAATTATGGTCAAGGCGCTTCGTTTCAAATAGGTTCTATTATTTCTCCTAAAGATATCACATATAATACTGATCTTATTTGTGATATGGTTGACGTTAATACAGCAATTAATGCTACATCTTATGGATTCACAAACAATCCAGGAGCAAATATAGTATCCGCTATTGGTTCAAATTTGAGTTTGAATGCAATTTCTTATACTGGAACTCCATTAGGTTATAATAACAACGACATTATTGTGTTTGTTAATAACCAACCAGGCGGCGTAAATGCTACTGTAACCATGGTTACAAATACAACTGGTGGAGCTCTTTATTTCACTGTAACTAATAATGGTTCTGCTTTTATTAATACTACTCCTACTGTTTTGATTACAAACGTTGCTCATGGTTCAGCTTATGGTAATACAAATACATCTATTTTGACTTATTCTTTTAATAACACTAATGGAGCATTGAACTTTGTTACTGATACATTTGGTAAAATATCTTCTCTTTCCAATATTCGTATTGGTAACAGTTATGTTCAAAGAGCTAATACTTTTGTAAGGTCCACCCTTTCATCAAGGATTATGAGGGGGAATGTTTCTTATAGTTCAACCAATACTAGAGTTTTTTCTGTTGGTGCTCTAGGGGCTATGTCTGGTTATAGTAATACCGATTATGTTACTGTTGTTAATCCAACAGGCGTAAATGCTGTGGCTTCTGTGATTACAAACGCTACAGGTGGAATTATTAATTTGTCGTTGACAAATTATGGAGCAAATTTTTCGACACCAACTTCAAATATTATGATTTCTAATTCATCCGGAGGTAATTCTTCTGGAAATGGTGCGGCTTTTTCAGCTACATTTTTACCTTATATAACTGGTGTTAATACGGCTTTTACGAGTATATTTTCTGGAAACAGTGTTATTCAAATTCAGGCCAATAGTTCTCTTTCTAGCACTAAAGAATTGATTGTTGTTAAACAAGTTGTTAATTCAACTAGTATGTTTTTATACGGCAAACCAACCCTCAATTCAACAGCTTCTGCTGTTTATAGAATAATGCCAACTATTCTGCCGTCTCAGTTTGCAGTTTATGATAGCGAAGTGTTTAATGCTGCTGGAGAAGTTTATGGCGAAAATCAAAGTATTGATGCTAACTACACAGGCGGCGCTGGTGTAGTTGCGAAAGTTAAACTATTCTCTTCTGGTAAAGGCTATGTGCAAGGAGAATATGTAAAGGGATATCTTTAT
>Ga0214923_10002734_pt1 | contig 22962 bp, 18 predicted proteins | sample LL1510_MetaG_FD_177993 | JGI IMG/M metagenome (GOLD analysis project Ga0214923, IMG submission 177993) | Freshwater microbial communities from Lake Lanier, Atlanta, Georgia, United States - LL-1510 | ecosystem: Environmental > Aquatic > Freshwater > Lake | place: USA: Georgia | collected...
ATTAGTCTTCTACTTTCACTCTTCCCTTACTCTTTGCAATTACCTCTTCAGCAATATTGTTAGGTGCAGGTGAATAATGACTAAATTCCATAGTAGAAGTAGCACGACCAGAAGACAAGGAGCGCAGTTGAGTAACATAACCAAACATCTCACTCAGTGGAACTTTTGCTTTAATTACTTGTAAATTTCCACGGCTATCCATTCCTTCCAACATACCTCTTCTGCGGTTCAAGTCGCCGGTTACGTCTCCCATGTACTGATCAGGAGTTACAACCTCTACCTTCATGATTGGCTCTAGTAAAGTGGGCTTTGCTTTTCTACCCGCTTCTCTGAATCCACCCTTAGCACACAACTCAAACGACATAGCATCTGAGTCAACCTGGTGGAAACTTCCATCAAAAATTCTCACTTTCATCGTTTCCATTGGATAACCGGCCAATACCCCCGTACCCATGGATGACTCAAAACCCTTAATAATTGCAGGATGGAATTCTTTCGGAATTGAACCTCCGAATATGTCATTTTTAAATTGAAATGCTTTACCAGGATTTTCTGTTAGCCACTCCTGGTCTGCCGGTCCTATTTCAAAATAGATATCCGCAAACTTACCACGACCACCTGTTTGCTTTTTCAAAATTTCACGATGCTCAATTGTTTGTGTGAAACACTCTTTATATGCAACCTGTGGATTACCCTGATTGATTTCCACTTTAAATTCCCTACGCATCCTATCAACAATAATTTCAAGATGCAACTCACCCATACCGGAGAGTATGGTTTGTCCGGTATCTTCGTCTGTTTTTACACGTAACGTAGGATCTTCTTCTACCAGTTTTGCAATTGCCATTCCCATTTTATCAACGTCGGCCTGTGTTTTAGGCTCAACCGCTACGGAGATAACCGGCTCAGGGATAAACATATTTTCCAAGGTTATGGGATGGTTCTCATCACAAAGGGTATCCCCGGTTTTAATTTCCTTAAAACCAACAGCTGCAGCGATATCACCTGCCTCAATAAAATCAATCGGGTTTTGCTTATTAGCAAACATCTTCATGATTCGGCTAATACGCTCCTTCTTTCCACTTCTTACATTTAATACGTATGAGCCAGCGTCTAAATGCCCAGAATAACACCGGAAGAATGCCAAACGACCAACGAATGGATCTGTCATAATTTTAAATGCCAAAGCAGAGAATGGCTCTTTTGCATTTGGCTTACGTACAATTGTTTCGCCAGTATCCGGATTGGTTCCGGTGATATCATCCAAATCTACCGGACTGGGAAGATATCTGCATACAGCATCCAGAGCGGTTTGTACCCCTTTATTTTTAAAGGAAGAACCACACATCATTGGAACAATACTCAAATCGATACAAGCTTTACGTATTGCTTCATGTACTTCAGCTTCCGTTATGGAATCAGCATCTTCAAAGAATTTTTCCATCAATTTGTCATCATATTCCGCAACCGCTTCAATCAATTTTGCTCTCCAGTGTTCAGCTTCTTCTTTCATATCATCTGGAACAGGAATTTCTTTAAAAGTCATTCCCTCAGTTTCCATATCCCAAATCACTCCCTTCATTGTAATTAAGTCAACTACTCCCACAAAATTATCTTCAGCCCCAATAGGTAATTGGAGTGGAACTGCATTTGCTCCTAGCATTTCTTTCACCTGGTTTACCACCATCAAAAAGTCGGCTCCGGAACGATCCATTTTGTTTACAAATCCAATACGGGGAACCTTATAGCGATTCGCCTGACGCCAAACTGTTTCAGATTGAGGTTCTACCCCATCTACTGCAGAAAACAAAGCGATCAGTCCATCCAATACACGCATAGAACGCTCTACCTCAACAGTAAAGTCAACGTGACCGGGAGTATCAATGATATTAAAATAATAAGATTTAGTATTGGCATCGGCAGTACCACGAACAGTCGGGAACTTCCATTCGCAACTAACTGCAGCAGAAGTGATGGTAATACCCCGCTCCTTTTCCTGTTCCATCCAGTCGGTGGTAGCGGCACCATCGTGCACTTCTCCGATTTTATGAATCATACCGGTATAACGGAGAATTCGCTCCGTAGTAGTGGTTTTACCTGCATCAATGTGTGCAGCGATACCAAAATTTCGTTGTAATCTTAAGTCGCCCATAAATTGTTCTTATTTGGTTTAAAGAGACTGGTTTGAAAGTCCCCCGTTTTTTTGAGCGGCAAAGGTACAAATATTACTAATAGTACCATTTTTTGTTTATCACAATTTTACGTTACTCAGTCTTAGCTTTACCTGCATACATAAGGGTACAAACAAAAAAAGAGCCCTGAATTTCAGGGCTCTATGATATCAAATAGTAAAAAATTATACTTTAAAATGTGAAAATGCCTTATTCGCCTCAGCCATTCTATGAGTATCTTCTTTCTTTTTAAATGCAGCACCTTCCCCTTTTGCTGCAGCCACAATCTCATTAGCCAATTTGTCGGCCATCGTACGCCCATTGCGCTCACGGCTGTAACGGATTAACCATTTCATACTGAGAGAAATCTTTCTATCGGGGCGCACCTCAGTTGGAATCTGGAAGGTAGCACCTCCAATTCTGCGACTTCTTACCTCAACAGAAGGAGTGATGTTGGCGATGGCTTTTTTCCATGTTTCATATCCATCTTCACCTGTAATCTTAGTTACCTTATCTACAGCATCATAAAAAATGTTTATGGCAGTACTTTTCTTTCCTTGCCACATCAGATTATTAATGAAACGGGTTACCAACTTATCGTTGAAACGTCCATCTGGAGCTAGGGGTAATTTTTTGGCTTGTGCTTTACGCATGTTTAACGCGAATTAATATAAATGATAAATTATTTCTTTGCTTTTTCCTTCTTAGTTCCATATTTGGAGCGACTCTTTTTTCTGTCTTTTACTCCGGCAGTATCTAAACTTCCACGTACAATGTGATAACGTACTCCAGGTAAATCCTTCACACGACCACCTCTAATTAATACGATTGAGTGTTCCTGTAAGTTATGACCTTCACCAGGGATATAGGCAATGACTTCAATTTTGTTAGTCAAACGTACTTTCGCTACTTTACGGAGTGCTGAATTGGGCTTTTTCGGAGTAGTTGTGTAAACACGCGTACAAACACCTCTGCGTTGAGGACAAGCATCCAAAGCTCTCGATTTACTTTTGGCCCTGATGATTTCACGACCTTTTCTAACTAATTGCTGAATAGTAGGCATTATATTCCGTTTAAAATTTCGGACGGCAAAGGTAATCGCTCAATCGGAATAATCAAAATGTTTTATCAGAATCCTACCTGGAAAAAGTAAAATTATGCACAATAAGTTCAGAATGCTGCATTTGAACATGGGTAGCCCGTTTCAATAAATTGACACCAAATCTAGTGTTTACACAGATGGATCTAGGTATTTCTACTCTATTATTTATCAGTTTTATAGCTGAAAATCAATTACTTATATAAAAATTTCCTGCACTTTTATATAATTGCCTTCTAGTAAAAATCACTATGAAAATACTTTTCCTTTTATTAAAAATCACATTCTTGAGCCTTTTTCCGTTAATGGTTTTTGCTCAATTTAGTCCTATTGGATACCTTACCCCTGGCTTCGTTTACAGCCAAAATTTTGATAGTCTTCCGGTTTCAATCAATTACTCCCTTCCAAATAAAGGCCCTTTTTCCTTTCAGGCACCCCCTATTTCAATCAACTCATTAGCAGGATGGTTTTTTTTACAAGTGAATGGAACAGCTGCTCAGGCTGGATGGACTGCAGGAAGCGGCACCAGTACCAATCATGGAATATATAGTTCTGGGGCTGCTAACAATAAGGAAAGATCACTTGGGAGTTTATCATCATCAGGCGGAAGTTATGTTTTTGGATTAATCCTGATCAATCAAACCGGCAAAACCCTGAACCAACTTTCAATTACTGCTCAAATTGAACAATGGAGAAAAGGAGGTTCGGGAAAAAAAAATACCTGGTACTGTAAGGCGAAAACAGGGAACTGGCAGGCACTGGATACAAGTAACTGGATTGCTTGTCCGGAGGGAAATTTTTCTTCACCCATTTCTAGTACAGGCGTAACCGCACTCAATGGGAATCTGCCGGAAAATACGCAAACCCTGAACTTTCAAATGAACCGTTTTATTTGGAAAAATGGGGAGAAGCTCATGATAGCATGGTTTGACCCTGATGAAGCAGGTAATGATGATCTATGTTCTATTGACCAATTTCAATTTTATGCAAATCAACAAATAACTGCTCCGAAAATTGATTCCTTTCGAATAGATTCTTTGACTCACTCACTGGCAGTTTTTTCTTGCCAGATAGCTACAGGTGGTGGTAATACAAGTGTTGAATGTGAATGGGATAGTTTACCCTCATTCAACTATCCAGAACCCCTTCCTATTTCTCCAGTTCGTATTCCAGATTTTGAACCAGCAGCCTCCATAAAAGGCAGATTAACCAGTGTAATTCCGGGTTCTCAATATTACGTGCGCTGGATTGCCAACAATGAGACGGGATCAACTATAAGTGATGCCTATCCCATCGTTATACCCAACCTGCCTCCCCGAGTGGTAACATACACTCCCACAATCACAAATAGCAATCAGATAGAAGTTAGTTTTAGTGTGGAACCTGTTGGTAAATCAATCATCACCGAATCTGGAATTCAAGTCTCATCAAGAGCAGATTTTACCATTTTCAGCAACATTTTATCTAAATCCACTTTAATCGGTAATCAAAAATTTGCAGTTGAAAAATTGCCCGCTGGTACCAGGATCTGGCTAAGGGCATTTGCTATAAACAAAGAGGGCCTATTTACCGGTAATGTGGTTTCGATTACCACTCCAACATCTATTCAAAATTTTAAATTAACCGGTTCAGAAATTACTAATTCAGATATTATCAATTACCAACTTCAAACAACTCATGCCATCCAGGGTATCACAGTAACAAACTTTTCTGTTATAAGTAATCAAATAAAAAATGCATCAGTAGTTCAAATTTCCGGCACCCAAAATAATTTTATGATTTCAGTTCAAACTGGAAATGGTGACGGTGATTTACAACTGCAACTCAATACACTCAACAAAATAGAACCCAGCATTTTCCCCACCTCAAATTTTGCTAACGGAATTTGCCAAATTGATAAAACTCCTCCAGTAATTAGAAATTTGTATTACGCAAATTTACCCTATCGTTCAGGTGACACTGTTCAGCTTTATTTTCAAGTAAATCCAGAAAAATATGGCTTGCAAATGGTATCAGGAAAATGGGCAGGTATCAATCTATATCAATTCCAAAAAATAAACGATTCACTCTTTTTATCAAATTTGGTTTTACCTGAGGGAAAATTGAAGTTGGCTAAAGAGGAGGGAATATCGGTAATGATTCAATTAAAAGATTCGGCAGGAAATCTTTCATCACTTTTTCAAAAATCAATTTTCTACTCAAATGATGAAGTAGATACAGTAATTCCCGAGATTGTTGCAGTTCAACAACCGGAAGAAAGAACATATGCAACAGGTGATACGCTTGAATGGAAACTTACTTTTTCCAAGCCTGTTTTTATTAATAATACCTTAAGAAAACCTTATATTTCAATCTCCATCGGAAATTCCACCCGACAGGCCCAAATAAGCTTTATAAAGGATAGTACAGTTAGCTTCCGATATATTATAAAGTCGGGTGATAATGACTCAGTAGGTATAAGTTGGAAAAAATATATTTTATTAAATGGAAATAAATTAACGGATAGCATTGGCAATAACGCTTTACTGAATTTTGAAGAATATAAACAAACTAAAATTTTAATTGATGGAATCGCACCGGAAATAACTCAAATCGTTATTCCCCCTGCCAAATTCTACTTGCTTTCGGATTCTTTATTTTTTTTAGTACAATTTTCTGAAAGAATTGTACTAATCGATGAACAAAAAAATATATGGTTTTCTTTCTCCACCCAATCCGGAAATTTAAACGCTTCTCTTATTCGAATTAGCCAAAACCAACTCATTTTTGGATACAAAGTACCCAGGGGTATTTGGGATAAAAAAGGAATACAGCCAATTGGTATTCATACAAGCAAAACAACATCCATTCGAGACACAGCCGGTAACCCAGCTAACCTCATCATTCCCGGCAATTTTTCAAACACTGGAATTTTTATAGATGCCAGTATTCCCTATTTTCAAGATAGTAGCCAATTATCCATTAGCTTTTGCAACTCAGATTCAACCCTAAATTTGAGTAAACATTTCTCTTGGAATAGTCCGGAAACAGGAGAAAAAATAAAAGTCGGTATAGAATATTTCTCCGGAAAGCAGGTGATTTTTCTTGCCAATAATTTGTACATCACAAATGGAATATTTCAACAACCAATTATTCATTTACTTATCAGAGATAAATCAAAAATATCTCCCGATACAATCATCATTTCAATTTCCGATAGTTTCTATACTACAACCAAGAAATTAATCTTACTTCCTGTTCCGGCAATTCAAAATAACTTTTTGATTAGTCCACCCACAATTTGCTCGGGAGAAGCACTTTTATCCATTTCAGGATCCGACCCAAAAGGAGGAAATGGATTATATACATACTCATGGGAAATGGCAAATTCCTATCAGAGTCCTTTTATTTCATTTGGTGAGCCGGATTCTATTTCCAGATTTATTTTACCCCACATTAGTCAATCTGCTTTACTAAGAAGAAAAATCGTATCCGGTCCGTGTTCAGATTATTCTGCTGGGATTTGGATACCTGTTAAGGGGTACGGACTTTGGACAGGAAAAAAATCAAGTGATTGGAATGATTCGGGTAATTGGTGCCAGGAGAAAATTCCAACTGCAGATATATCAGTTGTGATTCCAGGTGGAGCGAAGTTTTCGCCTGAAATAAACAAAAATGGATACTGTGATACTTTGGAAATACATACTGGAGGTTCACTTTTAATTAATGGCACTTTAGAAGTTGGGGGGGAATTATTAGCTCCACCAGCCTCTATTTATGCTAGTGATGGTACCCTATTTTTCAAAGGAGCAAGATTACAAGGAATTTCGGGAAGTCTGTTTTTCAACAAAACGATTGGTGGGCTTCAACTTCAAAACCAGTTGGGATTAATGATTCTGGATTCACTTCAAGTGAAAGCACATTTATGCATTCAAAAAGGATTTATCCAAACTAATCATCAATTAATAATGAAAGAAGGAGCTGTGGTTGGTCCCTCCGCTGAGGCAAGCCTTTTGCTGGGGAATGTGCAAGTGAGTAATACTATTCAATCTGCAAAGAGACAATATATATTTAGTAGTCACCCCTTTCGCAATCCCCAACCATTGCAAGTACTTGCGGATCAAGTAGACATAACAGGATCCCTTCTATCAAACCCACCATTTGCGGCTTCCCCCAAGAATATGCCCTCTGCATATAGATTAGTAAATTCAATTGCGGGTCAATGTGAAGAATCACAGCCTTGTTGGAAACCATTTGTTTCATTGAATAATCAATCCAATGAATATTGGAAAGCCATGGAAGGAATTCGTTGGTTATTTCGCGGCAAGAAGGGTACTGGAAATGATGATGAAATAGAATGGCTGCAAAAACCATTCGATTCAATTCAACAGGTAACAGTGCATTTTTCCGGAGAACTGAACATGGGTGATCAAGTGTTGTCATTTGCAGACACAACAGAGGGATATCAACTAATAGGTAACCCATATCTCTGTCCTATAGATGTAAGAAGGATTCAATTTTCAGATAGTATTGCACCTTTTTGCTGGATTTGGGATGCAAATCAAGGAATTTCAGGGGGATTTACCTGTCATTCAATAAATGATTCAATTGTTATTCCTCCTTTTGGAACTTTTATCATTAAGTTAAATGGCAAAAATGGCCATCAGATTATATTCAGCGAAAAAAGTAAAGTCTATCCGAACAATACCCTTTCAGATAATTACAAAAACCAACATCCAGCGTTGAATTTTCAACTTTATCAGGATAGCATTTTCTTAGATCAGGTAATCATTCAGCATGATTATAAATCCTTCTCTGGAATAGATGATAGAGACGGTTTAAAAATTATGAATCCTTCTCATAATTTATATACTCAATCTTTCGATAAGCAATGTTTATCAATTGATCAGCGTCCCATTAGCGCAAAAACCTATATCCCCTTATTAATAGATAACATTTCGCCTGGAAATTATGAACTGCGTTGTAAGCTTTTAGATTTTGGTAATCAAGAAAATTTGCAACTAATCGATTTTTATTCATTAAAGTATTATCCATTGGTAAAGGATACAATATTACCCTTTCAGGTAAATACCGACACCCTGAGTAATTCGTCAAAAAGATTTGTAATTGCCGGCATTCAACAATTAGTTGATCCAATCAATACATTTCAGCATATTACATTAACCATTTGGCCTAACCCGGCTCAAGATTTCGTAAACATTATTTGCAAAAAATGGCCAAAAGAACCCTGCAACATTCGCATTTTGGATGCTATGGGTAATCTATTACGGATGGAAAGAAAACAACTTTCAGAAAATGAGATTTTACAAATCAATACAAGGGGATTGACTCCCGGAATTCAACTAATTGTAATCCAAGATCAAAGCAATAGCTTCCAGGCTTGGGGGAAATGGTTGAAGCAATAAAAGTTATCAGCTTAATAGTTAACTGGGTATAACCATCCTCTGTTATCTTGAACTACTCTGTCCCGGATATCATTGAGGTGCTTTTTCAACCTGGGAGCAGTTTGCCATTGGGTGGTATCAAAATGAATGGTATAGTCTCGATAAGTTAACTGCTGAATCATAGCAATGGTTGCTGCAGTTCCGGTACCAAAAATTTCCATTAAGGTTCCAGATTGATGAGCATCAATTACTTCATCAATTGTTATGGGTCTTTCCTCCACAGTACATCCCATTTCCTTTAAAATCTGAATTGCACTGTCGCGTGTGATACCTGCAAGAATAGTACCTTCTTCCAATGAAGGTGTAATAGCAGTATTTCCGATTAAAAAAAACACATTCATTACGCCAACTTCCTGAAGATATTTATGTTCAAAGGCATCCGTCCACAATACCTGATCAAATCCAGATTTTCTGGCAATTGAAGTTGCCAACATACTTCCGGCATAATTGCCGGCATTTTTGGAAAATCCAACTCCACCTGGAGCTGCCCGGGTATATTTTTCCTCTACATATATTTTCATGGGTGCCTGATAATAAAGTCCGGAAGGACTTAAAATAATCATAAACTTGTAAGTTTCCGAGGGCTTCACACCTATCACAGGATCGGTTGCAATCATGAAGGGTCTTATATAAAGTGAATACTCTGGAATATTAGGAACCCAATCTTTATCTAATAGGATTAACTGACGCATACCTTCCATGAAAATATGTTCCGGAACCGGGGGCATCTCTAAGCGGGCAGCCGACAAATTAAACCGCTTCCAGTTGTCCTCGGGCCGGAAAATGGATATTTTACCGTCTGCCGATTTGTAAGCCTTAATTCCCTCAAATATTGCCTGGCCGTAATGAAAAACCGCAGTTGCTGGAGATAAGCTTAATTGACTATAGGGGCGAATCTGAATATTCGTCCATTCACCCCCAATGTAATCTGCTTCGAGCATATGGTCGGTGAAATGTTTTCCGAATTGTAAATTATTCCAATCAACCTGATGTAAATTGGATTGCTCCGCAGTTGTTATCTTTATCGGCTCAATAGCTGTCATAAGCTTATTTTTGGTGCAAAGAAACAAAAAAATAAAAAGCTAACGGGCGTTATTTTTAAACATTTATTTATTTATGGAATTACCGGCTTTTTTAACTGCGGCTTTTTATAAAAACCATTTGGTAATCTTGCCCGAAAATCAGGCACCTGTTCCTGAGAATCCAAAACAGATAATTGAACCTGTTTCTGAGAATGTAAAGACCTATTTAGGAGATAATAAAAAGAAAATTGTCGTTTTACATAAAGAACCAGCTGCTGCATATCTAACAGAAGAACAATTCAAGTTGCTCTCAGGAATTTTACATGCTTGTAGGCTATCAATGGAAGATATAGCCATATTTAATTTGGCACATCAAGCCATATTATTTCAGCAGCTAAAACTACAATTGCAACCACAATTTTTAATTCTATTTGATGTAATTCCCACTGCCATTGAACTTCCTTTCACCATTCCACCCTATCAAATTCAGGAATATAACAATTGTAAAATATTAGTTGCCGGTTCCTTGCAATATATGACCTTAGAATCAGAAGAAGTTAAAAAGGAAAAAACTCTATTGTGGAATGCACTTCGTAAAATGTTCTCACTCTAAGCATTTTGAATGAATCAACTACAAACTTTACTATTCGCAAGCAACAATCGCCATAAAGCTGCTGAAATTGAGCAGATATTAGGAGAAAAATATCGCATTCAAACCTTAGAAGATGCCGGAATTTATATCACCATTCCGGAACCACATGATAGTTTTCATCAAAATGCATTTGAAAAATCGAGCACCATTACTCGTATCACCGGAAAAAATTGTTTTAGCGAGGATAGTGGTCTGGAGGTAAGAGCTTTAGGTGGAGATCCGGGTGTTAGAAGTGCCCGCTATGCGCATGATAATGCTACTGATGAAGAAAACATACAACATTTACTAAAAAAATTATCCGGAAATTCTTTGAGAATAGCTCAATTCAAAACTGTAATTTCATTACAATTCAATGGGGAATCCCATTTTTTTGAAGGGAGTTGTTCGGGAAAAATTTTAGAATCACCCCGTGGGAATCAAGGTTTTGGTTACGATCCTATTTTCGTTCCGGATGGAGACACACGTAGTTTCGGTGAAATGACGATGGAAGAGAAAAGCAAGTTTAGTCACCGCAAAAAAGCTGTTGAACAGCTAGTTACATTCCTACAGAATCAATGTAATTAATTATTCAATTTCATTCCAAATTCTCCAGCTAACTAAAGCCTGTTCAATCAGCATATCCATTCCGTTTTGGATAGTTGCTCCTTTAGATTTTGCCCTTTGCAAAAAAAGTGTTTCGGAAGGATTATAAACCAGATCATAAAAATGATGAAGCCCGTTAATACTGGAATACGGGATAGGGGGACATTCTGATATATTTGGGAATGTACCCAGAGGAGTAGTGTTAACTATTAAATGATGGGATGCGATTATGTTTTCAGTTAGCTGCTCATATGAAACACAACCATCAGCAGCTTTTCTTGATACCACTATATATGGAATCTGCATTTGAGTTAATACATATTTAACAGCAGCTGATGCCCCACCATTACCTAAAACAATTGCACGCTGATGATGAGGCCTTAAATAAGGCTCAAGAGAATGTTTAAAACCCGGCACATCTGTATTATGTCCAATTAGTTTACCATTCTTTAAATAAATACAATTACAGGCTCCTATCTTCTGGACTACTGTTGAAAAACTTGTGAGAAAGGGAATCACTTCCTTTTTATAGGGGATAGTAACATTGATGCCTACTAGATCAGGGGTATCCCGGATAAGATTTGGCAACTCATGAATATTTTCGATTGGATAATTTTCGTACACGCAGTCACGGATATTTTCCTGTTCAAATTTTTCAGAAAAAAATTTCTTAGAAAAGGAGTGTGATAGCGGAAAGCCAATTAGGCCAAACCTGCGCATACTTATTTTTTATCAAGATAAAATTCGAAGGTATCTCCGCGAAGTCCAATACGCATTGCCTCAAGTGGAATGATTTCGTGTGGTGCTATATTTCCCAGATTTACATTACATCCAATCAATTCGAGGAAATATAATTGCTGGGCCTTTTGAGGGGCTTCCCAAATAATTTTCTCAGCGGGTATCTGTGTTAAGATTTCCTGAACCAGTCCTTCCCTTACTTCTCCTGAACCTCTGTAAATTCCTACATTTCCTGCTTCTCTTGCCTCTGCTATCACATAAGTTGATCCTGCTTCCAATTCTGCCCTCATCAATTCAATCCACTTGTACGGAGGAATGATATGAGCAGCATCTTTACTTCCTACTTCACTAAGAACTGTAAAATGCTTGGTTAACTTTTCAATATGACCGCATTTTTCTGCATGTGGAATACTGATAGATCCATCACTTACTTCTACGTGGGTGATTCCAAAATCTTTACATACAGCGATATAATCATCTAACTGATTTCTAATTAAAAAGGCTTCAAACAAGGTACCTCCAAAATAAACTGGCATTTGATGTTGCTGATAAACTGCTATCTTTTCCCTTAAATTAGGAGTAACGTAAGAGGTTCCAAAACCTAACTTAACCAAATCGGTGTGAGGCTGCCCAACACTCATAAACTGCTCAACTTCCTGAATGCTTAACCCTTTATCCATTACCATGGTTACGCCCGATACTCTTGGTTTTACCGAACGATCAGGCATCTGCGACAAATAAAAATTCATATTACTAATTTTCAGGCACAAAAATAATATAAAGCAGCCATTATTAGGAGGCTATCAATTAATTGCCCTTTTTATTAGACTTTTTCTTACTTCGAGCAATTAAGTCTACCACCTGAATATTTCGTAAGATAGATGGATTTAAATCCACAAATTTTTTCAAATGCCTGGGTGCCTTTTCAATAGCCAGTTCAAGCTGAATAATTGCTTCTTTAGGTTTTCCCAAGTAAAAAAGAGCAGTGCTCTGATAATACAAAAAAATGGGTTTCCCGTCGGTTGACTTACTCGCCTGATGAGCGGTTGCCAACATTTCTTCAGGCAAGTCGGCTAATAACAAACACTTCAACAATGCCTCCCAACCTGCTATGTTTCGGGGTTTTTGGTGAACTACTACGCCTAAATACTGAATTGCCTCTTTATAATTGCCAATATTCAGATAACATTCGCCCATTGCAAGGTTGTACTCTGCAATATTTCTATGAATTCGCATGGCATTTTCCAAGTGTTTTATTGCACTGGTAAACTGGTTATCCAGCATATAAGTTACCGCAATCTTATAATGCAGTTTGCTATCATCGGCATTCAGATGTACTGCTTTTTTATAATGAAACCTTGCCTGGGCATAATTTCCCATTTTATGATAACAATGCCCGATTGCTTCATAAATTACTTCTTCCGGTCGATTCAATTCCAGTACTTTTTCCAATACTTCAATTGCTTCCCTGTACTTGCGCAAACGCAAATATGCATCGCCCATGTTGCGGTAAGCATAATCGAATTTTTCGTCTATTGCTACGGCATACTGATAAGCATCAATTGCTTTTTCATACAATTTCAATCCCTGGTAGGCAGCTGCCAGATTAAACCAGGCCAATTCACTAAAAGGATGATCATCCAATATTCGCTGATGGAGTACAATTCCCTCCTCATTTCTCCCAGTAAAATCTGTCCAAAAACATATTTTATACAAAGCCTCCTCATTTAGCGGATCTTGCTCTAAAATCCACTGTAAACAATCAAAAACTTTATCGAATTCCTCATAATCATCATATACATCTGCCAACTCAAATAACAAATCCAACCGCTCCTCTCCTGAAAAAAGTGATAAAGCTTCCTCCAGTAAAGCAACCGCTTTCATTGGCTGATCGAGTGCTAAATAAGCATCTGTCTTAAGAATATAGAGATTAACATCATTAGAATCATATAATGAGGCAGTATCTAATATATCCAAGGCCTCCTTATATTTCCGGGTAGCCAATAACAAATCAGCCTTTTTTATCATGAGAAGAGATGAATAGGGAAATTGTTCTAAGCCACGCTCTGATGCCTCAATAGCATCTTCAAGTTGCTCCTTTTCATCAAAATAATCTATAATACGCTCAAAATCATCCTCTTCTAAAAAAGGATGCTGGCGACCCTGTAATAACTGCCGATATTGTTTGAGTAATTCCTGGAGAGATTCCCGGTCTTCTCTATATGGTTTTTCAGACATATGTTTCAGGTTTATACAATGTATGCCGTTTTTTTCAGAGAAAACTGGACTTTTTATGAACATTTGCACATTGTTAATGGTTAGTTAATAAATTTTTTTTGTGCAATTCTTAAGAACTACCTAATTTTGTGTATTATGAAAAGCCTAAATCCATTTTCAAAGGTCATCCTTGTATGCCTACTTTTAGGAGTACAGATAACTTATGCGGCTTTCACCTTAACTGGCTTAACGGATGAAAAATCCAAAAATGCCAAATATTCTCTTCGCACTTTAAGCAATATTTCAAACAAATCACTGAGTTTCTCGGCATTGCGCTTTGGTTTACCATATCAAGGAATGCAAAATTATACTACCAGTAAACCCACCAGTAGTATGCTCGAATCAAATTCAATGTTGCGATTTGGTTTAGGAAATACAACTTATGTGTATTCATATCATGTGAAGGTTAAGGCTCCTAAGTTCAAGACCCCCACACCCGATCAACGCTAATTTTTCCTGATTTTATTTTTTCGTGTAATGTTGGCAGATTTTGCCACTGTTTTACTATTTTTCTAAAATCCTATATCCACTTACAGGTATATCAAACTTTGATGCAGGTACCGGACTAAAACTAATCCGTGTTGCAGTGTATTTAACAAGATGATTGGATTGCTTTACCTGATAAAACAACACGAAGCCGGGGATATCTTTAAAAACATGATCGTATTCTCTTACAGAAGGAGCTATACTGGTTGTATAATACAACTGATACTCAGTGCCATCCGTTAATGTAATCATTGCAGATTTACACTCATAACCAATTAGCGTTTTGGTAGCTGATTGATAGTTTATTTTCAAACTATCAAATCTTCTGTTTTCAGATATCCAGTCTGCATTCTGCAACCGGGTAATGAACTTATTTGTTCCCAATACCCTCAGCACAACTGCCTGATGCTGTGTCTTATCGTAGATTACCGATTGCAAATATCCTGAACTTTCTATATCCATCCTGGCATCATTACCTTTTATATAAATACGTTTACTACCAGAAAACCCTGCAGCTTTATTAAAATGAAAAGAGGTATCCGGTTCAATAGTATACTCAATAGTGCACTCGGCAACAATTTTTTGAGTATAACCTGCTGAGGGGAAAAACTGAAATGCAAGCACTGCTGATATCAATAGACGATGCTTCATGAAAAAGAATTATTTCCAATATTATCGAAATCAGACTATTTTTTCTTTCCTTCCGACTTTGACTTTAATTCCTGAATTTTCTTCTGACTTTCAAGCATCTGATCGTATCGCTCCTGCCACTTACTCTTCTTTTTGGGAGCTTTTCTCTTTAACTCGATATCGGCAAGAATTTTATCGTGATTGATAATATAATGTTGAATAACATATTGTAATAATAGTGTAATCACATTCGATACAGTATAATACCAGGTTAATGCTGATGGTAACTTATTAAAAATAAACAAAAGCATAAAGGGAAAAATATAGGGCATATACTTCAAAGCCGGATTATCCTGGGTTGGCGTCATAGCCATATTATAGATAGATATCAGAAAACTGGTTAGCACAGCAGTAATAGTAAACAAACTCACATGATTCCCATAAGCAGGAATTGAAAATGGTAAATTCAGAATTGAATCATATGAACTCAAATCGTGACTCCACAGGAATGATTGTCCACGCAGCGCAATATTCGAATTGAAAAAACTATATAAAGCAAAGAAAATAGGAATTTGTAATAAAGCAGGGATACAACCTCCCAAAGGATTTACCCCGGCTTCACGGAACAATTTCATTTGCTCCATTGCAAAACCTTGCTGATCTTCTCCAAATTTTTGTTTCAAGACATCCAGTTCAGGACGCAAAACTTTCATTTTTGCTCCGCTGAGGTAGCTACTATACGTAAGTGGTGAAGTAACCAATCGAATAAACAATGTTAATAGCAAAACTACCCAACCAAAATTGGAAACTAAGCCGGAGAAAAAGTTAAACACCGGCATAATAATATATTTGTTAATAGGTCGTACAAAGGAGTACATATCTCTTCCGAGATTGACAATTTTTTCCATTTCCGGAGCTTGCTTACTAAGTATGGCAAAATCATTCGGTCCGAAATAAAATTTGAGTGGCAGATTAAATTGAGATCCGTTATCAGCAGAGGCCTGTAAAACAATGTCTGCAGTAGCAAGTTGATTAGAGGAATCCGTTTTCCTTTGCCATTTAATTTCCCCAGATGTAAATGGTTTTTCGGTGATAAGAGTAACATTGAAGAATTGCTGCACCAAGCCTACCCACTGAACCGGCTTACTGAAGGTCCATTCGTTTTTAGCAGAGATATAATCGAATTTATCCCCTTCAGAAAAACAAATATTAGACATCTGTCTTTCATAATCGGCTGTTCCTTCCTGTTGTTTACTAGCTCCCTGCCACTGTAAACTCAATTTTCCATTATTTAGTAATTGAGCGGCGCCGTTCATACCGATATTCCAACTTAATTGATAGGAATTTTTGGGTAAAATAAACTGGTGGGAGATGGATTGACCATTTGAATTATTGATTACAAAATTGGCAATTTGCTCGCCATTAGCACCTGTAGTTATCGGTTGGGGAGTAAAGTACAAACCCGAGGCATTGGCGCTTTGATTATTTCAGGTATTGATTGAATAATTGATGTGATTATTTTCTCCAAGAACCAGCACCCCTCCTTTTGAAGTAGTATATTTTTTGAGTTCTACCTGCTTTACCTGTGCACCTTTGCTTGAAAGCGTCACTTTCATCACATCATTTTCCAGAACAACCAATGATTCGTTACCCAAAGCGGCACCGGTAAATCCCCCTGCAGCAGAAATACGAGCAGCAGAATCACGCTGCAGAGAATCACGAGAAGCTTTTGCAGTATCAGCAGTCATTCTCGCACGTGCCTGAACCATTTTAACTGAATCTTCTTGCTTTTGCCGAATTGCTTGCCATTCGGCATTTTGCTTATTGGTGTACCAGAAATAGACAAAAAATAAAATGCCTAATAAAACGAATCCTATAACCGTATTTTTATCCGTATTCATACTGGGAGGTATTGAGCGGCAAAGTTAATGGTTGGCGCCAAGATAAAAGAGCGAAGTTGCTAAAATCAATTGAAAATGGCCCTTTTTAGGGCAGAAGGGGAATAGAAAGGATATTCGGTATCCCATTACTGAACTTTACTGATAAACTTAGAATTATGTGGTAGTTATCGGCTTTCTGGAGCCCAATCCTTTCTGCTCATTGCATTTACGGGCAGCCGCAATAAAACTAACAAACAGGGGGGAGGGCTTTTCTACGGTACTTTTCAGTTCGGGATGATATTGCACCCCAATGAAGAAGGGATGTGTAGGAAGCTCCATTATTTCAACAAGTCCGCTTTCAGGATTCACTCCACTGGCAATCATCCCCTTTTTCTCAAATTCTTCCAGATACTGATTATTGAATTCGTAGCGATGGCGATGACGCTCATGAATTAAAGTATCACCATAAATACTATATGCCAGTGTATTTTCTTTGATAGCGCAAGGATACGAGCCTAAACGCATTGTTCCGCCCATCATGCTGATTTTTTTCTGTTCTTCCATCATGTTAATTACAGCATCGGTGGTATCCGGATCCATTTCTGTAGAATGTGCATGAGGTAACCCCAGCACATTTCTGGCAAATTCTATCACTGCCATTTGCATTCCCAAACAAATTCCAAAAAATGGTAACGCATGGGTTCGGGCATATTCAACAGCAATAATTTTCCCTTCTATTCCTCTGTGGCCAAATCCGGGGGCTACCAGTAAACCATCAAAATTGCTAAGCTTCTCGGCAACATTTTCCCGAGTAATGAATTCACTATGTACATTAACTACCTCAACTTTCACTTCATTTACCGCACCGGCGTGCACAAAGCTTTCCAATATTGATTTGTAAGCATCCTGCAGTTCAATATATTTTCCAATCAAGCCCACAGTTACCTTACTTCGAGGATATTTTAGTTTATCAAGAAAACCTATCCACTTATTTAAATTAGGTTCATTGTATTGCCCAATCTGTAATTTTTTCAAGCAAATAAGATCCAGCTTTTCACGCAACATCAATAAAGGAACTTCATAAATGGTAGAAGCATCCATGGCCTCAATTACTGCCTCCTGTTTAACATTACAAAACAAGGCAATTTTGCGTTTGATATCATTATGCAAGGGCTCCTCGGTTCGGCAGACCAGTATATCCGGATGGACTCCGGTTTCTGATAACATTTTTACGCTATGCTGTGTAGGCTTCGTTTTTAATTCTTTTGCAGCTTTTAGGTAGGGTATCAGTGTTAGATGAACTACCATCACATCTTCTTCTGGAAGTTCCCACTGCAATTGTCGAACGGCTTCAATGAATGGTAAACTTTCTATATCCCCAACAGTTCCTCCAATCTCGGTTAAAATAATATCAAACTGATCATTGTCGCCTAGTAAAAGCATTCTCCGCTTTATTTCATCCGTTATATGTGGAACAACCTGAACTGTTTTACCAAGAAAATCACCGGCTCGCTCTTTATTTATAACGGTTTGATAGATACGACCAGTGGTAACATTATTAGCCTGACTGGTATAAATACTTAGAAATCTTTCATAATGTCCCAAATCGAGATCGGTTTCGGCACCATCTTCAGTTACAAAACATTCACCGTGCTCGTAGGGATTAAGCGTTCCTGGATCTACATTGATGTAGGGATCGAATTTTTGGATGGTAACACGCAAACCCCTTGCCTGCAATAATTTTGCCAGGGAGGCAGCAATAATCCCCTTTCCCAAACTACTGGTAACCCCTCCGGTTACAAAAATGTACTTTGCCATAAATAAATAATCATTGCTAGGTGATATTGAACACCCATTATCCATCTTGACAATCACAAGGAAAATTGGTCAGCTCCTACATACCTGGGATGAAAAAATGGCGACCTGAAGAAATGTTCGAAATAGAAAATTCCGGAGGTCGTACAAACCTACCTCAAAAAAAGATAGTAAAAAAATTAGGAGGTCATTTTCAGCTTTTTTCACTGCAAAGTGTTAATTTAACGTGTACATCTTTTTTTTCTTTTACCCATAATCTACTTCAACCTATCTATTTACCTACCTATGAAAAAACTATTCCTATTACTTTTTCTCGGATGCATAACCGTTACTTTTTTGTCTTCTCATAACCCACAATCCTATTCGCGTTTGCTAACAGAGGAATGTTATATAAGCTGTTACAGCACAGAAATTAGAGAGCAATTCAAACTCGAAGCCCAAAATGAATCATTTTCGGCATTGCATCCACTTCCAAGAAAATATGAATTAGCTCACACTGCCGGAAAAAGAATCACTTTTAAAGCTGCTGATGGTACAGAGGCATTTGGTTATGAAATCAAAAGTGCCCAACCTTCCAATCAATGGCTTTTTGTTATTCAGGAGTGGTGGGGACTAAACAATAATATCATCCGGGAAGCTGAAGAATACGCTACTGCATTGGGAAATGTAAACGTACTTGCTCTGGATATGTATGATGGAAAAGTTGCTACTACTCCTAAAGAGGCAATGGAACTAGTAGGGTCGGCAAAAACTGAACGCCTGGAGCAAATTGTATTGGGCGCTGTTCAATATGCAGGGTCTTCCAGCCGGATTTTTACTATAGGATGGTGTTTTGGAGGAATGTGGAGTTTACAAAGTAGTTTGTTGGCAGGTAAACAAGCCGCCGGTTGTGTTATGTATTATGGACGACCGGAGAATAATCTTGAAAAACTTAAAACACTTCAATGCGATGTGCTGGGAATATTTGGAACGCTGGATAAAAGTCCAACCCCCGAAGTGGTTCGAAAATTTGAGGCAGATATGCAAACAGTCGGTAAAAAATTGTCCTTACATTTTTATGAAGCCGGGCATGGATTTGCCAACCCAAGTAATCCGGGTTACCAAGAGGCATATACTGCTGATGCCAGACAAAAATCGTTGTCCTTTATTCGGGAAAGACTTCGGTAATACCGCACTTCGGGTGTTACATGTCGTTCTGAATTTTTCGGTAGCTGGTAACCACCCCTTTTATAAGGGAAGAACTAAAGCCCTGATGTTCCATTTCATTTAAACCGGCAATGGTGCAACCTTTTGGAGTGGTAACCTTATCAATTTCCTGTTCGGGATGCGTATTCTTCGTTAATAACAACGATGCAGCACCTTTTACAGTTTGAGCAGCAATCAATGATGCAGTTGCTGCACTAAACCCAATTTCAATTCCTCCCTGAATATTAGCTCTGATGTAGCGCATTGCAAATGCTGTTCCGCATGCACCTAAAACGGTTGCAGCATCCATTAGTTTCTCCTCAATATGAACCGATTTTCCCAATTGATTAAAAAGGTTGCTAACGAAATCAATTTGTTCTGCTGTTGCGTTTGTTGAACAAATGCATGTCATGCTCTCTCGAATCGCGATGGCTGTGTTGGGCATGGCTCTAAATACTGACAGTTGATTTCCAACAATTTCCCTTATCTCATGTATCCAAACACCGGTTACTAAACTAATTAAAACATGTTTATCTGCTTGCAGTGCTGGTTGTAACTGTTCCAGTACTTCTTTCAACTGAAAGGGCTTTACTGCTAATACGATGTATTGAGCATTGTTGATTGCCTGAAGATTTTGATCTGTTATATGCACTCCCCTTTGTTGTAAAGGAAACAGACTTTGTAAATTTCGGCGGGTTACATAAAGATTAGCGGGTGATACAAAATTTCCTTCTAATAATCCTTCTGCTAGAGAAGCTCCCAGGTTTCCTCCTCCTATAATCGCAATAGTAGGTTGCATAAAATATATTTCATTTGATGGTGAAAAATCTACCAATAGCTGAGTGGCTGCAAATAATGGGTTACATAATCAGTAACACCTTCCTCCAGTGAATGCATTGGCTTTGCATAACCCGCTTGCCGAAGTTTATTCATTTTTGCTTCGGTAAAGTATTGATAAGTATTGCGAATGTCTGTCGGCATATCAATGTATTCTATATGAACCGGTTGCTGAAGCGCATGAAAACTGGCAGTAACCAGATCATTGAAAGATCTTGCCTTGCCTGTTCCCAGGTTATATAACCCATTGAAAGTTGCATCCCAATTACCGGATAGCATTTTTTCGGCCATCCAGCCAATTACATCCACTATATCTTTCACATAAATGAAATCACGCAACTGCTCTCCATCTTTAAAGTCGGCTTTATGACTTTTAAATAATTGAACAAATCCCTTTGAAGTAATCTGATTTACTGCATGCCAAATCACACTGGCCATTCGATGTTTGTGGTATTCATTAGGACCGTACACATTAAAAAATTTGAGTCCTGTCCATGCCTTTATCCCCTGCTCGCCACTTTGCTGTAAAGCCCACTTATCAAACTCATTTTTACTTACTCCGTAGGGATTGAGCGGATGTAATTTTGCAGGAAATGAATGATCATCATCATAACCCCACTCTCCCGCACCATAGGTAGCAGCAGAAGATGCATAAATGAGTGGTATATTTTTTGAACTAGCATACTTCCAGATATCTTCTGAATACCGAACATTTAGAGCTTCATGAATCTTGTAATCAAATTCAGTGGTATCTGTACGCGCACCCAGGTGAATGAATAGTTGAATGCCCGGATCATTTTCGGGAAGCCAATCAAAAAAAGCCTGACGCTCAATAATGCGGGTATATTGTTTGGATTGCCAGTTAGGTCGTTTTGCCTCTTCGCCAAAATCGTCTACCAAAAATAAATTGGTGAATCCTTTTTCATTCAGCCACTTTACCATGCAAGAACCGATAAATCCTGCAGCACCGGTAACAACTATAGGTGCAGAATACTTTATAATATTTTCGCTGTTACTCATAACTATGCAGATTGCATAAAGGATTCTATAGCGGTATCATATGCTTCTTTGAACGAATGGATCGTACCCCAATTTTCTCCGTTAACCAAAACATCCTTATCACTCACCATTCCCAATTCGTAAACCGGTACTCCTGTATCAGCCAACAGTTGTTTAAATGCTTTCAAATGAGCAGGATCAACAGAAACCACCACCCTTCCTTGAGCTTCACCCATCCAAAAAGCATCTTTACGAATCGTTTGATCGGTTTGGTTAACCTCAAAACCTACTCCATTTACATAAGCTGATTCTAATAAAGTGATTATTAACCCCCCCTCACTAATATCATGTGCACTTGCTAAAAGCTGATGTTGATTTGCTTTGGCAATAAACTGATGAACTGCCAGCTCTTCTGATAAATTAAAATATGGAGCCGGCGAGTATTGAACACCCAACAACTGATAAAGATATTCGGAACAGGCGATATCATTCACTACCTTACCTATCAGAAAAATATGATGACCTTTTTGCTGAAAAGCCATCCCAAGTCGTTGTTCAATATTATCCAATAAACCAACCATCCCAATGGTGGGAGTTGGAAATACAGGTCCATCAGGATTTTGATTATAAAAGCTTACATTTCCTCCGGTAACGGGAGTTTCAAAAGCCCGGCAGGCATCGCCCATTCCCTTGATAGCTTCTACAAATTGATAATATACTTCGGGGTCGTAAGGGTTACCGAAGTTGAGACAATTGGTTACTCCAATCGGCTCTCCACCAGAGCATACAATGTTACGAGCAGCTTCTGCAACTGCAATCATTGCTCCTTGATATGGATTTGCATGCACATAGCGACTGTTGCAATCCACTGTAATAGCCAAGGCCTTTCCGGTGCCTTTTGCGATAACAACAGATGCGTCGGAAGGAACATTTGTGCTAGCATTGGCTGCTCCCACCATACTATCATATTGCGTATAAATCCATCTTTTTGAAGCAATATTGGGTAATTGATTTAATGTGCGAACAGCGGCTGATAAATTTGTAACATCATGCACACTTGCTAATTGAAACTGCTGAATTTTTTGCAGGTAGGTAGGTTCTTTAAATTCCCGCTGATATTGCGGAGCTCCCCCACCTAATACCAA